>Ga0335080_10002534_pt1 | contig 18255 bp, 15 predicted proteins | sample Lox_Sample_34_FD_206720 | JGI IMG/M metagenome (GOLD analysis project Ga0335080, IMG submission 206720) | Soil microbial communities from Loxahatchee National Wildlife Refuge, Florida, United States - Lox_Sample_3.4 | ecosystem: Environmental > Terrestrial > Soil > Wetlands | place: USA...
GCGCTTCATCTCGTCCGCCAGCTCGTAGATGATGGTGTGCAGGCGAATATCGACCTTTTCCTGCTCGGCCAGCGTCTGCGCGTTGCGCTCCGGCCGCACGTTGAAGCCGATGATGATCGCCTCCGACGCCGATGCCAGCAGCACGTCCGTCTCGTTGATGGCGCCGACGCCCGAGTGGATCACGCGTACCCGCACCTTGTCGTTCGACAGCTTCTGCATCATGTCGGTCAGCACTTCCGCCGAACCGCCGACGTCGGTCTTGAGAATGACGTTGAGGTCCTTGGTTTCGCCTTCCTGCAGGTGCTGGTGCAGGGTTTCCAGCGTGACCCTCTGGCCGCGCGCCATGGCCTGCTCGCGCGTTTTCGCCTCGCGATAGATAACAATCTGCTTCGCCTTCGCGGTATCGGTCACCACCTGGAAGGTGTCGCCGATCTCCGGCAGCGATTCGAGCCCCAGCACTTCGACGGGTGTGGACGGCTCGGCTTCGCGTACCTGCTCGCCCAGATCGTCGTACATCGCGCGAACCTTGCCGAACACCGATCCGCAAATGAAGTAATCGCCCACCTTCAGTGTGCCGTTGCGCACCAGAACCGTGGGCACCGGGCCGCGGCCGCGATCGAGCTTGGCTTCCAGCACCACGCCGACGCCCGGACGCTCCGGATTCGCCTTCAGGTCCTGCATGTCGGCGACGAGCAGGATCATCTCCAGCAACAGCTCGAGGTTTTCCTTCGTTTTCGCCGATACGGGCACCATGACGGTGTCGCCGCCCCAGTCCTCGGGCACCAGGCCGCGATCGGAAAGCTGCTGCTTGATGCGATCGCGCTGCTCGCCGGGCTTGTCGATCTTGTTGATCGCAACAATGATCGGCACGCTGGCCGCTTTGGCATGGTTGATGGCTTCCAGCGTCTGCGGCATCACGCCGTCGTCTGCTGCCACCACCAGAATGACGATATCCGTCACCTTCGCGCCGCGCGCGCGCATCTGCGTGAACGCTTCGTGGCCGGGCGTATCGATGAACACAATCTTCCGGCCGTTCTTGATCACGTGATACGCGCCGATGTGCTGCGTAATGCCGCCGGCCTCGCGATCGGCCACGTGCGACAAGCGAATGGCGTCGAGGATCGACGTCTTGCCGTGATCGACGTGGCCCATGATGGTCACCACCGGCGCGCGCTTAATGCGGTCGGTCTCCACCTCGGCCGATTCGATCTCGAACGTGCTCTCTTCCTCGTAGCTGATCTTGTTGGTGGACGCGCCGAACTCGCGCGCGATCTCCTCGGCGGTCTTCACATCCAGCGTCTGGTTGATGGTCGCGTAGATCTTCTTGTCGAAGAGCTTCTTGATCACCAGGTTCGCCTTCACACCCAGCTTCTCGGAGAGTTCCTTAACGGTGATGCCCTCGCTGACCGTGATTTCGCGGTTAATAGCCGGAAGCGGCGCGCTTTCCGAGCGCCGCGAGGGCATGCGCAGACGGCCCTCTTCTTCCTCCCGGCGTTCCACCACGCGGCCGCGCGGCTGATGCTGGCGGCGAGTGGTGTCGGTGGGCGGCGGAGCGGCAGGCTCCACACGGGCGGAGGTCGGATGCATTGGCCGCGGACGCGTTCCACGCGCAGCCGGACCGCCCGGACCTCCCGGACCGGTTCCCGGACGCACAATCGGCTGTCCGGGACGAATGGGACCGCGATAAATCGGCTGGCCCGGACCCGCGGCCGGACGTGAGGGCATCCCCGGACGAGCGGCTGGAGCCGGCTGGCCGGGGCTTACGCGAGGCTGTTGCTGTTGCTGGAGCCGCGCCAGTACGTCGGCGCGCGGCGGCACTACGGGCCGCGCCACCGGCTGGCCGGCCAGTGGCCGTGCCTGTCCTGGAGCTACCTGTCCGGCCGGCGGTGCGGTAGCGGTTGTCGCCGCACGCGGCTGCTGCGCCATCGGGCGCTGAGGAACTACTGGCGGGCGTGGCGCGCCGGGGGATGTTCCCGGAGCCCCCAGAACCGATCCCGGCATCGGCTGCCGCGGACCGGAAGGAATCGGAGTTCTCGGACCGCCCGTCAGCACCTGCCCCGGACGCGGCGAAACCGGCATCCCCGCTGGCGGTGCGGCCGGAGCCGCGGGCGCCGGGGTCGTGGGCGCGGCTGCCGTTGGACGCGGTTGCGGCGGGGCGGCTGGACGGGGTGGAGCAGCGGGTTTTGCGGCTGGCGGGGGAGCAGCCGGACGCGACGGCGGCAGCGGCATCGACGGCGCCGTCATGCCAATCGGCGGCTGAATAGGGCGATGGCTTCCGCCAAGCAGCGGTGGACGCAGCGGCGTCGGCTTCGGGCGCGCGGCCTCCGTTTCGTGCGCCGCTTCGGCTTCGGCTGCGGCCGGACCCGGCTCTGCAGCTTCCGGGGCCGCGGCGGGCCGTTGAGCGTGCGCGGTCTCCTTCGGCGCGGCAGCCGCCGGCGCCCCATCGGGCTCGGCAGCGGGAGCCTTCACGGCGGGCTCGTGGTCGCGCTCGTGATCGAACGTATCCGGCCGCGCACCGGACACTCCGAAGTGCCTGCGAACCAGCTCGGCGTGATCCTCGTCCAGTGAGCTGGAATGGGTCTTCTTTTCCGCGACGCCCAGCTCGGGGAGCAGGTCGAGAATGCGTTGAGGCTTGACCTCGAGCTCTCTCGCCAGCTCGTTAATCCGGATTTTGCTCATAGTTAGCAATTGCAAGATGGAGACGCACTACCCCGGCATGCGCTGGTCAGCTCAGTGGTCTGGACCCCAGGTCTCCTATCGTATCAGATTCGTTTTCCTCTCCCGGTCCGCTTTCCGGCCTCCCGGAGGCACTCTCCGCGGCCTCTTCGGGAGCTTCCCCGGCCGGGGCCGCTTCTTCGTTCGGCTCGGCCGGAGCGGCCTCTTCCGTCATTTCCGCAGCTGTTTCTTCCGCCTCCGCAGCGGCCTCCCCAACCACAGCGGCTTCGTCAGTCACCTCCGTGGCGGCCTCCTGCGGATACTCCTGACCGTACTCCTCCCCGCTGTGCTCGGCCTGCGTTTCGAACTGCGAGTAGTACCCGTTCACGGCATCGCGGATTCGCTCCACCGCCTGCGCGCCGATCCCCTGCAGCTCTTCCAATTCCTCCGGCGTCATGCCGCCAAGCTTCTCGATGGTCCCGACGCCGCCGGCGATCAACTGCCCGACGATGTTCTCCGCGAGGCCGTACTCCATCAGCACCGAGACTGGCGCGCCCGGCGTCACCAGCGCGGCCATCGCCGATTCCACCTCCTGGCGCTTCTCTTCCTCGCTCTTGATGTCGATCTTCCAGCCCAGCAGCTTCGCCGCCAGCCGCACGTTCTGGCCCTTCTTGCCGATCGCCAGCGAGAGCTGTGTGTCGTCCACGATCACTTCCATGTGCTTCGCCGCTGCGTCGATAATCGCCACGCGCGAGATCTTCGCCGGACTGAGCGCCTTGGTGGCGTATTGCACCGAATCGTCCGAGTATTCGATGATGTCGATCTTTTCGCCCCTCAGCTCGCGGATGATGGACTGCACGCGCATGCCCTTCATCCCCACGCAGGCGCCGACGCAATCGACATCGCGGTCGCGGCTCCACACCGCGATCTTTGTGCGCTCGCCGGCTTCGCGCGCGCAGCCCTTGATCACTACGGTGTTGTCGTAGATCTCCGGCACTTCCTGCTCGAACAGGCGCTTCACCAGCTCAGGATCGGCGCGGGATACGGTCACCCCCGCGTTCTTACCCGCCTTTTCAACGATCTTGATGATCGCGCGCACGCGGTCGCCGACGCTGAAGTTTTCCAGCCGGCTCTGTTCCTTCTTCGGCAGACGCGCTTCGGTCTTGCCAATATCGACCATGAGGTCCTGGCCCTCGATGCGCTTCACGACGCAGTTGACCAGCTCGCCCGCGCGCCCGGAATATTCCGAAAAGATGGTTTCGCGTTCGGCCTCGCGCACCTTCTGCAGAATCACCTGCTTGGCCGTTTGAGCGGATATGCGGCCCAGCGCTTCCGTTGGCCTGGGAATGTTGACGACGGCGCCGACCTCGGCGGCCGGGTCGATCTTTTTCGCGTCGTGGAGCGAGATCTCCTTCACCGGATCGGCCACCGGATCGGCCACGGTCTTCACCGCGAAGATCTCCAGCGCGCCCTGAGCGTTGAAGTCCGCCACCAGATCCTCGACGGTGCGGAAGTGTTTCCGGGCGGCCACAAGCATGGCGTCCTTCACGGCGTCGATCACAATCTGCGGATCGATGCCCTTCTCCTTGCTCAGGATCTCAATGGACTGATAGATCGTTCCCACTCGTCTCCTCTTTCAACTTGTTCTCGGGGAAAATTACCACTCAAACTTGAGGTTGGCCTTCTGGACCTGCGCCAGCGGGAAGCGGATCTGCCGCCCCGCCGCGGGCTCCAGAGTGACCTGGCCGTCCTCGCATCCGATCAGGGTTCCCGACCAGTTTCGCTGGTTCTCCACGGGCTCCCGCAGAACGATGCGCGCCTGATGGCCGGTAAATCGTTCGAAGTCCTTCGCCTTGACCAGTTTGCGTTCCAGACCGGGGGAACTGACCTCCAGCGTGTACCGGCCCCCGGGTATGACGTCTTCGACGTCGAGAATGGTACCTACCTGCTGTGAAATGAACTCGCAGTCGGCATGGCTGACGCCTTCCGGCTTGTCGATGAAAATGCGCAGAACACGGGCGCTGCCCCCGCCGAGGAACTCCACCTCGACAACCTCGATATTTTCCGTTTGGGCAACCCGTTCCGCGATCTCCGTGACCCTGGCGGCGACGGCCTCCCGATTCCGATCCGGCATTGTGTGGCAACTACGAACGCGCGCAATAAAAAAGTGGGCTTTCGCCCACTGGTCACGTTCGACATCTCTAGTATAGCCTGGACCGCCAGCTAAAGCTGATATGCTTTTCGGTGCTTGCCCACCGACCTTGAACGCCAGACCATCCGCAAAGTGCGCGCGCGGATCATTCCTTTCCTCTTCATCCTCTACGTCGTCGCTTTCCTGGACCGCGTCAACGTCGGCTTCGCCGCCCTCACCATGAACAAGGAGCTGGCCATTACCAGCCAGCAGTTCGGGTTTCTTGCAGGCATCTTCTTCATCGGATATTTCTTCTTCGAAATCCCCAGCAATCTGCTGCTGCACAAGCTGGGCGCGCGGGTCTGGATCGCCCGCATCCTGGTGAGCTGGGGGCTGGTCTCGCTCTGCACCGGCTTCGCCCAGAACGCCATGCACATCTACATCGTGCGCTTCATGCTCGGCGTGGCCGAGGCCGGCTTCTTCCCGGGGATGATCCTCTACCTCACCTACTGGTTCCGCCAGCGCGAGCAGGCGCAGGCGGTGGCGTTGTTTATGGCCGCCCTTCCGGTCAGCAATGTCGTCGGCGCGCCTGTCTCCGGCCTCATTCTCGATCACATCCACTGGCTCGGCCTCAGCAGTTGGCGCTGGCTGCTGGTGCTGGAGGCAATCCCGGCCATCGTGTTCGGCGTCATCACCTGGTTTCTGCTGCCCAACGGGCCCGAAGAGGCCCACTTCCTCCACCGCGAGGAGAAGGACTGGCTGCATAGCGAGCTGGCCGCCGAATCCAGACGGCAGAAGCCGGTGACCGCGGCCGGAGCGCTGGGCAGCAGACGCGTCTGGCATCTCGCGGCGATCTACTTTGCGCTCATCGTGGGACTTTACGTCATGAGCTTCTGGCTGCCCCAGGTGGTAAAGGGGCTCTCAAGTCACTATTCGAACACCACGGTCGGCCTGCTGGTGATGATCCCGCACATCGTCGGTCTTGCCGTCATGCTCCTGGTTTCGCGCAGCTCCGATCGCACCGGCGAGCGGCGCTTCCACGTGGCCGTGCCGGCGGTCGCCTCAGCCATTGCGCTTTTCACCGTAAATCTCGTGCAGGAGCCCGTGCTCTCCATCGTTCTGTTGACGGTAATGACTGCGGGTATCTACAGCTTCCTCGGCCCCTTCTGGGCCCTGCCGAATCAGTTCCTCACCGGCTATGCCGCGGCCTCCGGTATCGCGCTGATTAATTCCGTCGGCAACCTCGGCGGCTTCGTCGGCCCTTATATGATCGGCTCGCTCACCCGCTGGACCGGCTCCATGTTCTGGGGCCTCGCCTTCGCCGGCGCGAGCCTGCTGGCAGCCGCCGTGCTGGTCATCTGCTTCCGTCCATGGTCACACTCGTCATCCTGACCGGCATCTTTGCGGGCGCGCTTGGCGGCCGTATTGTGGACGACAACTCGGGCAACCCGATAGCGTCCGTCGAGGTGAGTGTGCATCGCGCGGGCGATGGCGTGGTGGCCGAGCTCGAGACAGACGGCGACGGGCGTTTCGAGGCGCCGGAGCTGCCGCCAGGCGACTACCGCCTGGACCTCTCCAAACCGAACTACATGCGCGTCATGGTGCAGGCCCGCGCCGATTCCGCGCTCGACCTGCGCATGATCCGTTACGGCGTGATCTCCGGCGAAGTCCGCGACCAGCAGGGCCAGCCCGTTCGCGACGTCGACGTTCTCGGTTTCACGCAACCTCCCGGCGGAGGAGCCCTCCGTTTCGCCAACGTTCAGGGTCGTACCGATGATCACGGCGAATATCGCCTGCACCACATTCCGCCCGGCCAGTACACCGTCGCGGCGTCCTGGGGCGCGTCCACCCGGGCCGTGGGCGGCACCGGCTCGCCTATCACCTCACCCGGCCTCGGATCCGGTTTTCTGTTCTATCCCAGCCACACCCGGCCCCGTTTCTTCACGGTGACCAGCGGCGACGAGTACACCGGCGTTGATTTCGTCGTGGAGACTGGTCCGTCATGGAGCGTCAGCGGGAAAGTGGACGGCCCGGCCACCGATCTCGCCCGCTATTGGGTGGCGCTCACGCCCACGGATCAGCCCGCCCTTGCCGTCGTCGTTGCTGAAGCCGGGCGGGATGGATCCTTCCGCCTGACCGGTGTGCCACAGGGCTCCTACGATTTGTTTGCCGCCGGGCCCAGTCCCGCGCGCGGTATGTTCGGCGGCCTCCTTGACGATGAGTCCCTATTCGGGCACGCGCGCGTCGATGTCGGCGGCCAGGACGTCGAAGGAGTATCCATTGCCATGGCCAAAGGCCGCGCCATGTCCTTCCTCCTGCGCCCCGATGCGGGATGTCCAGCCACCGCGAACGTGATACTGCAGCCGCTGGAAGATCGTGGCTCCTGGCGAACGTGGAGCGCCGACGTGACCAGCGCGAAACCCACGGCTATTACCGCCCTCGGCCCAGGCCGGTACGTTCTGGATGTGCACACCGCGAAGAACGCGTGCTACTTCACTGCCGACAACGTCCTGGATCTCAGCGCGAAGACCTTTGAGGTTCACATCGCGCCTGCTGGGGCGATTCACGGCCACGCCGCCACCGCAGCGCTGGTGACCCTGTCCGGCGGCGACACCGTACAGATGGCCGTACCCGATGCCGAACATCGATTCACCTTCACCGGCCTGCGTCCCGGCCATTACCAGTTGAGGGCGGCTGACAAAACAACTGAGTTGGACGTGCCTGCTGGTGCGCCCATTGACATCGCGGTTCCTTGAAGGAGGTCACGCGCCATGCGCTTCGTTCTCTTCGTGCTCGCGAGTGCGGTCGCCCTCGCGCAGAATGCCCCCACGGCCACGGGGACGATTCACGGCGTCGTCCAGTTTGCGGGCGGCGGCCAGCCCATCGAAGGCGCGCAGGTGCGAATCAGCCCCGGCGGTAAGGAAGTCCGAACCGATGCTCAGGGGCATTACTCGCTGGACAACCTGGCGGCCCGCAGCTACTACATTCAGGCGTTCAGCCAGCGCCATCCCGGGGCGTTCCAGGCCTTGATCCGCGTGCTCGGCGCAGGGCAGGACCTCGCCGTTGATTTTCACCTTCCGCCCATGGCCAGCATCTCCGGCCGCGTACTTGATCAAAACGACGAACCCGTCCCGAACGTCAGCGTCTTCCTCATTACGCGGCAATACTCGGCCGGGGCCCTGGGTTACATCCGTGTCAGCGTACAGCTCACCAACGACCGTGGCGAGTACAAGCTGCCCTCGGTGAATCCGGATCGCGGATTCTTTGTGCTTGCGAAGAAGATGGAGCAGCATGTCGACGCCATTTCGGACGCGCCGGCCGACCCCAAACTTCGTAAGCGCATCGCGGTTCCGACATATTATCCAGGCACCGATTCCCTCGAGGGCGCCGAAATCGTCCGCCTTCGGCCCGGAGAGAATCGCGAAGGAGTAGACATCCGGCTGCTCCGGTCCGCGTCCTATTGCGCCGACGGCGTTCTGGAAGGTCCCAGTGGCCCGGCCGAATTACACTTCTGGTTCGAGGAATTGCGGCCTTCCGACGGCGTCACCGACGTAGGCGGCATGTATATATTCCCGACCCAGGGCGCCACCGGGTCCGACGGCAGGTTTCGCCTCTGCAATCTGCATCCCGGCGAGTACCGCCTCACCGCCTCCGACGGACAGATGACCGTTGGCGGCACCGCGCAGTTCTCCATTCTCGATGCCGACGTGCACAACGTGCGTTTGAACTTCCTCCCGCGCGTCGCGGTGCCTGGCGAGATCGTGTTTGACGGCAAAGCTCCCGAGAACCCGGTTGAGCGAAAAGTGTCGGTTTTGCTGTGGCCGCCCGTAGCACGGACCGTATGGAACGGCGAGAGCACATCCACCGAGTCCACCGTTCCGGGGGAATTCACCTTTCCGTCAGTGTCCACGGGTGAGTTTCCCGTTGACGTCCGTGGACTTCCCGGCGATCTCTACGTGAAGGATGTTCTGTACTCCGGCCAGAGCGTCCTGCACAGGACTTTTACCGTTGGCGGTGCGATCGGCAAAGCTACCTTGCGCATCGTTGTCGCCACCGGCGGCGCCCTCATCAAGGGGACAGTCACCGACAAGGACAACAACCCCGTGCCCGATTGTTATACCGCCGTTGCCCCCGTGAGTGCAGCCAGTGAAGCCGAGTTCTCCGCCGCCGTGCTGTTCCCGCAGTGCGATCAGAACGGAGCATGGTCCACGCCTCGGCTGGCGCCCGGCAAGTACTATGTGATTCCCAGCCGCACCGCGTTCGATCACTCGCCGGAGACCATCGACCGTTTGTGGGGCTCGCGTGCCAGCGCCCACGAAGTGGATCTTACGGCGGGTGCAACCGAACAGTTGACTCAGGTTTTGGAGTAAACGATGGCAGCGAATTTCAAAGCGGAGCTCACCGCGTGCTTCGGCCAGCCCGTAGCCGAGAATCCTACCGGCGTCATGCAGGAGGCGGCCTTCGCGGCGCTCGGTCTGAACTGGCGGTATCTCACCGTGGAGGTGCCGCCGGCGCGGTTGCGCGAAGCGGTGGCGGGTGCCCGCGCCTTCGGCCTGCGCGGATTCAACTGCACGATTCCGCACAAGGTGGCGGTGATGGAGCATCTGGACGAGATCGCGGCGGACGCGGCGGTGATCGGCGCGGTGAACACGGTGCGTCGCGATGGCGACCGTCTCATTGGCGAAAACACCGACGGCAAGGGCTTCCTGCGCGGCGTGCGCGTGGATGCGGGCGTGGATCCGAAGGGCCAACGGGCGGTGGTGCTGGGGGCGGGCGGTGCGTCGCGGGCGATCGTGACGGAACTGGCGCTGGCGGGCGCGGCCGACATCCTCGTGGTGAATCGCTCCGCGAGGCGCGGCGAAGACATGGTTGCCGACCTCGCCGCCAAAACCCGCGCGCCCATCCGCTTCGAGCTTTGGCGCGGCGTCTTCCGCGTGCCCGCCGACGCCGACCTGCTCGTGAACGCCACCTCCATCGGCCTCTATCCCGACGTGGATGCGATGCCGCCCGTGGATCTCAGCTCCGCGCGCCCCGGCATGCTGGTAAGCGACGCTGTTTTCAATCCGCCCGAAACGCGTCTCCTCGCCGCCGCCCGCGCGCTCGGCCTCCCCGTGCTCGATGGCCTCTCCATGCTCGTCTACCAGGGCGTCATCGGGTTCCAGTTGTGGACCGGTCAGGAGCCGTCGGTGGAAGTCATGAAGGAAGCGCTGCGAAAGGCGCTGCTGGAATAAGCTCAACAGCGCCTGGGCGCGAGTCTACTTCTTTGGCGCGTCGTGCTTCTCGCTGCTGGGCGGAACAATGCCCTTGATGCGCATGTACGTCGCCATGTTCCCGTAATGCTCGTAATCGTGCGCGAAATTGGCCGCGAGCACCGCCAGCTTCGCCATGTCGTAGTTCATGAGCTTCATCATTTCGCCGCCCTTCGCGTCGGTCATGTCCCCATACACTTTGCCGCAATAGGTGTTGGCGTCCTTCAGCGCGGCAATCAGGTCGGCCTTCGTGGTTTTGGTCTTCTCGGCGTTCTGGGTGGGGTTCTTTTCGCTCGCCACCGATGAGCAGAAGAAATACTGCGCATCGGAAAGGTGGCCCACAAGCTGGCCGAACGTCCGCACATCCGGCGACGGCTTGAACGAATAGTTCTCCTCCGGCATCTTCTCGGCGGCCGTGACAATCATGCCGCTCAGCATCGTGTACATGTGCGCTTCGCTGGCGGAAATCGGGTTGGCAGGGGGCGCGGCCGGTGTTTGCGCAAGCACCGCGACCGGCACCGCGCACAGGAAAGCGAACGTCAGGCAGAGGCTCTTAATCACGTGAACTCCTTTGGGAATGAAGTCGTGCCACAGGAGCTTACGGAGCCGCGGCCGGAAAAGTTCCGGTCCCTCAGCGCAGGAACGGCGCCAGGCGCACCGGCTCGATATCCGGCTCCAGCAGCCAGGCCGTGCGCCCCGGATACAGCGCCAGCAGCCTGCGATCCTCGTCCATCCCCAGATCGCGCGCCCAGATCACGCGCGCGCTCCCCGGGTCGGCCTCATTCCACACCCACTCCTCCTGGAAGATGTGCCGCGGCGAGTAGCGCACGAACACCACCTGCCGCCCGGACGCCTGTGCGAGCGCGCGATCCACCGCCATCCGCCGCACGTTGCCATGGTCGAGTGTCTGCCAGGTCTCATACTGCGTCGCGGGTGAGGGCGCGTCCGCTGTATCGGCGATGTGGACCCCATACCAGAACAGGAACTGTCCGCCGCACAACAGCACGATGATCCACGCCGCCTCCCGGCCCGCCTTCAGCCGGCACAACTGCTCAAGCCCCACCACACCCACCAGTACGAACAGGCAGGTGCATGCCGCCACATAGTGCACCTGGAACGCCGGAAACAGGTTCACCCCCAGCGCGAACAGCGCCAGCGTTCCCGCCACCCACACGTAGCGCCATTGGCGCAGGCTCGCGAGGAACGCCGGCAGCGCCAGGTACAGCGGCGCAAGGAAGAAGAACCGGTAGAACCGCACGCGATACTCCAGCCGCCCGAAAAAGCTCGCCAGCGTCTCGCCTCCCTCGCCGTGAAACGCACGCTGCATCCGGTAGTCGAGCGCCTGCTGCGGCGTCAGCTCCCGATGCGGCTCCACGTTCGCCTGAATGATGAGCGACGCCGGCACGCCGTATTGGTACTGGCTCAGCGTGTACGGCAGCGTGATCCACGAACCGGTCACCTGCTTGTTCTGCAGCGCCGTGATCCCCAGCGCGGGCAGCGCCACCGCTGCGGCAATCGCGCCCGCGCGCCAGAATCGCCAGGGGCGCGGAAGGAAGAACAACACGGCCGCGATCGCGAGGTACACCGATTCGTACGGCCGCGTCAGCACGTGCACTCCGAGCCCCGCCCCCAGCAGCACCGCATCTCTGGTGCGCCTGCTCGCCCGCAATCGTGGCAGCGCGCCGAACACCAGGCATCCCGCCGCCGCCCCCAGCGCTCCGCCCCAATAGGTGTTCATCCACGCGCACAGCGGCCCGAACTCCACCACCGCCAGCACCCCGCCCGCCAGCGCCCACATCGGCGTCACCCACCCGCGCAGCATCCAGCAACACAAGCCGCAGAATGCCGCCGTCGCCAGTATCACCCCGGCCCACGGATGCCCGAACAGCGCGCCTCCCATCGCCAGCGCCAGTCCCTGACCAATCGGATAGATCGACGCGTACGCCGGCTCCTGCACCACAAAGAATGTCTCGAAGAACTGCGGCATCGGCAACGGCGGATTGGCCAGACGGAAGTGCCGCAACGTGCCGGCAACCAGCAGATGACTGAATTCGTCATATACATCGGGCCGCGGCGCGGGATGATGGAAGAGTAGCGCCAGACGCAGCGCAACAGGCAGAATGGCAAGAAGCACCATGCACCAGACGGTTCTCGATGAGAGCCGCCGCACCAACGGTTCCACCCTGCGCCACGTGAACGCAAACCCCAGCAGCAGCGCCGCCAGCGCGAACTCGATGCCGAACGCGAGCATGGGACGCCTTCATTCTCCCAGACAGTGGAAGATCGAAGACCTGGAACGCATGACGCGCGCGCGCAACTATTTCGCCTGGCAGAGCCGGCTGGCCGCGCACGAGCTGGGCCGCCGCGTTGTGGAGGTCGGATGCGGCGTCGGCAACTTCACCGCGACCCTGCTCAATCGCGAAGCCGTCATCGCCGTCGATAACGACCCTGATTGTCTCGCCCGCCTGCGCGAGCGCTTCCCCAATGCGCCGAACCTGCATATCGAACACGGCGACGCAGGCGACGATGCCTTCCGCGATCTGGCCCGCTATCGCCCCGATTCCTGCGTTTGCCTGAACGTGCTCGAGCACATCGAGGATGACGTGAAGGCGCTGCGCAACATGGCGGCCGTGATCGTCCCCGGCGGTGTCGTGGTTCTGCTACTGCCCGCCTTCCCCGCTCTCTACGGTCCTATCGACGCGAACCTTGGGCACTACCGCCGCTATAGCAAACGCGACCTCACCGCACTCGCCGCCTCCGCCGGCCTGCGCCTGCGCCGCGCGCGCTACATGAACACCGCCGGCTTCTTCGGCTGGTGGATCAACGCGCGCATCCTGCGCCGCCACACCCAGTCCACTGGGCAGATCGAGATTTTCGACCGCTTCCTCGTCCCGCTGATGTCGCGCCTCGAAGCGGCCGTTCCGCCGCCCTTTGGCCAGTCGATCTTCGCCGTGATGGAGAAACCCGCGTGAAGGTCTCCATCATCATGCCGGTTTACAACGAATTCCGCACCTTCGCGCAGGTGCTGGAACGCGTGCGCAACGCGCCGCTGCCCGCCGGCTGCACGAAAGAGATCGTGGTCATCGACGACGGTTCCACCGATGGCACCACCCAGATTCTGAAGCGCGAGACCCGCGACGGCATCGTCGTTGCCCACCATGCCGGCGTCAATGCGGGCAAAGGAGCGGCCATCCGCATCGGCATCGCCCAGGCCTCCGGCGACATCGCGCTCATCCAGGACGGCGACCTCGAATACGACCCCGCCGACTACGAACGCATCCTCAAGCCCATCGTCAACGGTCGCGCCGAGGTTGTCTATGGCTCGCGTTTCCTCGGCAATCCCGCTGGCATGGCCCTGAAGAACCGGATCGCCAACCGCATCCTCACCTTTGCCGCGAACCTGCTCTACGGCGCGTGCCTCACCGACGTTGAAACCGCCTACAAGGCTTTCCGCCTGCCGCTGCTGCGCTCCATTCCGCTGGAGTGCCGCCGCTTCGAGTTCTGCCCTGAGATCACCGCGAAGCTCCGCCTGCGCAATCAGCCGATCATGGAAGTTCCCATCCGCTACAACGCCCGCGGCATCGCCGATGGCAAGAAGATTCGCGCGCGCGACGGTTTCGAGGCGCTCTGGACGCTGGTGCGTTACCGCTTCGCCCGCAGCCCGGAGGCCGCCATACGCTCGCTCTCCGCCCGCTCCTCACGGTGACCATCGCCAGGCGGCCGCGCCAGCCCGCGCCGCGCCGCGTTCGGTTACCATGATCGGATGATCAGCAAAGCGCGCGACGTCGATTCCTACATGCGCGAAGTGCCCGCCGGGCGGCAGGCCACCATGGAGAAGCTCCGCGCCCTCTGCCGGAAGTTGCTTGCTGGGCACGACGAGTGCATCGAATACGGCATGCCCGTCTACAAGCTCGACGGTGCCATGCACGTCGCCTTTGCCAGCCAGAAGCAGTACATCGCGCTTTACGTCACGAAGAAGGACGTGGTGGATGAGTTCCGGGATTCCCTCGGCGCATCCAGCATCGGCAAGGGCTGCATCCGCTTCACCAGGCCCGAGCAGATCGACTTCAAAGTGATCGAGGGCCTCCTGCGTCGCACCGCGAAGTCGAAGGCGGCAGCCTGCTGATCACACCTTGAACGCCAGCTTCTCCGAGAACTTGCTCTGCAGGAACTGCCCGTTGGTCACCAGGGCCTCTGCATCGCCTGCGAACGCGCTCTTCGCCACATCCTTCAGAGATGTATCCAGCACGTGCAACTGCTCCACCAGCGTCTGTGACGCGGTCCGTCCGTCTTTCAGCGTCTGCACCTGGGCATAGAGCCGCGGCAATCGCAGATACGCGCCCAGGGTGTCGGGCAAATACCGGCGCACCGTCTCTGTGACAGTGAAGCAGTCTTTTCCCGAGATGGTGCCGCGATCCCGCAGCTCGTCCAGGCGCGGCAGCAGCTCGCCCAGCGTGGCCTGAATGTTGCGCAGCACCTCCAGCGCTTCCTTCGGCAAACCACGCGCCAGGCGATCCAGCAGCTTCTGCAGTTGCTGCGCCAGCTCTTCGCTGGTCAGCTCGGCCTGTTCAGCCTTCTCCGCCAGATCGCTGTGCGGCCACCCGAGCACACCTGCCCCGTACAAACCTGCCACGATGGCCCACCACCAGGCGTGAATCACGCCGCCGAAAAACAAACCGAGGCCGCCCAGCGCCAGCAGGCATCCCGCGATGTTTCGCCCGCTGTAGAGAAACATGCGGAAGCGCGGCGGCTTACTGGTATCCACGAATCTCCTTGAACACCGCCGCCAGTGAACTCGACCGCGAATCGAACAGCCGTCCGCCGGTCAGGTCAGCCAGCGCTTTCAGGTCGCGCGGGCTGCCCTCGCCGAACAGAATCGGGAACACCGGAATGCCGCGCACGCCATCGCCCTGGCTGCGATACCAGTCCTCGAAATCGCCGCGCGACAGCCCTTCGTTGTTGTCGCCGTCGGTCATCAGCACAACCGTATAGTAGCGCTTGTCTATGGCGCGGCTCCGCTCCTGTCCCAGCTCGGTGAGCGCCTGCTGCACGCTGGAATAGATCGCCGTGCGCGCGTCGGCCTGCAGCGGATTGACGAACTGCGTAATGGCCGCCCGTGTCTTTGTATTTTGCTCCGGCGTCGTGCCCATCTGGAACAACACCGTCGGCGCCGGACGCGTGGAAAAGGTGATGATGCCAACCTCTTCGCGGTTCTGGAAGCGGGCATAGCGCTCCGTTCCCACGCTCGCGCTGGACGCCAGGATCAACATTGCTTTCTTCAGGCCATCCAACCGGTCACCTTGCATCGAGCCCGACAGATCCAGCACGTAGCGCGACGCGCCCGGAATGCGCACGTCGGAGAGAAACGCATCGAGCAGCGCGGTAATCAGGGACGCCTGGCCAGGGAACGGCAACTCGATCAGCGTGCGCTTTGGAATCGCCGCGGCAGTGGTCGCATCGGGATTCACCGGCCGGCGCAGCGTCAGTGCGGACATGTGCGTCTGGAACGGTGCGCTGCGCAGGTAGGCGATGAGCTTGTCGTAATCGGCCCTGCGCGCGCTATTCAACAGCATCAACGGATAGTCTGCTGTAATGATGCCTTCTTTCGGATAAACCAGCGTGAGCGGCTCGGACAGCTTGCCGCCGGCGTTGAGCGAGAGCAGGATCGACTCGTAATTAATGATCCCGTCCACTCTCGACTGGTCGCGCTCGTAGGCCTCCGCCAGCCATCCCGACGAGCCCGACGTCAGCCGCTGTCCCCGGAAGAAATCGGTCAGCCGCGGATTCTTGAGGTCCGCTTCGGTCAGCGAGTCCGGATTCTTCGCCAGCGCCGCCGCCAGCCCGATCGTCGCGGTCATGCCCGTGTTGCTCGACGTCGGGTTGGTCATGCCGAAGGTGAACTTGCCGGCCTTCGCCGCATCGGCGATGTCCTTCCACGTCGGTTCCGCCGTGTCCCAGCCCAGCGCGTGCGCCTTCGACCGCTTCAGCCCCAGCAGTACGGGCGACAGCATGGTCTTTTCCTGCGCCAGAATCCGCCCCTTCAGCGCATCGTTCATCGCGATGTACTTGCCGTGTGAGACCCACAGCGCATCGTACTGGCCGCCACCTGCGATCTTGTCCACGGCATCGAGCGTGCCGGAATAAGTGAAGTTCAGATCGAGCCCGGTGGCTTCGCGGATGTCCGCCTTCAGCCCGCTCTCGACATCCTTCAGCTCGGAACCAGCCAGTATCGCGAAGGGCGCCGCGGGCGGAGCAGCCTTCCGGCACGAAGCGAGCCCCAGCAGCGCAACGGCCGCCAACGCCGCTATCAGCAGCTTTTTCATGACCGCCTCCTACAGGCTCACCGGACCCGACGGCGCTGCTTTCACGTCGGCAATCGCCTGCGCCGCCGTCTCCTCGCGCTTCATCCTGGACTCGCCCTCGGCGAGGATGCCCTTCAGCAGCGTAATGTTGGTCCCCATCGTCTCGATGTTCTTCGAGCGGAACTCATCCATCTTGTCGAGGCTCTTGAACACCGTGTCGAACGACGCCTTCAGCGTCTGCACGCCGATCAGCGGATTGGTCTGGAACTGCACCACGCGGTCCACGTGATCGCCGAACATCCGCGATGTGGAGGCGATCAGCCCCTCAATCGCGGCCGAGCCCTGCTTCAGCGCGTCCATCACCTTCATCTGGTAACCCTGCGCGCGCGCCAGCGTCACCGCGATGGAAAGGCTCGACATGCCGATGGTGGCCATGCGGTCGCAGCCGTTCTGCAGCTCTCGCCCCGTCTTGCGCAGCCCCTCCAGCATCTTGTACCCGTTGATGCAAACCAGCATCTGCGTCTTTACGTCCATGCTGGCCTGGCGCGCGTAGAACAGCACTTCCTGCTCGATGGCCTTTGCCCGCGCCGGATCGGTGGTCTTCAGCTTCGCCACCGCATCGGTCAGCGTTGCGTCCAGCTCTTCGATGAACGCGTCCACGGCCCTGAGCTTCGTCATAGAATCCAGCAGCTTGTTCATGGTGGCGAACAGCTCCTGGTCGTCACGCGCCAATTCGTCCTCCACCGCGTAGATGTTGTCGATCAGCTTGCGCAGTGAACCGCTGGCGCTGTCAAACCGCCGCAGGTAGGCCTCCAGCCGCCGCCCGAACGGAATCATGCCGAGAATCTTATGCGGCGAGAGCAGATCGCCCTCCTTCCCCGGGTCCAGATCCTCGAACAACGCCCGCATCTCGTTCATCACCTTGAACGCCGGGCTGTCGGTTTCTCCGACGAAATCCTTTTCCATGAACTTGCCGGTCAGCAGCGCGCTGTCGCCGATCTCTTTGCGGCCCAGCCGGAATGCGCTATCCACGCGCGCGCGGAAGTCGCCGCTGGTCACGTCCATGTGCAGCAGGTCGGCGATGAACTGATCCGCCTGGCTCTTCACCGCGAGCTTCGTCTCGTCCTTGAAGGGAACCATGGCGGTGGCGGCGTCCGCTTCCTTCACCGGTGTCATCGGCTCGGGCATGTTCAGCGTCAGCGGCGGTTCGGGCGCCGCGATGGTCTGGGGCTGCTGGGGATCGGTGCTCACATTCACTCCTTATCGGGACAGCGCTGTGTCGATGCGCGTGATCAGTGTTTCGAGGATGTCGTAGCTGGGCGGATCGATGACGTCCACTACCGTGTGCGGAATGACCATTTTCTTCGCCTCCACCGCGGCGAAGAGCTGCGTATTGTCCTGCGTGCGGAAACCGTAGTGCTGCGCGATTGCGATCACCTTCGGATTGGACATGAGTTCGTCGGCGAAACGCGCGCCGTTGTCCGACAGCGCGACCAGCGTGTGCTTGGTCAGAATTGTCGGCACCGGGTACAACAGGACCATGTCCGGATCGGGATGGGGATGCGCCAGCACATACTCGAGGAACTGCTGCTCGTACACCATCACCAGCGGCGCTTTACCGATGCCCATCGATGTGTAGTCTTCAAACGGTCCCGCCGAGCTCGATTCCTGGAAGCCCTGCTTTGAGAACAGCTTCACCATGCTATCGGCCACCTTCGCGGCGTCGGCGTCGTTGTCAACAACGTTGTTGCCATTGGCCAGATACGCCATCAACGCCAGGTACATGCCGCCGGAGTTCGATTTGCGCGGGTCGGTGGAGGTCACCAGAATCGATTTGCCCACGGCGTAGGCAGTGTTGTCGGGCAGATCCTTCCAGCGTGTGCCCTTCTGCATCATGTCCAGCAGCCGCGTCATGTCG
>Ga0335080_10002535_pt1 | contig 18243 bp, 21 predicted proteins | sample Lox_Sample_34_FD_206720 | JGI IMG/M metagenome (GOLD analysis project Ga0335080, IMG submission 206720) | Soil microbial communities from Loxahatchee National Wildlife Refuge, Florida, United States - Lox_Sample_3.4 | ecosystem: Environmental > Terrestrial > Soil > Wetlands | place: USA...
AGCTCCCGGAAGCGATCGAGAAACTCAGCCGTGAGTTTCGCCAGGAATATGTGCTCGGGTACACTCCGAATGAGCAGCCGAATGATGGCAAGTACCGCAGAGTCCGCGTAGAGATAGTCGAGACGATCAATCGCACGCCGCTGAACGTATTTTGGCGGCGTGGATACTACTCACCTTTCTACTAATCGTTATCAACTCCACCCTCCGACTGGTTGTCATTCTGCTATGTTCGTATCCGCAAGCTGTTGCTAATCGAAACACGTAGGCACCATTTCGAGGCTTCGATGCGTGCCTCCCGTGACCTCGATAACGGCAATTGACGTGGCAAATACAGATGCGCGAGGAATCAAGCCGTCAACCCGCCGTCGCGCCGCAACGACCGAAGCCGCAGTCGCGTCCAGTGCTGGCGCAGCTTAATAGCACACCGCGTCGTGCCGATCTCGGGACGCGTCACGACGCTGCCTGGCATCAAGTGCCATGGCAGTTGCCGAAATGTGGGCGGCTAAATGATCCGTAACTGTCGGCATCTGCGAAGAAAGTGGCGCAAGCATTTTTTTCTCAGGCACTTGTGGGTCAATATCCGCTTTGGTCTATGAATTGCTTTAGACATTGCAAAAGGATATGGCTCAGTCAAGAATTCACAAGGCAATTGACCAGCAAGCCACAGAATAGAGGAACGTTATGGGCCAGGTTGGCACGATCATTCTAAAGTTAACCCCCGAAGACGTAGAGGAACTTCGAAGGGGCTTGCTTTGGGCTCAGTCCGAAGTGGTTCGGGCTCTTGGAGACCGGGCAGGGTGCGGTTACTCGTCCATGGGCATCGACCTTTGCCAGCGGAAGTGGCGGTTGCAGAACCTCCTTGAGTGCCTCCGTCAGGCTCGCCGTCTCCAACTCGTGCCCCAGCCCGTGTGCCTGAAATCCGACCTCACAGCGGCGGCCTAGTTAGCCGCTTTACCTCTGAAAGAATCTACCAGTCTTTGGGGGCTAAGCCCGGAGACCTTGACGTCGGGATTGTTGGGAAATGCTGACGACCACCGGAATTAGGCCACCAACCTGCCGGCGCGCCGCAAAGACCGGAGCTGCCGCCGCATTCGGTGCATCCTCAACTTAACAGCGCACCGCGTCGTGCCCAGCCGCGCGGCACTGAAGTCATACGGCTCCTCGGCAAGCACGGCTACCCGGGCGAACTTCACCGGCAACACCCGCAAGACGCGCTCGAGTTCCAGCCGGGCCACCAGTTGGCGCTCACATGGAATCTCCTGGCTTGCAAAGCGTTCGAAAGCAACCGCCTCGCCGGCGCTGGCCCGTAGTTTGTGCGTTGGCTTCCGCATTAGTATCAGCGCCTCGTTCCGCACGGCGCTCATAAGATAAGTCATTGCTGATGACTCGCCTCGAAAATCCTTCCGATGCAGCCAAGCCTTGAGTAACGCTGACTGTACGACGTCCTCGGCATCAGCGTGGTCGCGAAGGAGATAAGCAGCGGCCTTCACGAGCCGCTCCCGCTCTCGCTCACCGATGACATCCAGGCCTAATTTGTATTCCGGAATCACACTCCACCTTTCGAAACTAAGCGCTCCGAGGCTTCACGGCGTTCTTCCGTTGTAAGCATTTCAGGTTCCACGCTCCTCGTGTCGTGAGTTAACGTATTCATCTGGTGATTGACTCCGTAGATGGTGTGCCGGGAGCGGCATCCATGTGGATCTCAGAGCTCGGACCCGCTCTGGCGTGCGGCTCGCTGATTCTGTAATCGAAATAATCGATAACCACCTCGTTCAGGCCGAATATCCTTGCCTCCGCGCGTGATTGATTTGTCACCGGTAGCCAGAACCTTCCGATCCGGTCGTACCGTTGGACCAGTTGAATGTTGCGTATCCAGAATGAAGGGTTCTGGGCAGGGCTACCCTCGATCCGTACGATGGCAAAATCCTCCGCGTCCACCCAAATGCGGCCGCGAACCATGAATTGGTTCTTGGTTCTCGGACTGATCTCCAGAACATAGGCAGGATGTCCCTCCGTGACCTCCGTCCTGAGGAGTTGAAAATCGTAGTTCTGCGGCAGGATCCGTGTCTGTTCGTGCTGTCCCCGCTCGCTTGCCTCCCGTTCAGCGTCGATCATCCGACGGATGATGTGGCTCCGTACGAACCCTGAGCCGCTCTCTGCCAGCACTTCAAACGCCTTGGCTCCAGTTTCATTGCACGTTACGCGCACGGTCATCTCAGCGTGTTTCTTGAACTTCTTGTTGTCAAAATGGTATCGGCGCATTCCCGTGTACCCGGGTAACGTCGCCACTCTCTCGTTGTCGGCTCGCACCATATGGTCGACCACTTCTGTAACCGTCATCGGCAACGGGGCGGGAGGCAGGACTCCCTGGACAAAAACCAGCAGTAGGGGATACATACGATCTGGCCCTCCGTATCGAGAATTGACAAAGCATTTCGTTCGCCGGAGAAGTTTCCTCGATTCCTAGGAAGTGTCCTGACTGCCCGCCTGGACGAATGATCTGCCTTTTGCTCGAAATAGTGCTGAAAGGAACCGCAGCAGCCGACCAGCCAAGGTCTCGATTTCCGGTCCACGGTGCCGACACTCGGCACTTTTTTCGGCATATGACATCATTTTTGGCGCGAGAACACCAAGTGCCATCGCGTGATCGGGCGGGTGCCGCGCCGTAAAGACATTTCGGCCCTGCGGTTTGGCCGCGCGACGGTGAGTCGCGACACGGTTGGACTGCCGAGTGCATTTCGACTGAACGAGATCTGATCGAGCGGCGTTCCGAGTTACAAGCAGGAAGCCGATACGATCTGGCCTCAAGGAGGTGCTCCCATGTTGGAAGTTCACGAGTTTGGTGGAGAGACCCTCGTCAACGAGGTGCTCTTCGACCAGTTGGGATTTCTGGTCGACCACTTCGAGCAATGCGAGTCGTTTGGGTGCCCGGAATGCAACAGGTACATCGCAGTTCGGGACAAGCTCATGACGCCGTTCGCCGAGGTCCGGTACCACGGATTCGCGATAGCAGAGCGGAGGAGCCGGGGTCGGGAAGCTTACGAGCTGACGCTGGGTCTTGACGGAAACGAAAACAGGGCCCGCGATGTCTCCGCCCGGACTCAGTGATCACATGCGCCTGCTGCTGATTCCGATCGAGACGGAAGAAGTAGAGACAAGGAAGACGGGCTCGCGCCCGCCGGCCAGGTTGCTGGGGCCGGTGCCACGACCGATTTCCCCGCTCGTATTCTTCTTAGCCCTGGCCGGTCTTCTGCTGCATTTTGCCGGCAGCGGTCGCTATGGTTTTTTTCGCGATGAGCTATACTACATCGCCTGTGGGAATCACCTCGCGTTTGGATATGTGGATCACCCGCCGTTAATCGCCATCATCGCAAGGCTGAGCTCATTGGCGCTTGGAAATGCATTATCTGCGTTCCGCTTTTTCCCGGCGCTTGCCGGCGCCTGCCTGGTTTTGCTTACTGGTTTGTTGACACGTGAACTCGGCGGAGGGCGTTTCGCCCAGGCGCTTGCCTCCCTGACTGTGTTGCTCGCTCCGATCTATTTGGCTCTCGGCACCTTCCTCTCGATGAATGCTTTCGAGCCGCTGCTTTGGGTGACGTGTGCATACATTCTGGTCCGCATTTTGAAAGGCGGCGATCAACGGCTCTGGCTATTGTTCGGTTTAGTGGCGGGCATCGGACTCGAAAACAAACACACGATGCTTATGTTTGGCTTTGCTGTAACCGTTGGTATGATTCTCACGCGCAGTTGGAAACACATGCGCACGAAGTGGTTTTGGCTTGGCGGGACGCTCGCATTCCTCATCTTCTTACCCAACCTGATTTGGGAGGCTCAACACAACTGGCCTCAAATTGAAGTCGTCCGCAACTGCCAGACGCTCAAGAACACTTCCGTTGGCATATGGCGCTTTTTTGGAGAACAGATTTTATTTCTGAATCCAGTGGCTCTGCCGGTAGTTGTCGGGGGTTTCGCATGGCTGCTTTTCTCGAAAAGAGAGAAGCGATTCCGGTCTCTTGGATGGGCATTTCTCGTTGTCATCGCGGCGGTGTGGACTCTCAATGGAAAGACGTACTATCCGCTGCCCTTCTACCCCGTCCTGTTCGCTGGCGGTGCTGTCGGATTCGGCAGATGGCTTCTAAGAGGCAAGGATTGGCTGCGCATGGCTTATGTGGTCATGCTCGTCATTTCTGGCGTAGTAATGCTCCCATTTGGTGTTCCCGTGCTTCCCCTTAACGCGATGCTGCGCTACCAGAAAGTGATCTCTCTCGAGAACGTTGTCCAGATGGAACATGATTCAGCGGCAGACCTCCACCAACTTTACGCTGACATGCTGGGGTGGGAAAACATGGCCGCAACCATCGCGAACGTTTACCATCACCTTCCGCCGTCAGATCAAACACGTTGCGCGATTTTGGCGGGCAACTATGGCGAGGCGGGAGCGATTGATATTTATGCCAGCGAATACGGCCTTCCCAAGGCAATTAGTGGCCATAATAACTACTATTTCTGGGGAACACACGACCACATCGGCGAGGTTGTGATCCTCTTCGGTCAACATGCCGAGTCTACCAAGACGATGTTCGCCGACGTCAAGCAGGCAGCGGTCATCTCCTATAGGCATGCTGTGGCTGCGGAAAACCATTTGCCGGTCTATGTATGTCGGCGCCCCAAAGCTCCTCTGGCAGAGCTTTGGCCATCACTAAGGTACTTCGAGTAAGGCCCATGGGTCCGCCAGATGGCATGAAACTCGTGCGTCTTTCGGTGACACTCGCAGCGGTGCTGATCGCGATAGCGCCTCTACCTGAGAAGGCTGCGGAGCTACGGCCCGAGACATTGGCGGCCTGGGAGGAACACGTCAAAGGTGCGGACTTGCGCATGCAAGCGCGACTGCGACCGGGGCATGAATTTCTATGGGCTGACGAGGCGCCCGGCCGGTGCCAACGCCTCAAGAAAGGCGAGATTCTGGTATCGCCCGAGACGGCGAGCGGTTCCTTGCAGGTAACTGGTGGGCTGATTCACGACTGGATGGGAGCAGCATTCATTCCAGGAGCGACACTCGAATCCGTTCTGAAGGTGGCACACGATTATGATCATTACCAGGACTTTTATACGCCGGTCGTCGTGAACTCCAAACAACTCGCCTGCTCGCCTGCTGAACAGCAATTCTCAATGCTTTGGGTCCAGCGTGTGCTCTTCGTCACGGCCGTCGTGGAGAACCAATATCGCGGGCGTGATTTCCGGGTGAACGACACGCGCCGGTATGGTACTGTCGAGAGCACGCGAGTCCAGCAAGTGAAGGCATACGGAGAAGCAGGCGAACGTCGCTTGCCTCCCGATCAAGGGGATGGATTCATCTGGCGGCTCTACAGCATTGTTCGATATGAGGAGCGTGACGGCGGGGTTTACATTGAACTACAGGCCATGGTCCTGAGTCGAGACATCCCTGTCTCGCTTCGATGGCTGGTGAAGCCCGTTGTCACGCGCCTGTCGCGAAATTCGCTCGTTACCTCGCTCCAGGAAACTCGCGAAGCAGTCATGCTCTCCGGAACTGTTCAGTCCGCCCTACCGAATAAATCGGCAGCATCGGTGTCAAGCAGCTTCGCTGGCGTGGGAGCCAGATAACTGGTCGCCAACTGCGGCATCTTGCATCTTGTAAAAAGTGGTGTGAATTTTCAGCACTTATCTCGAGAGGATGCCACGCAACTGACGGAAGAGGGAAAGCGATCCAGTGCAGAGCGAATATGGCATCACCCTACCGGGCGTAGCGTTCTGGATGTTGCCGGGCATAACAGACCTGGGTCAGTCAACGAATTGGCGTTTTCTCCCGCGGCGACGTCCGGTTTGCGGAAACCGCACGATCGTCGGCCACGGACGGCGGCTGCGCCATGCCCACGATGATCGGCACGAGCGCATTTGGGTGCGGCGCGGCATTTGTCGGCCGTGCCGAAAGACCTTCACCGCCTTGCCCATTGGCTAGCGCCGTCGGCGCCCTTCACCTTGCACTGCCGGCAGCAGGCCTGTGAGCACATTGCCGCCGGTGATACTGCCGAGCAAGCCGCACCGCACTGTAAAGACCCGGCGCACTTGCCCGATCCATCCACCGTGCGCCGCTGGGCACAACGGCGATTGGTCAGCCTGCTGGTGCTGGATCAAGGCCGGAATCAGAAATCCACACTTTCTGCGGACGCCGACCATCCTCGCCTGGGATCTGGGCCCGCTCTGCCGTATTCTGCCGATCGAGGCAAGAAGTCCGTGAGTCGTCAAGCTCTCGATGAGTTGAAACAGCAGATTCCGCTGCTGGATTACTTACAGGCTCACGATTGGCAACCGGCCCGACAACTCAGCCACGGTCGATTAATGGGACTTTGTCCGCTGCACGAAGATCACAAACCAAGCTTTCTGGTGGATCCGCACAAGAGCCTGTTCTACTGTTACGGCCGCGGTTGCGGTGGTGACGTGATTCACTTTGCCGAACTGTATCACCAGGTGAAGTTTCCGCAAGCGCTGTCGCTGTTCCACCAATGGCGCGGCTTGCCGCCGTTATTGCACGAAGCCGCAGGTTTCTATCGCATGCAGTTATTCCGCCACGGCGAGGCCGTTGCCTATCTACAGCAGCGTGGAATCCATTCTCCGGAGCTGATCGAACACATGCAGATTGGCCATGCGCCCGGCGGATGCTTGCGTGCCCACCTGATGCAGTTGGGTTACCCGCTCCAAGTTTGGCGTCAAGCGGGTTTGTGACAGCCGCCGGCCATAACACGTACGTACACCGCACTGCGGTGCCGGGGCAATCCCCTTAGCAATTGCAGCAACTGCGGACTACGCCGCACGATCATCGGGGATGTGCCGTATGACCACCCGTCCACGACGATGGCGAGCTCGGAAGTGTGCGGCGTGCTAGGCGGAATACCTGAGTCCAGACAACCGCCGTTTCCATGCGCAGCCGAACGCCTGCCCGGAATGCGGCCCACAAATTCCGCGACCCTCGAAGATTCGTGGCTGGAGGCGGGATTCACCGTGACGGTTGGTCACCCTCGGCCGACGTTGCGCTGGTTCGCCACGTTAGCCTAAATCGCGGTGGCCCCCAAACCGCATGTTATTGGATAGGCGCGCGGTAACCGGCGCGCCAGTCTACATTCAGCGCAGAAATTCCTGTCGGCGGTAGGACTTGCACGCGAACGCGGTGATGCCGGCCGTCGTGCTGCATGGGGCTTGGCGAGTATGCCAGCACGTATTGGTTGTGCAATTCGATTCCGATCCGGGCGGCAATTTCCGGAAGATGATTCACGTCGGAGACTGGGAACAGACGCCCGCCGCTCGCTTCCGTAATTCCCCCCAACAATCCGGGGCCGGCAAGTTCCTCGACAGAGAGCTGAGTTCCCAAGCCCTCGAAAATACCCATGGCGTAAATCACCGCATCGCTTTCGCGCGCCATGGAGCGGAGTTCCCGCTCGGTGAGGCGGCTGCGGTTGTCGCCGCCATCGGAGAGGATGACAGTGGCTTTCCGCGGCTTAGCCGATTTCTTCAGTTCGCGCAGCGCCAGCGCAATGGCATCCAGTAGTGCCGTGCGGCCGCGAGGCTCGGCGCCCGCAAGCGCGCCGGTGATCTCCGACGGATCTGATGTCCAGCTTCTGGCGAGGTGAACGCCGTCGCTGAACTCGATCAGGCAGAACTCGTCTTCCGGATTCGCCATTTCGAGCAACCGGGCGAGAGCGAGCTGCGATTTGCGCATTTTCGGGCGCATACTTCCACTGATATCGAATACCACCGCGATGGCAACCGGCGCGTCTTCAAAGGCCAGGCTGGTCAGCTCCTGCTCGACATTGTTGTCGAAAACCCGAAAGCTCCCCTTATCCAGCCCTAGGATCGGACGGTTTGATGCGTCGGTGACACTGACCGGCACTAAAACAAGACTGGTGTTTACTCGCAGGTTTGGCGCAGATGCGCGCCGCGAGCTTGGTGCCATGCGTGGCTGAATCGAAACCTGTGCCCAGGCTTCGATTGCTCCGAAGTTCAAGATCAGGAGACAGACAAATCCTCTCGTTACCATCGACATCGAACCAATATAAACCAGGAAGGGAGGGATAGCGATGTTGGAAAAATCGACGGATTGCACGACAGGCTTCGCGCTCCCCTTCGCATTTCACTTCTATTTTGTCCGACTCCTCCACGGCCATATGGTAGGGCCCGTCCGGTATGCGATAGCTCATCGCACTACTCCAGTCGTTTCCAGGGGGAATTCCGCGGCAGTCTGTGTCGCGCAGCATAAAAGGCGGGGTGAAGCCCCGGTCTTCAAAATTCCACTGAAAAGTAATCACGAGTCTCGCGTTCGGCAGCGTTAGGAAAACACCCCGATGCCCAGAAACGCGAAGACGGCACCTGCCGTCGGCGCGCCGCCGACATTTGCCAACTTATATCCTGTGCTGGCTGGCCGATCAACCTCCAATGGCGCACATTTTCCGCGGCGGCGGAACGAGCCTTTCCGGCTGAATCTGGTGGCCTGCCCATTTCGACTCCACCGTCTCCCGAATGGCGGAATCGATGTCCTCATCGCCGCCGGCCTGCCGGAGAATCGTTCGAAGATCTGTTTCCTCGATGGCGAAGAGACAGTAGCGGAGTTTGCCGTCGGCAGTCAGCCGCAACCGGTTACAATTGCCGCAAAACGGCTTACTAACGGAGGCAACGAAACCGACCGTCCCGATTCCATCGGCAAACCGGTATTCGAGCGCCGGGGCGCGCGAATCGGCCATAAGGACGGGAACGAGCGGGCCCACATCCTCGCTCAGAATCTGCAGCATCTCGTCCATGGAAAGCACCTTACCGGCCTCCCACAGACCGCAGGCGTCCAGCGGCATAAACTCGATGAAACGGACTTCAATACCGTTCTCCCGGCCGAACCGCGCCAAGGCAGGAAGATCAGGCTCGGAAAAGCCCTTTACCATCACCGCGTTGATCTTGATGGACAGGCCCGCGTCTCGTGCGGCGCCGAGGCCGGCCATCACCCGGCTCAGCTCATCGCGGCGGGTAATGGTCCGGTAACGGATTGCATCGAGCGTGTCGAGGTGGACGTTAATCCTCCGCACGCCGGCGGCATACAACCCTGTGGCCTGGCCGGCCAGGAGGACGCCGTTGGTCGTGAGCGCGACTTCATCGATTCCGGGAATGTCTGCGACACGGCGTAGAAGGACCGGCAAGTCCTTACGGATGAGCGGCTCGCCGCCCGTGAACCGCAGTTTGCGAACGCCCGCCGCCGCTGCTCGCCGGACCACCCGCTCGATTTCGCCGAACGTCAGGATGTCCGTCCGGGGCTGGTAGTGCTCAGGAATCTCCGGCATGCAGTAAAAGCAACGTATGTTGCACCGATCCGTGACGCTGATCCGCAGACTGTCGTGAACGCGTCCGTGCCGGTCTATGAGGTGGGTCCCATCGAACATGGCAAACGTGGCTTGCGCCGCTCTCAACGGTGCAAACTGGGGGCCAATTCTGTGATCCAATCTTTTCTGGTTATGGCAATCCTGACGGGCCCCGGGCTCGAAATCGCTGAGTTGTGTCCGCACTGGCAGGGATTCCTTAAACTTCGCTTTGCTCGTAATCGCGGCGAATTGATATTCTTATGCCTGATTCTGTTCTTATGGGACCCTCGCGTCGGTTATGCTTTTAGTGGTTCTGGCCATAGCTTGTGCGGTTCGCAGATGCCGAGCCGGCTACATTTATCACGGGGTTCTGCGAAATCAACCAGTTGAGGCGATGCGGAACGCAACGCCAGATGAGGTGAATGCTTATGCCGTTATCAGCTCGTAACCGTTTGCCTGGAGTGGTTACTGAAGTTCATTTGGGGACCATCATGGCGCGTATCGTGGTCAAGGTCGGTGACAACGTGATGGAAAGCGTGATTACCAGAGCCAGCGCCGAGGAACTCCGCCTCAAGGAGGGCGATTCCGTCCGGGTCGTCATCAAATCGACCGAGGCCATGATCGAAAAGGGCTAGTCGAGCTGACCTATGTCGGCGCGACCGCCTTTTCAGACTTGCGGATGCGATTGCGCGAATGCGGCAGCGGTACTTCTGCATGTCTGCGGACGCCGATCAACTCGGCCACAACGGAAACCGCAATCTCCTCCGGCGTGACCGACCCGATTTGCAGTCCAATTGGCGCATAAACCTTGTCGAGCAGCGCACGGTCGACACCTTCGTTTTCCAGTTGGTCGTAGAGAGTGAGTACCTTGCGCCCGGAACCGATCATGCCGATGTAGTGCGCACGGGTCTCAACGGCCCAGCGGAGGACTCGCAGGTCGTGACGGTGCCCGCGAGTCACGATGGCGATGTATGACGTGTCGGGCGGATCCAGATGCGCAAGGATCTGGTCCATGTCTCCCGTCAGGACGTCCAACGCTTCGGGGAAACGCTCGCGATTGGCGTAGAGGTCGCGATCATCAATTACGATCGGCTGGAAGCCCGCAAGGAGCGCGACCCGGTAGATGTTCAGCCCTACGTGGCCGGCGCCGAAGATATAGAGTAGGGGAGCAGGAATGATCGGCTCCAAAAAGACCTGTAACGAGCCGCCGCAGATCAAACCGGTGTCATCGTCCGGATGCTGATTGAGATTGAATTCGTACGTTCTCGGCTTTTCGTCGCTTATCACTTCCATCGCCCCCTTGCGAACGTCGTTCTCTACGCACCCGCCGCCGATTGTTCCCACAATGGTTCCGTCATCGCGCACCAACATTTTCGCGGCTTTGGCTGAAGGAATCGATCCGCGCACGTTGATGATGGTCGCGAGCGCAGAACGTCGCCCCTGGCGCTGCAAATTGCAGATTTCCTGAAAGACATCCATGACTTCGCTCCTACAGGCACATCACCGGTGAGCGACTGTCGTCGCTTAGGCTGCTTCAGAGAACCCGCCCTTCAGTCGCAGCCGCCGAACTATATCGGGCAAAACCGCAATGAGTCGATCGACATCCTGCTCGGTGTTCGCCTTGCCCAGACTGAAGCGCACGCTGGACCGCGACCTTTCACCGCCCAGCCCCATTGCCATCAAAATGCTGGATGGTTCCACTTCTCCGGCGTTGCAGGCAGCACCGCGCGAAACGGCAATTCCCTGCTCATCGAGCGCAAGCACCAAGGCGTCGCCCCCAACGTGGTCGAAGTAGATGTTAGAGGTGTTCGCCACCCGCGGGGCTCGCTGGCCGTTCACTCCGGTCTCGGGTATTTGTGTTAACACGGCTGCTTCGAGTTGATCGCGCCACTGGCGAAGACGTTCCACGGAGCCATCCTCAAGGCCACGCAGGGCTATTTCGCACGCTTTGGCGAGCCCTACGATGCCTGCGATGTTCTCGGTTCCCGGACGGCGGCCCGATTCCTGGTGGCCACCGTGGAGTTGCGGGTTGATTGGCGTACCGCGCCGGACGTACAGGGCGCCGGTACCTTGCGGACCATGAATCTTGTGGGCAGTCATGGTTAGCAGATCGCATCCAATCCGATCCACATTGATCGGGACCTTGGCGGCAGCCTGCACCGCATCGGTGTGGAACCAGACATCGGCTTCGCGAGCGATGCGTCCGATCTCCTCGACCGGCTGCAAAACCCCGGTTTCGTTGTTGGCCGTCATGACGGAGATCAGTTTTGTGTTTGGACGCAGTGCCTTGCGCACCTCTTCGGGGTCGACCTGACCGTCTTTCGTGACGCCGACGCGCGTCACCTCGCAGCCGATATGCTTCAAGTAAAGGCAACTCTGCCAGATGGCACTGTGCTCAATGGTGGAGGTAATGACGTGATCGCCCGGGGAGACCATACCCTTGAGGGCGAGGTTGTCGCCCTCGGTGCCACCGCTGGTAAAGATGATCTCCGTCGGGCGACAGCCGAGAAAGTGCGCGACCGAATTGCGCGCTTGCTTCAGGGCCGCCAGTGCCCGGCGCCCACCGGCATGCATCGATGAGGCATTCCCAAAGCGCTCGATGAAGTAAGGCAGCATCGCTTCCAGCACTTCCGGAAGCAGCGGCGTAGTGCCGTTGTTGTCCAGATAAATCATGCACCCTCCACGTGCGTTACCGGGCTGACGACCTGCGCCTCTTGGGCTCCGTCGGGCTCCGCCGGCTTTGGAGAACTCGGCGGAACGAAGTTCACCAAAAGCACACGTGCACGCTCAGGGCGGAACTCCACGATGTTCACGCAACCGTAGTCCTGCCCAATATGCATCAGGTTTGCAATTGGAAGGCCAAGTACCTCGCAGAGAATCAGCCGGTTCACGCCCGCGTGACCGACGAGTAAGACGTTGCCCTCCCATTTGGGCAGTTCACGATGAAGCAACTCGAGCACCCGGTGACGGCAGTCGGCAAAACTCTCGCCGCCGGGAGGTCTCCAGTGCTCGATGTCAGCGCCGCGCGCCTTGAACTCCTCGGGATATCTTGCCTTGATTTCGCGGAAGCTGACGCCGTCCCACTCGCCCAACCTGATCTCGCGCAGTTCCGGATGCACTTCAATTGGGGGTCGGCGCGCGCCGAGAATGATCTTGACGGTGCGCAGCGAACGCGTCAGGTCACTGCACAACACACGTGTGAACTCGCGCGGCTGGAGCCAATCTCGCAATGCCCACGCCTGCTCCACACCGTGCTCGCTCAACGGAGATTCCGTCTGGCCGATGAAGCGCTTGCCCTTTATCTCAATGGTCGCGCTGTGGCGTACGAGATACAGATGCACGGTCTTCATGGCGTGCGCACCTCAAGCCGACGTTTGGCGCCGCTAAAGGGAACCGCTTCGGACGTGACCGAAATCTGAACCCTTAGCTTGCCGGTCGTGCATCCGCTTCCGATCGCAGGAATCTTCTCCAGCTCCCTCATGGCGCGCTCCATGAGGCCGCCGTGCTGATTGTCTGCGGTTTGCAGCACAATGGCCAGATCTGAGCGTTCGTCTTGAGTGAGCGTGCAGGCAAGATCAATGACATCGGGCAGAGCAAACAGTGCGTCTTCCAGATCAGCCAGACTGATCTCGCCGCAGTTGCCGATCGGAACATGCCCGTCAATGCGTGTGCGCAGATAGCGGAGTACCCGCACGCAACTTCCGCAGACGCACGGATCCGCAGGGAAAGAGGACATGTCGCCTGTGCGATAGCGGATCAGAGGCATTGCCCCGCGCGTCAGCGTGGAGAACACGACCTCGCCGCTCGATCCGTCGGGAACTGATTCGCCGGTGCGCGGATCAACAATCTCGAACAGCAAGTCGGTTTCGCGGAGATGATATCCCTCATGCGCTCGGCAATCGACGCCGCCGCCCAGGCCGGTTTCGGTCATGCCATAGTGCTGAAACACCTCGCACCCGGCGCGCTCGCGTAATCGGCAAACGATGGATGGCGAAACGTAGTCGCTGCAAAGAACAATGCTATTCAGGCGTGAGAAAACTCTGTCAGCCAGCGGCGCACTCTGGCTGGCAAGCAAAATCAATTGCACCGGGAAGCCAATAATGCTGGTGGCACCCTCCCGATCCATGGTTTCCAGCGCATGTTGCGGATGCCTGATGAGTCCGTAGGCAATGGGCTGCAATCCGAAGCGCTCAATTCCCTGCGCAAGTAACTGGCCCACGCTGCCGGAGCGCTCGCCCGGAAGCGCGATCAACATGCGGTCGCCGGGTGATGCGAGCGTCGAAACGCCATGGGCGAAGAAATCGAGCGTGCTTTCCTGATCGGCGGCACTGAAGAAAAACCGCTTGGGATCGCCGCTCGTGCCGCTGGTGACCTGGGTGACGACGCGACTGACTTCGTCCTGTGAAACGCACAGCATGGCCGCCGCATGGCTCGCCAGCTGCTGCGGCGTGGTGAACGGTATCGTTCTCAGATCTTCCAGCGACTCGATCGAGGCCGGATCAACCAGGCGCAGGTGATTCGAATAAAAGGGGCTGTGTTCCCGGACGCGGCGAATGGATTGGCGAAGCTTCTCCAACTGATAGCCAGTAATCGCGCTACGACTCAATCGCTGGCTCGAAATGCCAATCTTCTCCGCGATCCAGGGATGGAGCGGCGTGCGCGGCGCAGTTTGTGTACCAGCCGTCACGTGCGCCCTCCAACTGCGGGGTGCTGATCGACATTTCGATACAGCGTGCGCCCGTTCGCGTTAGAGAGGTTGTATGCGCAGAGCGGAATCAGATTCTGCGCCGGCGACAACACGTGCAGGAAGCACTCTCGCAGGCGTTCCAGGTCGAGATTCCAGGCGTCCTGAAACGCCATACCGGAGATGCAGAACGATTCGCCTTTTTGCGCCAGGAACTCGTCCAGGCTACTGAGATCGAGGGAAGGGTCGGTGACGGGCACGGGCTGTGCCTGCGGAAACGACCAATGCTGCGCGACAAACGTGCGTGCAGCACGCGCGCCTTCGCCATCGCCCGCGCGTTTCGGTGAGCCAAGTTGCACCAACCCAGCATCCGCAGGGGGCTCGCAACACGCCGTCGTGGCCCGAGGAGCGGGCTCAATCGCGCCTGTGGGACGCAGCCAGAACTTGCCGTGAAATTCGCAGAAAGCGTTCTCACCCGAGGCAGGGTAGAAGTCACGCACACGGAAGCGTCCGCCCGTCTGTGCCTCTATCGCCTGCATCACTTCGGGCAGCGTGACGCGATCGCAATCTTGCGGCGGTTGCGGGTATCGGCCGAAATAGCTGATGGGCTGGAAGTGAACGGCGCGAACCGCGGGTGCGTGCGACACGGCGAGGCAGAGGATGTCTCCAATTTGGTGTAGGTTCACACCCGGAACGAGTGTTGGTACCAGCACGACGCCGAGTTCAGCATCCGCGCAGTTGCGGATTGCCTGCAACTTGGTGGCGAGCAGATCGCGTCCGCGCGTTTGGCGATATACTTCGCCGGTCACACCGTCGAATTGCAGAAAGACACAGCCAAGCCCTGCGTCTTTCAACCGCTCCGCATATTCTTTCTCGTGCGCAATGCGCAGGCCGTTGGTGTTCAACTGCTGGAAGGGGAAGCCCAGTGTGCGGATCAAGGCAATGATCTGCGGAAGATCGTCGCGCACCGTAGGCTCTCCGCCGGAAAGCTGAATGTTGTAAGGACCTCCGCGATCGAGCAGCGTGCGGCACCACAGTTCGACTTCATTCAGCGTGGGATCAGCGTCCGAGACTCCATTGGCACTCGCAAAACAGATCGGACACTTCAGATTGCAGCGCTCGGTGACTTCGAGCACCACGCAGCACGTATGCTGCCGATGGCCGGTGCAAAGTCCGCAATCGAACGGACACCCGCGATCAACTCCTCGGGAGCAGGCCGGAGGCTGCGAAGGAAGCAATCTCCTTTGAGACCATTCCCGGTAGAGCTCGTAGCCGCGCCAAAGGATGGTTTTGAATTCGCCATGCTCGGGGCAGATCTTGTGAAGATAGATGTTATCGCCTTCGCGGATTCGCACCGCGCACACGCGCACTAGGCAAACCGGGCACACACTGTCGGTGGAACTCAGCACCTCACCGCTCTGCGGTTCAAGCCTTTCTGCAAGGCGCGGGCGCTGCGTTGTCACGTCTAGGTCTTGGCCAGTTCGCATGTTTACCATTTATCGGCACGCCCCTAAGTGGCAGGCGGAACCTCATCAAAGTGAAAATCGTTCGCCGCGAGAATTTCGCGGAGCTTCGCCAGGGTCTCACTGACGATCAGCGGACAGCGCTTCATGCGCAAGCGCTGATCATCCTGCACGATGTCGGAGCATTCGATACTGCCAAAGCGTCCCTTGAATTCGACCTCAAACCACTCTACAAATCGTTCGAGCATCGACTGGAGACGCGGATCTGCATTGGCATCTTCGCTGCCCTTTCCGGCATACATGCCGAGAACGCAGCAGCCTCCGGTAAGCGCACCGCAAATCTTGCCGCAGCCCAAACCGAGAAGCAGTCCAGACATGGCCCGCACCAACTCCGGGTTCTCCCGGCCCTGAGCCTCCAGGGCCATCAGCGCAAGGATCTGGCTGCATCCGAAGCCTCGCATCTCCAATTCCGCGATTCGAAATGTGTCGTCCGACATTTGCTTCCTTCTCCCAGTACGGTCCTTAGACCCGAGCCGCCGTCAAAATGAAATATCCAGCGCGTACCTGGTTCAATGCCTGAGCGATACGCTCTACCTCGTTGGGCGACTTGCACATCCCCCAGAGCTCAGCAGGCGAGTCATGATCGAAAATGAATTGCGCCATCGCCTCGCGCAGTGCCTTCGAACGATCCGCGAAACAAGTCACCTCGAAACCGCAGTGTTGCAACCAACGGTCCAACTCCTCCCGGACCAGCACGCCCGAAATACATTTCGACCCCAGAATTCTTACAGCACCGATCTCTTCCGGGTTCCGCGCATAAACATCGCAAAGAATGAGTTTCCCGCCGCGCAGCAGAACGCGCGCACACTCCTGCAACACGCGAACCGGGTCCTCCATCACGGAAAGGCTGCATTCGGCGAGCACGGCATCGAACGACTCCGATGCAAACGGCAGGTTATCGGCAGACGCGCGTTCGCAGTAGGGATCGACGTGGTCGGAAGTCGGCGTGGATGAAAGGTCGATTCCTCTTGCGTTTAGCTCATGCGATCGCAGTAACATCACCGTAGCGCCGGAGCCGCAACCTATGTCGAGCACGAGCGACCCGCGGTGAAGACCGGCCAGTCCAACAGCCTCCATTGTAAGGTCGATTCCGCCCGGGTGCGGAATCGAAACTCCACTGGAGCGCAGAACACCTGTCGCATATGCGCCGGCGTGTTGAACTTCCTTGGAGCTCACTTATCCTCCAGCGCCTGCTCCACTCGCAGCATCTTGCCGGTCGCCAGCGATTCCGGCACATACACCACGCCACACCCAGGACACTTCCACAACTCAATCGGGAATTCGTTTCCCAAATACGTCGCCGTGACTTCCGCTTTTACAAGAGTCTTGTCGCACTTCCAGCACACCAGAGGCGCTTCATTCGTGTTTTCTTGTTGCGTCGTCATCGCACCTGCATTCTGTGTGAGTAAGCGTTGTAGATCTCGAATGCTCCGTTCGCACCTGGCGTGTATTCCACCCAATACGTGACAGACGCCGGACAATGAGTGGCGAGAAAGTGTCCGTTAGGGATCTTGAACTTTTGTCCTCTGCTCTCGGCAGCTTCGATGGTTTTGCGAACGTCGCTTTCCAGAATCATGCGACGTTCCATCACCTGGCGAACGGCTTCGGAGATCTGGAGGATCAACTCCGGCATAGACACCTCGCTCTTCTTACCCCACAACTCTTCCAGCAGGTGCGATTTTAATCTCGCGCGGTTCTCTTGTCGACGGGAAAAACCGGGGTCAGGGCGAGCCGCCGGGTCTTTTCCCTGGCCTTCAAACACCATGTCGAGTACGTGTACGGCACGCTTACCCTGCCGGGCAAAGCTGTCACGACACATTGCACAGTAGGTGATATAGTCGGCGTCGCTCTGCTTTGCGCGCCGCCTGACGGTTTTGTCCGTCAGTTCGGGATTGGCAAACCGCGCCAGACCACCATAGCCGCAGCAGGTGGTTTGCCCGCGTGGGTTCAACTCTATTCCTTGCACTCCCATTCGCTGCAAAAGTCCGCGCACCGAGTCCTCCACCTCGCTGACGCCGCGCGTGGAGCAGGGATCATGAATCGCGTATGGTCGCCCTGCGAACTGTGGCCTGAGCTTGACAGCCTCTTTGCTGTTCAGGTGCGGCCACAACGACTCAATCGGAACCTCAGATGAGTTTTCTTTCAGAGTTCGGAAGCAGGACGAGCACCCGACAATCACTTTCGGCTGGCCCATCTGCCGCCAGATCTGCTTCAGCGACGCGCAATGCTCTTCAAACAGCTCTTTCCGGCCGGCCCAAAGTGCGGGTGCACCGCAACAATTGAGCATCAGGCCGACACCGCCCTTACGGATCTCACAAAGAAGTTGATAGCAAGACTGAACGTGTTCGGGGGAAGACGCCGACAACTGGCATCCCGGAAAGAAAAGCCAGGCGCTCTCTTGGAACCCGGGTTGATGCCTCGCCATGGCAAATGCGTCGCCGGCGCTGAATGCCATGTCCCGCAATGCAAACTCATGAGCTGAAACCGGCATCTTTTTCGTCGCCACCATGGTCTGCCGCGCGTCCAGGCAGACTTCCGCCATACTCATCTTTTCCGGACACACCTGTTGACACAGCCCGCACAGCGAGCATGAATTGATCATCCGGTTCCCGTTCCGCACGCCCATGACAATGCACAGGTTGTTGTAGATCTCGCGCACGTAGCGCTTGGGGTAGGAGCGATA
>Ga0335080_10002536_pt1 | contig 18235 bp, 17 predicted proteins | sample Lox_Sample_34_FD_206720 | JGI IMG/M metagenome (GOLD analysis project Ga0335080, IMG submission 206720) | Soil microbial communities from Loxahatchee National Wildlife Refuge, Florida, United States - Lox_Sample_3.4 | ecosystem: Environmental > Terrestrial > Soil > Wetlands | place: USA...
GCTCCGAGCGGCCCCCAGCCGCTCGACCTGGAGTGCATCCCGCAGCCGGACGACGTCACGACCGAGAACTACGCGCACGACCAGATCAGCGAGGCGGCTCCGATCGGCGGCGGCGCCGGCGTCAGCCAGATCTGCCAGCACGGACTGTCCGGCGTGGCCAACGTCGACTACGCCCGGCAGACGTCCGCGCCGAACCCGGCGCCCTGCACCGGACTGCACTACGTGGCCTTCGCGCGCGACGCGATCACGTGGGAGGCCTTCCCGAAGGCCAAGGGATCCCCGTCGAAGGGCATGAAGAACCAGTCCGGCAACTGCGCGGGTTCGTCCGGGTTCTGCCTCACGCAGCAGCAGCTGAAGAACATCTACGTCAACTGCACGATCACCAACTGGAACCAGATCGGTGGCACCAAGAGCCACGCGATCGTCCTGTACACGATCAAGCCGCAGTTCGGGACGAGGAAGGCATTCGACTCGTTCCTCGGCGGCAGCAGCTCGAGCTGCCCGGGCGTGAAGCTGATGGACCAGACCGACAACTCCGAGATCCCGACGGCCGACCGCCCGTGGGCGATCGCGCCGGTGTCGGTGGGGTCGTGGAACGAGCGCTACCTGAACCTCAAGCAGTCCTCCGCGATCGGTCAGATCGACGGCGTGATCGCGAACCCGACCAACATCCAGAACGGATCGTTTCCGTACACGCGGTTCCTCTACAACGTGTTCTGCGCGGGCGACCCGAGCAACAGCAACCTGTGCGGCACGTCGCCGGCCGCCTCGCAGGCGACGGTGAACTACGTCGGTGAGGAGGGTTGGATCTGCACGGCGAACGCGCACGCGAACGATCCCATCACCGGCGTGGACTACCGCACCGAGATCGCCAACACCATCACCAAGTACGGGTTCGTCCCGCTTCCGCTCGGAACGATCGGCGGCGGCGACCTGAACGAGGGCTACTGCCGGCTGACCACCACCTGATCGACGGCTGATCGGACCGGCTCTACACACCGAAGGGAGGGGACAGCTCGATGAGTGCAGGCAGCGACACGATGAATGCCGAGGCGCCGCGCGCGATCCGGCCGGAGCGAACCAGGGCCGACCGTGTCTATCGCGGGGTCGCGATAGCGGCGGGGCTCGTGACGCTGGTGGTCCTGTTCCTCATCGGGCTGTTCCTCTTCCTCCGTGCGATCCCCGCGTGGCGGGACAACGGGTGGCGCTTCTTCACCACCAGCACGTGGAACCCGGACAGCCCGACCGCCGGGTACCACTCGGGGGTGCTTGGCCTCCTCCTCGGGACGATCCAGATCGCGCTCATCGCGCTCGTGATCGCGGTGCCCATCGCCATCCTGACGGCGCTGTTCCTCACCGAGTACGTGCCCGGGCGCATGCGCCGGCCGCTGACGTCGGTGCTCGACCTCCTGGCCGCGGTGCCGAGCCTCATCTACGGGATCTGGGGGTTCTTCTTCCTCCAGCCGCACCTGATCGGCGTGTCCACGTGGCTGGCCAACAACCTCGGGTTCATTCCTTTGTTCTCGACGCCCGACGGACCGTTCTTCGCGGCCTCGCCGTTCATCGCCGGCGTCCTGGTCGCGCTCATGCTGATGCCGACCGCCACGTCGGTCATGCGTGAAGTGTTCTCGCAGGCTCCTCAAGGCGAGAAGGAGGCCGCGCTCGCGCTCGGCGGAAGCCGGTGGCGCATGATCCGCAAGGTCGTCCTGCCCTTCGGCCGCGGCGGGATCGTCGGCGGTTCGATGCTCGCGCTGGGGCGCGCGCTCGGCGAGTCGATCTCCGTCGCGATCATCATCAGCGCGGTCTTCAAGTTCAACCCGTACATGCTGAACACGGGCGGGAACTCGATCGGCGCGCACATCGCCAACCGGTTCGGCGACGCGCAGCCGGCCCACGGCCTGCCTGCTCTCATGGCCGCCGGCCTCGTCCTGTTCGTCCTGACGCTGATCGTCAACACCGTGGCCTCACTGATCGTGCGACGGTCGCGATCCGGCTCGGGGGTGGAGATCTGATGGCCGTCATGGCCCCCGATCGCCCGCAGGCACCGTCCACGGAGGACGAGCCCGTCGAGATCCCGGAGCGGCCCGGCGCGTTCGGTCTGGCCGACACGGGGGTCCTCGTCTCGTGCGCCGCGAGCACGTTCATGTTCGTGTGGCTGTTGTTCTTCCGGATCGCGCCGCTCTCCGGCGTCGTCGGCTTCGGCATCTGCTGGTACCTGCTGTTCCTTGCCGCGTACTGGTTCGTCGTGCGCGAGCTGGACGGCCCGGTGCTGGCGGGGGACCGCCTGATGGCGGTCGTGGTCACGTCGGCCGCGATCGCGATGGTCGTGCCGCTGTTCCTGATCCTCGGCTACGTCACGGCCAAGGGGATCCACGCCCTGCGGCTCTCCTTCTTCTTCAGGACGATGCGCACCGTCGGTCCGCTCGCCTCCGCGACGGCGGGTGGCGCCGCCCACGCGATCGTGGGGACGCTCGAGCAGGTCGCGATCGCCGTGGTGCTGACCGTGCCGCTCGGGTTCCTGTGCGCGATCTGCCTGAACGAGATCGGCGGTCCGCTTCGGCGCCCGATCCGGATCTTCGTCGACGCGATGAGCGGCGTGCCGACGATCGTGGCCGGACTGTTCGTCTACGCGATCTGGGTCGCCCGCTTCGGCTTCTCGGGCTTCGCGGCCGCGCTGGCCATCTCCATCTCGATGCTGCCGATCGTCACGCGAACCTCGGAGGAGGTCCTCCGGCTGGTTCCGGGCGGACTCCGCGAGGCGTCCCTGGCGCTCGGCACGAGCGAGTGGCGGACGGTCTGGGGCGTCGTCCTGCCCACGGCGCGAAGCGGCCTGATCACGTCGGTGATCCTCGGCGTCGCTCGGGCGATCGGCGAGACCGCACCGCTGATCATGACGGCGTTCGGCGCGTCCGTGATGAACGCCAATCCCTTCAAGGGAGCGCAGTCGGCGCTCCCGCTCTTCATCTACAAGCAGATGACCGAGAGCTCGGTCGCGAGCGTCCAGCTGCGCGCATGGACCGCCTCGCTCGTCCTGATGCTGATGGTCCTGGTTTTGTTCTCGCTGGCCCGCCTCGTCGGCTCGCGCGCCGCCAAGCGCGGGCGCCTGCGCCGCGCACCCGAGAAGTACCGCTGAGGAACGAGAGGAGCGAGATGAGCACGACCGACACCATCGACCTGACGGGCCCGGGCTGGGACGCCGGCCCACCGGTGACCGGCGACCTCGTGGCCGAGGGCGTCAGCGCGTGGTTCGGCGAGCACAAGGTGCTCGAGCAGGTGAGCCTGCAGATGGCACCGCGGCGCGTCACCGCCCTGATCGGACCGTCGGGATGCGGCAAGTCGACGTTCCTGCGGATCCTCAACCGCATGCACGAGCTCGTCCCGGGGGCGTTGCTCGCCGGTTCGGTCCTGCTCGACGGCGCCGACATCTACGGGCCGGGGATGCGACCGATCCAGACGCGCAAGCGGATCGGCATGGTCTTCCAGAAGCCGAACCCGTTCCCGGCGATGAACGTCTACGACAACGTCCTGTCCGGTCTTTCGCTGTCGGGGGGCAAGGCGCCCGACGCCGACGAGCTCGTCGAGCAAAGCCTCATGCGGGCCGGGCTCTGGAAGGAGGTCCGCAACCGCCTGCGCCAGCCGGGCGGCGCGTTGTCGGGCGGGCAGCAGCAGCGCCTGTGCATCGCGCGAGCTCTGGCGGTGAAGCCCGAAGTGCTGCTGATGGACGAGCCGTGTTCCGCGCTCGACCCGACGTCGACGCGCCGGATCGAAGAGACCGTGCTGGAGCTCGCGAACCTGGTCACGATCGTCATCGTCACGCACAACATGCAGCAGGCGCAGCGCGTGTCGAGCCACGCCGCGTTCTTCCTCGCGGCCGAGGACGAGCCCGGACGCATCGTCGAGGAGGGGCCCACCGAGCGGATCTTCGAAGGCCCTGAGGACCCGCGAACCGCCGACTACGTGCACGGGAGGTTCGGATGAGCCGTCGGTCCTCCGCCGCCACACGCCGGCTCCACGGAGCGTCCCGCGTGGCGCTGGCCGCGGCGGTCGCGGCCGCCGTCCTGGCGATCGCGGCGTCGCCCGCGTTCGCGAGCGGGCCGACCCTCAACGGGGCCGGCTCGACGTGGGTGCAGATCGCGCTCGACCAGTGGCGCGCCGACGCGACCAAGATGGGGCTCACGATCAACTATCAGGGCGTCGGCTCGACGTCGGGCCGGCAGCTCTACATCATCAACCAGGTCGACTTCGCGGCCAGCGAGATCCCGTTCCTGCCGTCGGAGATCTCCCAGCTGCAGGGCGAGAACAAGTCGTACCAGTACCTGCCCGACGTCGCCGGCGGTACGGCGCTCATGTACAACCTGAAGGACGCCGCCGGGCACTCGATCACGACGCTGCGGCTGTCCGCCACGGCGATCGCCGACATCTTCACCGGCCGGGTCACCAACTGGGACAGTCCGGTGCTGCGCGCGGACAATCCAGGCCTGGCGCTCCCGAACCTGCCCCTGCGGGCGGTGGTCCGCTCCGACGGGTCGGGAACGTCCGCCAAGCTCGCCGACTACATCGCCCACCTGGCGCCCGCCATCTGGAGTCCCTTCGCGCGCGCCCACGGGCTGACGCTTCCCGTGCAGTACTGGTACCCGTTCAAGAACGCGGTCGCCGTCCGCGGCTCGGACGGCGTGGCGAACTTCGTCTCGAACCCCTCGGTGGGCGTCGGCTCGATCGGCTACGTCGAGGCCGGCTACGTCTACGAGCACAACATGACGCCGGTGTTCGTGAAGAACCGGTCGGGGTACTACTCGGCGCCGTCCTCGTACAACGTCGCGACCGCGCTGGCGCACGCGACCCTGAACCGAGACCTCACGCAGAACCTGCTCCCGGTCTACGGGGCGCCCGAGCGCAATGCGTATCCCCTCGCGAGCTACAGCTACCTGATCACGCAGACGACCGGGTTCGACCCGGCCAAGGGCGCGGTCCTGGGCAAGTGGATCATCTACATCGCGTGCGCGGGACAGAAGGAAGCCGCGCCGCTCGGGTACTCTCCGCTGCCGAAGAACCTGATCTCCGACGTGTTCGACGCGGTGAACCGCATCCCGGGCGCGCCGACGCCGCCCCCGATCACGCCGTCGAGCTGCCCGAACCCGACCGTCACCGGTCAGGGGTTCGGCGGAGGACCGCAGAACAAGGGCTCGGTGCTGCCGCCCGGACCTCTGGGCGGCGGCTCCGGCGAAGGTGGGAGCGGTGGATCGGGGTCCGGGTCAGGGTCCGGGTCGGGAGGTTCCGGCTCGGGCGGCGGCGGCAGCTCCACCGAGACCGGCGGCGGCACGACCACGGTCGGCACGGGTGGCAGTTCGACCGGCGTGTACACCGGCACGGGGTCGGACCCCGCCTCGGCAGGCGTCACCGTGACGCCCCTGACCCAGGCGGAGCTGACGGCGACGTACGCGGCCGCGGTCAAGGAGACGACCTCCGCGAAGCCGGCGTCGCAGTTCCCGCTGGTGGCGACCGCGCTCGCTGTCCTCCTCCTCGCGGTCGTTCCCCTGTCGCTGATGCCGCGCCGGAGGAGCCAGGCGGCCGTGGCGAGTCAGCGCGGTCCGGCGGCCGCCGAGCCGTCGCCGCCGGGGAGGCCCGAGTGAGCGCGCGCGAGCCCCGGCGGGGGACCCTCCGTCGCTTCGCCGCGACGCTGGCGATGATCCTGGGCACGGCGGGGACGGTGGGCCTGTTCGCGGCGCCGACGGCCGTCGCCGCGGGGCACACCGTGACGATCACACCGGCCTCAGGGCTGGGCCAGAACCAGTTCGTGCAGGTCACGTGGTCGGGCTACTTGCCGGATCAGGCGGTCGGCTTCCGTCAGTGCACGGCGAGCCCCGTGGTCGTGGGCACCGACTGCACGAAGTTCTACGACGACCTCGGCTACAGCGACAGTAGCGGCGCCGGGACGATGTACGAGCGCACGTTCGAGGGAGACGTCACGAGCCAGTCGGGGGGGACGTTCACCTGCGACTCGGACACTGCGTGCACCTTCGGCGTCTTCACCGACGGGACACTGAACGGGGTTCTCACCCCGATCTCCTTCGCCCCGTCGCCGTCGAACTGCCCGGACCCCTCGGGAACGCCGATCAGCGGATCGGGGAGCGACGAGGCGAACCAGGCGATCTACAACTGGACGCTGCAGATGTGCCAGCCGCCGGTGCAGCAGGGCGTCGGCTATCTGTCGCAGAACTCGGTGGACGGGCGGGAGAACTTCATCAAGGGCCTGGCCGACTTCGCCGTGACGTCGACGCCGTTCACGTCGTCGGAGAAGCAGGAGCTGAACACCAACCGGCAGACGTACGCGTATGCGCCCGTCACGGCCTCCGCGCTCGTGCTGGCGTACAAGGTCTTCGACTACGACTCGAAGGACGCGCAGCGCGGTCCACAGGTCACCGACCTCAAGCTGACACCCGCGCTCGTCGCCCAGATCTTCACGGGGCAGCTCGTGAACTGGCAGAAGAGCTCGGCGCTCAACTCGCTGAACCCCGGACACAACTTCCCGCCGTCCGAGGTCCCGCTCGTGCGCGGCGACCATTCGTCGGAGAACCTGCTGTTCACGTCCTGGCTGACCGCGACCGCGAAGGGCTCGCTCCCCAAGGACTGGCCGGGCGCGTCGGTCGACTACCCGATCCAGTACCTCACGCAGAACAACGCCCTGGATGGAGGAGACCGCCTGGCGCTCGCCGTGGCCGACCCCGGCTCGCAACAGAACAACAACGATTGGACGCAGGTGGGCTACATCGGTTTCATGGACGCGAGCCAGGCCGCGTACTTCGGGCTGCCGATCGCGAAGATCCAGAACGCGTCGGGCGCATACGTGGCGGCGACGCCCGCTTCGATCCTGGCGGGTGTCTCGCACGAGAAGAAGAACTCCGACGGCACCCTCTGGCCGGACTTCGCGAACACCGACGCGGCCGCCTATCCCATGCCCATCGTGAACTACGTGACCGCGCCGACGGACCTGATCGACTGGAACAAAGGGCTGACGCTGCAGGCGTTCCTGCAGTACGCGGTGGGTGACGGTCAGAGTGCCGACAACCTGTGGCCCGGCTACGCGCCGCTGCCGTCCGGTCTGGTCTCGGAGACGACCGCCATCATCCCGAAGATCCCGCATGCGGAGGGCCAGGGCTCTCCGCCGCCGCCCTCGCCCAGTCCGTCGCCGTCGCCTTCCTCGGGCGGAAGCGGTGGCAACGGGTACGGCTCCGGGTCGGGCACCGGTACCGGGTCGGGCTCCGGGTCGGGAACGGGCTACAGCCCCTACCCCCCGAGCGGCTCGGGCAGCGGGAGCGGGTCCACGTCCTGCCCGACCGCCTCGCCGAGCCCGTCGCCGACCGCGACCCCGTCGCCCTCACCGAGCGCCTCGGGTGCGGCCGGTGCGTCGCCCACCCCGACACCGACACCTTCCCCGACGCCCTCGCCGTCGCCGACGGTGGCCGCCGCACCCTGCGGGACGACGACGGCCACGTTGCCGACGCTGCCGACCAACCGATTCACCGAGACCGCGGCCCGCCTCGTCCTGCCGTCGCTCGCGGCGATCGGCGTGCTGGGCCTGATCGGCGGCCTTGCGATGGAGCTGACCGCCAAGGGCGGCACGCCGCTGTCGGGCCGGGCCGCCCGGTTCCTGTCGGGACTCCCCCTTCCCAGGTGGTTGCGGCCGTGAGCGCGGAGCCGAAGGTGCTCGAGAAACCACGTCCGACAACGGTGACGCCGCTGCCCGCCCGAGGCGCGCGGTCGGTGCTGCCCGAGAAACGGGTGGTGCGACGCAGGACCGGCCGGACGCTGCTGATCGTCGGAGCGATCCTACTCGCGTTCTTCTTCTACGCCTTCGTCGTGACCGGACTGGAGGAGTCGCGCAGCCAGCGGGCGCTCCTTCCCGTCTTCGCCGCCGGCGTGCAAGCGCAGAGCATCGACTCGATCTCGAAGGTGCCGGTCCCCGGCAGCCCCGTCGCGCTCATGGAGATCCCGCGGATCGGCCTGCGCCGGGTCGTCGTGGAGGGCAGCAGCCCCGAGCTGTTGAAGCTGGGGCCCGGACACCTTCCGAACACCTCGCTGCCGGGCGAGTTCGGGAACTCGGTGGTGCTCGGCCGCCGGCTGACCTACGGCGCGCCGTTCGCCCGCCTGGACGAGATGCAGACCGGCGACAGCGTCACGATGATCACCGGGCAGGGTTCCTTCACCTACGTGGTAAACCGCGTCGCGTACGTCCTGCCGGGGCAGCCGGATGTGACCGGGCCGACGCTCGACAGCCGCCTGACGCTCGTGACGTCCGGGCCGTCGCTCTCGCCGACCACGCGCCTGGTGATCGTCGCTGCGCTGCAGGGAAATCCGGTGGGGGTGACGACGCGGCCGTCGGTCGCGGTGGCGCCCGACGAGTTCGGCGAGAGTGGCAACGTCACCGGGCTCCTGCTCGCCATCCTGTGGGGTGTGGCCTTGGTCGCGTTGATCTTCCTCACGCGACGGATCTACAAGGTCTGGCCGGTGCGTGCCGCCTACGTCGTCACGACGCCCGCGGTGATCTTCCTGCTGTGGCTGGTGTTCGAGAATCTCGATCGTCTTCTTCCGGGGACGCTGTGAGCCGGCTCCACCGTCCCCTGTTCGGCATGGCGCTCGCGCTTGCGCTCGCGGCGACCGTCGCCTGCTCGACCGCCGGGGGCGCGGCGGTCGCCGGGTCGCCGAGGCCGTCGGTGGCTCCCACCTCCCCGTCGCCGGTGGCCTCGGTCGACCCGAACTTCGACTCGGGGCAGAACATCTTCATCACTCCGGCGGGCTTTCATCCCCACTGGCTGGTGGCGCCTCTTCACGGGGCCATCACGTGGCACAACGAAACGAATCGGTCGCAGGTGATCGTGTTCGACCACCAGCAGGTGAAGTCCGGGGTGATTCCTCCCGGCGGCACGTTCACGTACACGCCCGCCGTCCCGATCAGCATCGCGTACCATTCCGCGCTCGGCCACGAGCGTCACGGCGTCATCCAGGTGCAGGCATGACGCGCGGCCGCTTCGTCGGGCGACGCCGGATCGACGTTCGATCCCTCGCCGCGGCTGCGATCGCGCTGTCGCTGATCCTGCTCGCGGGCGCGCGGCCCGCCGCGGCCGACTCGGGACCTGCTCCGGCGACGCCCACGTCGCTCGTCGTCGCGCTTCAACAGCTCGACCGGCTCAACACCCAGGTGGACGCCCTCACGTTACGTGTCGCCACGCTGCAGCTCCAGGTGAAGACCCTCACGTCGGGGTTCGACCGGGTCACCCGCCGCATCGCGCTGCTCCAGGATCGGCGGCGGCAGCTCTGGGCCACGACGAGCTCGCAGTCGTACGCCCGCATCCAGTCATCACCGTTGCTGGCGGCCGACGCCGAGCTGGGCTCGCGGATCGCGGCGACGCGCGACCGCCTCGCGACCCTGCAGCAGCGCGCGACCGCCGATCCGGTGGTCACGCAGCTGTTCGCGGCGCAGACGCGGCTCGACGCCCTGACGGCGGAGCGGGACAGGGCGCTCGCGGATGCGGCGAGCCTGCAAGCGGCCGGCATCGTCGTTCCCGTGAACGCGTCGGGAACCTCCATCGGGTACGGGGCGTGGGCGGCGGAGTTCCTGCAGACGCTCGGAGCTCCCGTGTGCCAGAGCAACCTCATCGCGATGGTGGCGTGGCAGTCCTCGGAGGGCACGACCGCCTCGTGGAACCCGCTCGCGACCACGCTGTCGGCGGACGGCGCCACCGACTTCAACGGCGTCGGCGTCAAGAACTACCCGTCGCTGGCGATCGGCCTGGCCGCGACGGTGGACACGCTTCGCTACGGTTTGGTGAACGACGGGTACGGTCCGGTCGTGACGGCGTTGCAGGCATGCGCGCCGCCCGACGCGACCGCAGCGGCGATCAATCGATCGCTTTGGTGTCGCGGATGCGCCGGCGGCCACTACGTCACCGGCATCCTCCCGGCCGTCGAGGCGAACTACGCGGAGTACGCCGCCGAGCCCTGACGGCGGCGAATCGTGTGAAGAGGTGGTGACGGGCCGGGAGGCCCGGCAACAGCGGACTAGGCTGGCTCTCGTGAAACCGGTGCCGATCGTGTTCCACATCGGGCCGCTCCAGATCCACACGTACGGGATCGGGCTCGCTCTCTCGTTCCTGTTCGCAATCTGGTACATGGCCAGGCGGTTTCGCGCCGCCGGCCAACCGTCCGAGTGGTTGTACCGCGACGGAATGTGGATCGTTGGGGTCGCCCTGCTCGGATCGCGGACGATCCACGTCGTCGGGAATATCGGCTACTACGCCGCCAACCCGGGAGAGATCCCGCTCGTCTGGCACGGCGGGCTGTCCTCCTTCGGTGGACTGCTGTTCGGCATCCCCTTCGGCATCTGGGTGATGAGCAGAAACTGCCCCCGGCTGTCCGTCGCGAGGGCCCTCGACATCGCGGCACCGGTGCTCGTGGCAGGGTGGGGTGTCGGCAGGCTTCTCGGGCCGCAGTTCATGATCAACGGAGGCGGGCATCCCACCACGGCCTGGTACGGGCTCCGGTACGCGGGAGAGGTGGGTCCTCGAATCCCGGTCCCGATCTTCCAGTCGCTGGAGTGCTTCGCCGTCTTCGGGGCGCTGCTGCTGGTCGAGCGACGGTTCCCGGACCGTCCGGCAGGCTTCGTCGTCGCGCTGGCAGCCGCACTGTGGGGCTTCGCGCGGTTCGTCGACGAGTGGTTCTGGCTGGGCGTGCCCGGACACTGGGACGCCGTGGAGGTGGCGGGGCTCTTGCTGAGCGCGGCCGGCTGGGTGTCGGCCGGGGTGATCCTTCTGCGGAAGGGGGCGCACGCAGCGCATTCGACTCGGGTTGCCGGCGCGTAGCTCGACCGGCGTCGCCGTTCGCCCTGGGCACGGCCTCCGGCGTGCGTTCATGCCGGAAGGTGGGCCGCCTGAACGCCGGGGCTCGTGCATACGCTCGCGGGTTGGCCGTTCGTCGCCCGGCAGACGGCCGCTTCGAAGACATTCGCGGAACCGACCACGGCGCGCGCGACCGGGCTCGTCGGATCGGCGAGGTCGGCCGCGATCCGGCGGTGAGAGAGCCCGGCCAGCTCGGCGGGGTCGAAACTGGATCCGCCGAGCACGAAGCGGTTGGCGACGTCGACGAACGGGATCTCTCCGGCCGTGGCGACGTAGGGAGCCCGGTCGTAGGTGTCCATGAGGTGCTTCTCGAGCGGCGTGGGCCGCTGCAGCGAGGCGTAGGAACCCATGATCGCCCCGAGGAATCCGGCCGGCCGGTTCGATTGGACCTCGACGGAATCGAACACGAGGTACCGGCTCGAATACGAGGTGTGGACGAACGTGAAGGTCGCCGTGCCGCCGTCCACGTCCAGCGGCGAGGACTCGCTCTCCTCGAGGCCTCGCCAGGTGCCGAAGCGCGACAGGGCCACCACCAGGACCCATCGCTCGGCGGCGCAGTAGGGACAGTATTCGGCCCCCTCATACACGATCAGCGGGCGGCCCGCAGACGCGAGCGGCGGCGCGCCTCGGATCGGCCGCGGCGCCCCGTTCCCGGAGCCCACGCCGACCCGGTCGGAGACGGTGGCCGGGACGCCCGTCACCTCGGCCAGCACTTCGGGAGGGACCGCGGCGGGATCCGGGACGGGATGCAGCGCGACTTGCGCCTCTCGATAGGCGACCAGACCCACGACGAGGGCGCCGACTGCCGCCAGGGGCATGACCCTCCGACCCCAGCCCGCGTTGCGGCTGTTCTTGAGGGCCTCCGTGCCCTTCCCGGCAGGTCGACGTCGGGATCGTGGCGGGCGCCGCGTCGTGCTCATCGGTTGCTCCGTCGCTCCCGGGGGCGGGGGTTGAAGACCACCAGCACGAACAATCCGAAGGTCAGAAGATGCACCGCGGTGCAGTAGATGCAGATGGAGCCGATCCGAAACAGCTCGGCGTAGACGAGCCAGAGCACCATGACCATCCCGACCGTTGCCAGCGCGAGGCGGGTACGCCAGATCGCCGGCGAGGTGGAGCGCCAGGCCGCCGGGAGGTTCAGGCCCACCATCGCGGCGAAGAACACGAGGCCGAGCACCGCGACGGGGATGCCGGCGATCACCGACTCGGAGCTCGTCGTGACCTTCGCGCAGTCCACGATGCCGGACCCGCTGCACGCGAGGACCGACGGCGAGGTGTAGTGAGCGACGGTGAGGTAGGTGGACACGGCGAGGCCGGCGACGGACAGTGCAAGCCCCGTCGCCGGAACGACCGAACGGTGGGGAAGCGATCCGGAGGTCGTGGCGGTCCGCCGCTCGGCGTTCATCCCGCTCCGAGGGCCGCCGCTGCCTTTGTCACCGCGCGGCTCGAGCAGACCGCTTCGGGCTTCCCCCCTGTGGCCCGGCAGATGGCGGCCGCCAGCACGTTTGCGGTTCCGTCCACGCCCTGGGCCGCCTTGCTCGAGGGATCCGAGAGCTGAGCCGCGACCTGGCGCAGGGTGAGCCCCTGCAGGGCTCCGGGGTCGTAGCTCGCTCCGCTCTGGATGAACCTTCCGCCGATGTCGATGAACGGAATCGCCCCCGCGGTCGAGGCGTAGGGGGATCGGTCGAAGGTGGAGATGAGACGACTCTCCAGCGCCGTGGGCGTCTCCAGCGTCTTGTACCCGCCGCTCGGATCGGCCTGATTGCTCTGCGTCTCCACCGGGGTGAACACCAGGTAGGGGCTCCGGTACGTCGAGCCGTGGAAGGTGAAGGTGGGGGTCGAGGGGTACACGTCGCCGGCGGAGGACTCGGTGGTGCCGAGGCCGGAGAACGAACCGAAACGGCTGAGCGCCTGCACCATCGCCCATCGCTCGGCGGCGCAGTAGGGACAGTATTCCGCCCCCATGTACACCACCAGCGGCTGGCCGGCGCTCGTGAGCGGCGCCGCGCCGGCGGGCAGGGCCTTCGGCGGATTGTCGACCGAGCCCGCGCCCACCGCGGCGAGCACCGATGCCGGAACGGCCGTCACCGACTTCACGACGTCGGCCGGTGCCGGCGTGGCCGCCTTGGCGGGAGCCGGGGGAGAACTTGCCACCTTCGCGATCACGAATACCGCGACGACGACGAGCACCATCCCAACGGCGAGCCACGGCCCGAACCGGCCGAGCGAGGATCGTGTCGGCGCGCCGCGGGCCGCTCGCCGCCGAGCGGCGCGCCCGCCTTTCGCACCCGGTCGATTGGTGCCCCGGCGGTTGGGGGCGTTCGTCTTCGAGGGCATCCCTCTCTCACCTCCAGCGGAGTTCCTGATATGGGTTGGGCTCACCTGCACGTTTCGCCGGCTCGAGCTTCGCGCTCCTCACGTCCACTGGAAGAGCTCGTCGTCGAGCTGGGCGAGGGCCTGTTCGGCCCACTGAATGCGCTTCACGGCGTGCCGGTATCTGCGGGGCTCGAGGGCCACCTGCCGAGTGAGCCGCTCGGCTTCGAACACCAGCCCCACGGCCGTCGTGAGGATCTCGGCCAGCTCGCGCCGGTAGAGATGGTCGAGGTCGCGAGCGAACGCGTCCTCTGCGCGGAGACGAGTCGGAGCAGACCCGTGCCGTACGACGTGCTCATCTGCCGGAGCGTGTCGCACCCCCGTGCCTACGGAGGGGTGTCGAGCCGGCGGTGCCTCGCCACGGTCGTGGCGCAGGATCCGGAGCTTGTGGGACATGAGCCATTCACCTTTCGATCCGTCGTGTGATGTCGCCGCCGCGGCGGCGAGCCTCACGAGCCGATGATCTGCACGGTCATCAACGGGTGCCGCGAACGCCACGGACGGAGGTCTTGGCTCGAACGCATGAGCCCGGGACCTGTTCGTCGCGCGGTAGGGACGGGACAAGGGCCCGCCGGCCGGCGGCTGATCGTCGTGATCAGGGGGAAGGTGGCGCGCGGATCGAGGCGATGCCGACGATCGGCAACGATCCGAACGAGGTACGGGCGAAGTCGATACGAGGCCTCGACGCGGAGCGGGGGTGCGACGCTCGCGCGACCGCCCGGCCCGCCGCCAGGGCCGCCCGCCCGAGGAGGAACAGAATGAGAGCGAGCGCTAGAGCGACCAGGACCTGTGCGGGGACCCCGACCGCCAGGACCGGTTCACGCACCAGCCCGGCGAGTGGCGCTCCCGCATACAGGCGCTCCGCGACCTCCTGCACCACGAAGATCCCGACCTGCAACGCGGCCAGGCGAAGTGCGAGGCCTTGGGGGGTGAGCCAGAGGGCGGACTCGGTCTCGGCGCGGAGTCCCGTGCGGAAATGCCGTACGGCGACGACGACGGCCGACCCGAGTCCGAGCAGCACGGCCCAGAAAACGGCGGCCGTCCAGTATCCGTGCCCGGTGGAGGCCAGCAGGGCCGCTCTGAGGCCCGCCTGGGGGACCAACGTGAGATACGTGAGAGCGTGCCCCGCAACCGCACCGGAACACGCCGCGGCGAGGATCACCAGCCAGGGGACCCGCCGAGCGTACATCCCGGCAGCTTACTCGGTGGAGAAGGCCGAGTACTCGGTCCAACCGCCTCTCAGCAGACGCCCTGGCAGTTCCCGGGCTTCCAGACCATCAGGACGACGATCGTCGTGACGAGGATGGTGAGGACGATCCCGTTGACGCGGACGCGCCGTGCCATCGCGGCGATCTCCGGGGACGGACCCGGACCGCCGGGCGGCGGCGAGTCGGGGAGCCGGGCGAGCGCACGCGACATGCGTGCGATCAGCGGCGTCTGCACGAACACCGCGTAGAAGAACGCGATCGCGTAGAGCACGATCGAGATCACGAGCCATTCGGACTGCCAGAGCTGGAAGTGGCCGAGGTAGATCAGCGCCAGTCCGAGGAAGGGCATCACGATCGCACCGGGAATCTGGATGCGGGTCTGAATCGTGTGGATCATGCGGGCGACCAGGCGCGCGCTGTGCGTTCCCTCGGCGGAGAATCGCCCGATCACGGGATAGGCGTATGCGGGGCCGAAGGCGGCGATCGCCACCATCACGTGCAGTACGAGGAAGAACGTCCACCATCCGGACACGGGCACCTCGCCGCCACTCGGGCCCCAGGGAACGGGCGACGCACACTCTGCCGCGCCGGGTGCGCGAGGGCAAGTTCGGTGTTCGTGAAGAAGGGGCGGGCACCTCGCGGTGCCCGCCCCTTCGACCGACCGGCCGAGCGTCTCAGCAGTTGCTCAGCCGGTCGCCCGTGTACGGCACGACCGAGTCGCCTCCGCCGCGGCACTGGATGGAGTCGGGCCCACCTCTGCCGTCGATGAAGTCGTTCCCGGCGCCGGCGATGATGGCGTCGGAGGCGGTCGTGCCCTTCAGCTGATCGTTCCCACCGTTGCCCAGGATGAGCACGGGCCCGCCGGTCGCGGTCGCATCGATGAAGTCGTTCCCGCTCGTCCCGCACAGGATTGAGTCAGGCGGGAACGGGCCGGTGATGTTGTGGCTCGGCCCGGCGGTGCAGCTCGCGGCCCCGGAGAGCGACGAGGTGAGCGCCCACGGGAAGAAGTCGACGTTCGCGGACGTCGAGCTGCCCGTGCCGAGTGCCCAGTCGCTCGGGCCGCTCGCGTCGCCCCACCAGGAGCTCTTCACGTTGACGACGAAGTTGGTGGGGTTGCTCGCGCCGGCGCCGTTCGAGGTGTCCAACGAATTCCCCGTGGCGGTGACCTTGGGCGCGAGGTCGCCCGGATCGTTGTCCGAGGAGACGCGGATCGCGTCTCCGGCGTTGGTGATCGTGTTGCCCGTGACGGTGGCGTTCACCTGGACCGGCTGCCCGTTGTACAGCAGGACGTCCACGCCCGCGTCGCCGCCGTCGATGGTGTTGTTGGTCGCCTTGATCTTCCCGGCGTCCAGCTCCAGGCCCTCATACCGGTTGCCGCTGAGATGGTTCTTCATGACCGTCGTCTTGTTGCCGGCCGGCGAGTCCGATGGGACCTCCGAGTTGTACACGCCCATGTCGTTGTTCGCGATGATCGAGTTCTGCACCTTCGTCCCCGGCCCCGCGTCGTACAGGAGGACGCCGGCGGCCTGTGTGTCCGTCTCGGGATCGGCCCCGCAGACGGCCACGTCGCACTCGTTCCCCACGATCGTCGAGTTGTTGACGGTTCCGCTGCCGCCGTAGCTGATCTGGACGCCGTTCTGTGCGATCTGATCGGTGGGGCCCACGCCGGTGATCGTGGAGTTCGTGATCTTGGCGCTCGAGCCCGGGTTGGAGACGACGATGCCTCCCTTTTGATAGTCGCTGACGGTGACGCCCGTGATCGCGGCCGTGCCCACCTGGCTCGTGCTGAGACGGCCGACCAGGATCCCCACGCCACCCTGGCATCCGTTCAGCGGATCCTCTCGAATGGAGGTCACGGTCGTGTTGGTGATCGTCGCCGTGGATCCCTCCACGACGGCGATGCCGTACCCCTGCAGGCTGCAGTCGAGCGCACCGTAGGGGCCGGCGACCGTCAGGCCGGTGACCTTCGCCGTCGCCCCGCCGCACACGTCGACGACGTCGACGGTGTGGAGCCCGACGCTCGCGGCAGGGTTGCACGTCGAATCGGCCGCGGGGAGCGGCATCTGGATGCGCGTCGCGGCGGCCCCCGCGCCCTTGATCGTGATGTTCTTCTCAACGGTGACCTGCTCGGTGTACGTTCCCGCGCACACCGACACGGTGTCGTTCGGTGCCGCGGCGTTCACCGCGTCCTGGATCGAGTTGTAGCCGGGGCTCGAGCACCCGGTGTTGGCGCCGACCGGCGCGAGCGAGACCCACCGGGTCGTCGGAGACGCCGAGGCCGGTCCGGCGAACACGCCCGCAAGGACCAGCAGCGACGCGAAGAGCATCAGCGCTACGGACAGTCGTGACTTCATGAATGCAACTCCCTTCCGCCCGGCGTGAACGGCAGCGACCGTGTCCAACACTTCCCCACCCCAGCCGAGCGACGCGAATGACCGTGAACGGTCGTCACGGTCATGCTTCCACTTGGCCGTCCCGTCGGTCAAGGATGCAAATCGGGACGAATGGGGTACCGTCGAGGATGAAGGGTCCGGACAGGGGGCTCCCGATACCATTGGGCGCAGGCCATGCGAGGTTCGCCATGACGTACGAGGACAGGGTCGACGAGTTCAGGGCACGCATCGACGCCGGCGAGAAGATCGAGGCCGCCGACTGGATGCCCGACGAGTACCGCCTGGCCGCCCTCAAGTTCATCGAGATGCACGCGAACTCCGAGGTAATGGGCGCGCTCCCCGAACGCGAGTGGATCCCGCGTGCGCCGACCCTGCGTCGCAAGCTCTCGCTGACCGCCAAGGTCCAGGACGAGGTCGGCCACGGACAGATCCTGTACCGCGTCGCCGAGGACCTGGGCAAGAGCCGCGAGCAGATGTTCGACGACCTGGTCAACGGCCGCACGAAGTTCCACAACGTCTTCCACTACCCGACCGAGTCGTGGGGCGACGTCGCCGTCATCGGCTGGCTGATCGACGGCGCGGCGCTCGTGACGCAGAAAGCGCTGCTGGACGCCTCGTACGCGCCGTACGTGCGCGCGATGCGGCGCATCTGCGCGGAGGAGTCGCTGCACCTGCGCCACGGCGAGGACATCACGCTCGAGCTCGTGTCCGGGACCGACGCGCAACGCGAGATGTTCCAGGAGGCCGTCGACCGCTGGTGGCAGCCGATCATGCATTTCTTCGGCCCGCCGTCGCGCGCTGATCGGGATGTGCTGCTGCAGTGGGGGATCAAGACGCGGACCAACGAGGACCTGCGCCAGGAATTCTTCTCCACGTACGTACCGAAGCTGTGGGACCTCGGTGTCTCCGTCCCCGACCCGGCGCTCGCGTACGACTCGGCCGCCGGTGAGTGGGCGTGGTCCCAGCCCGACTGGGACGAGTTCTGGGAAGTGGTGCGGGGCAACGGTCCCATGACGGCGACGCGGCTCGGGCTGCGCAAGGGCATGTGGGACACGCACGCGTGGATCCGCGAGGCGTTCGCGGGCATGCCGCCGAAGGCGGCGGCGTAGCGCCGGCCCGGCCGCCCATGGAGGTCTGGGAGGTGCTGGGAAAGCGAACCGCCGCCGACGAATGGTCCGTCGTCGGCGCGGTGAAAGCGCCCGACGCGCCGATGGCGGTGCTCCTGGCCCGCGAGACCCACTTCCGTCACAAAGAGGGCGTGGCGTACGCGATACGTCGCCGGGGCGACGCGGGGGAGGCGTTGATCGTCGGCGAGTGGCCGGCCGAGACGCTCGGGGGTGTGACCGACCGGTCCTATCGGCGGCAGGAG
>Ga0335080_10002537_pt1 | contig 18231 bp, 10 predicted proteins | sample Lox_Sample_34_FD_206720 | JGI IMG/M metagenome (GOLD analysis project Ga0335080, IMG submission 206720) | Soil microbial communities from Loxahatchee National Wildlife Refuge, Florida, United States - Lox_Sample_3.4 | ecosystem: Environmental > Terrestrial > Soil > Wetlands | place: USA...
AATCCGGCGAGTCGGCGTATTCCCAGGCGTCGCCGACGTCGGTGTTGAAGTTGATGGCCACCACCATGTGGCCTTTGTCGTCGTGGATGGCGCGCCAGGCGGGAGACGTGCCCGGCGGCTGGTAGACTTCGGTGCCATTGGGGCCGCGGCGGAGGTGGCGGGTGCCGGGGATCCAGGTGAGGTCCTTCTCTTCGATGTCGAAACAGACGTGCATGACGTTGTCACTCGGGGCGATCTCCGTAATGGGACGTCCGGGCAGGACGCGATCCATAGTGAGGCGGAAGACCTCCCACTGCTCGGGACCCCAGAAATCGTCGGTGACCAGGTAGCCGCCGCGGAGGAGGTACTCGCCGAGGCGCTTCATCTCTTTGTCGGAGAGACCCCACCAGCCGGTCTGGGTGGCGTAGATCCAGGGGTGGTCCCAAAGCTGGTCGTCGGTGAGGCGGAAGTGGTGCGGCTCGCCGGTTTCGACGCGGGTGAGGCGGCGCACGCCCATGGAGAAGTGTTCGTCGGAATCGGGCCAATCGACCATCCACCAGCCGTCGCCGGTGGCGTTGCGCGACGCGAAGCCCCAGCGGCGATGGTATTGCGGAAGGTCGGTGTATTCGACGCGGACGAAGTGGTACTCGCCTTCCTTGGGGAAGGTGGGCGGGGGCATGTCGCTGTGGCGGATGCCGCCGCCGAAACCACCCCCGAAGCGCTGGGCCACGGCCCCGGCGGCCAATAGGAGAAGTCCGGCGGGAATGAAGCGGCGAGGTCTCACTGCGGAGTTGCGTCCTTCTTGATGCGCTTCAGCTCTTTTTCGCGATCCACCACGCTCACGCCTTTTTCGATCCAAGGCTTGGGAGCCTGATCTTTGAGGTAGTGATCGAACCAATCGAGAATGCGGCGGTGGTAATCGATCTGGTTGGCCTTGACGGCGAGGCCGTGATTCTCGCCGGGATAGACCAGCATGATGCACTGCTTGCCGGCGCGGCGCGCGAGGTTGTACATCTCGATATCCTGATGCCAGTCGCTGGCGCCGTCTTTGTCGCCGACGCTCAAGAGGAGCGCTCCTTTCATATTGTTGACGTGGAAGACGGCGGAGTTGCGCTCGAAGGCCTGCGGGTCTTCCCAGAGCGGGACCTCCATGCGCTCCTGGCCGACTTCGGCGTGGTCGGTTTCCGGGGTGCCGCTGTTCCAGTAGATTTCGCCGTAGCTGGAGACGAGATCGGTGAGCGGCCCACCGGCGACACCGGCGGTGAAGAGATCGCTCTGGGTCATGACGAAGCTGGTGCCGAAGCCGCCCCAGGAGTGGCCGATGAGGCCGACGCGCTTGGGGTCGATGCGGCCGCTCTCGAGGACCTTCCTGGTGGCGGCGGTGACACATTCGAGGACGCTCATGCCGGGGTCGCGCGCGCGGAACACGATATCGGGCATGAGCACGAAATATCCGTTCGCGGTCCAAATGGCTTCGGTGTAGGGCGAGCGGTCCGTGACGGGAAAATAGCGATGCAGGTACTGGCTCTCGCGCTCGTAGATATGGACCATGAGCGGGTACTTCTTCGCGGGGTCGTAATTGGCGGGCGCGAACAGCGCGCCCTGGAGGCGCTCGCCCTTGGGGCTTTTGTACTCGATCAGCTCGGCCTTGCCCCAGGCGTAGTTCGCGGCGAACGAATTGGAGTCGGTAACCTGGCGGGGGTTCGACAGGTCCGCGGCGGCCGCGAAGTAGTTGGGCGGCACGTCGAAGGCTTCGGCGGAGTAGACGTACACGCCGGCGTCTTTAGCTTTGGCGAGGCCGCTGGTGCCGCGATCCAGCCACACGGGGCGCTCGACCTTGCCATCGACCAGGCGCGCGAAGCCGGTCTTCTTGGTCCAGACGCCGTAGACGCTCAGGTAGACTGGCTTGGAAAGATCGATGGGCTCGGCGTCGGCGTTGAAGCCGCCGCGCCCGCCTCGGCCGCCGCGGCGCGCGGCTTCGGGATCGACATAGCGATGGCGCACCTGATCGGCGGCGCCGTTGGTCAGGCGGCGCGGCTTGGCGGCATCGGCGTACAGCTCCCAGAGATCGAACTCGTCGTAGACGATCACGCCGGCGTCGTTCTTCGTCCAGCCGGCGACGCCCCACGCGGGCCGGGTGGGATTGGGATGATCGTCTTCGCGATTGATGAACGAGACGCCGGCCGCTTTGCTCACGTTCTTCGAGGCGCCGGAGGCGAGGTCGTAGATCCAGTATTCGCCGTCCTTGAAGTTGAGGAGGTATTTGCCGCCGGGACTGGGCCAGAACGGCGGCGCGAGTTTGGCGCCGAGCTTCGTGCGCGCGCCGCTAGCGAGATCGACGCTGTAGGGGTCGGCGAAGCGGCGGCCGAACATGACGAGGCTGTCGTAGGGTGTGTCGTCGATGGCGACGGCCCGGCCGCCGGAGCGCGGGAGCTGGAACGTCTCCTTGAGATTGGCGCCGAGCGGCACGATGCGATTGGTCTCCACGTGCCAGGCCGCGACGACGTGGCGGTCGCGGTCGCGCGCGAGGCGCAGCTTCTGCTCGGAGATCACGTTGACGTCGCGCGGGTGCCAGACCTCGACGTTGCTGGGTTCTTCGTCGCTTTTGACGGGCTCGATCTTTTTGTCCCAATCGGCGATGCCGACGAAAACGATGGCGCCGTCTTCGCTCCACTGCGGCGCGCGCGAACCGACGATGCGTTTGGGCGCGGCCACTTCGCCGGTGCGTTTGGCGGCGAGATTCTTCCACGCGAGCACGAGGTTGGATTCGCCTTCGTAGTCCTTGTTTTTGACGGAGCGGAGGGCGGCGAGGTCGGAGGAATCCTTGCGCCAGACGAGATTGCCGAAGACGGCGTTGCCGGAATCGAGGACGCGGAGGGCGCCGGTGGCGGGATCGTAGAGCTGGACGGCGTTGCCTTCGCGGCCTTCGACGCCGATGGTCATGGCGAGGTGCGTGCCTTTGTCCTGCCAGGCGTAGCCGGTGACGTTGCCGAAGGTGGTGTCGGCGCCGGTCTTGAGGTCGCGGACGGTGAGGGGCGCGCCGGCAGGATCGGGCGGCGGAGTGGAGGCGGCGCTATCGGCGGCGGGACCGGCGGGCGGCGTGCGGGTGGGCGGGTAGCGGCGGAAGGCGATCCACGCGCCCTGATCGGAGAAAGCGAAACTGGAGACGTCGTCGATGGAAACGGCGGCGCCGTTGGTGAGGTCCAGGATGCCGAGCTTGTTCTGGACGGGCTTCTTGGCCTTCTTGAGCTTCTCCTCTTCGGCTTCGGAATGGCCGATGGCGTAGGCAATCCAGCGGCTGTCGGCGGAGAAGGCGGGCTCGGAGCCGGACGCGGCGATGCGCGGCGCAGGCTGGGCGATCTGGTAGATGCGAAGCTCGGACGTGCCGTCATTGCGGCGAATGGGCGCGGCGAGCCATTTGCCATCGTGCGAGAGCACGGGCGCGCCCAGGTTTTCCCACTTGCCGTAATCGGCGGGCGCGACGGCGGGTTTGGGCTGCGCGGAGAGCAAGGCGCAGACAGCCAGCGGCAGAGTGCGGAGGGTTCGGACCATTTGTTCAGGATACGCGGATTCGCCGGGGGTGGAGCGATGCGGCGGGGCCGGAAACGGCGCGCAGGGTTGCGGCGGGGGTCGTGGATGGAGTCGCGACGAGGATGCGGCGGGCCGAAAAGTGCTGATCGGGCGCACGGTTACGTACCGTTACTTACCCGGCCGAACTTGCGTACTGCGGCAGTGAGCGCGATCCTGCCCCTGTCATCCGCGGAGAGAAGAGCTGACGGAAATCAACCCGCGTCAAGGAATGCGACCCAGGACCGAGTCCGGGATTCGGCGGCGTAGGAGCAACTGACTATGATCAATTATCAAGTTCGAATCCAGGCAATCGCAACGGCAAACGATGACGGTACGCAAGGGGTAACGTTCACTGCTAGTCAGTTGCAGTCGCGGATGGCAGATCTGAATGCGATCTATGCCGCTACCGGTGTCGAATTTCAATTCGACCCGAGCCGGGACTTCGTAGCGATCAACCGCACGCTGCTCAACCAGACGTTTACCGTACTAGATGATCCGTCGCAGTATACCGATCCGAACCAGGAGCCGCCATCGAGCAAGGACTTCAACACGGCGGCGCGAACCGCACTGGCAAATCTCTACGCGGACAAGCTCGTGATTTACTTCAGTTACGGGACGGAATTCGACTACAGCAGCGGGCACTGGCACGTACGGGGCCGTACGATCGATAGTTCGGCCTGGAGCGCGCCCTATGTTTCCATGCGTAGCTTTCTGCCGTCTGCACCGGGTTTAGGCCATGAGATCGGCCACTATCTTCAGCTCGAGCATCCGTTCGCCGGCGATCCTCAAACGATAGCCGAGGCCGGGAGCATGATCAAGAAGTATGTGGAAGTCGACCATCACATGCGGGACGAAGGACTGGATGTGTTCGACGGCGATAAATTGTCGGTGTCCGATACTCCACCGGATGGCCGCGGCAAACTGTTGGAGACCGCCAATGGCGGCGACAAGTGCGGGGCCGTGGACCACGTCCCCATACCGGTCACCTTTGGCGATGGGACCGTCAAGCAGTACACCTTGAAGCCGGACCGCACGCTGGTCATGAGCTACTTCAACGATTGCCCGGGACTGAGGGCGCTATCGCCTCAGCAAATGACGCGGGTACAGCGAGGACTTAACTCGGGGATTCGCCACCGGCTCGTTTCCACCAAAGCCGCGGATTCGCAAGGGCAGCTCGAACGGAAGGGCTCGAAGTCGACGCACGGTATCAGCGCGCTAGACGTCACTATGATCGAACCTGGACGAGTCGCGACGGCCGTGGTTCTTTCCTCCGGGCTGTTGAAGATCATTGTCTGGGACGTTGCGGCAGACGGAAGCACACTTACACGCCGGGGTGACAAAGACGGCGATCAAGCGAAGAGGGTGAAGGCGTGCGCGCTGTCATTAGGATACATCGCCACCGCGGCGTTAGACGAAAGCGACGTCATGCAACTGACGGTCTGGCACGTTGACGCCAACGGCGATCTCACCCAACAGGGCAGGGCGGCGGCTGGACCAGTCGGCACGTTTGACGTTTGCAGGATTTCAATCGACTACCAGGAATACCTGGTAACCGCCGTGTCCGGCGGCGATTCCAATTTGAAAGTGATTGTCTGGCGGGTGACGCCCGACGGCCAAATCAAGCGCCTTGGCGATGCCCAGGCTGGATTTGTCGATCGCGTATCGATTCATAGCATGGGCGTCGATTCGGTCGCCACCCACGTCCGCGAGTCCGACGGACACCTGAAGGTGATTTTGTGGCAAATTACCGGCAGCGCCGTTACGCGGAAGGGTGCTGCCGAAGGGGGAAGTGCCGACGATATTGTGGGTTGTGGGATGGACCTCGGTGTCGCGGCTACCGCCGTCCGGCTGGATTCCGGCAATATCAAAGTCATCGCCTGGCACTCCGCTGCAGGGGATCAGGTTGTGGATTGGAGGTCGGACAAAGCCGGGGATGCAGTCAATCAGATCGCGGCCTGCCGCGTCGGGATCGATCTCCTTGCAACTGCGTCGCGAAACGACCAGGGTAACCTGAGCGTTAGTCTTTGGGAGATCGGCGCGGAGGGTTACGGCGTCATTGCACGCGATACCGATAAGGCTGGAGCGGTAAGCGAGGTCTCGATTTGCCCCGCAGGCCGGAACGTCCTGATCACTGCAATGCGAAATGGTTCCGGAGATCTGGAACTGATCGCGTGGAAGGTGAATTAGGCGGAGCGGGCAAGTCCGTGTGAAATGAGTTGTGAGTTTGGGTGGCGAGGCCGGTCCCCGTCGGCACTTGGTTTCCAAAAGCGAAACGTGGCGGGGTCGTACACAAGGAGGAAAAAGTGAACAGGCGATCCTTCACCATTATCGTGGCCATAGTGCTTGCCAACGGGGCACTCTTCGCTGCGGCGACCGATCTGGCGCAGCGCGGGAAGGAAATCCCGGGCAAACAAACGCCGGCGCATTCGGCTGAATCGCTGACGCTGAAATTCACACCCACCCTCCCGGCGATCAGCAAGGAAGAACAGCTGCGTCGCGAGACCCTTCACGTCGCCGCCGACGAACTCGAGGAGGAGGTCCCGGCCAGCGGCACACCCATCCTGGGGCCGGCCGGCGGCGAGACGGTATCTGCGCCGGCGCCGCCTGCCGGGCCTGCTCCGCCCGGAGGCAGCGGTCCCGACGCCCCCGGCACGTTCAAAATCTGGCGCAACAGCACCCTCTCCCCCAACGACAGTGCGAAGGCGACCAACGAACCATCGGTAGGCAATAACGGAAGATACGTCTTCTACACGGGCAACTGGTATGCCGCCCGTTCGGTCGACGGAGGCGCCACCTGGGGTTATATCGATCCCCACGCCGACTTCGATCTCTGCTGCGATCAAGACGTGATCTACGATAAATCCCGCGACCTGCTGGTTTGGTTTCGCCTGGGCAAGACCCGAAAAGATGCATCCGACAAAGACATCAGTAAGTTCCGCATCGGAGTGTCGACCAATGGCGGAGCCTCGTTCTGCTTCTGGAACTGGAAGACGACCGATTTCGAAAAGGCGTGGGACCTGGCGAGTTGGGACTATCCACAGATGGCGCTCTCCAACAACCACCTCTATTTCACTATTGTGGTGCGGTCAGCCGGCAATCTGGCTTCCCGAAAGGAATACTACCCGGTTCTGGCTCGCGCCTCGCTCGACACGCTGCGATCGTGCGGCAATCTGAGCTGGACGTTCTGGGTCCAGGATTCGGCGGCGTTCGGTTGCTTCGCCGCTTCGGACAAGAAGGTTTCGAGAGTGTGGACGCCGGTCCACGGCGCCCGCGAGACGATGTACCTCGGACAAACCACGAAGGACGACTGCTTCACGGTGTGGCGGCAGCGCGAGAAGGATACCAGCCTGGAGCAGTTTCGGAGCAGCGTCCCGGCCTGGTCAGCCTCGAGGACGGGCCTCACGTGCCCTCTACCAGGCGGCGATCCGTGCCAGAGGACGGACAGCCGCGTCAGAGCCGGCTGGGTGAGCCGCAACGTGGTGGGCTTCTTCTGGGTTGCGGCAAAGGGAGCGGGTTTCCCGTACCCCTACGTGGAAGCCGCTACTTTTCAGGAGAGCGATCTTTCCCGCATCGGGCGGCCGTACATCTGGAACAAGACTCACGCGTGGGTTTGGGCCGCGGCGTACCCCAATGAGCGAGGCGGCCTCGGCATTGCCACCTGGAAGATGGGAGGCGGGCTTAACCCGGAATTATCCGCGGGCATCGCCGACGACTTCAGCGATCCGCCGCCTCCCTGGGATCTCAAACTTGTCGCGCGAAGCGACGCACCACCGGCAATAGGCAAAGATGGCAAAAGAGACGATTGGGGCGACTACCTTCGAGTCCGGCCGCACCTGCCGGCCGGCCTGGCCTGGATCTTGAGCGGGTTTGTCTCGGTCGGCCCGAAGGCAAATCCGGTAGCCGAGCCGCACTTTGCGATCTTCGGCCGCGCTCGCGACTCCTGGTCGGTCCAGCGCTGGTGGGATCAACCGTAAAGGCCCGGACAAAGGTGCGACTGCAATTAGAGTCCGCGGCGGGGCTCGAGCCTGCCAACTGAGCCAGCGGGACTAAGAGTCCCCCACCGGCTGAAGCACCGCCCCACAGGGTTCGGCATGGTGTTACGTACCGTTATTTACCCTGCCGGACTTGCGTACTGCGGAAGGCAGCGCGATCCCGCCCCTGTCACCAGCGGAGTGAAGACCGGGCGGAAATCACCACGTATGAAAGGGATTAAGAACATGAGCAACGTAGAACCATCGGAGGGAGACCCCTCTCCAGGTGTTGCCTGGCTCAAAATCGACTCATTTGACGATTTGATCAAGCACGAGAAGGAGATCATCGACCAGATCGAAAAGACACCCAACGGGCCCAACCTGTTTATGATCCATCCGTTTCTCCTGCTCGCCGAGATCGGAGTTCAGCTAAGTACGCAATCGAAGAATGAGATCTTGAAACTGAGCCCGCAGATTTCGGGTCTTTCCCGGACTCCCTATGACGCACTCAAGCGGAGCGGCGCGCAACAGAAACTAAACTGCCGGCTGAAGGGTCTGTTCCGGAGGCGAGAGAAATGACCTTACTAGCGGGTTTCGATCTTGTATCCGAGTTTTCACACGATACCATTCTCTATCTGATCCGGAGCCATCTCAAGGTCGGTGGAGTCCTGGCCAACCCGCCCTTCGAGATCACCATTCCGGTTAGCGGATCCGGCGGGAGCGGGAGCGCCCACCTCGTCGTCACCGGGATTCACCTTGATTTGAACGCCGACGATACGGCTACACTGACGTTCGACTTTCGCACAGGCTCGGTACAGTTTTCTTCGCCGCAGGCGCTGAGTGTTTGCCCGCTCAACGGTACGATTGCGGTCCATGCGAGCATTTCGCTGCATCCCGGCTCCCATCATACTCAGTCAATCGCTTTTCTCATCACGCGGGCGGACATAGCCTTTTCTACTGCCGCCGACCATGCAATCTCGAGTTCCCTCAGCGGTAAGCCGGTCACCCCCGCACAGTTCAAGACGCTCGCCAATCAAGCGATCACGACGTTTGCTGTGGGGTCCTCTCCGAGCTCCGTCCAAACGGTTCCCGTGACATTTACTGTTGTTCCGAACGAGGACGGGTCCCTGGTACCGTCGCTGGTCTTCGAACGGCTGGAGGTTCACTGTATCGCGAATCCGTCCCGTAACAAGCAGGCACTGGCGCTTTTCGGCATCCTGCTGAAGGCCAACAAGGCTCACGGCGACCATACTCACAAGACTTCGAGCTCCATAAAGGCGGCCAACGACGGCATGTGCATCAGCATGTCGCCAGAGGCGTTCGATGCCCTGGTGCTCTGCCCCATGCTGGCCAAGAAACTGAACACCACCGTAGCCAAGTTACCGACGGCTTGCGGCTCCGCTCCGGGTATCGATACAAATGGTGTGACCGTTACCAGGATCGTCGATACCTTCGGAGACGGACATATCGACATCCGCGGGACCGCCACCAAATCGGGCTTCTGCTACGAAGCCCACGCTACGTTCCATGGCACCCTGAAATTCTCCGTGAGCGACGGCACCCTGGTTCCCCACCTGGTTATGGACGAGCCCGATGTCAGTGTCGCCCTGGATTGGTATTGCTGGTTCATTGCGGGCGTAATCGGCCCCGCGGAACTGGCGATCGCCGGCGGGTTGAATGCTGTCGGTCAGTCGATTGCCGAGGGACTCGCCGGGGACGCCATTAACCAACTGCTTGGAAGTGGTCTGCCCGGCGTGGGGACCAGCGGATTGGGAGCGGGTGAGGTGAAGACTGCGGAGATCACTCCCGATGGCTTGACGCTCCAGGGAACCATTTCCAGTCCCGTGCTGCCGACCAACTACAACGCCGACAAGGAACTGGGACTCAGCGGCTCGGTGACAACCACCAACAAGGCCGTCATTGGATCCGGCGTGTTCCACACCAAGATCTGGTGCATGGCGAATGCCAAGGATTATCCCTACACGGAGTATTCACAGAGTCAGGAGGGGACTTACTCGCTCACGAGCCAATTCGTGCAGTTGCCCCTGAGTCCATCCTTCACGCTCCAGCCGGACGACGGGCCCGAGATCCCGCTGACCGGAACCAGCGGCACGCTCGAAATCGCCGGCGTTCAGTCGCACTATCCGATGCCGCTCGCCACCGGTGGCAGCATGGTCGTTCAGACCGTGCACATCGACTATCAGATCAACGGTACGACCATCAGGCTGCGCAATCGTCCTGAAGAGGGAGTCTACGCCGTCTGGTTGAATGCCACGGCAACCGGCTGCAATGGTCAAGCCCTTCTGGATGACAACGGTAAGCCTCTCAACCCATTCGCCCAAGTTCAGTTCGAAGGGAACCACGCGGACATCGGGGGGGGATACGAAGCCGACGTGCAGTATTGTGCCGCGCAGATGGAAGCATGGATCCGTCAGAAGTCCGATCAGTACGCAATCTGGCAGAAAACCCCGGTTTGGGTCGAGGTAAATTATCCTTCGCCAGAGGAACTGGTCCGGTACGTCAGCGATCTGGTATCGCTCGGGCTGCCGGAAGTGGACGACGTGTTGCGGGCCATCAAAACGGCGCATGGCAATTCTTTTTTCCGTGCCATCCTGTCGCCGGCGGCCAGGCAGCCATCCCTTCTGACTGGCGGAACAGCCGTTCGGCCCCCCGCTGCGCAGAAGCGCTTGGCTCGCTAGTCCAGCAAGCGGAGCGAAACGACGGCCTTTTAAAGAGGGATCAGTGAGGCAGGCGTAGGGTATCGAGCATTGCGCGAAAGCGCGGATCCGGGCGGAGCGAGTCCAAGCGAGGATCTACAGTAAGCCAGATCCATAGGTATCCATCCCGGTCCTGGTAAGCCTTATCCAGCGATGCGAGCGCCTGTGTCCGATTTCCCAAGGCCGCGTACACGATGGCTATGTCGTAGGACGACACATATTCCCGATGCGCCAAAGTCAGTAGCTGGTCCAGGATGCTGTATGTTTCACGTATTTTGCCCGACCGCGCATAGGCAAGGGCAAGACCAGTGAGAATGTCCGGAGTAGGGCCAGCGAGGCTGATCGCCTTTTGAAACTCGGCGATCGCCTCTGCATACAACCCTTGCTGGCTCAGCGCCTCCCCAAGGCCCCAACGCGCATGGGGGCTCCCCGAATCCATATCCAATGTCTTTCGAAATTGATCAACGGCATCGCTGTACCGGCGCGCAAGGTACAAATGCCGCCCAAGATTCGTGTTGTCATAGATGGATAGCGGATCGACCTCCAGGGCCCGCCGCATCTCCCCAACTGCCTGGTCGAACTGCCCCTGAAGCGTGAAATAGCAGGCATACAGGGAGTGGGTCTTGGCATAGCCGGGGTCGAGATCGATGGACCGCCGGAACTCGCTTTCCGCGCCGGTCCAATCCCAGTCGTAGACCATGAGGATGTATGCCAGCGAAGTATGCGCTTCCGCCAGGGTGCCGTCGATCTCAAGCGCCCTCATGGCCATAGCTTTTGCCTGAGGACCACCCTCGTGAGGGCGCAGATATCCGTGGTTTACCAGATAGGTATGGGAATCGGCCAACCCTGAGTAAGCAAGGCCGTTGCCGGGGTCCTTTGCGATGGCTTCGCGGAAGTAACCGATGGCTTTTTTCAGCCCGTCCGCGGTTCTCTTTTCCTGATAGTAGCGGCCTTTCAGATAGGCCTGGTATGCTTCGTGGTTGACCCGGCGCGCACTCGCCAGACGGGCATGGTCTTCCGGTGTGAGTCGTACGCGGACCTGACGGGCGATCACACTTGCGACTTCCTGCTGCAACGCAAGAATATCCCGCAAATCGCGCTCGTAACTCTCGGCCCACACATGCCGCTCGGCAGGCAAGGCGATCAACTGCGCCGTAATCCTGACTCGCTGTCCGGCACGCTGGACAGTGCCCTCGACGACGTAGTCGACGCCCAATTCCCGGGCAATTTCCCGGAGCGGCGTTTTGGCTCGCCTATAGGCTTGCGCCGAGGTACGCGAGATGACGCGCAGCGCCCGTATTTTGGCCAAATCCGTGGTCAGCAGATCGCTCATACCTTCGCTGAAGTACTCCTGCTCCGGGTCCGACGAAAGGTTTTCGAGCGGCAGCACCACAATAGACACGCTTCTGACAGTTCCAGCCCGCTCGCGCCGGCTCCAGTAGATCGTGGATGCGCCGATCACCAAAACAGACAGCAAGGCGAGACCAATCCGGCGTTTCAAAAGCGCGACGGCACCCCAGCCACCCGAGCCTGCGGGTGTTTCCCGCGTTCCAACGAGCTCTCGTCCGATGATGGTGGGGGCGTAACTACCTTTGGGCAATGAGATCACGATGGAGTCTCGACGGCCTTCGCGGTCGTAATATTGCTCCAACTTCGTGCGCAGCCGGCCGGCCTCCACCCGCACGATCGCGTCAACTCGCGGGTCATAGGATTCACTGCGTCCGTAGACCTCGACGCCGATGACATACTCCTTGAGTTGATCGCCTCTGCCCGATTGGGACTGCTCCACGACGAAGCTGAGGAAACGGCTGAGACGCTCCGCTTTGACGAATCGAGGGCTGGCCAGGATCCTGGCGAGCTGCGACAGTACCGCATCCCGGCCTAACGACGGAGATCCCATAAGTTTTTGCTATTTTATCCGAGCGGGGGAAAAGAATGGGATCTCCGTGGCTGAACGGCCGGTGTTCTTCGGCGACCTGCTTCCGCGCCTTCAGGAGATGCGGCAGCGGACCGGCCGGCCGCACTGGATCATCGCCGACGAAGCCCACCACATGCTTGGGCCGGTTTGGGCGCCGGCATTTCCCGAACCGGCGAATCGACTCCAGAACCTGATCCTGATCACCGTGCATCCGGACCATGTCTCGCCGGCCGCGCTCAAAGCGGTGGACGGGGTGGTCGCCATCGGCGCCCGACCAGACAAGGCGGCGCAGGAATTCGCCAATGTCCGCGGAATCGCGGTCCTTGCGATGGAAGGAACGCTGGAATCGGACCAGGCGTTCGTGTGGTTTCCCCCCGGCATCGCGTATGTATCCACCTCGTTCACGCCGAGCGGCAGCGTCACAAACGGACGTATGCGCACGGCGACCTTGGGGAGGACCGGTCGTTTTATTTCCGCGGCCGCAAGAACAAATTAAACCTGCGGGCCAACAATCTGGCTACGTTCGTGCAGATCGCCGAAGGCCCCGACGACGACACGTGGCTTCATCACCTGCGCCGCGGCGAGTACTCCTGCTGGATGCGCGAAGAAATCAAATCCGAGGGGCTTGCCGGCGAAGTCGCGCAGTACGAACGCCAGAATCTGCGTCCCCGGGAAAGCCGCGAGCGCATCAAGAGCGCAATCGAACATCGCTACACCGCCCCGGCGTAGCGCGGCAGGGCGTGCTACTGGATGCCGTAGCGCTCGGCGAGGGCGTCGGCGTCGACGCTGGATTCGACTTCCTTGGCGCGGAGGTCAGCGGCGGCGCGGCGCATGGCGCGGATGAGGTCGCTGGCCTTGCGCTTGCCGTCGGGGTCGAGGGCGGCGGCGGTGTCCTGCATTTCCTGGATGCGGTCCTTTTCGAATTGATCGACGAGGGTATTGAGTTTGGCGCGCTCGTCGACGGCGGCCTGGCCGCGGGCGGCGAAGAAGGCCCGGTTCTGCGCGAGCATGGCGGCGAGGTCGGCGCGGACGCGCGCGGTGACGGCGCGCAGGGGGTCGGCGGGCGCGGAGGGGGAGGGGGTGCGGGGCGAAGTCGTCGGTTTGGCCGACGCGGGGCTGTCGTAGATGGCGTTGAAGACGAATTTGTAGGTGCCGTGCGATTGGCCGCGCCACTGGGGACGGAAGCCGAACAGGTAGACGCGGCCATCGCCGTAGAAAACTTCGAGGGCGGCCGCCTTGCCCTGGATGCGGTCGGGGTGCAGGAGGTAGCCGCTGGCGAGCGGATTGTTCTCGCGCGAGTACGACGCGAGGACGGCGCCGCGGAATCCTTGCCTGGTGTCGAAGGCAGGGCCGCGCTCGAACATCACGATGGGCTCGCGGGGGAGACCCGCGAGAGCGGGATGGGCGGAGTCGCGGAGCTCGACGCGGAGGAGCGAGCCGGAACAGTAAAACTGCTCCGGAGTGACGCCCGAGAGGACGTTGGCGACGGGCAGGTGGAGCTGATCGATGGCGAAGAGGGAGGCGTTATTGAAGGCGATCAGGGTGCCGCCGTCGCGGACGAATTCGCGCAGGGCCTCGACACCGGTTGGGCCGATGCCGCCGACGTATTCGCCGGGGATGGAGCCCGGGGCGAAACCGTCGAGCATGGCGCGTGGTTGGGAATCGGGGAGGATGATGGAGTCGAAGCGCTCGCGGAGGTGTCCGGCCTGGATATCGGGATTGCGCAGGGCGACGGGGGCGAAGCCATACTCCTGGAGGATCCAGCGGGTCCAGCCTTCGTCGATGACGCCCATCCAGGCGCGGTAGAGGCCGACGCGGGGCTTCTTGAGGGCGATGGCGTCGGCGGGCGCTTTGGCGGCAGCCTGCAGGGTGAGCGAGTATTCGCGGGCGAGATCGGGGAGGCCGGAGCCGGTGAGGACAAAATCGGACTTGGTGAGGCTGGCTTGAGCGCCGCCGGCGAGTGCCTGGTTGACGAGTTTGAAACCGGCGTTGGTATTGTGAGACAGCGTATAGACGGCGCCCGTGCCCTGCACGCCGCCGGGCGGGAGCGCAGCACGGTCGATGGGGTGCAAGGGGGAGCGCTGCTGTGCGGCCAGCGGCGTGGATACCACGGCGACTTCGACGCCCATCTGCATGGGAAGGGTCCAGCCGGAGACATCGTAGGGACGCTGCGGAGGGCCGTTGGGCGTGGCGCGCAGGTCGGGCCATTCCTGCGGCTCGAAGAGCTCTTTGACCAGCGGCGAGAAGGGCTGGTCCATGAGGATGACCCAGGCGTTGCGGTAGTCGCGGCCGTTGGCGGCGAGGGTGCCCTGGTGCACTTCGATGCCGTTGAGCAGCAACTTATCGATCAGAATGCCGGCGGTGGGTAAGTCGCGCTGTTCCTGCGGCACGATGTAGGCGAAGGGAGGCTCGCGGCGGAAGCGCTCGATGTTATCGCGCGCGGCCTGGTAGCGGTTGTAGAGAAACTGTTCGCGGTACTTGGCGGCGGTATCGAGCAAACTCATGGAAGCACCGAGCATATAGCGGACGGCGTCGCCGAGGCGCCACCATCCGCCCTTCCAGGGGCTGGAGTAGAAGACTTCGCTGCGCAGCGGCTGGCGGTCGCGGGGAAATTCGTTGACGGAGTAGTAATGCGGCGTGGCGTAGGCGTAGAGCGCGGTCTCGGTGAAGAAAGAGATGGAATTGCGGAAGATGTGGGTGAAGTCGAGGAAGCCGGGATACCAGTTATCGAAGCCGACGCGGTGGACCGCGCCCGGCATGCCGTGCTCGTCGAGATAGGCGGCCATGTCGATGCCGAGCACGTTGAGCCATCGCGCCATCAATGGATGGATGTTACTGGAGATCGGCTCGGTGAAAGGCGGGATGAAGATGCGCGTGGGGAAAGGCGCGGTCTGGTGATGGCAATAGAAGATGACCGGGTCCCACTCGATTTCGGTCTTAGTAACATCGCGCGATTCGAGCATGTTGTTCATGTAGCCGTCGCGGTTGTTGTCGTGGCCGACATACTCCTGGTAGAGGTCGGGGAGCGGGGAGGTTTCGTAGGGCGTGCCGAGGTTGCGGCGATACCAGGCGACGACTTCGTTCTGGCCGTCGGGGTTGAGCGTGGGCCAGAGCATCAGGATGACGTTGTCGAGGATGGCGTCGATTTCGGGATCGCCCTGAGTGGAGACCAGCTTGTAGGCGAGCGCGATGGATTGCTGCGCGCCGGCGACTTCGGTGGAATGCAGGCCGCCATCGATGTGGACGATGGCTTTGCCTTCGCGGGCGAGGGCGTGGGCGGTGTTGTCGTCGAGGCCTCGCCCGTGGGCGAGCTGCTGGGAGATCTGTTTGTAGCGATCGAGCTTCGCGAGGTTGGCGGGAGACGAGATGATGGCGATGTCCCAATCCAGGCCGCGGGTGGTCTTGCCGACGTTGATGATTTTGACGCGATTGCTGGACGCGGCGAGGCGGCGGAAGTAGTCGCGCGATTCGTCGTAGTTGGCCAGGTAAAAGTCGTCGCCGGGCTTGTGGCCGAGGACGGATTCCGGGGTGGGGACGGATTGCGCGGGCGCGAGGGCCGGGATGGCGGCAAACCAGAGGGCATACTTCAGGTGAGCGGACATTGAATGATAGTATGCCGCAAAAACTGGGGACTACTGAGATGGCCGCGCGCCAGCGGGGGCGGGACTGAAGTCCCGCGCAGGCTGAAGCCTGCCCCACAGGGCTGAAGCCTGTCCCACACGGACAGGACTACCATGGTTCTTTAGCCCTTTATGGACGCCCTCACGCTTCACCGCCTGCATTTCGCGTTCACGGTGACCTTCCACTACCTGTTTCCGCAGTTGACCATGGGGCTAGCGCTGCTGATTCTGATCCTGAAGACCATCGCGCTGCGCACGGGCGACGAGCGCTACAACCAGGCGACGCGCTTCTGGACCAAGATCTTCGCGGTGAATTTCGCCATGGGTGTGGTCACCGGGATCCCGATGGAGTTTCAGTTCGGGACCAACTGGAGCCGCTTCTCGCGGATGACCGGCGGAGTGATCGGCCAGACGCTGGCGATGGAGGGCGTGTTTTCCTTCTTTCTGGAGTCGAGCTTCCTCGGGGCGCTTCTGTTCGGCGAGAAGCGGCTCGGCCCGAAAGCGCACTGGGCGGCGGCTTTCCTGGTATGCGCCGGGTCGTGGCTGTCGGGATTCTTCATTATCGCGACCAATGCCTGGATGCAGCACCCCACCGGGTACCAGTTGGGAACCAATGGGGAGATTCAGCTAGCGAGTATTTGGGGGCTGCTGTTGAATCCCTGGCTTGTCTGGCAGTATCTGCACAATATGACCGGCGCGGTGGTGACCGGCAGTTTTGCGATGGCGTCGCTCGGGGCGTTCTACCTGCTCACGCGAAAGCACGAAGATTACGGCCGGATGTTCCTGCGGGTGGGTGTGATCGCGGGCACGGCTTCGACCATCCTCATGATATTTCCCACCGGCGACAACCAGGGCAAGAACATTGCTTTTCACCAGCCGCCGACGCTGGCCGCGATGGAGGGGCTGTTCCACACGGAAGAGGGCGCGCCGCTGGCGATCATGGGCCAGCCAGACATGGAAAAGCTGCGGCTGGACAACCCGATCGAGGTTCCGCGCGCTCTGAGTTTCCTGACTTACCGGCACTGGAAGGCGGAGGTGAGGGGCCTGGATGCGTTTGCCCGCGAGCTGTGGCCGGACAACGTCCCGCTGCTCTACTTCAGCTATCACATCATGGTGGGGCTGGGGACGATCTTTATCGCGTTGATGGCGGCGGCGAGTTTCTATCTGTGGCGGGGGACGCTTTACGGCGCGCGGTGGCTGCTGTGGACGATCATGCTCGCCGTGCCCTTCCCCTACATCGCGACCACGGCGGGGTGGATGACGGCGGAGATGGGACGACAGCCATGGCTGGTCTACGGGCTTTTGCGAACCGGCGCCGGAGCATCAGCTCAGGTGTCGGCGGGCAACGCGTTGTTCACGTTGATCGGTTTCATGGGGATGTACACGGTGCTGGGCATCCTGTTCCTGTTTCTGATTTACCTGGAGATCGAGGCGGGACCGGCGGAGCACTGAAGGGGCGCACATGGAAACAGCGTGGTTCTGTGTAGTCGCGGTGATGATTGCAGTCTACGTGGTTCTGGACGGATTCGATCTGGGCGCGGGCATTATCCACCTGCTGGTGGCGCACACCGACGAGGAGCGGCGCACGGTGCTGAGCACGATCGGACCGGTATGGGACGGAAACGAAGTGTGGCTGCTGGCTGCCGGCGGGACGCTGTTCTTCGCGTTTCCGGCCTTGTACGCATCCAGCTTCAGCGGATTCTATCTGCCGCTGATGATGGTGCTCTGGCTACTGATTCTGCGCGGCATCGCGATCGAGTTTCGCAATCATCTGCGAAGCGACGTGTGGCAGCCTCTGTGGGATGCGGTGTTCGCGGGGTCGAGCGCGCTGCTGGCGGTGTTTTTCGGGGCGGCCCTGGGCAACGTGGTGCGCGGGGTTCCGCTGGATGGCAACGGGGAGTTCTTTCTGCCGCTTTGGACGGATTGGACTGCCGGTCCCGATGCGGGCATCCTGGATTGGTTCACGGTGATGATCGGGCTGGCGGCGCTAGTGTCGCTGGCGATGCATGGCGCGGCGTGGGTGGCGATGAGGTCCGAGGGGCTGGTTGCGGTGCGCGCGCGGCGGCTGGCCGGCTCGGCATGGTGGGGCGTGTGCGCGGCGGTCGTGGCGATTACACTGACCAGTTTCCGCGTGCAGCCACACCTATCGGCGAGCTTCGCGGCGCGGCCGTGGGGCTACGTGTTCCCGTTTGCGGCGGTGGCGGGGCTGGCCGGGGTCAAGCTGATGAGCAGGGCCGGAAAGGAGAGGGCGGCATTTCTGGCTTCGTGCGCGTTTCTCACCGGCATGCTGACCAGCGCGGCGTTCGGCATGTATCCTTACGTGCTGCCATCGAACGGCAATCCGGCGCATTCGCTGACGGTTCAGAATGCGTCGACGGCGGCATACGGGCTGCGGGTGGGGATCTACTGGTTCGTGCCGGGAATTTTACTGGCGACGGGGTACTTCATTTATACTT
>Ga0335080_10002538_pt1 | contig 18220 bp, 8 predicted proteins | sample Lox_Sample_34_FD_206720 | JGI IMG/M metagenome (GOLD analysis project Ga0335080, IMG submission 206720) | Soil microbial communities from Loxahatchee National Wildlife Refuge, Florida, United States - Lox_Sample_3.4 | ecosystem: Environmental > Terrestrial > Soil > Wetlands | place: USA: Florida...
TTGATGAATGCGACATCGAGGTTGTGGAACATCGGCCCGCGGAACGTGTTCCGGCCGAGCGTGCCGAAGCGGCCGTCGTTCGGGCCGGTGCCGCCGGCCACGCCGATGGGGACCCGGAAGTAGGAGATGTTGTTGTCGCCGAGGCCGAAGTAGTCCTCGCGGACCGCGCGGCTGGTGGAGAGGGCCGGCGTGCCGATCTGGTCCGGCCGGTCGGCGCCGCCCGCGCCGACCCCAGTCTGTTGGATGCCGGAGAGCACAGTGAACGGCAGGCCCGTGTTCAGGCCGCCGATGGCGAGCATCTGCCATCCGCCCATCGCCGTTCTGCCCAGGCGACGCAAGAGGGGCGCGCGATCCGCATGCAGATCCTGGAACAGGCTGAAGCTCATCGCGTGAGCGACGTCGAAGGATGAAGGGCCGCGGTCCAGGCTGGTGTGGAAGGGATCCTGCGCCGGGATAGCGCCGAGCACGCCGCTGACATCGTCAATGGACTTCGACCAGGAGTAACTCGCCTGGACCCCAAGGCCCGAAGAGGTCAGGTTCTTCGATGCCGAAACCTGAACCGCGTGATAGGCAGAATGCGCGTGGTTGTTGATGACGAAGAGGGGGCCGAAGCCGCCCGTAATCTGGCCCGCCGAATCGAACCGGGTGTAGCGGGCAAACGCGGGCGCCGCGCCGGTGTAGCCATTGGGAAAGCTCGCGCCGGTCAGCTTGACGCCAGCCGTTCCGACGTAGGCTGCGGTCATCGTGACGCTGCGGATCTTCTGTTCAAGACCGGCGGTCCAGGTCCCGATGTAGCCGTTCTTGAGATCGCGCGAGATCGCGACTCCATTCAGGGGTATGATGCGATGGTCGGGCGACAGCGCGGCGAGTTCGTCTTCGAAGCGCTGCACGTCCATGATCGTGTTGGCTGGTACCTGCTTCGAATCACCGGTGGCGAACACGGGCTGGCCACTGGTGGTGTACACGGTGGGCAGTTGCTCGGGGGTAATCGTCATGCCAAAACGGATGGGCTGGCCCGGCGCGGCGGTGAGGCGTGGAGACACGACAAAGGGCGTATTGCCGGTGAGTGCATTGTTCTGCCAGAGGTTGATGAGGATGGTGGCGATGCCCGCGCCGGCGCGAACCAGCGTGTCTTTCGCGACGCGCCATTCGACGCCGAGGCGCGGGCCGAACCCGGCAGGATCCCACTTGTAGGCCGGATCGGGATTGATCAGCAGGTTCACGGCGGGCTTGCCGTTCGAGGTATAGAAATCGAGCGTAGACGTCTGCGCCGACCGCTCACGGATGCGTGTGGTCATCTCATAGCGCAGGCCGCAGTTGAGCAGCAGGCGATCGCCGATCTTCCAACTGTCCTGCACGTAGAGGTTGTAGGCATCGCGCCGGATGCCCGCATCGCCGATATGATCGCCTTGCGGGAACATCGGCGGCGCCACCACCAGGTTGTACGTGAACGCGCTGGCGGTCAGCAAGCCGGTGAGTGAATCGGGCAGCGGATCGCCGAGGTGGATGTCGTGCAGACCGCTGGCCGAACGGATTTCGACCGGTGAATACGCGGCGCCGCCGCCGAACTGGTATTCGCCGTTGGGGCTCATGCCGTAGACCGTGGTATCGCGATTGCCGCGCCATTCTCCGCCCCACCTGATGGTGTGCCTGCCGCGGACGCGAGTTAAGTTCTGCCGCACTTGGAACAGATTGCCGTAAGAGCCGGTGACCGAACCCGCGGCGTTATTGAACGGCTCATACAGGCTGTCCCCGAACTTGAGCGCCGGGTCCGTGTGGTTGTTCGCCGGAAAGATTGGCGTGGTGCGCGTAAAGCTGACCGAAGTCTCCGACGTGAAGTTCGGCGACGGCGAACGCGTCACCGAGAACGCGGCGTTGCGCTGCCGGTCCTGGTATTCGACGGCGAACGAGGAATCGAGCGCGGTCTGCGAGGGATTGGTTGTGGGACCTTCGATGTTATCGACATTGATGCGGAAGAACAGCTTGGTCTTGTCGTTGAGGCTGTGATCGATGCGCGCGGAGAACTGGTCGGTGACGGTCTTCACCTTGGATGATGTGGCGTAGGTGCGCGCGCCGAAGGCGCCCTGCGGGTCGTTGGGCAGCGGGTATCGGGAGATCAGCGTGGCGATCGCCGGATCGACGGGAACGTAGAGCGTGTCGCCCGGATAGGCGGTGGTATCCTTGCCGGCGCGCTCAGCCGCCGTCGGGACGGAAAGCACCTGCGTGGTGCCGAGCACCTGGCGGAAGCCCTGATACTGGCCGAAGTAGTAGGTCCGGTTGCGGCCGTTGTAGACGCCGGGAATCACCACCGGACCGCCGTTGGTGAAGCCGAATTCGTTGCGCACGAAGGGCGGGATGCGGCCGGGGTTGGCGAACGAGCGGCGGTCGAAGAAATTGCGCGCGTCGAGTGCGGCGTTGCGCAGAAACTCGAAGACCGAGCCGTGGAGTGCATTGCTGCCGGAGCGGGTGACGATGTCGGTGTATCCGGCGGCGCCCCGTCCGATTTCGGCGGGCATCCAGCCAGAACTGGAACGGATTTCCGCCACCGCGTCGACGTTGAAGTTCGTGAAGGTGCCGCCGCCCATCTCCGGGTCGCTGATATCGACGCCATCCATGGCGAATACCGCCGCGGTGCCGCGCTGGCCGTTGACGGCGAACTGCTGGGTAAAGTTCGCGGCGCCGTTGGTGTCGGTCATGGTGCCTGCGGCAAGCAGCAGCAGTTGGCTGAAATCGCGCTTGTTCAGCGGCAGTCCGGAGACCTCCTTGTTTGACAGGTGCTGGCCGCCGGTGGCTGCACGCTGTTCGGCGGCGCTGAACGAGATGGTGCCGGCCGCGCCGAGCACGATCGCCGCGGCACGCAAATCCGGGAGTTGGAGGCGCGTCGCGTAAGTAACCGTGGCGCCGCGCGACTCTATGGTAAGCGTGTATTCCCCGGATGGGATCGCGGGGAAGCTGAAGTGCCCTTCCATATCCGTTGGCGCCGAGAGGTGCGTGGATCCCGCGGCCAGCCGGAGTACTGCGTTGCCGATCGCCGCACCCGATTCATCACGAAGGACACCGGCCCAGGGGCCTGGTTTGGCCTGAGCATTCAGAGCAAGAGCGAACAGCCCAAGCGCAAGCTCGGCGCGGCGGATGGCGGTCACATCCAAAGCATATCGGATTTCCGGCTCTGGAATAGCGGCCTGCCGTGGCCAGAGACATGCAGGGAACATGCGGCTTGACTGCGGAGGGCAGATGTCATGTATTCGTTAAATATTTTAATGATTAATTAGAGTAACGATGCTCCTGAATCGCCGTCCGGAACGCGGCGCTCCCATGAAACCACCGCCGGTGGGGACGGCGTTTCTCCTGTCCCAGGCGGGTGCGCACGCGGCAATGGGCTTTGCCGACCGGCTGAAGGCGTTGAATCTCAAACCCTACGATGCCGGAATCCTCCGCATGTTGGGAAGCAACCCCGGGCTTAGCCAACAAACGCTCAGCGGCCTTCTGGGCATGTTTCCCAGCCAGTTGGTGGCTGTGCTGGACGCCCTCGAAAGCCGGCATCTCATCGAGCGGCGCAATCAGCCGGCCGACCGGCGCAGCTACCGGCTATACCTGAGCAGGACCGGCCGCAAGACCCTGAACGAGATCGGGAAATTGACTCTGCGGCTGGAGGAAGACCTGTTCGCCGCTCTGAGCCAACGGGAGAAGAACACTCTACAGGAGTTCTTGAGACGCATCATTGCACAACAAGAGATCACCCCGGGGGTGCACCCGGCCTATCGCCAGATTGGCAGGCGATAACCCGACAGCCACTGGAGAATCTATGCCCCAGACTACGCATTGCGCTTCAGTAACGGCCGCCGGAATTCCCGTCCGCATCGCGGCCCGAGTCATCGACGTTCTGATCCTCGTCGTCATCGACGGCGCGCTCGGCAGAGCGATCGGCTTCGGTTTCGACTGGCTGTTCATGGCGGCGGCCATCGTCATCACCTACTTCGTGGTGTTGGATGTATTCGCCGGGACCACTGCCGGGAAGGCGGTTTTCGGGTTGCACGTGACGGCGGCCGACGGAAGACGGCTGTCCGCCAAACAGGCGCTTATCCGCGAATCTTTCATTCTGCTTGGGGCTGTTCCGTTCGCCGGGCCGCTGCTCGCGGCCGCTGGGTGGGTATGGATCCTCCTCACCATGCGGTCAAGCCCGCTGCGCCAGGGAAAGCACGATCAACTTGCGGGAGGAACACTTGTAGTTCACGGGTGATCGGCGCGATTCATCAGTTTTTCATCAACGGCTGCTATTCTCAATCACCGAGGGGCCCGGCGGGATTTACAACAAGGACGGCTGCAAGTCCAGGAACCCACTTGAAAACTGCCGTCTGGACAGGCATACTCGCTATGATCGTCCGGCACTTGCCTGACTTTGTTTGGGAGGGTGATTGAACATGTTCCGCTCTTACGCTCTTGCTGTGTTGATCTGCGGTTCCGCGTGGGCTCAATACGATTCCACGGTGCTGGGTACGGTGAAGGACCCATCGGGCTCCGTGGTTGTCGAGGCCAAGGTCAGTCTCTCTAATGTCGCCAATGGCGTCCAGCAGACTGCCCTTACCGACATGTACGGAAACTATCAGTTTCTCAACGTGCGCATCGGCGACTACACGCTGAAAGCCGAGAAGCCGGGGTTCAAAGCTGCAACCGCGGAGCGGTTCACCGTGACCGTGAACGCGAAGCAGCGCGTCGACCTCACACTCGAAGTCGGCACCACCTCGGAGTCCGTGACGGTGAGCGGAGCGGCCGAGATTCTGGAGACCGACACCAGCGAACGCAGCGGCGTGATCGCCACCCGCGAGGTGGTGAACCTCCCGCTCAACGGCCGGGCCTATGCCGACCTGACGCTGCTCATGCCGGGCGTCCGCAAGTCCCAGTTGCAGGACCAGACGCTCACCAGCCGCGACGCTTCCTACAACGTCAACGGCCAGCGCGCCGAATCCAATAACTTCATGCTGGACGGCATCGACAACAATGCCTACGGCACCAGCAACCAGGGATTTTCCAACCAGGTGGTGCAGATCAACCCGGACGCGGTCGCGGAGTACCGGGTGGAGACCAACAATTTCAGCGCCGAATACGGCCACGCTTCGGGCGCGGTCATCGTGGCCACAACCAAAAGCGGCACAAATCAGTTGCACGGCTCGGTGTGGGAATTCCTGCGCAACACGGACCTCAACGCGATCGGCTTCTTCCAGCCCCTGGGCGGCGTCAAGCCCAATTACAATCAGAACCAGTTCGGCGCGGCGGCCGGAGGTCCCATCAAGAAAGACAAGCTATTTCTGTTCGCCGATTACGAAGGACTGCGGCGCTCGCAAAGCCAGCTTACCTTCGCCACCCTTCCCAGCGTGGATCAGCGGAAGGGAAACATGGGCACCCCGGTGATGAATCCACTCACCGGCGACGTCTACAACAACGGCATTATCCCCTCGTCGGTGATTCTGCCGTCCTCGCAGAACATCCTGAGCGCGCTGCCCCTGCCCAACAATCCGACGGCGGTGAACAACGCCAACAATTTTGAATCGCTTCCCAAAGGCACGGTCACCGACAACAAGGGCGATTTCCGGGTGGACTATTATGCCAACGACAAACTGACAGCCTTTACACGTTACAGCCACCGCGTCGCCGATATCTTCGTGCCGGGCAACATACCGGGACCGGCGGGCGGCAATAACAACGGGAATGTTCACGTATTGAACAAACAGCTCGACCCGGGCGTAACGTACCTGTTCAGCGGCAAGTCCACCATCGACGCGCGCCTGGGCTTCGGTTGGGTGCAGGGCGGCAAGACTCCGCTGGGCCTGGGCCAGCCCAGCCTGCTGACCGGGATACCGAATATCCCCACCGATCCGCGCGTGGCGGGCGCGCTGAATTCGATCGCGGTGAACGGCTTCGACCAATTCGGGAGGCAGACCTCAAATCCACAGTTCCAGAATCCGACCAGCATCAATCCGAAGGTCAACTACTCGCGCATCGTCGGCCGCCATACCCTGAAGGCGGGGTACGAGTACCTGCACCTCGGCACCGAGATTGACGACTTCAACCCGGCTTACGGACTGTTCCAGTACAACGGCGGGTTCAGCAAGGTGGCGGGATCGAGCCTGCCATCCACGGTCCAGACCCAGGTTTGGGGGATGGCCGACTTCATGATCGGCGCACCGAGCCATTACGAGCTGAACAATATCGCGGTAGTGAACTACAAGCAGTTCATGCACTTTCTGTATCTGCAAGACGGCTGGAAAGTGACCGACCGCCTTACCCTGGATCTTGGCCTGCGCTATGAATTTGCATCGCCGCAATGGGTTTCCGATTACCGGCTGGCCAATTTCAATCCGGCCACAAAGAGCTTGATCCAGGCTCATGCGGGAGACCTTTACGACCGTTCGCTACAGGAACCACAGCTTCATAACTTCGCGCCGCGCATCGGGCTGGCCTGGCGTCCCTTCGGATCGAAGACGGTGATTCGCACGGCCTACGGCATCAGCTATCAGCAGTTCAACCGGTTGGGAGGGGAAAACCTGCTGGCCTACAACGGCCCCAACATTGTCGACGCGCAGGTAGATCAGATACCGAGCCAGGGAATCTGCAAATCGCCCAGCGATTTGCCGCAGAGCTGCTTCCGCCCGACGGCGTTCGGTTTTCCGGACAACTTCGCCACGCCGGCCAACTTCGACCCGTTGCGCGCCCAGGCGCGCTACATTCCGAACGGCAACCCGACCGGCTATGTGCAGAGCTGGCATTTCACGGTGCAGCGCGAGCTGGCCAAGGACCTGGTACTCGATGTGGCCTATGTGGGCAATCGCGGCGTGCACCTCATGATTCTGGCCGATTACAACCAGGCCGTGCCCAATCAGAACGGACAAAACCTGACCCTGCAGGCTCGCCGGCCGATTCCCAATTTCGCCTACATCGAGGTGGCTTTCGGGGCAGGCAACTCCTGGTACAACGCGTTCCAGGCCAAGCTGGAGAAGCGCTTCTCGCACGGCCTCTATCTTCTGAACTCTTTCACATGGTCGAAGGGGCTGGACGACGCGCCCGGCCACCTGGAAGCCTACAACGGCGACCAGACCCGCGTGAACTACGCCAATATTGCCAACGACAAGGGTTACTCGAACTACAACCAGCCGTTGAACGACACTCTTTCGATCGTTTGGGAACTGCCTTACGGGAAGGGCCGCCGTTTCGGCGCCAACGCATCGGGCGTGATGCAGGGCATTCTCGGCGGATGGCAGTTTACCGCTATCAACACCGCGGCCAGCGGGCTGCCGATCAATCTCACTTACAGTCCGACGTCGCAGTTCCAAGTGAGCACAGCGCCGAACTACCGTCCGAACGTCACGTGCAATCCGGTGACGCCGGAAGGCCAGCGCACGACTCTCAACTATCTCAATCGCAACTGCGTCGCCGCTCCCACCGATCCGAGCCAGCCGTGGGGAAACGCCAGCCGCAACAGCGTGCGCGGCTATCCTTTCTATCAGCTCGACATCGGCATGCATAAACAGTTCCCGATCTGGAAGGAGCGCACCCGTCTGGAGTTCCGCGCGGAGGCGTTCAATTTGTTCAACCAGACGAATTTCCAGGCGCCCAACAGCAACGTCAGCAGCTCGGCGTTCGGTAGCATCACTTCTACGTTCCCGGCGCGGCAGTTGCAGCTAGCGGCAAAAATTCTGTTCTGAGCGTTTCGGGCGTCTAAAGTGGTTACGAGGCCTCCCCGGAACAAATCGGCCTCGACGCGCGTTACTCTTGTCGATAAGGAGCAGCCGTGCAGCTCTTGTGGCAAGACCTTCGATACGGCTTGCGGACCCTGCGCCGGAACCCGGGGTTCTGCGCGGTGGCGATCCTGGCGCTGGCCTTGGGGATCGGACCAAACACCGCGATCTTCACGATGGTCAACGCGGTATTGCTGAAGCCGCTGCCGATTCCGGAGCCGGACCGCGTGGTGATGATCTGGGGAACCATGCTCAAATCGGGCTTCGATCAACTGCCGGCCTCCGCCGCCGATTACCTGGATTGGAAGAAGCAAGCCACCTCGTTCGACCAGATGGCGGCGGCGTTCGCCATTCCCGAATACGGCCTCAACGTAAGCGGCGCGGGCGAGCCGGAGCGTGTCGCGGCTGCCCTGGCGTCCAGGGAGTTTTTGCCGGCACTCGGGCTTAAGCCGATCGCCGGCCGGAATTTTCTGCCCGAGGAGGACCGTCCAAGCGGCGCGCCGGCGCTGTTGATCAGCAAAGCATTCTGGCTGCGGCGTTTTCACGCGGATCCCTCCGCCATCGGACGGACGCTGACCGTGGACGGAGTGACGCGCACCATCGTCGGCGTGGTGCCGCACGAATTCGGCGAAATCCTGGCGGTGGACCTGGTGCTCCCCACGGCCATCGATCCCAATACCACCGAGCGCCGGAATCACACCTTCGGAATCGTGGCGCATCTGAAGCCGGGAGTGACCGCGGCGCAGGCGCGTGCCGAGATGGCCGTGATCGCGCGGCGCCTCGAGCAGGCCTATCCGGCCACGAACACAGGCTGGAGCACCACGTTGTTTCCGCTTGCCGAGATGTTTGCGGGCCGCATCCGGCCGGTACTGATCATCCTGCTCGGCGCCGTGGGCCTGTTGCTGCTGATTGCCTGCGCCAACCTGGCCAACCTGCTGCTGGCGCGCGCCGCCACCCGCGAGAAGGAGATCGCGGTGCGGTCCGCGCTGGGTGCGGGGCGGGTCCGGATTATCCGCCAACTGCTGACCGAAAGCCTGGTGCTGGCCGTCGCGGGCGGAGGGTTGGGCCTGCTGCTGGCGGTGTGGAGCGTGCACGCGCTGCGCAGTGTGATGCCGGCCATGTTGCCGCTGCTGCAGCACATGAGAGTCGATCCGCCGGTACTGGCGTTCACGCTGGGACTGTCGATCGTAACCGGCCTGCTCTTTGGACTGGTTCCTGCGTGGAGGTCTTCGCGCACCGATCTCAACACGACTCTCAAGGAGGCTGCGGGCCGTTCGGAGAGCGCCGGTGGGTCCTATCGCCTGCGCGGTGTCCTGCTGGCGTCGGAGGTGGCGCTGGCGGTGCTCCTCGCGGTGAGCGCGGGCCTGCTGCTGCGGAGTTTCGCGCGCGTGGCGGCAGTGGACCCGGGCGTTCGCGTCGCGAATATTTTGACCATGAACCTGAGCGTGTCCGGCGTGAAATATGACACGCCGGTGAAGCGGGCCCATTTCTATCAGGACCTCGTCGATCGCGTGCAAACGCTGCCCGGCGTTCGTTCCGCCGGCGCCGTGCTGTTCCTGCCCTTGCGTGTCTCGCTGCTCTCCTTTCGTATCGGCGTCAGCGGTTTCCAGATCGAGGGGCGCCCTCCGTTTCCGCCGGGGCAGGAGCCGACCGCGGATTACCGCCTGGCGACGCCGGGTTACTTCAACACGATGGGAATCGCGTTGAAGCAAGGCCGCATGTTTGACCAGCACGACGACCTGGACGCGAAACGGGTGGCGGTGGTGAACGAGGCCCTGGTTCGCAGGCATTTTCCGCGCGAGAATCCACTCGCCCGCCGGATCACCGTAGGCGGGCAGGCTTCCGAGATTGTGGGAGTGGTGGCGGACGCCAAACTGTACGGCCTGGATGCTCCCATCGAACCCGCTATTTATGTGCCGCACCTGCAGCACCCCAGCGATTCCATGGGGCTGGCGATCAGAACGGACGGAGATCCCGCGGCGATGGCCTCCGCGGTGCGGCAGGAGATTCGGAAGCTCGACGCCGAGCAGCCCATCTCCAACGTGCGCACCATGGAGCAGGTGCTTTCGGATTCGCTCATGCTGCGGCGCGTCTCCATGCTGATGCTGACCATCTTTGCCGGGCTGGCGCTGACTCTGGCCACGGTCGGAATCTATGGCCTGACGGCGTATTCGGTGAGCCGGCGCACGCACGAGATCGGACTGCGGGTGGCGCTGGGCGCGAACCAGTCGCAGATCCTGCGGCTGGTGGTGGCGCGCGGCCTGGCAACCTCGCTGATCGGCGCGTCAATCGGACTGGCGGCCGCTTTCGAGTTGACGCGCGCGTTGTCGGGTATGCTCTATGGCGTCACGGCCACCGATCCGCTGGTATTCGCGGCTGTGCCCCTGCTGCTGGTGGCGGTCTCAGGCGTGGCCAGCTACGTGCCGGCACGCAAGGCCACGCTCATCGATCCCCTGACCGCGTTGCGGTACGAGTAGCCGCCGATAGGCGCGGCTACTCGTGATATACTCCCTCATCGTTCGTGTCCTCGTTTCACTCAGAGGTGTTTATGCCTATCTTGTTCCGTCTCTCAGTACTCCCGATGGCGGCAGCCGTCTGTATTGCAGCCGAAGTTCCCCTTTACCAGCAGTTCCTGAGCCCGGCGTCGCCGCAGGAAGTGGTTGCCGCGCGCAAGGCCGACCGGGTTGCCTGGGTGGACTATGCCGAAGGAAAGCGAAACGCCTACACCGCCGTGGCGCCGCTGTTCACACCGGTGCGGCTGACGAACTTTCAGAAGGACGACGGCATCATGATGTCGGGGATCCGGATCTCCGACGACGGCAGCACCGTGATCTTCATCCGTGGCGGAGCGCCGAACCGCGACGGCTGGTTCGCCAACCCCACCGCGGACCCCAACGGTCCGGAACACGCAGTCTGGGCGGCACGCACCAATGGCGCCGGCGGGGCGTGGCGCGTCGCCGAAGCGACTAACCCGGAACTCGCGCCGGATGGCAGCGCGATTCTGTTCGTCAAGGCGGGACAGATCTTCCGCGCGAAAGTTACATCGGTGAGGCCCGCAAGCGAGGTGGATCGGGGTGAGAAGGCGTTGATCACCGAATGGGGCGTGCAAAGCGACCCGAAGTGGTCGCCCGACGGACGAAAGATCGCGTTCGTGAGTACCCGCACCGATCACAGCTTTATCACGGTCTATGACGTGGCAACGCGATCGGTCAAGTACATGTCGCCGAGCGTGGACTTCGACACGATGCCGATGTGGATGCCCGACAGCAAGCACCTGGTATTCGTGCGGCGGCCGGGGCTGCCGTTCGGACAGCAGGCGCAAGCGGGCTCGGGCGCACTCGGGTTGCCGAACGGGCCGGCGTTTCAGACGGCGCCAGGCGCCCCCGCGTCGGCGACGGGCGGTCGCGGAGGACGCGGCGGCCGCGGCGCTGCTGCCACGGCGGGGCAGGCGGCCGCCAACCCGCCGGCGACCGCCCCGGCAGTCACCAACAACTCTCCGGGCCTGATGAGGGCCACGTTCCGAGGCGGCCACACGCTGGCCCTTTACAAAGCCGACGTCACCACGGGCGGCGCGCAGGAGGCGTGGCACAACCAGCCCAACGACACCATCGCCGCCAATATTGGCAGCGCCCAACTGGCAGGCGAATACGTGATCTTCCCGTTCGGCGTGGGCGGCGGACGCGGCGGCGGAGGCGGACGGGGCAACGGCGCGGCACCCGCGGCTACGGAAAACCAGGCGCCCCCGGCAAACCAGACGCCCCAGGACGAGTGGGATCGCTACTACGCCCTCCACATCACGGATGCATCCGCGCGGCCGGTGCTGCTGACCACGACAGACGGATTGATTGAAAACCAGACGTCGGTCGCGCTTTCGGCGGACGGCAAGACCTTCTACTACTGCACGAACGCCAAGGATATCGAGCGGCGTCACATCTGGGCGGTGCCGGCCGCAGGCGGTACGCCGGTGCAGATCACCACGGGCGAAGGCGTCGAGACGTACCCGGCTCCGCTTGCGTCCGGCAAGTACCTGGCGACACTGAGCGCGGATTGGAAAATGCCGCAATCGCTGGGCATGTGGAAGATCGGTGCGGAGGGCCCGGCGGGTCCCGCACAGGCGCAGAAGATCATCTTCCCGGCACAGCGCCCGGGCTTCCCGATAGAAGCGCACGTGAAACCGGAGGTCGTGATCACCAAGGCAGCCGACGGGCTGGAGATTCACAATCAACTGTTTCTGCCGAAGGATTTGAAACCGGGAGAGCGGCGCCCGGCCATCGTTTTCGTTCATGGCGGGCCGGTGCGGCAGATGATGCCGGCTTATCACTACATGCAGTTCTACCACTGGGCCTACGGCATCAATCAGTGGCTGGCGAACCAGGGCTACGTGGTGATGTCGATCAACTACCGCAGCGGCGTCGGCTACGGCCGATCGTTCCGCGCGGCACCCAATACCGGCGGGGCGGGCAACAGCGAATATCAGGACGTCGTCGCCGGCTCCAAGTACCTGCAGAGCAGGCCCGATGTGGACCCGAACCGGATCGGGATCTGGGGGCTGTCGTACGGCGGCGTGCTCACATCGCAGGCCCTGGCGCGCAATTCCGATATTTTCAAGGCCGGCGTCGACCTTGCGGGCGTGCATCTCTGGGGCAGCTCGCTCGATCCCGCGGCTGTGTCGTACCAGTCTTCGACGATCGGCGCCATCGATGGCTGGAAATCGCCGGTGCTGCTCATCCAGGGCGACGACGACCGCAACGTGGCGTTTCAACAGATGACCGGCCTGGTACAGTTGCTGCGGCAGCGCGACGTGTATTACGAGCTGATCGTGTTTCCGGACGACACGCACGAGTCGCTGCTGCACAGCCGCTGGATGTACACGCTCGGGCGTATGGAGACCTTCCTGCACAGGTTCTTGTGGGAGACTCCAGCCAGCACAAATCAGTAGTACCAGCGCCACAGGAGCTGTCCGCCGACGAAGCGCCAGGCTGATTTTCCTGACAAGACTTGGAGATGAGTAGCGCCACGGCAGTCACGGCAAGGCTTCCGCTCGAGCGGTGGAAGGATCGCGTCTTTTATACCGGAATGTCTGTAGTGGTGATCGCCACGGTCTTCCGGGGCTTCGCGCGATCCTACTTTCTGAGGGGCCACTATTTCTCTACACCGCTGGCGCCGATCGCGAAGGTGCATGGCGCCATATTCCTGTCATGGACCGTGCTGTTTCTCGTGCAGACGGTGCTGGTCGTGCGACGGCGGACCGGCCTTCACCGCCGTCTGGGGGTGGCCGGCGCAGTGTTGGCAGGCGCGATGGTTTTCGCCGGTACGACGATCGCAATCGTCTCGTTGCGATACAACTTCGCGCGCGGGAACCTCGGGGCATTGTCTTTTTTCGCGATTCCGATGGGGAACATGGTCGTGTTTCCCATTCTCGTCGCAGCCGCTTTGAAGTATCGGCGGCAGGCGGAGACGCACAAGCGCCTCATGCTGCTCGCAACCATCAGTGTAATGGATGCGGCGATCGCGCGATGGCCGCTGGCGATTATGGCGAACGGGCCGGTGGCTTTCTTCGCAGTGACCGACGTATATATCGTGGCGGGTGTCGTTTTTGATGTTGTGTCGCGAAGGCGCGTGCATCCCGCGTATCTTTGGGGCGGGCTTCTGATTGTCGGCTCTCAGATTCTGCGGTTGGCGATCTGGCACACGGCTTGGTGGATTGGATTTGCCAGGATGTTCGCCGCGTAGTCTACCGCCCGGCGAACACACTGAGCTGATACACCTTCATCAGCTTGGGAAAGACCATGCCGAAGAATCGCAAGTTGGCTCGCAGCGGCAGGGACAGGCGCGGCCAAAGGCAATCGGGAACATCCGCCACGGTGCGCGATTCCACCCGGTGCAGGCCGATGTTCCATTGTTCAATCGCGATCGGATCTTCGCAGATCCACGCGAACCGGGCTGCCATTTTTCGCCGCACAAAATCCTTGTTCCCGCTGTCCACCGCCCGGCGTCCCAGCGTATCGAGTGCGATCATGACGCTCGGAAGGCCGCTCGCGATCTGCCCCAGCGCGGCTTTCACCTGCGCCTCTTCCAGGTAGGCGAACACGGTCTCGGCAACCAGGAAGTACGGACCGGGGCTGCGGCGCACGGTCTCGATCCAATCCGCGTCCAGAACCGATGCCGCGAGCGTCACACGGCGCCCGGAATCGGAAAAGAACTTTCGACGCAGCTCGACCATGTCCGGAAGGTCGAGGTCGTACCAGTGGAGCCTGCCATTGTCGAGCCGCTCGAAGCGAGTGTTCAATCCGGCGCCAATCTCCACTACCGTGCCTTCCGGATGCCGCTGCAAAAAGTCCTGCACCCATACGTCGAACATGGCGCTCCGCAGCGTGCACCCGACCACTCTGCGCCGCTGTCCGAAGCGGCGGAAATCCCAGTCGATCGAGTCCACGATCTCGACGGCCTTAGGGTCCTCCAAAATGGGCCGCGGCCTTCGGTTTTCCAGGGCACGGGCATAGAGCGGCACCAATGCCGTCTCCTGCACATGCCCGAGCTGGACGGATCGCCGCACCGAGGATCGCCGCCGGAACATCAGTGTAACTCGCGGCGCGGCTGGGAGTCGGTCGACGGGCGGCGCCGCAAGAAAATGCACCCGCCGAGCTGTGTGCGGCGTCGAAGAATCGCCAGCGGCGGGCGCGGGCTATTGGTGTACCGGTTCGCACGGAGGGTGTTCGCCCGCGATTGAGTGGCTGACAAATAGGAGGCTGCATGCGAAGTTCACGATATCGGGTCGTTTTGGCGCTTCTGAGTGCGCTGATGGCGATTTTGGCCGGATGCTCGAGCCGACCCACCGACGAGGCCATCGCCAAGGGAATTCAGGCAAAGATCGCCGCGGATCCGGAAACGAAAGAGGTCCCGGTCCAGGTGGCGAGCAAAGACGGCAAAGTCACGTTGACCGGAACGGTGAAAACGGCCGCGGCCAAGCAAAAGGTGGAGCAGGTCGCCCGCGCAGAATCCGGGACGGCCGGCGTGGATGACCAGATCACCGTACAGCCTGAGGCCGCGCCCGCGCCCGGCCCGGAGCCAACCAGCACGGCTCAAGCCGCGCCAGCCGAACCTCCTGTCGAAGCTCCCAAGCCGAAGCCAACTGTAGTGCCGGTGGGAACTGTTCTGACCGTGAGAACAGGCCAGGCTCTAAGTTCCAAGACCAGTCAAGAGGGCCAGACCTTTCTCGCCACGCTGGCGCAACCGGTGGGCGTAAAGGGAAAGCCGGCGCTGCCTGCGCACGCCACTGTTAGCGGCAGGGTGGTGACCGCCAAAGAGAAGGGGAAGATCAAGGGCGAAGGCCAACTGGCGGTCGAGCTGACCAGCATCTCGGTCAGCGGCCACACCTATGCGATCCGCACGAACGTGCTGGACAGCACGGTGAAGGGGAAGGGGAAGCGGACGGCCGCCACTACCGGTGGCGGAGCAGCGGCCGGGGCGCTGATCGGGGGCGTCGCAGGAGGAGGTAAGGGCGCCGGCATCGGCGCTCTGGTAGGCGCCGGCGCCGGATTCGTGGGCGGCGCGCTCACGGGAAACAAGCAGATTGAGATTCCCGCCGAGACGCCGCTCAGTTTCACGCTGGCTGCGCCGTTGACGCTGCCGCCGGCCAACCAGTGACGTTGCGAACCGAAACATGATGTCCCGGAGCGGCACGCGAATAAAATACAGCGCAGCCGCGGCTGTCCGCATCTGTTCCGGCGCAGGAGCAGATCGAGGAGAGAATGCCAATAAGTGACATCGTCGATGTGGCGGAACAGAAACGGCTTAATGAGGCGCGCGACGCGGGCATCCCGTGGAAAAAATGGGGACCCTACCTCAGCGAGAGGCAGTGGGGGACCGTCCGCGAAGACTATAGCAACGACGGCAACGCGTGGGATTACTTTACACACGACCAGTCGCGATCGCGGGCATATCACTGGGGCGAAGACGGCATCGGGGGTATTTCGGACGACAAGCAGCGGCTGTGCTTCGCGCTCGCTCTGTGGAACGAGCGCGACCCGATTCTGAAGGAGCGCCTGTTCGGCCTCACCAATAGCGAAGGGAACCACGGCGAGGACGTCAAGGAGTACTACTTCTATGTAGACAGCACTCCAACCCACTCCTACATGAAGTACTTGTATAAGTACCCGCAGCGCGAGTTTCCCTATGGCGACCTGGTGGAGACCAACCGTCGGCGGTCGCGGGAGGACTTCGAATATGAGCTGTTGGACACCGGTGCCTTCGACGACGACCGCTACTTCGATGTGTTCGTCGAGTATGCGAAGAACGGTCCGGAGGATGTGCTCATTCGCGTAACTGTTCACAACCGCGGACCGGAGACAGCACGCCTACGGGTTCTGCCTACGCTTTGGTACCGGAATACGTGGTCGTGGGGCGACGACCATCGGAAGCCCGTGCTGCGCAAGTCCGCACCTGGTGTGATCCAGGCCTCACAGGAGGACCTTGGGGAGTACTGGTTGTACTGTGATGGCGGTCCGGAACTGCTGTTCACGGAAAACGAGACGAATGCGGAGCGGCTCTGGGGCCAGCCGAACCCGTCGCCGTACGTGAAGGATGCGTTTCACGCCTGCGTAATCGGGGGAGACGGCAGTGCCGTGAATCCGGCACACGTAGGGACGAAAGCCGCGGCTCACTATTCCCTGGAAGTTCCCGCGGGCGGCAGCGCGACACTCCGCTTACGTCTGACCAACAACCCGGTTACTAATGCTTTCGGCGGTTTCCAAGCAGGCTTCGAGAAGCAGATCACGGAGGCGAACGAGTTCTACGATCGGATCACGCCTCGATCGCTGAACGAAGATCAGCGCCGATTGCACCGTCAGGCCCTGGCGGGCATGCTGTGGAGCAAGCAGTTCTACTACTTCGACCTGGAACGATGGCTGGCCGAACACAAGAACCATCCGCTTCTGGACACCGGCGGCATTGGCGGACGGAACACAGAGTGGTTCCACATGCTCAACGCCGACATCATTTCCATGCCCGACAAATGGGAATACCCGTGGTACGCCGCGTGGGATCTGGCGTTCCACACCCTTGCCCTGTCGCTGGTGGATTTCGATTTCGCAAAGGAACAGCTTCTGCTCATGCTGCGGAGTCTCTACTTCCACCCAAACGGGCAGATACCCGCCTACGAATGGAACTTCAGCGATGTCAACCCGCCAGTGCACGCCTGGGCCACGCTGTTTCTGTACAAAGTGGAAAGCGCGCTCGGCCGGGCGGATCTGCGGTTTTTGGAGCGATCGTTCCAGGCTCTGACGCTGAACTTCAACTGGTGGGTGAACCGCAAGGATCCCGCCGGCCGAAACGTGTTCGCCGGGGGCTTCCTCGGCCTGGACAATATCGGCGTATTCGACCGCAGCGCCCAACTTCCGACCGGCGGCTCGCTGGAGCAGGCGGATGGTACGGCATGGATGGCTTTCTATTGCCAGTGCATGCTGGAGATCGCTTTGATTCTCTGCGACTACGACGAGATGTACGAGGAGGTCGCGTATAAGTTCGTTCAGCATTCCGCCTGGATTGCCTATGCCATGGACCGCATGGGTGAACATCATGACGATATGTGGGACGAAGAGGACGGCTTCTTTTACGATGTATTGCGCCTGCCGGATGGCGGCGCCACGCGTTTGAAGGTCCGCTCGATGGTTGGCCTGCTGCCCCTGTGCGCGTCTACGTTCTTCGAGGCCGGGGAAGCCAAGCGGCATCCCAGGCTGATCGAGTTGATCGACCTGTTCAGGAAGCGCCATCCGGAACTGATCGCCCAGATTGCGCCGACAGAGCAGGGGTTCGCCGGATACAGGGGACGGAGACTGCTCTGTCTCCTCAACCAGAAAAAGCTGGAGCGGGTGCTCGGGTACCTGCTCGACGAGAACGAGTTTCTCGGGCCGTACGGAATTCGTTCTCTGTCCCGCTACCACCTGGATCATCCGTTCTCGTTCTGGGTCGGCCACCAGGAATACAAGGTGCAGTACCTGCCGGCAGAATCGAACACGGGGATGTTCGGAGGCAACTCCAACTGGCGGGGTCCGGTGTGGATGCCGGTCAACGGGTTACTGATTCGTGGCCTGCTAAACCTGTACGCGTTTTACGGCGATGACTTCAAGGTGCAGTGCCCGACCGGCTCCGGCAATTACATGACGCTGTTCGAGGTGGCAAAGGAGATTGAGGAGCGGCTGTCGCGTACCTTCCTGCGGAATGAGGCCGGGCAGCGGCCGGTCTACGGTGGAACCAAGAAGTTCCAGGACGACCCGCACTGGCGCGACCTCATTCTTTTCTACGAGTATTTCCACGGCGACAATGGCGCGGGGCTGGGGGCCAGCCATCAAACGGGCTGGACCGGCATTATCGCGCTCCTTCTCGATTTGTTCGGGCGGTTCGACGCGAAGAGGATATTGGAAAGCGAGCGCGGAAAGATGCAGACGCGCATCGTAAGAGAGCAGGTTGGCGGAGAAGGGGCCGGAGAG
>Ga0335080_10002539_pt1 | contig 18218 bp, 16 predicted proteins | sample Lox_Sample_34_FD_206720 | JGI IMG/M metagenome (GOLD analysis project Ga0335080, IMG submission 206720) | Soil microbial communities from Loxahatchee National Wildlife Refuge, Florida, United States - Lox_Sample_3.4 | ecosystem: Environmental > Terrestrial > Soil > Wetlands | place: USA...
TGTGGCGGTGCCCGGAACAGACTTCGATCATGTGCTGGCTCAGAGTCCTTCTCCAAACGCCAGCGGCGTTCTTGCCCCAAAAATCAGCTTGTTGACTAGCGAGCCGCCGTCCCCCTCGGCTTTCGTCATGCCTAGTTTCGTTGGCCAGGCCCTCGGAGGCGCCACCCTCGTCTTGCAGCATGCGGGACTTCATCTCGGTACCGTCACTGTTGCTGCTCCACCAGCGGCCACTTCGGCAACTCCTCCTGCGCCGCCCGCACCTGCACCGCAGCCCGGGCCTGCAAGTATTGTTGTCAGCCAACATCCTTCGGCGGGCGAAAGAATCGCGGCGGGCATGGCTGTGAATTTTGAGGTTCGGCCTTAGGTTTTCTCGAGGGTCGCGGCAAAGAATCCATCGCAGGGATGCACGCCCGGAATCGTTCGCAAGTACGGCCCTCGGACAAGTGATGCCACATCTTTCCATCTGAATTCGCCGCTGGAGCGAAGTCGTTCCAGCTCAATGCTGCAGTTCAGCAAGCGGAAATCTCCGGCGCCTGCCAGAGCGGCTTCCACCACCTCAACGTTTTCCTCCTCCTCGAGTGAGCAAGTCGAATACACAAGTTTGCCACCGCGCGCCACCCGTTGCATTCCCGACCGGAGGATCGCTATCTGTTTTGCCCGGAGATCGGCGAGATCGTCGGGCTGGAGTCGCCATTTGATTTCAGGGTTCCGCGCCAGCGTTCCTGTTCCCGAGCACGGCACGTCGATCAGCACACGGTCGAAATCAACACCAACCGGAAGTTCACGGGCATCGGCGATCATCACCTGAACGTTGGGATTGTTCACCAACTTTCGCAGCAACCGGGCGCGATAAGCATGCAGCTCAACCGCAATCACTTCCCCCCTCGGATTGCGTCGCGCCAGCATGCGTGTCTTCCCGCCCGGCGCGGCGCAGGAGTCAAGAATCCTCTCGCCTCGGCCCACCAGATGAGCGACCAGCTGCGACCCTTCATCCTGAATCCAGGTGCGGCCCTCGAGACAAGCCCGGGATCGGCTCACATCGCCACGCAACACGCGCCTTGCCGAGTCAAGCAACGGTCCCCGAGCCAGGCAGGCTCCTGTGCTCTCCAACTCGTGCTCAACATTGGCGTCGTCAAGGTAAACGGCGGTTTCGGGGGGCCTTTGATCGTACTCGCAGATCTGTTGCGTAACGGCCAATCCAAATGCGCGTTCCCAGCGCTCCACCAGCCACAGCGGGTGGGCAGATGCGAAAGATAGCTCCCCTGGCGTCCGCGCGAGTTGGATAGAGGCTGGTTTTGGCTGCCGGCGTTGTTGAGGGAACTTTCGCAGCACCGCATTCACGAACGCCGCGGCGGAGCGCTTCTTCGCCCGCTTCATCAGCTCCACACTCTCGTGCACGGCTACCCTTCGAGGAATGCGGTCCAGAAATGACATCTGATACGCCGCTACTCGGAGCGCAACCAGGACCTCAACATCGAGACGGGTCAGCTCCTGGGCGGAAAACTCCGCAATCTGCCGGTCCAGAACTGACCGCCAACGCAGTACCCCCATCACCAGTTCAGTGGCCAGACCGTGATCGGCGGATGACAGTTCTTCCCACCGTGGGGAATGCAACAGCTCTGAGGCGTAGGCTCGCTCCTTTTCGACACGGAGAAGGATGCTAAAGGCTGCCACTCTGGAAGGAGACACGGGCATTGCGGTTACCGGCCCTGGGCGCGCGAACGGTTACGAACCAAGACGCTCTCCTCTTGTCGGCCGATAGCCATGGATAAAGTCCGCCGCGGCCATGCGCTTTTTCCCTTCGGGCTGAAGTTGCAGCAGTTCGAGAGCGGTTGACTCGCCGCATCCCACAAAAAGCTGGCCAGTTTCAATGGCCAGCAGTCCCTCTCCGAATGTCCCGGCCGCCGGCCTTGCCTCCCACACATGCAGATTCTTGTCCCGAAACGTGGTGAACGATCCCGGCCACGGTTGAAATCCACGAAGACGATTGAAGATCTCCCGCGCGCTCCGGAGAAAGTCGATCCGCCCGTCTTCTTTCTTCAGGATCGGGGCCAGTGTCGCTTGTGCGTGATCTTGTGGCCGCGGAGAGACTCTGCCCTCCTCGAGACCTTTCAGCGTGCGCGCCACCAGGGCCGCCCCGACCTTCGCCATGCGTGGCCCCAGAGTTTCCGCAGTATCCTCCGGTCGGATCCCGACTTCTTCCTGTAACAGGATGTCGCCTGTGTCCAGCCCCGCGTCAATGCGCATTGTGGTAAGTCCGCTTCGTTCTTCCCCGTTGGCAATCGCCCACTGAATCGGCGCCGCCCCGCGATACTTTGGCAGCAGAGAGCCATGCAGGTTGATATTGCCAAGACGCGGCAGCTTGATCATCCATGGAGGAATAATTCGCCCGTAGCCCACAACGACGATGGCTCCCGGCCTGATCTCGCCAAGCCGGTCCTGGAATTCATCGTTGTCTTTGATCTTTGCCGGTTGCGCAACCGCCAGACCTAGTGCGAGCGCCTTCTGTTTCACCGGAGAGAACGTCACCTCCATGCCGCGTCCGCGCGGCCGGTCTGGCTGGGTGACGACCAGCCGCACGGCAAATCCAGCCTCTGCCAGCCTCTCCAGGGTGGGAACCGCAAAACTGGGCGTGCCACAGAAAACTACTTCAAGGGGTTCCGTCATCGAGGCCTGAACCGCGCGAGATCACTCAACGGTCCTATGCTTACCATTCGCCCGCCTTTATCAGCTTGCGGATCTTGCGTTTGATCAGATCGCGTTTGAGCGCGCTTACGTGGCTGATGTAGAGCTTGCCGTTCAGATGATCGGTTTCGTGCAGCAATGCCCGCGCCAGCAGGTCTTCTCCGGTCTTCTCAAACCATTTGCCGCTGAGGTCCTGGGCGCGCACTGTTACTTTCCTGGCCCGAGCCACCGGTTCGCGAAACTCAGGGATGCTTAGACAACCCTCCGGCTGCGTGTGTTTGCCTTCTGTGTAAATGACCTCCGGATTCGCCAGCACCAGCTTGGCCTCTGGATCCTCCTTGAACGTAACATCGATGACGGCCAGCCGCTTCGAGATGCCGATCTGGGGCGCGGCGAGCCCCACCCCGTGTGCCTCATACATCGATTCGAACATGTCCTCCACCAGCCGCTTCAAATCATCGTCGAAAGCGGTAACCACTTCCGCCGCCTTCTCCAGAATGGGATTTCCAAACTTTACGATGGGATAGATCATGGGGTCGCGGCCAGCTAGTACTCTTGCAATTGCTGCAAATAGCCTTTGAAATTCCGTACGGTCTCACCCAGCGAATCACCACCGAATTTCTCCAGGGAACAGCGCGCCAGCGTGAGCGCCACCATGGCCTCCGCGGCCACCCCGGCGGCGGGCACTACACAAACATCGGAACGTTCATACGCCGCCTGCACCGGCTCCCGGCTGGCAAAGTCAACCGATTTCAACGGCCGCCGCAGTGTGGAAATGGGCTTCAAATACCCGCGCACGCGTATGTCTTCGCCATTGGAAACGCCTCCTTCAATGCCGCCGGCATTGTTCGTCCCCCTCGTAAACCCGGTAAACCCCGATGCCCTCTTATAACCTATTTCATCATGCACCGCCGAGCCCGGGGAAGCGGCGGCGGTGATGCCGGAGCCGATTTCAACCCCCTTCACCGCCTGCAGGGACATCACTGCTCCGGCCAAAAGAGCATCCAGGCGTTCATCCCATTGCGCGTAGGTGCCCAGGCCGGGCGGCACGCTGTGGGCCACCACTTCAAAAACTCCGCCCACCGAATCGCCGGTCTTGAGCACCCGGTCCACTTCTTCCTTCATGCGGCGCTCGCTCTCGACGTCCACGCAATTCAGAAGGACTTCCTCGTTGTGCTGCAACTTCGCAATCTCCGGCCATGAAATATCTGCTCTGTCGAGCGACGCCGAGCCCACCGCGATCACGTGGCTCAATACCTCGATGCCGAATTCCCTTAGTAGCAGCTTGGCCAATCCCCCCATCGCCACCCGCGCCGCCGACTCCCGGGCCGATGCACGTTCGAGCACGTAGCGCGCTTCGGCAAAGTTGTACTTGACTGCGCCCGCCAGGTCGGCGTGTCCGGGACGCGGAGAGGCCACCCGTTTGTGCTTTCCCGGATCCCCTTCGCCAACCGGCAGCGACAGCTCCCAGTTCTTCCAGTCCTTGTTCTCCAGCAGGATCGCTATCGGCGAGCCAATCGTGATGCCGTGACGCACTCCCGAGAGAATGTGGGCGGAATCGCGTTCGATTTTCATTCGCCCGCCACGCCCGTAGCCTTGCTGCCTGCGCCATAGTTCCTTGTCGAGAAAGGCTTGATCTACCCTTAGTCCCGCTGGCATGCCGCTCAGCATGGCCACCAGGGCCTCGCCGTGGGATTCCCCAGCCGTAGAGTACCGAAGCATCGTCTGGATTGTACCCGATTGACTGGGCAAACCCGGAGGCAACCACGCCATCCAAAGAACACATTCTGGTGACTTTGCAGAATGAAACTGATACGGGAATCTGCTTGGATGTGCGAGAACACAGGGTCTTGCCATGCTTCGATCCTCGCGCACGTCCCGCGGCCACTGGGTCTGCATGCCTCGGTTGAGGTGCATAGTGCCTGGAAAATACCACCATGGGTTGCGAAAGAGCGCCTCCGACGCTGATCCGTCGCCCGCTCAAGTCTCGGATTTGTCACGGCACCTGCTCCGCGCCCAGGAGGAGGAACGAAAACGCATAAGTCGCGAGTTGCACGATGAGACCGGCCAAGCCTTGATGTTGCTCCGGCTCCTTCTCGGAGTGCTCTCCACCGATATTCGCGCTCATGAGACCCGGCAGAAAGTTCAACAGGCGACGGAGTTGCTCGATCGCACCATTGGCGGCCTCCGGCGGATCATTGCGCGTCTCTCGCCCCGGGTCTTGGATGAACTGGGTCTCGCTTCCGCCATTCGCAAGGAGGTGCGTGAGCTTAGCAAGAATTCGGGAATCAAGGGCCACGTCGAGCTCCCCGAATTTCTTCCCGCCATCGATCATGAAATTGAGATCGCAGTTTATCGCTCAGTGCAGGAGGCTTTGCACAATGTCGCCAAGCACTCCGGGGCAAGAACCTTTAACGTCGTGCTCGATCTTGGAAGGGGATCGATTCGTCTCCTGATTGAAGATGACGGAATCGGGTTCTCGAAAAAGAAAACCTCGCGAAAACGAAGTTTCGGGCTGATCGGCATGAGAGAGCGAATCGCAGTGCTCGGCGGAACTCTTCGCGTTCGCTCTACTCGCGGCGCCGGGACACGCCTCCGCGTCATTCTTCCGCTCTCCCTGCGGGATTCGTCTCCTCGCAGGCAGGTGCCGTTCGGGGAAGTCGTGCCATTCGTCAACAAAGTGCTCGCTGGGCATGCAAGCTAGCGCCCGAAGAGAAAAAGGATTGATGTCTTGGAATGGCCAACGAAATGGCAATCAAATGCTTAATCGTCGACGATCACACCCTGTTCCGTGAGGGTCTGCGGCGCGTCCTGGAGGGCGAACCCGACCTCCGCGTGGTGGGGGAGGCGAGCGATGCCTCCGGTGCGGTCGAAAAAGTCCGCGAGCTCGCGCCTGACGTCGTGCTGATCGACATCGGCATGTCCGGCATGTCGAGTTTTGAGGCCGCCCGCGTCATTGCCAGGGATTTCCCCAACACTCGAATCATCTTTCTCACCATGTACGAGGACGAGGAATATCTCCTCCAGTGTCTCGACGTAGGCGCCGCCGGCTACATTCTCAAGGATGCGCCCGCGTCCCGCTTGATCGGCGCCGTCCGTGATGTCCACCAGGGACGGAAGTATCTCAGCCCGCAGGTTCTCGGCAAGCTCGTGGATGATTTCCGTTCCCGCTCGCACGGCTCGCGCGGTGTTCCTCGTGGCGCAACCTTGACCCCGCGGGAACGTGAAGTCGTGAAGATGATCGCTGAAGGCAAGTCGGTCAAGGAAATCGCCAGCCTTCTCGGCCTCAGTATCAAGACTATCGAGGCTCACAAGTTTAACCTGATGCGGAAGCTCGACATTCACAACAAGGCCCAACTAGTCACCTACGCCATTCAGAAAAAAATCGTGAAGATGCCCGCCGGGGCCTGAGACGAGGCGAATCCCCGCCCTACTTCGTGCCGTTCGGATAGATCAGAATCTTGCTGGCTTGGCCTGTCTTCAACCGCTGCATCCCTTGGTCGAAGTCCTTCATCGCGATGCGATCGGTAATTACTGGATGAAGATCCAGCTTGCCGTTCTTGAGCAGGGCCGTCATCTGATACCAGGTTTGGTACATCCTCCGGCCGTTGATGCCCTGAATTGTGATTCCCTTGAAAATGATGTCTTCGGAGAAGTTTAGCGAGATTGGCTTGGAGGTCAGGCCCAGGAGCGATATGCGCCCGCCGCGACGCACGATGTCAAACGCTGTTCGAATCGCGTCTGGATGCCCAGCCATCTCCAGTACCACGTCGACGCCCGACCCGCCCGTTTTCTCCCTGAGAATTGACACGACATCCTCTTTGGACGGATCCAGAGCGAGGTCGGCCTTCATCTCCTTCGCAATGCGCCGGCGGTGCTCGTTCACTTCAATGGCAAACACCTGGGCCGCGCCCACCGCCCGCGCCACGGCGATGGAGAAAAGACCGATGGGCCCGCAGCCGGTAACGGCAACCGTCTTGGCTGCGATTTCGCCCGCCAGCACGGTGTGAACCGCGTTCCCCAGCGGATCCAGAATCGACGCATACTCCTGCGGAATTGATGGATCCAGCTTCCAGATGTTCGATTCCGGTATGACCACGTACTCGGCAAACGCTCCGTCCGCGTCTACCCCGATGATCTTTACATTCTGGCAGATGTGCGCGTCTCCCGTCCGGCACTGCAGGCACTTGCCGCAGGCAACGTGCATCTCCGCCGAAACAAAATCCCCTTCTTTGACGCTCGTGACCTCATCCCCGAAGGCCACAACTTCGCCACAAAACTCATGGCCCGGAATCAGCGGTGGGTGGATACGGCCCTGGGCCCAGCGGTCCCAGTCATAGATATGAAGGTCGGTACCGCAGATCGACGCCACTTTCACCTTCACCAGAACATCCGCGCGCCCGAACCCAGGTACCTTTACTTCCCGGACCTCTGCCCCCGGCTCCGACTTCGGTTTGACCACCGCCAGCATCGTGTTTGCCATCAATGCCACCTATAAATTCGAGTCGCAACGCAAAACAAGCAATTCTAGCACCGAAGCTTTGCGCGCCCGGGCCAGCCGCGCGCCCGCCCTCCAGCAAAATCAGGCCATCGGAGGCCAAAACCCAACCGCTCGCCCGATGGGGTTAGGCGCCGGTTCTACTCCGTCCCTCTACCGTGAGCCCGTACCACTAAGGTTCGGTCTTCTTTCTACCTCTGCCTTTTGCTTGAATTTTTCTGACTGCCCTCGCGGAATGCTGAGCGACTTCCAATCGTTGGATCGAAAGTGCTTGGCAAGAAAAACAATCTGCCCGACGTGATACGCGTAGTGCGCGACTTGCCGATTGATCGCCTGTACAACAGTGTGCGGCTCCCCCCGAATCGTAACCGTACGCAGCGCATCGTCCGGTGTGAGTTTGTCAATTGCGGCGAAGACTTGTGCCCAGCCTTGTTCCCACCAGCCCATGACCTGGGCGCGCGAGGACGCGCCGCCCAATTCGAATTCCTGGTCGCGATGCCGGTCCGGTTTCTCGCCGTCGCTGGTAAGAAAATCCGTGAACCGGGACCGCATGTTGCCGGCCAAATGCTTGATGATGATGGCAATCGAGTTCGACTCCGAATCGAGCGCAGCAAACAACTCCTCATCCTTGAGTTGACTAATCGCGCCTTCGCCCAGGCGCTTGTGGCCGCGGAATTGGCGGCGGGTTTCCTCCAGATAGTGGGCTGCGAGGTCAGTTTCGCTCATGTCTACCCCTACTCAGGATATCGCCTGAACTTATTTCTTGCCCCAGCCGCCTCCCCCTGGGGTTTCGATCCGAATGCGTTCGCCGGGGCGAAGCCGTAGGTTGAACTTGCCCGGCAGCACCTGCCACGAACCGTCGTTGCGAATCACCGTGGATTTGCCGGTTAGTCCCTTCGAACCTCCCGCCAGACCATAGGGTCCTCTCGCACGACGCTCAGCCAGCAGCGTTACCTCCGCATCGGTTAGCACTTCAATTTGGCGCACAATACCGTCTCCCCCGCGATACCTTCCGGCGCCGCCGCTTTTCGGGCGCAAACCGTAGCTCACTACGCGCAAGGGATAAGCGTGCTCCAGTGCTTCTGCTGGTGTGTTGAGCGAATTCGTCATATGGGTGTGCACGCCCGATACTCCTGCCTTCCGGAAGCGAGCTCCCATGCCGCCAGCAATCGTTTCGTAATAAGCGAATGGCTCCCCGGTGCGGGGATCGATCCCCCCAATCGTCAAATTGTTCATGGTTCCCGATGCCGCCGCCGGAATGCGCTCCGGGATCGCCTCCGCCAGGGCGCGTAACAGGACGTCCACGATCCGTTGCGAGGTCTCGACATTTCCCCCGGCCACCGCCGCGGGCGGCTTGGCGTTGACCACCGTGCCCACCGGAGCGATCACTCGAATCGGACGCATCAGGCCGGCGGTCGCCGGAACATCCTCCGCCAACAGGCTACGAAACACGTAGAAACACGCCGAATAAGTGATCGCCTCGACGGCGTTTACGCTGCCTTGCGCCTGGCGGTCGCTCCCCGTGAAATCCACCGTTACCGCAGGAGTCTGCAGCCTCCTTGTCCCCGTTTTGTCACGCCCCGGTGGTGCGAAGGTGACAGTGACCGCAATTCTCACCGGCCTGTCGCTGACTCCGTCATTGTCGAGAAAGTCTTCCGCGCGATAAGTTGCCGGCCGTACCTGGGCCAGAAAGGCGCGCATCATCGCCTCGGAATAGTGAAGCAGCTCCCTTGCCGCGCGCTGTGCCCGCTTCCGCCCGTATCGCTCGCAGATCTCTCGCAATCTTTCTGCTCCAATATGACAGGCAGCTACTTGCGCTCCCAGGTCCCCCTCCCGCTCCGCTGGCGTCCTCACATTGTTCAGCAGCAGAGCCAGTACATCGGCATCCGGCTTTCCTGACCGGATGAGCTTCACCGGCGGGATGCGCAACCCTTCCTGATAAATCTCACGAGAGGGGCCCATCGATCCCGGATAGGCGCCGCCCACATCGGCGTGATGCGCCCGCGAGGCCACATAGAAATCCGGCTTCCCACCCCTGCCCGAGTAATAGAACGGCGCCACCAGCGTGATGTCCGGCAGGTGCGTTCCCCCGCGGAAGGGATCGTTTAGCATCGCTACGTCGCCCTTCTCGAACCTTACAGACTCGATGGCCGCTCGGACCGACCGGGGCATCGAGCCAAGGTGGACAGGCATGTGGTCGCCCATCGCGATCACTTCTCCGCTGGCGTCGAAAACAGCGCAGGAATAATCACGGCGCTCCTTGATATTTGGAGAAAAAGCCGTCCGTCTCAGGGCCGCGCCCATTTCCTCGGCCACTGAGTGGTAGATGTTCTTGAAAATCTCCAGCTCGATCGGGTCGCGCATGATGATCGGCAGAATTCTGTTGTCAGTGTACGACACGCGACACCGCGCTCGCCTCGGTGAGAACTGATTCGAGGCGCAAGATTTGTATTGACATTGAAACTACCACCCCGCAATACTTTGGAGTGAGGCGGCTGTTCCTGTCATGGGACGCGGTCGTCCTCGCGGCTTACAGCCGCTCAAGGGAAATCGTCCAACGGAGGAATTTCATGCCCGCAAAGAAAAAGGCAGCTAAGAAAAAAAAGAAACACTAGCCGTGCGCGATCCATAACTCGCGCTCAGGTAGGTTTTCCGATGGCCTCTCCCAAGTAGCACCTTGGGAGAGGCTTTTGCTTCTAGTCCACCGTCGTTACTGACCCAAACCGATCCGTTTCAAAAATCATGGTTGTTCTGAGTGCCGCCTCATGCTAGAAACGCCAATGGGGGTGAGGCGAGTCCTTCCAGACTCTGTATTGCTGGAGCACAATGAGCGTCCGGAACAAACCCGCGGCTAAGATTTCCAGACCCGTCTCCGAGATCGACATCCCTGAGAAGCTCTACTTCCGCATCGGGGAGGTCGCGCAACTGTGCCGGCTGCCGGCCTACGTCCTGCGCTTCTGGGAAACGGAATTTCCCCAGCTCAAGCCCGTCAAAAGCAGCACCGGTCAGCGCATGTACCGCCACAAGGACGTCGAGAGCGTATTGCGCATTAAGAAGCTGCTTTACGAAGAGGGTTTCACCATCGCCGGTGCGCGTCAGCACTTGCGCTCGGAAAACAAGAATGAAAAAAAGCAGACCCCGCTGCCCTTCCCCGACCGCTCGGGTGCGGACCTCAGACATGTCCGCCAGGGTCTGAGGGAAATTCTGGCCCTTCTCTCTGCCCGTCGTTGATTCATTTTCCGCTTGTGCTGCAGGCGACCCGGAATCCGTAATCCGCATACTGAAAACCGGGCGGGATGCTCGAACGGGCCGCGCATCTTGAGACTTTCACCCGGTGTCGCCAGGAACCGCCTCGCGAGGATCGCCGTTCGCCACATGCCGGGCCTGGCGGGTTTCGCTCTGGCGAAGCTGCATAATACTCGGCGCCATACCAGTCGCCGCACCACTCGTGTACGTTCTCGCACATGTCATATAGTCGGAACCCATTGGGCGCCGCACCGCCCACCGGCTCGGGACCGCGGTTCCATCGCTCCCCGTAGTCCGGCCGCGACTCCGGTGGTTCATCGCCCCAGGGAAAGGCTCTGCCGTCCATGCCGCCACGAGCCGCTCGTTCCCACTCCGCTTCGCTGGGCAGTCGGTAGCTCCGGCCTGTTTCGGCCTGTAGCCATTCGCAGTATCTCACCGCCTCGAACCATGACACTGCTACCACCGGCTGATCAGGGTGGTTGAAGCCCAGCGTGTTCCACGTGGGCGGCGCGGGAGATCCCGTCGCCTGCAGGAAAAGGGCGTATTCGCAATTCCGAACCTGGCATCGGGCCAGTTGAAAAGCGTCCAACCAGACCCGATGCACGGGACGCTCGTTGTCCTGACCAGAGTCCGACCCCATCCAAAACCAGCCGTCAGGAATCAGCGCCAGATCAGGCTCCTGGAATGCCCGGTTAAGGCCGGCGATTGATTCGCGTGCCCCCATCCACCAACCCTAGCACAGTGCCTTCTGGCGCCAGAACTCCCATTTGCAGCCCCAGCCCTGCAACTTATATCCTTTGGCTGAAAATTCATGCGGGTGGTAGGACGTGAAGAAGCTGACATTCAAGGTCAAGCTTGACGGCGTGGAGGGCAGCGAGGTGGCCGTGCTGACTCCTCCTTTTGATGTCGTCGAGGCCTTCGGCACGCATGCTCGTGTCCCCGTCCGCGGAACCATCAATGGATTTCCATATCGCTCGTCTCTCATGCCAATGGGCGGCTGCCACTTCATGGCGGTGAACAAGACCATCTGTGACGGCGCAGGGGTTAAGCCCGGGGGTACGGTCAAGGTAGTCATGGAACGCGATCAAGAGGAACGTACGGTCGAACCCCCTCCCCTGTTGAAGAAGGAATTGGCCAAAAGCAAAGCTGCTCAAAGCCGCTGGGACGAGCTGTCCTTCACCCATCGCAAGGAGATGGCGCGGTCGATTCTCGAGGCCAAGCGCGACGACACTCGCGACCGGCGCCTCGCCATTGTGATGGACGTGCTGAAGAATGGCACGAAATGGCGGGGGTGATTGCTCCTATCCCCGTAACCTCTTGACGATCTCTCGGATGTGGCCTTGCTGAAACAGCCGGATTCCCGCCACCCCGGCAGCTCCTGCTTCGATGCAGGACTGCGCGTTTTCAGCTGTAACCCCGCCCAAGGCCAGCACCGGAACGCCCTGGCGGCAGGCCTCGCGAAGAGTCTCCAAACCGGCAGCGCAAGAGTGAGCCGAGCCCGGCTTTTCAAACACCGGCGCGAAAAGCGCCAGGTCGGCGCCCCCTGCCGCAACCTGAGCTATCGCAGCGGCCGAATGACAGGAAACGCTGATCACAGGAACTGCTTTTTCTCGAGGCAGATGATTCCACGCCGAACGCACATCGCCCGGAGAAACATCGTCGGAGCGCAGGTGAACCCCGTCCGCGCCGCAGGCCAGCGCGACATCCGTGCGCGAATTGATCAGCAGACGAGTCCGGCTGGGTTCATGCCCGGAACTATCGCGTATCGCCGGGATCGCTTGTCGAGCTAGGCGCTCCAGTTCTCGAGCCGGAAGATCCTTCTCCCGCAACTGAATGAAATCGACTCCGCCGGAAGCCGCTTCCGCCACCTTTTTCAGGAGAGCAAGCCGCTGCGTCTGTTCCCCGCCCGCAAACTGCGAGCGGTCGGTGATGTAGTAGAGAAGCAAGCAGTCAACATGGAACCCGGAATTGCTCCGGAGTTCAGCCCTCGCCTAGGGATTCGTCTTGGCGATCTCCGGTACTGCTTCCCGCTTGCGCTTTGGCTCCGGCTCCAAATGGTACCGGATGAGGCCGTCACGCAGAAATTCGAAACTCTCCTCCGGCGAATCGACAATCTTGAATAGCTCCAGATCCTCGGGCGAAATCGCGCCCGCGTTCAGCATAGTCTCGAAGTTGATCACCCGGTTCCAGTATTCGCTGCCGTAGATCACAACCAGGATTTTCTTCGCCAGCTTTTGCGTTTGTGCCAGGGTAAGAATTTCGAAGAGTTCGTCGAGCGTTCCAAACCCGCCAGGGAAGATTACCAGCGCCTTAGCCAGGTAGGCGAACCAGAACTTGCGCATGAAGAAGTAGTGAAACTCCAGGTTTAGCGACGGCGTGATGTACGGGTTCGGAGTCTGCTCGAAAGGCAAATGAATGTTCAGGCCGATCGTCTTAGCCCCGGCCTCGTGCGCGCCCCGGTTCGCCGCTTCCATGATTCCCGGACCACCCCCCGTGGTCACAACAAAACGCCGGCGTCGGGCGGGAATCTGCATCGCCCACTTGCTGAGCAGCGATGCCAGTTGCCGGGCGTCTTCGTAGTACCGCGCCATGTCCACGGCCGCCAGCGCTCGCTGGCTACGCAGATGGCCTTCCGCCGGCGAGAGCTGCGCGCTCACCTGCTCCAGGTTAGCCAGGTTTTCTTCCGCGATGGACTGGCTGGGAAATCGGGCGGAACCAAAAAAAACCACCGTGTCCTGAATTTGTTCGCGGCGAAAGCGCGCGAGCGGTTCAACGTACTCCGATAGGATACGCAGAATCCGCCCGTCGGGACTGCGCAGGAATTGTTCGTTCTCATACGCCAGCGGTGCCCGTTTGATTTCATTCATAACCATATCTCTTCTGGAGAAGAAGGCCGCAAAGCGATCCGGTCTCTGCTTGGAGCCTCGTCGGGTGATCCTCGGGAGCTTCGATCAGGGAAAATTACTCTCATGGTAGTGAATCGCTTCCCAGAAACCCACCCAGATGTCGAGGATTCCCAGTCCGCTGCAGGCTCCTCGGAAAAAACCGCTCGCCACCAGAGTGCGCAAGGCCGGAAAGCTCAGCAGAAAACGATTGTCGGTCCATTCCGGTCTCCACGGGAGAATGACTAACAGCACTCCAACCGCGGCGCAGACAAAGACAAATAGCAGCACCGAAATTCGGTGCAGCCACAGCTCGGCAGCCGTGACTCGGGGACTGCCATCCCCCTCCGACGATGTGCCCGTCGCGTCCGTCGTTCCGGGTGGAAGACGTCTAGTGCCAATGGCCGGCGAAGGAGTATGGGGCTGAGGAGTGATCCGGTCCGCCATCAGCGCCCGCTCGCGTGAAGACCCATCCGGACATTCTACGACTTCAAGGTCTTGATGCGCTCGGCGACATCGCGATAATCGATGTTGCTGCCGTAAACCTCCATGAAGTGGCTGAGCGCCTCGGGCCGGTTGCCGGCCGTTTCGTAGGAAGACGCCAGTTCGTAATGAAGAGCGGTCCGCGTGTCCTCGTCCAGGCTGGGAAGCCCAAGAGCCTTCTGATACCAACGAATTGCCGCTTCCGGTACTCCCTTGTCCAGGAAGCACTGGGATAGCCATGTGTACGTTTGCATAATCTGCGGGAACGGATGCCCGCGTTCCACCGCCTGGCATACCTTTTGCAATTCCCCGATGGCTTCGTCCAGCAAGCCCATTTCGCGGAAAGCGACTCCAAGGTTGTAATGAGTCTCTGGATCTTCGTCGGTCGCCGCGGAGTCCTCTTCCAACTCCTGCTTGAGCTCACCGAACATGCTTGCCAGGTCAACCCCCGCGGCCGCATCGGTCTTGGGCATGGCTGGCCCCGGCGCGCCCAGGGGACGAATCGGCGTCGGCTGGTAAGTAAACGTGGGCGCCGGTGTGGCGGGTTGCGCGGCCGCTGCGCTGGCCTGCGCGCTTGCGGCAGCCGCCATGGCGGCCTGGGGCTTCGCTTCCGCCATGACCGGCGGCTCCTGATGCACCGCGGGAGCTCCCGGCAGGAAGCTGTCGCCCAGGGAAGCCTCGAGATCCGAAACGAATTCACCCAACGTACCGGTCGGCGGTGACTGTTCAGTAGCGGTGGCGTGTCCGCCTGCCAGGAGTTCGGGGGCTACTTCGTGAGCCGTCGTTTCCGGCAGGAAGCCCTCGCCCAGAGAAGACTCCAGATCGCTCACCAGCTTGCCCAGGTCGCCGGCTCTGGCTTCCGTCGCAACCGTTTCTTCGACCCCAGGATGCGCAGGCACCTCCGCTGCGACCCGAACTCCCTCTTCGGGCTCAATCTCGTGAGCAGGAATTTCCTCAACCGATTCAATCTCATCAGTCTTTACTTTGCTCGTGGCGGCTGCAATCTCTTCCCGCAATGAGGAGAGCGTAGCCTCATTCCCACCGGCGTGCTCCAGCTTGAGAAGGCCCGCGCGCGCCTCGTCGGTCATCCCGTTGGTCAGGTAGAAACGGACTTCTTCTGCGATCTCCGCCGTAGCTTCCACGCTCAGAGCAGCAACCGGTTCGGGCGCAACAACTTCCGCCACCTCTTCTTCGCCCGACGATCCTTCCCATTCTGCCGAAAGATCGATCTCCTTCTCGGGGGCGGTCGCCTCGTCCGGCTCCGCCTTAGCGCGGGGCTCCAGCTCCGCCGGCGGAGACACCACGTGCTTGTGGAAGAACAAAGAGGGCGTGGGCGTGGCTGCGCTGGCCGCTGGTGACGCAACGGGCGCGCTATCGACCATTACCGGCAACTCTGCCACCTCCGCTTCAGCCGCAACCTCGGCGGGGGCCGGCATTTCCGTGACCGGCATCTCATCTAGCCTCACTTCAATTTCTTCCGCCGCGGGCGCTGCAGGAACTCGCGCACTCAGTTCTCCCGAAACACTCGCCCCTGCGCGTTCCTCGTACCTGGTCGCCAGCTCCGCGTACCGCTTCGCTTCCTCGGGATATCCTGCCTCGTGATAAATGCTCTCCAGCGTGCGGCAGCAGACGCCCGCCTCGGTAAACCGGCTGGCCCGCGTGTGCAGAGCCGCCAGACGTTGATTGATGCGAAGGTCACGGGGCGCGTCGGGCAACACCGAGAGCAGAGGTCCCAGTGCCTTGGAGGGCATGTTGTAGGAGATGAACAGTTCCGCGTCCGTCAACGCCGCGCGCACCGCCAGTGCGACTTCATCGTCATAACGTTGATCGATAAAGGGCGCCGTCGCCTCCAGTTCGTCCACCCAGACGGCTCCCTCTTCCGCTGTGATCAGCTGTGAACTGGTTGCCACGCCCAGCCTGCCCAGGACCTGTTGGTAGTTGCGGGCGTGCAGCTGATTCTCCGGCTCCAGCTGGGTCAGTTTTAGATAGTAACCGCGCGCTTTCTCCAGACTTCCCGACTGCACGTAGCCGTGGGCCAGCAACTCGTACACTTCGGTGAGATGAGTCTTGTCGCCCGCCTTCTGCAGCAGTTCGAGCAGCAGTTCCAGAGCGGCCGTGTTCTCGCGCACCGGGCCGATCATGGCGTGGAGCCCTTCCAGAATCTTGTCGGGGCTCGCCGCCAGCAGGCGGTCTCCATGCTGCTGGTAGATGCGCAGCGCCTCTTGGAACTGTCCCGCCAGGGTCAGCGCGTCGATGTAACTCAGAATGGCGGTAACATCGTTGTGAACTGTGAGCAGCTTTTCCGCCAGCGTGCCCGCTTGCGATAGCTTCTGGGTTTGCAGATATGCTTGCAGCAGCGTGCGCAGCCCATCGGCGTGGCTGTCGAGATCGGCGACCTTTTCCAGGTAGTTGATCGCGCCCGCCACATCCCCGGCCTCGAACGCGTTTCGCCCGCGCAACAGCAAGGCATAGCTGTTGACCGGATCGAGCGTCAGCATGCGCTGCAGAATTTCTTCCGCCGGTGCCAGTTGCCCTTTGGTGCGCAAGGTTTCCGCTGCCGCCGCGAAGATTTGCCAGGCTTCGTCCTTCTTCCCCAGCCGGACATAAACCTCCGCCAGCTTGGTTCGCATGGCCACGTTTTCCGGATCCATCTCCAGCGTTTTTTGGAAGATCCGTACGGCCTGCTCCAGTTGGCCCTCGCGCAGAAACTCTTCCGCCACCTGCAGGTATTGCGCCCGCGCGTCGTTGAACAGTCCTTGCTGGGTGTAAAGCTCGGCAAGCCGCAGCACGCATTCCAGGGACGACTTCAGCTTGCTGAGTTTCTTGTACATGGCAATCGCTTTCACCGTGAAGCCTTGCGACGCGTAGGCATCGCCCACGCTCTTGAAGCATTCCACGGCCTTCTCGCTATTGCCCAGGCGGGAGTAGAGATCTCCCACGGTGTTCATCACCGTGAGGTCCTTGGGATCCGCTTTCAGGACCTTTTCGTACTCAGTGATGGCGTTCTGCAGCTTGCCTTGCTGCACGAACTTCTCCGCAGCACTGAGAACCTTCTGCTTGTTGAAGCCAAAACCAAACGCCATAGAAGTGCCGACTCCGGCTCCGGTGTACCCTTCCCCCGGCGCTAATAAAGACGGGAGTGCATGATCTGAGCATTCCATCGGCTCCATGCCCAGTATCAGCAGGTGGTCTTTCGGACAAGGGTCATTGTACGGCTGGGTCGCCGAAATCGTATGGTTACCAAGGGTTACCAAAAGGGAGTGTACGAGTGGGTTACCGAAGGAACTCGACGTTGGGCCGGGCGCTTACTCGCCCCGAGTCACCCCAAACTATACGCCCGCACCATGGCGGAAAGCATGAACACCACCACCACCAGTACCGCTGGTTTCGGCAGTTTCCGTAGAACCTTCCACACAACAATGCTCATGACTGATCCTCCGCGCGGGGGAGCCCGCGAATGAATCCGCCGGCCAGATTCAGGCTGGTAGCAACCCGGCTCTTGGCCACTCTCTACTTGCGTGTAGGGTTTCTGGTCAGATTGTAAGCCCCTACCCCCAATCGAAGGCAAGCGCATTCTTGCTCTTGGCGGATCCCACGACCCTTACATCGGACGACGTCACGTCTGCCGCATCCGGTGACCAGCGACCGGATGCGCTACTCTTTGAAGCATGGCGCGAACCTCTCTTGCCGAGTTCCTGCCTGCGTTTCTCGACCGCGGACGGGACGTGGCCTACGTACAACCTCAGGGATATCGCACCGTGCGCTGGAGTTACCGGCGAATTGCCGAGACTTCGTTCCAGTTTGCCCGCGAACTCGAAGCCCGGGCCATCGCAAAAGGCGACCGCGTCCTGCTTTGGGGTCCTGGCTCAGCCGAGTGGGTGACCGCCTTCTTCGCATGCGCCCTGCGTGGCGTTGTCGTCGTCCCCATCGATGACGGTGCCGCGGAGGAGTTTACGCGCCGCGTCCATCAGCAGGTGAGCGCCAAGCTTCTTCTAAGCTCACGGAGCCACGCTCCGCAAATCGACTCCGCGATTCGGCTCGAGGAGCTGCCCGAAGTCGTCGCCAGACATTCCCCAAGTCCTTATTCCTCCGTTCGGATCGACCCCCAGTATGCCCTGGAGATCGTCTTCACCTCCGGCACCACGGCTGACCCCAAAGGCGTTGTCATCACCCACGCCAACGTCCTGGCTAACATCGCCCCCCTCGAATCAGAAATGCAGAAATACCTGCGTTATGAGCGCTTGGTTCATCCCGTTCGCTTTCTCAACCTGCTTCCCTTGAGCCATGTCTTTGGCCAGTTCCTCGGTATCTTCCTCCCTCAACTTCTGGGTGGGACGGTCATCTTTCAGGACGCTCTCCAGCCCTCCGCCGTGATCTCAACCATCCGCAGGGAACGCGTCTCCGTGTTGGTCTCGGTTCCTCGT
>Ga0335080_10002540_pt1 | contig 18217 bp, 15 predicted proteins | sample Lox_Sample_34_FD_206720 | JGI IMG/M metagenome (GOLD analysis project Ga0335080, IMG submission 206720) | Soil microbial communities from Loxahatchee National Wildlife Refuge, Florida, United States - Lox_Sample_3.4 | ecosystem: Environmental > Terrestrial > Soil > Wetlands | place: USA...
GGCGAGTGCCCCAGGCGGCGAGCAACAGGCCGGCGGCCCCGCCGGCAAGGGCGGTAATCATGTGCTCGGCGAGGAACAGGCGCACCAGGCGTCCGCGCGTGCTGCCGAGGGCGACACGAACGGCGACTTCCTTGCGCCGCGCGGCGGCGCGTGAAAGCAACAGGCTGGCGATGTTGGCGCAGGCGATCAGCAGCAGGAAAAAGACCGCGCCGAGAAGGAGCAAGAGCAGACTTTTCGCGCGCTTCACCACCGTCTCGCCCAAGGGGAGCACGGCGGCGCTTACGCGCAGATCGGCCTGCTTCTTCTCCATCCAGGCATACATGCCGCCGGAGATGGCGCTCACCTCCGTGGTGGCCTGTGCGGACGTGACTCCCGGCTTCAGCCGCGCGAGCAGCGAAAAGTGGTACCAGTCGCGGCCGGTCAGTTCAGCGGGCGTGAACGACATGGGCACCCAGAGGAGTGCGGGATCGCGCGCGCTGTTGAGTTGTGGAGGGAACTGGAAACCCGGCGGCATGACTCCGACCACGGTATAGGGCACACGATCCAGGTAGATCGTGCTTCCAACGGCGTCGGCGGGCGCGCCGAGGGTTTTCTGGTAGAGGGCGTAGCTCAGAACCGCGACGTGCTGGCCTGAGGTGTCCTCCTGCTCCGTGAAGACGCGCCCCAGCGCGGGAGAAGCTCCCAGTACGGAGAACAGGCTGTGCGAAACTCGCGCCGCTGCGATCCTTTCCGCCCGCTCCGAGCCGCTCAAATCCAGATTGATTTCGGAGAAGGCCGCGCTCGCCTCGAAAGCGCGGCTGTTCTTCTGAATCTCCTGAACGTCGATGGGCGGCATCGGGATCACGCCGGCTCTGAACAGCGGGATGCGCTCGTAGACGAGGACGAGTGTGGAGGGGTCGCGGTAGGGCAGCGGCTGAAGCAGGACGCCGTTGACAACGCTGAAGATGGCCGTGGTGGCGCCGATGCCGAGCGCGAGCGTGAGAATGGCGACGGCGCTGGTGCCGGCGTTGCGGCGCAGCATGCGCATGCCGAAGCGGGCGTCTTCGATCAGGGACTCGAGGAAGCGCGTGCCGCGGGCGTCGCGGCACTGTTCGCGGACCTGTTCGAGGCCGCCGAGCTCGATGCGCGCACGGCGAGCGGCTTCTTCACGGGGCAGCCCGGCGGCGACGTATTTCTCCGTCTGGCGGTCGAGGTGGTAGCGGAGCTCGTCGTTCATTTCCGCTTCCACGGAACCGCGGTGGAAGAGTGCCCGAAGGCGATGGAGCAGGTCGTTGAACGGGTTGCCCATGTCGTTTTCCTTTGCCTTCTATTCATGTCGAAGCGCGTCGAGCGGGTCCATGCCCATCGCGCGGCGCGCGGGGAACCAGCACGCCGCGATGGCAGCTCCGCCCAGAAGAACGGCCGCCGTGAAAAACGTGAGCGGGTCCGCCGGGCGGACGCCAAAGAGCAGTCCCGCAAGCAGGCGGGTAAAGACGAGCGCCGAGGCGATTCCGATGACCAGGCCGCCGGCGGTCAGGCGGAGTCCCTCACCGAGGACGAGGCGCAAAACATCCCGCGCCTGTGCGCCCAGGGCCATGCGCACACCGAACTCGCGGGCGCGCTGTTCCACCCAGTAGGCGACCAGGCCGTAGACGCCAATAACGGAAAGAACCAGGGCGAGACACGCGAAGACGGCCAGCAGGGCCAGGGTGAATCGCCGCCGCTCCAGCGACTGGGCAATCACCTGCTCAAACGGCTGCACCGACACGGGCAGGGACGAATCCACCGCCCAGATTCGTTGCCGGACGTCGCCGATGAGCGCTTCCGGCGCCACCGCGGCGCGAATCAACAGGTACGTGGTGAGCGTTCCCTGCTGGAACTGGGCCATGCTGTAGAACACGGCGGGCTGCGCGGGCTGGTCGAGCGCATCCTGCTTCACATCCGCAACGACGCCTACGATTTCGCCGGGTAGGGGATCGCCCCAGTCCTTGAGCGTCAGGCGCTTGCCCAGGGGGCTTTCGCCGGGCCAGAACTGGCGCGCCATGGTTTCGTTGATGATCACGGCGGTTGGAGCGCCGAGGACGTCGCGGTTGGTGAAGGCACGGCCCGAGAGCACGCGAATGCGCATCGTGGCGAAGAAGTCCGGCGTAACCGTGACGATCTGCGCTTCCGGTTCATCACCGGGGTTGAAGCGGCGCCCCTCGATATCGAAGTCGCTGCTTGGCGTCGGACGGAACGGCATGCCTCCGGTGGCGGCGACGGACGTGACTCCAGGCAGGGCACGCATGCCGTCCATCACCGTATCCACGAAGCGCTGCCACTCGGCAAGCTCCGGGTAACGCGCGCCGGGCAAGGACACCGGTACCGTGAGCAGGCCGGAGGCCTCGTAGCCGGGATTCACGCGAGCGAGCAGGACAATCGTCTTGACCAGGAGGCCCGCGCTGACAACCAGAATCAGCGCAAGAGCGATCTGGCCGGTGATCAGCACCGAGCGAATCCGGTGGCGCAACGCCGAGCCGGTGCTGCGGCCGGCTTCGACCAACTCTCCGCGCAGGTCCGGGCGGGAAAGCTGCAGCGCGGGGAGAAGACCCGAGAGCAGGGCGGCGGCGAGAGCCACGAGAACGGCGACGGCCAGAAGCTTCCCCGCGAGCGCGGGCGCGAATGAAGGCGGGAGCGCTGCGGGATACGCGGCAAGCAACAGGCGCACGAACCAGGCACCGGCCAGACACCCGGCCGCGCCGCCCAGGATCCCAAGCAAGGCGCTCTCGGTGAGGAACTGACGCACCAAGCGGCCCCGGCTGGCGCCCAGTGCAGCGCGCACGGCGATGCTCTTCTGCCGGACAGCAGCACGCGAGAGCTGCAGATTGGAGACGTTTGCGCACGCCAGCAGCAAAACGACAACCACCGCGCCGAGCAGCAACAACAGCGTAGGGCGGACACCGGCATTCAGATTCTGATCGAGCGGCTCGGCGATGAGCTCCATGCCTGGATCGGACGCGGGATCCGACTGCGAAACGCGCACGGCCACGCTGCGCAAGTCAGCGCGCGCCTGGGACAGCGAAACGCCATCACGCAGGCGGCCCAGTGTCGAGAACAGGTGGGCGCGGCGGTTGTCCGGGACGTTCTCGCCGTCCTGCATGGCCACCCAAGCGTCCACGCCCGCCGGATAGGCGAACCATGCGGGCATGATCCCGGCGATAAGAAATGGGTGGCCGTGGATGATTTCCGTGGTTCCGACAACGGCGGGATCGCCGTGATAGCGGCGCTGCCACAGCGCGTAGCTCAGCTCGGCAGCTCGCGGCGCGCCGGCTCGAAACTCGCTGTCGGAAAGCACGCGGCCCAGGAGAGGCGGCGTCCGCAGCAAGCGAAAGAAACTGCGCGAGACGGAGGCTGTCTGAATTTCTTCGGGCGGGACTCCGCTGCGAGCATCCCCCAGGTTTCGCGGAAGGAGGCGAAGGTCAGCCACCTCGGAGAACGCGTGATTGGCGGATTCGAGGTCGTGAAATGTGGCGCCAGTCAGGTTCGCCGCCCGTGTGTGAGATTCCTGAATTCTGACCAGCTGTTCGGATTCCGGGAAGGGCAGGGGACGCCAAAGCACCCCGCTGATCACGCCCAGCACCGCCGCGTTTGCGCCGATGCCCAAAGCCAGCGTGAGCACCGCGACGGCCGTGAACGCGGGGCTCCGGCGCAACGCGCGGCAGCCATAGCGCAGGTCCTGCGCAAAAGCCTCCAACAGGCGCGTGCCGCGGGCGTCGCGGCATTCTTCGCGGACCTGCTCGAGGCCGCCAAGCTCGATGCGGGCGAGGCGGGCGGCTTGCTCGCACGGCATGCCCGCGGCGACGTGCTTTTCGGCCTGGCGGTCGAGGTGATGGCGCAGTTCGGCGTCCATTTCCGCCTCGACAGAGCCGCGGCGGAAAAGACTGCGCGCGCGAAGGAGCCAGTCGCGAAGCATGGCCGCCTCTACGCCGTCTCCAGAACCCGGGCGATGGCGGCAGCGAGTTTGCGCCAGGCGCTTTCTTCGGCTTCGAGCTGCTTGCGGCCCATGGCGGTCAGTTCGTAGTACTTCGCCTTGCGATTGTTTTCGGAGGCGCCCCAGCGGGATTTGATCCAGCCGCGGCGCTCGAGGCGATGCAGGGCGGGGTAGAGCGAGCCCTGCTGGAGCCGGAGCACGTCGCTGGAGATCTGCTGGACGCGCTCGGAGATGGCCCAGCCGTGCTGGGGCTCAAGGGCCAGCGTTTTCAAGATGAGCAGGTCCAGTGTGCCTTGCGGCAGGTCAATGTGGCCGCTTAGCGGCCGGCTCGATCGTTCGTTGGGCAAAGCATCCCTCCCCTATTCCTTCTACAGGAGTCTACTGCCGCTCCTGTAGAAGCACAAGAGGAGAGACGTAAGGAGCCGGCTGCCGGTTTCGTGCCTGGCGGCAGAATCTTTTCTGAGAAAGAAGGCTTGACGGCCTTATGCTATTCGGCGTAGCATCACGTTTCCTTATGACGCTTGCGAACCAGCTTCCGCGCCGAATTAGCCTGCGACTCGCGATCGTACGGGTAGCCGTATTTACCGGCGCTCTGGAGGGGAGCCGCTGAGCTAGCAGGCAACGAGCTTAGAGAACCCGCCGCCAGAGCAAAACTGGCGGCGGGTTTTTTGTTTTCAGGGGGTCGAAGGGGGATCGAGTCGTGACTGCGGAATCGAACGGCAAACGCCACAGCGGCGCCATCACCGACGGAGCGAGCCGGGCCCCGGCGCGCGCTATGTTGAAGGCCATCGGCTTTTCCGATGCAGACCTGCGCAAGCCGCTGGTGGGCATCGCGAACACCTGGACGGAGATCGGGCCGTGCAACTACCACCTGCGGCGGCTGGCTGAACAGATCAAGCAGGGCGTGCGCGAGGCGGGCGGCACTCCCATGGAGTTCAACACCGTAGCGATCTCCGACGGCATCACCATGGGCAGCGAGGGGATGCGCACCTCCCTCGTCAGCCGCGAAGTGATTGCAGACTCGATGGAACTGGTGGCCCTGGGGCATCACCTGGACGGGCTGGTGGCGTTGGTGGGGTGCGACAAGACGATTCCGGGCGGCGCGATGGCCCTGGCGCGGCTGAATCTGCCCGGACTGCTTTTCTACGGCGGGTCGATAGATCCGGGGTGTCACCAGGGGCGCGCGCTTACGGTGCAGGACGTGTTCGAGGCGGTGGGCGCGCACGCCCGAGGCACGATGAGCGACGCGGAATTGCTGGCGATCGAAGACTCCGCATGCCCCGGCGCGGGCGCATGCGGCGGGCAATTCACGGCGAACACGATGGCGACGGCGTGCGAGTTTCTGGGCATCGCGCCGCTGGGACGTTCGAGCGTGCCGGCCAACGATCCAGAAAAGGATGCGGCGGCACGCCAGGCCGGAGCGCTGGTGATGGAACTGGTGCGGCGCGACGTGCGGCCGCGGCAGATTCTGACAGCGGATGCGCTGCACAACGCCATTGCCAGCGTGGCGGCCACCGGCGGTTCCACGAACGCCGTCCTGCACCTGCTGGCCATCGCGCACGAGGCGGGCGTGCCGCTGGCCATCGAGGATTTCGACCGCATCAGCGCGCGTGTGCCGGTGCTGGCGGACCTGAAGCCGAGCGGGCGGTTTGTGGCGACGGATATGTACCGGGCGGGCGGCACCTTGCTGCTGGCGCAGCGGCTCGGCGAGGCCGGCCTGTTGCGCGGCGAGGCGCGCACCGTCACGGGAAAAACCCTGGTGGAAGAAGCGCGAGGCGCGCGGGAAGTGGCGGGGCAGGAGGTGCTGCGTCCGCTGGCGTGTCCCATCCAGCCCGCCGGCGGGCTGGTGATTTTGAAGGGCAACCTGGCGCGTGACGGCTGCGTGGTGAAGATTGCGGGACACGGAATGCGCGTGTTCCGGGGGCCGGCAAGCGTTTTTGAAAGCGAGGAGCAGGCGTTTGCTGCGCTGGAGCAGGGGCGCATTCATGCCGGCGACGTGGTGGTGATTCGCTACGAGGGGCCGCGTGGCGGGCCCGGGATGCGCGAAATGCTGGCGGTAACGGCGGCGCTGGTGGGCGCGGGGCTGGGCGAATCGGTGGCGCTGGTCACAGACGGGCGGTTCTCCGGCGCGACGCACGGACTGATGGCGGGGCACGTGGCCCCGGAAGCGGCCGACGGCGGCGCCATCGCCGCGGTGCGCGATGGAGACGTGATTGTTTTCGACGTGGGGGCGCGCCTTCTGCGCGTCGAGCTGAGCGATGAGCAGATCCGCGAGCGTATGGCGGGATGGAAACGGCCGGCGCCGCGCTACGCAGCCGGAGTGATGGCGAAGTATGCGGAACGGGTGCAGTCGGCGGCGAGGGGAGCGGTGACGGGGTAGTGAGAAATGATAAGGGATGCGAGAAGGCAGGCTGTGCGGTGGCGGACGGCGATTCCGGACGACAGGGTTTAGTGGACGCGCGACGGAGAAAGTCGGGGGGAACGTCATGAAGAAGACCGGGGCGGAGATTATTTGGGAGTGCCTGGTGCGTGAAGGCGTAACCACCGTCTTCGGCTATCCGGGCGGGGCAATTCTTCCGGCCTACGACGCGATGTGGCAGTACCCGGTGCACCACGTGCTGGTGCGGCATGAGCAGGGCGCGACGCACATGGCCGACGGCTACGCGCGGGCGAGCGGAAAGGTGGGCGTGGCGATGGCCACCTCAGGCCCCGGCGCGACGAACATGGTGACGGGCATCGCCACCGCCATGCTCGATTCTTCGCCGATCGTGTGCATCACAGGGCAGGTGGGCAGCAAGCTCATTGGCTCCGACGCCTTCCAGGAAGTGGACATCACCGGCGTGACCCTGCCGATCACGAAGCACAACTACCTCGTGACGCGAGCAGAAGACGTGGCACGGAGCATGCGCGAAGCGTTCCACATTGCGCGCACAGGGCGGCCCGGGCCGGTGCTGGTGGACGTTACAAAGGACGCGCAACAAGCCTCGTGCGAGTTCGATTGGGACGCGGCGGCGCCGCAGCTTCCGGGCTATCGTCCGCCGCTGCGGTCGCGCGCGGCGGAGTACGAGCTGGCCATCGAGCTGCTGAATGGGGCGAAGAGGCCGCTGGTTCTGGCCGGGCACGGCATCCTGATGTCCGGCGCGATGGCGCAGGTGAAGGATCTCGCGGAGCGAGCGTGTATCCCCGTAGCGATGACACTGCTGGGGATTGGCGCCTTTCCCGCCTCGCATCCGCTGAACCTGGGAATGATGGGCATGCACGGCGAAGCCTGGGTGAATCACGCCATTCAGGAGGCGGACCTGCTGGTCGCGCTGGGCATGCGTTTCGACGACCGCGTGACCGGCAACCTGAAGACTTACGCTCCGCTCGCCAGGAAAATCCACGTGGAAGTGGACCGCGCCGAAATCAACAAGAACGTGAAGGTGGATGCGGCGCTCGTGGGTGATCTGTGCGATGTGCTGGATGAGCTGCTTCCGGAGGTGCGCGCGCAGGAACATCCGGAATGGCTGGCCCGCATCGACGAATTGAAGGGTGACGCCGACGTGCGCGACATCCAGAACCTGCCGGACGACGGCCATCTCTATGCCGCGCACGTGATCAACGATCTGTGGCGCGAGACGCGGGGCGACGCCGTGGTGGTTACCGACGTAGGGCAGCACCAGATGTGGGAGGCGCAGTACTACAAGCACGAAAAGCCGCGCTCGTTGATCACGTCGGGCGGCCTCGGGACGATGGGCTTCGCGCTGCCCGCAGCCATCGGCGCGAAGATGGCGCGGCCGGACGCGGAGGTATGGGCCGTGGCCGGCGATGGCGGCTTCCAGATGACCATGGCGGAGCTGGCCACCGTCGCGCAGGAGAACGTGGACGTCAACGTGGCGATCATCAACAACGGCTACCTGGGCATGGTGCGGCAGTGGCAGGAGTTTTTCTACGGCGGCCGTTACGCCGCTACGCCGCTGTTGAATCCGGACTTCGTGCAGATCGCGCGGGCGTACGGCCTGCGCGGAATCCGCGTAGATTCGCGCGCGCAGGTGATTCCCGCGGTGCGCGAAGCGCGCAATCATGGGGGCGCAGCGGTGGTGGACTTCCGCGTCGAAAAAGAGGATTCGGTGTACCCCATGATTCCCGCCGGCGCCAGCCTGCACCAGATGATCCGGCGGCCCAGTCCGATTGTGGAAACGGCGCAGGACGCGTGAGGGAGAGAGCGGGCGAAGGAGAAACAGGAAAACGAACGACCGAAGTCGAGGAGAGGAAGCAAGACCCATGGTGCACACACTGGTTGCTCACGTCGAAGACAGGCCGGGCGTCCTGAACCGCGTCTCGTCTCTGTTCCGCCGCCGCGCCTTCAACATCACCTCGCTCACGGTGGGACCGACGGATCGCGCGGGCGTGTCGCGCATGACGATCGTAGTGGATACGGATGAACACGGCGCGGAGCGGCTGACGGCGAACCTCTACAAGCTGGTGAGCGTCTTGCGCGTCGAAAACATAACAGGCGTCCCGACGGTTAGCCGCGACCTGGCCATGATCAAGGTCGCGGCCCCGGCCGAGACGCGCACCGAGCTGATTCACCTGGTCAACGTGTTCCGCGCGCGCATCGTGGACGTGGCGCCGGAGTCGCTGCTGATCGAAATGACCGCCACGGAAGAAAAGATCGACAGCTTGGTCGAGGTGCTGCGGCCCTATGGGGTGCTGGAAATGGCCCGCACCGGGCGCGTTTCCATGGCGCGCGGGACGCGCCCGCTGGGGCATGCCGACGCAAGTATGCCCGGGGATGAGTTGGGGCTGCAGGCCGCGGCAGCCGCCGCGGCAGGCGACGACGGCGTGAGCTATTCGGTGTAGGGCTGCACGATTTCAACGGGAGGAAGGCATGGCGACGATTCATTACGACGACGCGGCGGACCTGAAGGTGATTCAGGGCAAGAAGGTGGCAATCATTGGTTACGGCTCGCAGGGACACGCGCACGCGCTGAACCTCAGGGACAGCGGCGTGAGCGTACGAGTGGCGCTGCGCGACGGCAGTCCGGCGAGAGCGAAGGCGCACGCCGCGGGGCTGGAGGTGACGGGAGTCGGTCCGGCCGCGGCGTGGGCGGACGTCATCATGAACCTGGCGCCGGATACCAGCCAGCCGGCGATCTACGAGAGCTGCGTCGCGCCCCACTTGCGTTCCGGCAAGACGCTGATGTTCGCGCACGGCTTCAACATTCATTACGCCACGATCAAACCGCCCGCAGACGTGGACGTGTCTATGATCGCGCCGAAAGCGCCCGGGCATCGCGTGCGCGAGCTCTACCAGGAAGGCGGAGGCACGCCTGCGCTGCTGGCCGTGCACCAGGATGCGACGGGACGGGCAAAGGAGCAGGCGCTTTCGTACGCGCGGGCCCTCGGCTGCACGCGCGCAGGCGTGCTGGAGACAACTTTCGGCGAGGAAACCGAGACCGACCTGTTCGGCGAGCAGAGCGTGCTGTGCGGCGGTGTCAGCGCTCTGGTGAAGGCCGGCTTCCAGACGCTCGTGGACGCAGGCTACCAGCCGGAGATCGCCTACTTCGAGTGTCTGCATGAGCTGAAGCTCATCGTGGACCTGATGTACCGCGGCGGCCTGAATTACATGCGCTACTCCGTGAGCGACACGGCAGAGCACGGGGATTACACCGGCGGGCCGCGCATCATCACCCAGCAAACGCGGGAGGAAATGAAGCGCATCCTGGGCGAAATCCGCAACGGCAGCTATGCGAAACAGTGGATCGCCGAGAACGAAGCCGGCCGTCCGTGGTTCAACGCGGAACGCGCCCGCGAGCAGGAGCAGCAGCTCGAGCAGGTTGGGGCGCGCCTGCGCGCGCTGATGCCGTTCCTCGATCCGGTGACGGTGCGTCCGGATTCGGGCTCCGGCTCATAGCTGCAAGAAACGAGAAAGGTCAGGGAAAAGGGCGATGAGCTTTCGATCGAGCAAGGTCTGGCTGAACGGGCGGCTGATGCCGTTTGAGGAAGCCACGGTGCACTTTCTGACGCCGGCGCTGCACTACGGAATCGGCGTGTTCGAAGGAATTCGCTGCTACGTTACCGACGACGGCCCGGCCGTCTTCCGCTTGAAGGACCACATGGAGCGCCTGCTCAATTCCGCGCGCGTACTCGGTTTCCGGGAGGCGCCCTACTCCGCTGAGGATCTCGCTGCGGCCGCGCGAGAAGTGGTGGCGGCAAACGCCTTCGGCGAATGCTACATCCGCCCGCTGATTTACCTGGCGGAAGGCGGCTGGAACCTTTCCCTTGACGCCGGCAGGCCGCACGTAGGCATCGCCGTGTGGGAGTGGACCGCGTATCTCGGAGAAGAGGCGCTGTCGCGCGGCGTTCGCGCCCTCGTCTCGACCTATACGCGTCACCATCCCAACGCCACCATGAACAAGGCAAAAATTGCCGGCAACTACGTGAATTCGGTGCTGGCAAAAACCGAGTCGGTGCGGCTCGGCTTCGATGAAGCCATCCTGCTGGACAATCAGGGATACGTCGCCGAATGCACGGGAGAGAACCTGTTTCTGGTGCGTGGGGGAACGTTATACACGCCTCCGTCCGCCACCGTGCTGGAAGGCATCACTCGCGACACCATCTTCGCCCTTGCGCGCGACATTGGCGTTACAGTGGTCGAAAAGCCGCTCTCGCGCGACCAGCTATACATTGCCGACGAAGTCTTCGTCTGCGGAACCGCGGCCGAAGTGATCGCCTTGCGCGAAATCGACTTTCGCACCATTGGATCGGGTCGCACCGGTCCCATGACACGCCGCATCCAGCAGGCCTATGGAGACGTGATCCGCGGGCGGCACGCCCTTTCGGCCGGCTGGTTGGATTACATTGAAGAGGCCGCCGAGCGGCGCACCCTCGCGCAGGCCTGACGGCTGCGCATCTCTGATAGGATGTGCCCCATATGGGCGTGAGCGCCGGCGGTACGATTCCGGAGTTTTCCTACACAGTAGCGTCAGGCGAGACGCGGCTGCTCTCATCGCTGTGGGCGGAGAAGCCGGCAGTGATTCTGTGGCTGCGGCACTTCGGCTGACCATTTTATTCAGAGACCCTTGCGCAGTTGCGCGAGACGCTTCCCCGCTTCGAAGAGCTTGGCGTTGCCGTCGGCTGTGTGGTGCAGGGAACCGCGGAGGAAACGGCGCGCTTCTGTGGCCGCCACGGCGTTGCCGCGATTTGCATCCCAGACCCGCGCCGCGAGAGTTATCGGGCGATGGGGCTCGAGCGCACCACTTGGTGGAACATCCTGTTTCCTTCAGCCGAGGGGCGAAGGCGCCGCGCACAAGCCAAAGCCGCCGGTTGTTCCGTGAACCTCGAGGGCACCCTCCAGAAGCACAGCGACGTATTGCAGCTCCCCGGGGCGGCGTTCGTCGAGCATGGCGGTCGCGTTGTGTGGCTCCATCGAGGAGAGTCGCCAGCCGATATTCCGCCGCCGGCCGAATTGTTGAAGATCGCGAAATCCCGCCCCTCGAAGGAACTCCCGCAATCAGAATGACTTACGAGCCGAAGGCTCGCCTGAGTTCATTTTGTTAGTCTCATTCTTGACTTTTTCAATTTCTAGATTCATATTTCTTATCCAGAAGACAACGGAAATGGATATCTCGAAGGCAGTTTGCCCCGAATGCAACCAACCGCTAAAGGTCGAGCGCATGGTGTGTCCTGCGTGCCGGGTAACGCTTGAGGGGGAGTTTGAGATTTCCGCGCTGGGGAAGCTCAGCGCCGAAGATCAAGTTTTCGTCATTGCCTTTGTTCGGCACCACGGCTCGATCAAGAAGATGGAGAGTCTGTTCGGCGTGAGCTATCCGACGATCAAGAACCGGCTGAATGCGATTTCGGCGACCCTCGACAAGAGTTTCGAGGCGCCCTCGCCGAATCTCCAGGTGCTCGAACAGCTGTCGCGTGGCGAGCTGACCGTGGAGGAAGCGCTCGAACGACTTACTGAGTCCGGACAAGGAGGAAAGTGATGTCGGCAGAAACGAAGCACGTGCTCGAGATGCTGCAAGAAGGGAAGATCACCGCTGAGGACGCCGAACGGCTGCTCGACAAGCTGTCCGGCACGTCGCGTGCCACGTCCGGGACCTCTGACCCGGGTGTGCCGAAGAGTCCAAACGCCCCGCCGAGCGGCGGCAAGCCGAAGTACCTGAGGATCTTCGTCCAGCGTCCCGGGCGGGAGAACGTCAACTTCCGGATTCCGCTGGCGCTGGCCAAGGCCGGATCGTGGCTGGCTTTGATTCCGCCGCGGGTGACGCTGCGGTTGGCGGAGCAAGGCATCGACCTGGGCCCGTTCCGCGACCTGAACCCGGACCAGATCGGCGAAGCCCTTGAAAACACGGACATTGATATCAACCGCGAAGACGGGCGCAAGGTCCGCATCTACTGCGAGTAGTCCCGCGCCGCTGAAATCTTCCGGGCCGGGCTGCGTATCGTAACCAGAGGTGGCGAGAACTGTTCTAGAATGGAAGACAGTCGGGATCCCAGTCCTCATGCCTGCTGAGAAAAACCTGCTGGAAGAACTGCGCATTGAGCGCAAGGAAGTGCGCCGAGGCTCGCCCTGGCGCATGGCCATCGCCCTTGTGATTCCAGCCATCCTGATGGTCCTGACCGCCGGCTTCTTCTGGCTGAAGACATCTCGTGCTCCCGAAGTCAGGACGGCCACGGTGAGGGAGGAGGGGCCGGCCGGCTCGGCCACAGTGCTGAACGCTTCCGGCTACGTGACGCCGCGGTTGCGCGCCACCGTCTCGTCGAAAATCACCGGCAAGGTTGTGGAAGTCCTGATCGAGGAAGGCAAGACCGTCACCGAAGGCCAGATTGTCGGCCGGCTGGACGACTCGAACGCGCGGCGCGACCTGGACCTCGCCCAGGCGCAGCTCAATTCTGCCCGGCGATCGCTGGCAGAAACGGAAGCGCGCCTGAGACTCGCCGCGGTCACGCTGAAGCGAATGAAGACGCTGGCCACCGAGGGCGTCGAAAGCCAGTCCACGCTGGATGCGGCGCAGGCGGACGAGGAAGCATTGAGCGCCCATCTGATGCAGCAGCGCGAGGATGTGACCGTGGCCGAGCAAAACGTCGCAGTCAAGAAGCAGAATCTGGAAGACACGATCATTCGCTCGCCCTTCTCTGGCGTGGTGACCACGAAAGACGCGCAGCCGGGAGAAATGATTTCGCCGGTCTCGGCCGGCGGGGGCTTCACGCGCACGGGCATCTGCACCGTGGTGGACATGCGCTCTCTCGAAATCCAGGTGGACGTAAATGAAAGCTACATCGCGCGGGTGAGTCCCAGCCAGCGCGTGGAGGCCACTCTGGACGCCTACCCGGACTGGAAGATTCCCGCGCACGTCATCCTGGCGGTGCCCACCGCGGACCGCCAGAAGGCAACCGTGCAGGTGCGGATCGGCTTCGACCGCCTGGACCCGCGCATCCTGCCGGATATGGGCGTGAAAGTGGCGTTCCTTGAGGCGGATGTTCCAAAGGCTGCCGCGGCGCCGGTGAAGCCGCGGGTGCTGGTGCCGAAAGCGGCCGTGCGCCATGAAGGAGACGCGGATTACGTCTACGTGGTGCGGGGCGAGCAGGTCGAGCGTCGCGCCGTCCGCGTCGTCGGCACGTCCGGAGAAGAACTGGAAGTCACGGGAGTAAGTCGCGGCGAACGCGTCGTGGTGGAAGGCCCGCCGGCACTGGCGGACGGCGCGCACGTGACCGCCCGGTGACGCACGCGTTGTAAGCAATAAGGCGGGGGGAACCCTGCCACACGAGGAGCACTCATGGCTCAAGCCACAATGAATCAGCGGGAAGAGGCGTCCGCGGGGGCGCCCGTTGCGGGCGGGGAACTGGTGCGCGTAAAGAACGCGCACAAGGTGTACACCCGCGGCAGCGAACGCATCGACGTCCTGCAGGGCGTGAACCTCGATGTTCCGCGCGGCGACTATCTCGCGCTGATGGGTCCTTCCGGCTCGGGCAAGACGACGCTGCTGAACATGCTCGCCGGGCTCGACCGGCCCAGCGAGGGAGCAGTGGAGATTGGCGGCGAACGCATCGACCAGATGAGCGAAGGCCAGCTCGCGCGGTGGCGTTCGCGCCACGTGGGCTTCGTGTTCCAGCTCTACAACCTGCTGCCCACGCTCACCGCCGAACGCAACGTCGAGCTGCCGCTGCTGCTCGCGCCACTCTCCGCAAGCCAGCGCAAGAAGCACGTGGCCACTGCGCTGGCCGTGGTGGGACTCGCCGATCGAGGCAAGCACTACCCGCGCCAGCTCTCCGGCGGGCAGGAGCAGCGCGTGGCCATCGCGCGCGCCATCGTGGCCGACCCGACGCTACTGCTGTGCGATGAGCCGACCGGCGACCTGGACCGCAAGTCTGAGGAGGAGATCCTCGACCTTCTTCAGGCTTTGAACCGCGATCACGGCAAGACGATTGTGATGGTCACGCATAACCCGCATGCCGCCGCTCGCGCCCGCCGTATCGTTTACTTGAACAAGGGTGTGCTGCAGACGGAGCCGATCCAATGAGGTTCATGCCGCTGATTTGGGGAAGCCTGCGGCGCAAGCGGGTGCGCACCTTCTTCACGCTTCTTTCGATCATCGTGGCCTTCCTGATGTTCGGCTATCTGGCGGCCGTACGGTCGGCCTTCGACATCGGCGTGCAGATAGCCGGTGTAGACCGCCTGGTGCTCACGCACAAGACGTCCATCATCCTGCCCTTGCCGCTCAGCTACCAGGACCGCATCGCCAACGTTCCGGGCGTCGTGGACGTGGCCAACGCGACGTGGTTCGGGGGCATCTACCAGGACCCCAAGAACTTCTTCGCGCAGATGGCTGTGGATCCCGAGCGTTATCTGCGGCTCTATCCTGAGTTCCTCATTCCCGAGGAGCAGAAGAAAACGTGGATGGCGGACCGCACGGGAGCCATCGTGGGCCGCTACCTGGTGGACAAGTATCACTGGAAGATCGGCGACCGCATTCCGCTCACCTCTCCGTGGCAGAAGAAGGACGGTTCGAACACCTGGGAATTCACGATCGACGGCATCTACGACGGGGCCACGAAAACCACCGACACCACGCAATTCATCTTTCACTGGAAGTACCTGGACGAAGCGCGTACGCGCCGCAACGGCTACGTCGGCTGGTACATCATCCGCATCTCACCGCCGGACCAGGCGCCGGAAATCGTAAAGCGCATCGACGGCATTTTTGCCAACTCGGACAACGAAACGAAGACCTCCACCGAAAAGGCCTTCATGCAGGGCTTCGCCAAGCAGGTGGGCAATATCGGCGCGATCATCACGGCGATTCTGAGCGTGGTGTTCTTCGTCATTCTGCTCGTCGCCGGGAACACCATGATGCAATCCATGCGTGAGCGCATTACCGAGCTGGCTGTGCTTAAGACGCTAGGATTCTCAAACAGCCTGATCCTCACGCTGGTGCTGTGCGAGTCGCTGCTGATGGCCCTGCTGGGCGGCGCGCTCGGGCTGAGCCTGGCGTGGCTGCTGATCAGCCGCGGGGATCCCACGAACGGGGCGCTGCCGATTTTCTTCATGCCTACCTCGTCAGCGGTGATGGGCGTTGTCATCACCTTGCTGCTGGGGTTGGCCACCGGAACACTGCCTGCGGTTCAGGCCATGCGCCTGCGCGTCGTGGAGGCGCTGAGGCGCGCCTAGGGGATTGCGGGAGGGGGAAGAGACCGAGCCATGCAGAGACTGCTGAACTGGTTCACGCAAGTGTACGCCGTCGGGATATTGAACCTGCGCACGCTGCCGCAGCGCTTCGGCTCGTCGGCGGCGACCGTTGTAGGAGTTGCCGGAGTCGTCATGGTGTTCGTGGCCGTGCTCTCCATCGGAGAGGGCTTCCGGGCCACCCTTACGGAAACGGGCTCTCCGGCAACGGCCCTGGTGATGCGCACCGGTGCAGACACGGAAATGATGAGCCTGGTTTCGCTCGAAGATTCGCGCATCATCCAGGATGCTCCGGGCATCGGACGCACCCCCTCCAATGGCCCTCTAGCCTCGCCGGAGATGCTTGTTCTTGTCGATGTACCTAAGATCTCCACCGGCACAGCCGCGAACGTCCCCCTTCGCGGCGTCACTCCTGTAGCGTTTGAGGTTCGCCCGAAGCTCAAGATGGTCGCGGGACGCAAGTTCGTACCGGGCCGCAACGAGATCATCGTCGGCGCGGGCGCCCTGCGCGAGTTCGCCGGGCTCCAGATGGGCGACACGAAGCAATGGGGCCGCACGGACTGGATTGTGGTCGGCGTGTTCACCGACGGCGGTTCCGTGGCGGAGTCGGAAATCTGGGCGGACCTGAACGTGCTTCAGGGCGCCTACAACCGCGGCACGATCGTATCCGACGTGTACGCCCGGCTCGTCTCCCCCGGCGACTTCGAGAAATTCAAGGCGGCGCTCACCACGGACCCGCGTCTCAGCGTTCGCGTCGTGCGCGAGACGGAGTATTTTGCCGAGCAGTCCACGACCCTGACGAACATCGTCACCCGGCTGGGTTTCCTCATCGCCGCCATGATGGGAGTCGGTGCGGTTTTCGGCGCGATCAACACGATGTACTCAGCGGTGGCCACGCGCACTCGGGAAATCGCCACGCTGCGCGCGCTCGGATTCGGCGGCGGGCCCGTGGTGATCTCGGTGGTCGCGGAGTCAATTCTGCTGGCCCTGGTCGGCGGCTTGATTGGCGGCACAATCGCTTATGTGGTCTTCAATGGCTACCACGCTTCCACCATCAACTGGCGGAGCTTCAGCCAGGTGGCGTTTGCGTTTCGCGTGACGCCGGCGCTGCTGATTCAGGGCTTCGTCTATTCTGTGGCGATCGGACTCGTGGGCGGAGTGTTCCCGGCCGTTCGCGCCGCCCGCACCTCGGTCGCCGCGGCTCTGCGCGAACTGTAGCAGCCGCTACCGCAGCCGGAAGTGCAGTGTGATTGTGGTCGTGCTTTCGGTGGGCGTTTCACCGAGCATCGCTGGCTGGAATTTCCACTTGGCCAGCGCGGCCGTCGCCGCCGCCCTGAGAGCCTGCGAACCGGAGATCACCTTCATTGCTGTGACGTTGCCCGATGCGCCGATCGTGGCCTCCACGACGACGTCCCCCTGGATTTGCGCCTGTCGCGCCGCCGCCGGATAAATGGGCTGAACGGACGTGAGCAGGTGGGCCGGCATCAGCGTCTCCACCTTGGGTTCCGGCGCGGGCTCAGGAGGCGGCGGAGGGGCCGAGTTTGTCCCGCCCAGAAGTCCGGATGCGTTTCCCGTCACTCGTGACGCGAACGCGTCGCCCGCCGCCGCAGACAGTTCAGGCGCATCGTGCGACTTGCCGGCAGCCGCCTTGGCGGGCATGTTCATTCTGCTCACCAGGACGACCCGCTGGTGTGGCTCTTCCACCGTCGTGATTTCCGGGGCTGTGGCCGTGACCACGCTTACGGGCTGCGGGCTGTTCGAAGCCGCGGCGCCGCCCGCCGTCGCGCCTGCCGATTGCGGGCCGTCTCCGTTCGGCGACGTCACCACGACCGGCGGCGCCACCGGCAATGCCGCCTGGGCCGGCGCGTAGAAGCGGTAGCCCAGCAGGATCGCACACACGGCGGCCAGTCCGGCTGCCGCTATTCGCTTCCGATTGTCCCGCGGTTGAGGCAGGCTGATGGCTTCCCACTTGATCGCCTCACCGGCGGCGGCCACTTCGGCGCTTTGGCCGGCCAAGACTCTGGGCTCGACGGGCACGGGTACCGGCTCGCATACGGGAACCACGAGTTCGTGCGAGGCGAAGAAGACTGGCTCAGGAGTCCGTTCCTCCGGCTCCTCCGGCAGGCTGGGGCGGTTGATTAAGACGGTTCCCGTGTTCTCCAGGCCCGTCGTCGGAGATACCGTCTCCGGCCACGGCGTTGCCACTGACGCTGCAGCCGCAAACGATCGCGCCGGGACCAGCATCGGCCCCGCGGCATTCGCGTCCTGACTCTTGTCCAGCACCTGCGCGGCGAACGACTCCACGACAGTCACGGCTTTCGCAGCATCGCGGGCCGGCGTAATGCCCCAGAAGTCCGACGTGTTGTGGGTGAACTCAATTCCTATGTAGCTCACTTCCGGAGTCGTGCGGATGCTGGTCACGCGGCAATGCACGTACCGGTTGTTGCGCTTGTTGATCAGCATCAGGTCCTGCCCAATCACCACCCGCGCTGCCAGGCGGATCACCGCCCCTCGGGGGAAGAGCAGCATCGTCGTGCTGTCCTCTTCGAACCGTTCGCCCCGGCGGACCTCGCCGTTGGTATCGCTGCTCGCGC
>Ga0335080_10002541_pt1 | contig 18217 bp, 12 predicted proteins | sample Lox_Sample_34_FD_206720 | JGI IMG/M metagenome (GOLD analysis project Ga0335080, IMG submission 206720) | Soil microbial communities from Loxahatchee National Wildlife Refuge, Florida, United States - Lox_Sample_3.4 | ecosystem: Environmental > Terrestrial > Soil > Wetlands | place: USA...
CCGCGCGTACTGGGACAACTGGTTCCCGGCGGACCTGGTGCTCGAGAGTTTCCCCGGCCAGTTCCGGAATTGGTTCTATTCCATGTTGGCCATGAGCGCGATGATTGCGGACCGTGCTCCGTTCAAGGCCCTTCTGGGTCATGCTTTGGTTCGCGATGCGCGCGGAGAGGAGATGCACAAGTCAAAGGGCAACTCCATCGCATTCGATGAAGCAGCGGAGGCGCTCGGCGCCGAGGTGATGCGCTATATTTACGCCGAACAGAGAACCGGGCAAAACCTCAACTTTCCTGACCTGCACCCGACTGCCAATGCGGGCCAGACCGTGGACGCCGAAGCGCGTCGCAAGTTGCTCACGTTTTGGAACTGCTACAGCTTCTTCGTCATGTACGCCACGGCCGACGGTTGGAAACCGGGCGGCCCTGCGCTACCCGTCACGCATGAACTGGATCGCTGGGTTCTGAGCCGTCTGCAGCGCTTGGTGGACGCCGCACACAGCGCGTTTCAGAACTTCGAGCACTACCGGTTGATTGAGGCGTTCCAGATTTTTGACGATGAGTTTTCGAACTGGTATTTGCGGCGGTCGCGCCGCCGGTTCTGGAAAAGTGAACCCGACGCTTACCAGACGCTCTACACCGTGCTGACAACCGTGACGCGCGTAATGGCGCCAGCGCTACCGTTCCTGACCGAGGAGATTTACCTGAACCTTGTGCGCTCGGTGGATACGTCGGCTCCGGAATCCGTTCACTTGACCTCCTATCCGCAGGTGGACGCATCACTCATCAACGAAACCCTGGAGCAAAGCATAGAAACCGTCATCCGAATCAAGAATCTTGCTTTAAACCTGCGAACCCAGAGCAAGGTCAAAATCCGCCAGCCGCTGAGCACGTTGTACGTCCGTCCGAGGGATGCGGGCGATAAGCGCGTGCTCGAAAATCCCGACTATGCGGCGCAAATCCTGGAGGAGACCAATCTCAAGAAACTGGTCCTGATCGAGGATGAGACCGCGTTTGTGAAAGTGCGTTTGAAGCCGAACGCCAAAAAGCTTGGACCACGAGCCGGGAAGTACCTCAAAGCGCTTGCGCAGGCCCTGGAGCAGACTGACGCGAGGGAAGCGCTGATGGCAGGAACTTACACGATCGAAGTCGATGGGCAGAAGTTCGATTTGGCGGCCGACGAAATGCTGGTCTCCTACGAAGGTCCCGATCATCTGAAATGCAATCTGGAGCAAGGAACTTTTATGGCGCTGGACACGACGCTCACGCCGGAGCTCCTGCAGGAAGGTCTCGCCAGGGACTTCAACCGCCTGATTCAGGACCAGCGGAAAGCCTTGAACCTGGATATCTCTGACCGGATTGTGGTCAGCTATGCCGCGTCGCCCCGGATCGCAGCAGCGATCACAGCACACGACGCCTACCTGCGCAACGAACTGCTTGCCGAGAGGCTGGAGCCCAGCGCACCGCAGAACGGCGCGGCCAAGTTATCGCTAAGCGGGGAAGAGATCTTCGTCACCATCACGCGCCTTTGATTGCCTCAAGAATGGCTGCGAGAGCCGGCCTACTTTGCTCCCTCCAAATCCGCCACTACGAATCTAACCAGCGCCTCGAGCAGCGCCGCGCGGGGATAGCGTGAGTGATTCATGATCGTCCGCAGTTCGCCATCGGCAACTTTATCGAAAGGCAGCGCTACGGCGAGGTGATCAGCGCGCGCCGCTCCCAGGTACGTTGCTCCGGGAACGATGGCGTCCCACTTAGTCAGTTGCGCGTCATTGGTTGGATCGAAGACCGACAGTAATTGCTGCGCCCTAAGGAGCGCCGAGGAAGTATTGTCCTTGCCGGAAACTGCCACGAGCGAGTAGGTCGGCACCACCGGTTCCGGGTAACTGGCGAGAAATGCCTGGCGCACTTCGCGCTTGAGGCTCTTGAAGCCGGTCGAGAGATCGCCTTCGCACTTCCCCATGTTTTGAAACCTCGTGACCCAGCCGTTGATCTGCTCCGGCAGCGCGTCTGCAATGGGTGAACCGCCGGATGCGCCGGCCACCGTGATGAAGGCGGCCACTGCGGCGGACATGCCATCTTCCTCGGCCAGCGCCACCTGCAAATCCGGTGCGCCTTTACTGTAGCCCAACACGATGAATTTCCTCGCATCGGATTTCCGTTGATCGCGAAGATAGCTGGCAATCATATGCGCATTTTCTTCACAACTGTTATTGGGCACACCAAGTAAGTCAACCGACATCCCGTACTTCTCGCGCAGGTATTTCTGCCCCTCATCGAATGCTGGTGCATTGGAGGCACATGAACTGAGAATGCCGGGAACAATCAGCACTCGGTATTTCGTGGGCAATGGCGGCAGCGCCAGGTCGTCCTTGCCCGAGGTCTCGAGATAATTGGCGCAGGCGCCCCAATCGCCCGTATCGGGGTTGTGCTGCTTCAGCACGGAACAGAATAGATCGGCGAATTTCGGACTGTTATCCTGCGTATCGGGCTGAAGGTATACCACCAGAGTGCGGCCGTCGGAGTGGAAGCCGCCGCCAGTCGCGGTTTTCGCCTCGGTGACCGGATTGGACGGCGTCATGTAATCCAGCTTGGCAACCAGACCGGTCTGCTGCAGACTCTGGCCGATGTAGTCGCGCTCGCCATCGACAGCCGGATCGATCTTGTGCGTGAGCTTGCCGTTGCGCTGATCTTTCTCGAGACCGATGTCGTGCGTGCCGGCGCCAGCCCACAGCGGCTGGCCGTCGGCGTCGAACGGCGCACGCCATAGCCGAAAATGATGGCGCGTGGCGATTACCTTGATGGGGTCCGCCTGGGCGTAGCCGAAATCTTGGTTGCGGCCGAACAGCATCAGGTCACTAATCGGCATGGTGACGTATGCTTCTCTGGAGAAACTGTCGAGCGCGCCTCGCAGGAAGGCATTCTTGATGGACTTGTCGGGCTGGATCCAGCCGGCGCTGTCCAAGACCCGGTGGACGCGAGCTTCCGACCCGACAATCAGAAAGTTCACGCGATCTCCAGCATTGCCCAGACTGTCAGAGATGCGCGTGGGGATCCTGTCTAGCATTTCCTGCGTGACTTTGGGCAGTGGAGCGTTAGACACTACCGCCGCAGCGGAAGCAGGGCGATCCATGCGGTCGATTGTGACGTGAAAGCTCCCCTGCGGCTGATCGTTCGACGATTCGTTAAGGCCAAGAAATAGACGGCCGTCGATGGGCGCCTTGATCTGCGCATGAGGTCCGATAAGGAATGCCCGCGCTGCGTTACTCGATCCAATCCGTCCCACCAGGGCGCCACGGCCTGCATCATTCACCGGCAGGACGCGCACAAGATCCATCCATCCGCGCGCCAGCCCGTCCGGCCCGTTCTCTTTCGAGCCTGCAAATTGCACCGTCCCGGTTGCGGAAATGCGCACCAAGTCTCCGGCCTTGAGATCGATCCCGGTGTCCGTCCATGCCGGTGACCCGGAGATGTCGAATTCCTGCGGCTTTGGTGCAGCAGCGGTCAACAATGCGGAAGCTACCAGCAGAATCGGGAGAAACGTACGCATGCCTACATCTTATTGCGGAACGGCATCGAGAACCACACAGCGATGTTGACGATTACTGCGGCGGCTGGTCAGCTGTGGCTTTGGCTTCTTTGCCCAAGAATCTCTCCAGTTCAGCGACCTGTTGTTTGACTTGGCCCGCATCGGGCGCGTCCGGCGCCAGCAGAAGATATTTGCGCATCTGCTCGGCCGCTCCCGCGTAATCTTTCTTTTGATACAAGATCAGGCCCAGCAGTTGCTCCACTTTCGGGAACTTGTGCGCGGTGTCGAGCTTCTGTGCCTCGCGCGCGCTGGCCAAAGCCTCGTCATATTTGTGCAGGTTGTAACTGGCAGCGGCGTTGTAGAAATACGCTTCCGGAAAATCGTAGGCGTCCAGCTTTATCAGGCGGCCAGTGGTGGCTTCCACATCCTGCCAGTTCTTTTCCGCCAAAGACAGCCGGGCCAAGTGCAGGTAAGGCGTGACTAGTTTCGGATCCGCTGCCAGCGCCTGCGAGTAACACCTGCGAGCATCTGCCACTTCGCTGCTTCGCTCGTGAATTTCTCCCAGGCTGTTCCACGCCGCAGCAAATTGCGGATAGGCGGCCACCGCCTTATCAAACTCTTTCTCTGCCTCGCTCGTTTTGCCCTTGCCCAGCGCTTCGCGTGCCTTGTCATAGGCCTTCCGGGCGTCTTTGGGAGCCGCCAGTGTGGTTGCGCTTATGGTTGTGCCTTCCACGTTGGTCATCCGGTGCAGAACGATGGTCCCCATGTCCGGGTTGTCGAACAGCCGCCGGCCGCTCAGGTTGACGACATCTGACCGAAAGCCGGCCAGCAAGGCTCGAATTTCGCATCCAGACAGATCCTGTTGCGAGAGGATGGGGCGAGTTGTGTTCGGCAAACCCTGTCCAGGTGCGGCCGTTTTCTGACGCGTTCCGTTGTTCTGCGAAATCCTGTTCGGATCGTATTCGTCATAACTGGCGTCCTGCGTCACGGCGTTGGTTTGCCCTAATTGGAAGCTGAAATGACCTTTGGAATCGGTATAACCTTCGGCCCGCACATAACCGTTACAGTTGCGCTCGATGACGACCGATTCGGGCGGCGCAGTCCCGTCGTCCATCTGGACTTTTCCCGATAAAAACAGCGCGCGATTTAGAGTGTCGGCTGGATAAGTCGGGCCGGTCGTAGTATTGGGCATCGTGGGAGGCGTGGTTTTTCCCGTAGTCGTTCCGCTGCTGCCGGCGCCCGGACCGACTCCGCCTGCACCGGGCTTCTGGCCCCGGGCTAGTGGCAGCAGGATGGCCATGCTTACGGTGACGCTAATGGCAAAGCGCGATACTGAAGTCCGTCGCATGGGGATCTCCTCCCGCTGAGTTTGCCTAATTATGGCACAAGCACGCCTCCCAGCTGTGTAAATTACTTCACCAGCCGTTCACAAGCCAGATGGTCCAGGCGCCGCGTGTGGCGCGCCGAGGGGCTGTTCGATAGAATGAAACCACTTACATATGAAACCGCTGCTCGCCACCCTAGTTGCTGCCTCCGTGCTCTTTATTCCGGGTTGTTCCGAGGCGCCTCCGCCGGCCGAAAAGAAAGAAGCTCCTCCGCCCGAGCCTGTGAAGGGCCGCACTGCACTGTACCAGATGTTCAACGCCGCTCGTGCTTGGGCGCCAGATATCCAGGTGTTGTCGTTGAGGAGTATCGATCTTCCAGAGGTGAAGCGTGAACGCGGTAAGGCCGCCGCCTGGCAAGCCTACTTCGTGTCGCCAGGTTCAGGCCGCGCGCGCAGCTACACTTACTCCGTGATCGAGTCCGTGGGCAACCTGCACAAGGGCGTGTTCGCGGGTCTAGAGGAATCCGGGCCGCGTGGGGGCACATCGCCCTTTCTCATCGCAGCCGTGAAAACCGATTCCGATGAGGTGTATCAAACGGCGCTCAAAAAGGCCGCAGACTATGAAAAGAAAAATCCCGACAAGCCGATTTCCTTTCAACTTGACAAAACCGACCGATTCCCGAATCCCGCCTGGCGCGTAATCTGGGGGGAAAGCGTAGGCACCAGCAATTTTTCGGTTTTTGTCGACGCTTCCACTGGCTTGTATCTGCAGACTATGCGCTGAGCGACTCACCTGATTTCAAATTCGAAGATATTCTCCGATATCTGTTTGCCATTGGCATCGTGCACGGTTGCGATTAGCTTGTAATCGCCGGACTGTGGAATACGACCGGTCACCTCGCCCAGCTTGCGCGCCGAATCCGCCGCCATCGGTGCCGGGAATTTCCCCTCAAATGCCTTTCGGCCGGCGGAGTCCACCACGTGCCAGCGTACTTCCGCGTCCGAGATCTCACTCCAGTCATCATTGATCACCCACAAGCCACAGCGAAATTCTTCGCCGGGACGCCACCGGTCGCGATCGTATTCGAAGTTTGCCGCGACTGGCGCAAAGCTTCTCTGCACGGTGTAGAAAGCCTTTGTGGGCACGCGATAAAAATCAATGGCCGCCATGGTCACGGAGGGCCAGATGTCGATGGCATGAAAGTGCAGAATGCCGCCGGTGGCGTACTTCAGCCTGCGGGCACGCTCGAGGGCAATTTGGAAGAGGCGCGACACGTAGTTCTGCGTGATGGGAATGTATTCCTGAAGGGTCTTGCCGTTAGGATCGCCCCAGGCGCGCATGGCTTCGGGAATTTGCAGTTTGTGAAAGATCCACTCCTCTTCGTGGTCTCTGATGGGCCATGCATGCGGCAGAAACTGGATCAGCGATTCGTAGTTGGGCAGCGCCGTGGCGCCGAGTTCGGACACAAACGGTTCCGACATTTTTGTATATTCCCAAATCGAGCCCTCGTACCAGCCGTGATAAATGTGCCCGTCGCCGTACCGGCCGGTCGATCGCACCACGGCGCGATGCTGCGGATCGAGCAGAAACAAACGCGGCTGAAGATGCTTGGTAATCTCGGCGTAGTTCTCCAGATCTTCCTCATCCGAATTCGCCCACATCGCAATGCACGGGTGGTTTCGCACATATCGGATGTGCGGATCGTACAGCGCCGCTGCACGCCGCGCAAAATCGACGTCGTGTGGATACCAGGCTTCCAGGTAGTCCTGCCAGATGAGGACGCCGTTTTCGTCCGCCAGGTCGTAGAACTCCGGGTTGGAGAAGTGGCAATGCAGCCGGATCATGTTCACGTTCATGGCGATTATCAGTTTGAGGTCACGTTCATATTTAGAGCGGTCCATCTCGGAAAGAAAGAGGTTGTAGTAATAGTTGGTCCCGCGAATAAACATACGCTTGTGGTTGAGGTAGAAGACCCAGCCGATCTTTTCGATCTCGCGGATCCCGACAGCTATCGACCGGCCATCGATGACCTGGCCTCGCCCGTCCATCAGGCGGACGTCCAACGTGTAGAGGTTCGGTTTGCCATGGTCCCACGTCCACCAGAGTTGAGGGTGATCGAGATGAAACGTAAAGTGGGAGCCTTTTCCACGGATGCGGTAGCACTCCGACGACGGAAAATTCCGCGGCGTCAATGTGAGCTCCCACTCGCCATTCTCTTCCGGTTGATTGGTGGATAAATCAATCTCGACGTCGGCGCCGGGATCCACAAGCTTCGTGTTCACGGCCAGATCGCGAATGATGAGCGACGTGGAAGCCACCAGCCGCACGTGGCGCGTGATTCCGAGCGCCGTGATGTCGTCGGGCTTCTGATCCACGGCGCCGTAAGATCCTTTCACCGTATAAGGCCGGTGGCGCCAGTAGTAAGTGACGGGTGTCCAAACACGGACAGTCAAGACGTTCTCGTCTGCTCTGACGAGGGCTGACACATCGTATTCGTAGGGATCGATGTACCCTTCATGGCGTCCCAGGTAGCTTCCGTTCAGATAGGCATCCGCGTAGTAATCGGTCGCGTCGAATTGCAGCCTCACCCGGCGATGCTCGAAACGCGGGGGCACGCGAAACGTCGTGCGGTACCACCATTCCTGGCAGCTGATCCAGTCGGCTTCGTGTGTGTAAAACTTGGGCGGCGGAAGAATCTGCGTGTGCACCGTGCCCGGGACCTTTACATGGATCCAGTCCGACTGCGGACCTGCCCCCTTCTCGCCATGCGAGAGTTCCCAACCGCCATCCAGCGAAATGGCATCGGGCTCAAACGGGGCAGGGGGCCGCGCCGCCGTCTCGACGCGATGCTCCGGCTCACGTTCAATGGCTCTCTCAATCGCAACCTTTCCCTCCGCCGGCTCACTCACCTTCGCCAGCAGCGGCTCGCGCAGCACACGGTTTTCGCGGCGCGCTTCGAGCACCGTATTGTCGCCCGCCCACTGTGGAAACGTCAGGGCAATCTCGGCGGTTGCGCCAGTCTTGACGGCCATGAAATGACGCGTGCCGATATTTTTCCAGTCAAGATCCCCATCCAGGGCAACAATCCCCAGCGCTCCGTAATCCTGCGCCCGCTGATAATAAACGGCGCTGCCACCGGGCAGCCTCTTCCAATCACGCGCACCAATGTCATGGTGCGGGGGCTCTCCGCCCTCGTCCCCTTGCGGCCATTCGTATTCACCTCCATCGACGAATCGGTCGAACGGCAGATACGGCGACGCGGACACGCTCGCGAATTGGAAGCCGATCGGCGTCGCCGCGCCCTTGTGCTGAATGCTCCAGCGCAGCGCTCGGCTGCCCGCAGTCCACAGAAATTCCCACGCACAGTGGTCATTCGAGAGCCGGAGTTTGCCGCGCAGCGGGCCGGTTTCAAGTAAATCCACACGCGTGAATTCGCCGGGTTCCGGCAAACTCGACCAGCCGATGTTCTTCCAAGGAACGTCAGGGGTGGTCTCAACCAGGTTCAGGATGCGCCGTGGTCCGGCGGTCAGGGAGTAAGCTTCGACGACAGCCGCGGCGCCGGCGTCGATCATCAAGCGGAAGAGACTGTTGCCGAGCTCGATGCGTCGCATACCCACGCGGCGAAGCACGATTTGATTCGGGAGTGCCCTGGTTTTCTCACAGCAGGTGATGCGATAGACCGGGAGATCTCCGGGGATCACCGACGCCGGAAACAGCAGATCTCTCTCGCTCGCCTGCCACGGCACTTCGCGGCCTTGGGGATCGATGACCTGAAACCCGCCGGTTTTCGCGGAAAACTTCGCAAGTGGAACCGACACCACTTCGTCCTGGCGCCGATGGATGCCGGTAGGCTCTTCGAGTTGGACGTCCCACGTCTGCGAGGCAGCCAGCGGCACACAGACCACCAGCGCAATCCAGGTATGGCGCATACGTTCTATCATAGAAGCTCATATGAGCAAACTCGCAATTCGGGGCGGCGCGCCGGAGCGCACGCGTCCTTTCCCCCAATGGCCGCAGCACTGTGCAAACGATCTTCCGCGACTGCAGACGGTACTCGAGAGCCGCAACTGGGGCGGATATCCTTTCCCCAATCAACTCGCGAGTGAATTCGCGCGGGAATTCGCCGCTTACCACGGGGCCAAATACGGCTGCTGCGTCGCCAACGGCACCATCGCGCTGGTGATCGCGCTGCAGGCCGCGGGCATTAAGTTCGGCGACGAAGTGATCGTTCCCGCATACACATGGGATGGCACCGCCGCGGCCGTGCTGTTTGCCGGCGGTATCCCCGTGTTCGCGGACGTCGATCCGGACACGTATTGCCTCGACGTGGAGTCGACCCGGCGCGCCATCACGCCACGCACGCGCGCCGTGATTCCCGTGCATCTGGCAATGCGTTTCACCGATATGGATGCGCTGCTCAAGCTGGCGGCAGATCACAAGCTCGCGGTCATTGAAGACTGCGCGCACGTGCATGGCGGAGAATACAAGGGCCGCGGCGCAGGCTCCATGGGCGATCTCGGGTGCTTCAGTTTTCAGTCAAGCAAAATTATGACGGCCGGCGAGGGCGGCATAGTCATCACTTCGCGGCTCGATTGCTTCGAGCTGGTGCAGTCGATCGTCAATTGCGGCCGCGCCAGCATCACCGATCAATTCAAGAAACGCGTGCTGGGATCGAATTACCGCATCACGGAGTTTCAGGCAGCCATCCTTCTGGGGCAGCTTGAGCAATTGCCCGCGCTCGCTGCCAGGCGCGTCCGGAACGCCGCGCTGCTGTCCAAGCGGCTGTCGGCGATCGAAGGCATCAGCCCGCTGCCAGAACAGCCGAGCCTGACGCGGGAAGCAATTTACAATTACGTGTTTCGGTATCGCCGAAACGAGGTCTCACGTGACGTGTTCGTCGCCGCACTCGACCGCGAAGGCGTCCCATGCGACGGGCGGTTCTACGAGCCGGTCTATCGCAGCGATCTATTCCACGTTACTCCGGAGGATTTCCTGCAGCTTAGGATCGAACGCGAAAAGTCGGTGGATTACGCAAGCTGCAGTTGTCCGGTTGCCGAGCGCGCGGCTTACGAAGAATCGGTATGGCTCCCCCAGTTCCTGTTGCTGGGTGAGGAGGAAGACGTAGAAGATATCGCCCGAGCCGTCGCAAAAGTCGTGGCCAATCTGGAGGAGTTGGCGGACGCCGATCCCCAACTGGCGGGAGTCAAATCCCTGAGCCGCGCGGAGCGGCCACGCATCGAGAAGGCGCGGAATTACTAGCCTACAGACTTGACATGTACCTCTCTCTCAACCCTACGTTGGTAGCCAACCGCGTGCCCTGGCCGGAATTCGCCCGGCTGGCGGCGCGGGTAGGATACCAGGGCGTGGACGTTTCTACTTCAGGCGCCATGAAGGAAGGATGGCAATCCACCCGGAAGCTTCTGGACCAGCTCAAACTCACGCCCGCGGTGGCCGGATTTCCGGTTGAATTCCGCAAAGACGACGCCACATTCCAGCGTGATCTCGCGAAGCTGGAGGAGGCTGTGCAATTCGTGGTTGCAGTCGGCTGTCCGCGAATGAATACCTACCTCATGTCGTCATCGGACCGCCCGAAAACCGAGCAGCGCAAGATCTATAAGGAGCGGCTTGGAGCTGCGGCCGATATCCTCGCACGCTCCCACGTACGGCTGGGACTGGAGTTTCTCGGTCCGGTTCACCTTCGCAAGTTGTTTCCCTACGAGTTCATCTGGCGAATGGACGAGATGCTGGAATTCGCAAAGGAATGCGGACCCAACGTCGGCCTGGAACTCGACTCGTGGCACTGGCACCACGCCGGAGCGACTGTAAAGGACATTGTCGCGGCGGGGAAGGAAAATATCATCAATGTCCAGGTGAACGACTCACCCAAACTGCCACCTGAACAGATTCGTGATGATGAGCGCCTCATGCCGGGCGAAGGTGTGATTGACCTGGTCACTTTCTTCCAGGCCCTGAAAGAGATCGGTTATGACGACGGCGTAAGCCCGGAGGTGTTCGGACGCGGCCTGAAGAACATCCCGCCGGAGGAAGGTGCCCGACTGGGACTGGAAACCACGCGCGCCATCATGCGCAAGGCCGGCGTCGCCTAGCGCCCGCTCACATGCTCGAACACCTACTCACAGAGCAATCGAATCCGGCATCGGAGGGTATCGATGGCCTGGCGCCGGAACAAATTCTTCAAATCATCAATAGCGAGGATCGGAAAATCGCTGAAGCCGTGGCGCAAGAACTGCCATCGATTGCGCGTGCTGTGGATGCCATCGTGAGTGCCTTCGAGCGGGGCGGAAGACTCTTCTACATCGGGGCCGGAACCAGCGGGAGACTGGGCGCGCTTGATGCCGCGGAGTGCCCACCCACATTTAATGTCCCCCCGGAGATGGTTCAGGCGATCATCGCGGGGGGCGAAGCCGCCCTCTCCAGATCCACTGAGACCAGCGAAGACGATCCTGCGATCGGGGCGCGAGACCTGCGCGAGCGTGGTTTTGCGGAACGTGACGTGCTCGTCGGAATAGCAGCCAGCGGGCGTACGCCGTATGTTTTGGGCGCAGTTACTGAGGCCGGCCGCACGCGTGCCTTCACGATCGGCATCAGTTGCACTCCGGATTCAGACTTGGCCCGCGCGGTGAAGCTGCCCATCACGTTGCTGGTTGGACCTGAAATCGTGGCCGGATCGACACGCATGAAAGCAGGCACGGCCACGAAAATGGTCCTGAACATGTTGACGACCGCGAGCTTCATTCGCCTGGGATACGTTTACGGCAACCTCATGGTCAACGTGCAACCCAAGAACTCGAAGCTAGCCGATCGTGCGCGGCGCATTATCGTAGCGGCCGCGGGTGTCTCCTACGACGCGGCGGCAGAACTCCTGGCCGCGGCTAGCAGCGACGTGCGAACTGCTATCGTCATGGCCCGGTCCGGCGTCGACCGCGCCGAAGCCGAGCGAAAGCTGGCAGCAGCGGGGGGAAGAATTTCCAAAGCGCTTCGGACATAGGACGGTATGGATAAGTTTGTCGTCAAGGGCGGCGTACCGCTCGAAGGAAAGATTGCAACTAGCGGGGCGAAGAACTCGGCGCTGCCTGCGTTGGCGGCCACGCTGTTGACCGATGAGCCGGTGTTGCTCCGGCGGATTCCGCGGGTGCGTGACGTTCGCACCATGCAGCGGCTGCTGGTCGACATCGGGGCCGGCGCTGAGGTGGACGGCGAATCGGTGCGGATTCAGGTGCGCGAGGTGCGGTCTCCCGAGGCGCCGTACGAACTGGTGAAGACCATGCGGGCCTCGAGCCTAGTGCTGGGCCCGCTGGTCGCTCGCGCCGGCCGTGCGCGAGTCTCGCTTCCCGGTGGTTGTGCTATTGGAGCGCGGCCCATCAATCTACATCTCGTGGGGCTTGAGCAGCTCGGCGCTCAGATCCAGCAGGCTCACGGTTACGTGGAGGCGGTCGCGCCCCAGGGGCTCCGCGGGACGACCGTTCGGTTTGAACGCATTACCGTCACCGGTACTGAGGACCTCATCATGGCGGCGGCGCTGGCGCGCGGCACAACTGTCCTGGAAAACGCGGCACGCGAACCGGAGGTTTCAGATTTGGCGGCGCTACTCCTGAAGATGGGGGCGAAAATCGAAGGCGCTGGAACGTCCACCGTGCGTATCGAAGGTGTACAGCAGCTGCGCGGCGCCGAGCACACCATCATCCCCGACCGCATTGAAGCCGGCACGTTCCTGGTAGCCGGAGCGATCACCGGCGGCGACCTGACGGTCACCGGCTGCATCCCCGAACACAATGCCGCGTTGATCACCAGGCTCCGGGCGGCCGGGGCCGAGATTACCGAGGTCGACAGCAGCACACTGCGCGTGCGCGCGGTGAGAGGCCTGCGCTCTGCTGATGTGACGACGGAGGAGTATCCCGGATTCCCTACCGATCTTCAAGCGCAATACATGGCTTTGATGACGCAAGCCGAAGGCATCGCGATCATCACCGAAACTATATTCGAAAACCGTTTCATGCATGCGCAGGAGCTAGCGCGCATGGGTGCGAACATCCGGCTGGAAGGAAATCAGGCCATCGTAGCCGGCCGCAAGGAGCTGACCGGAGCGGGCGTCATCGCCTCCGACCTGCGAGCCAGTGCATCGCTGGTGCTGGCGGCGCTGGTGGCGCGAGGCGAAACGGTGATCGACCGCGTCTATCACATTGACCGCGGCTATGAGAAGATCGAAGGGAAACTGGCGGCGGTGGGAGCTCAGATCCGCCGCATCGAGTGACTCAGAAACAACTCTCCATGGCGCACGCTCCGGAATTTCTCAAGCTGGTTAACGACGCGAAGTCGCGTATCCGCGAAACCGACATCGACGGGTTTAAGAGGATGCTGACGACAGGTGAGAAGCCGCTGCTCATCGATACGCGAGAGGAAAGCGAATGGGCCGCCGGGCACGCCGCTGGCGCGGTGCATATTTCCAAAGGCGTTATTGAGCGCGATATCGAAGCCAAGGTGCCCGACAAAAAGACTCCGATGGTGCTCTACTGCGGCGGAGGTTTTCGGTCGGCGCTTGCCGCGGACGCGCTGCAGAAGATGGGATATAGCAACGTGATCTCGCTGGATGGAGGATGGCGAGCCTGGCAACAGGCCGGAATGCCTGTCGAGCGGTAGGACTCACCAGCGCAGAATCAGTTTCACGCAGCGCCAGGTGACGTAGGCGAACACCAGGACCTCCAGCGCACGGATCAGTTTTTCCGCCGCACCAGCCAGAAATTCGAACCGCAGCAGCAGTCCGCAAAGCAAACCGCCCATGACCCAGTACGTATCCAGCGTATAGGCATAGCCCCGCCAGTAGGCCAGCAGCACACCGTAGTACGTAAGAGGCCAGTTGCTGTCCACACGCGCGCTGAAACGTCTGGCGACCACCAGGAACGTCGCCGCCATCAGGAGCAGCGTGACGATGTTGAACAGTGTGATCTGAAAGTACATCGGCTAGAGCGGCTGTCGGACCGCCTTCTGCGGCTCGGCCGGTTGATGCCTCGCTGCAGGCATACATCAAAAAACAAACGTGAGACCGGCCATGGGAACAAAGTCGTGCAGCCAGCCGGAAAGATGCGCGCCAGGCGCTGGTGCAATGACTTTGGTCGGAAACCGGGTCAGATAGTCCCGCACCTCGAAGCGCAACAGGACGCGTGGCGCGACAGCGCACTTGATGCCACCGCCGAACGTCACCATGGGCATCCATTGCTGAGTCTTAGTGAGCAGGGCAAAGCTGCTGAGCGGCTGATACGGAGTTTCCGTCCCCACCCCGCGGAACACCCGCATACCTCCGCCGGCTGCAGCAAATGGCTGCCAGCGGGAGCGCGTGGCACGGCTGTGCACCAGGATGTCGTAATGCATGGAATGGGTCACGCCGCTAAACGAGGCCGACTGGCCTGAGCCCGAGATCTGAAGATCGCTGAAGTGATATGTATAGCGCAACTCTCCGCTGATCCGGGGATACAGATTTTGGCCCAACACGGCGCCGAAGGCCACGCCGTTGGCCAAACCGGTGGTGGCTGTGGCGAGGCTGTTCGAAACGGTCAAGCCGCTGGAGAAACCGCCGCCAGTGACGCCTCCGACTTCCCACTTTTGAGCGAAGCAGGCGGGCGCGATGACAACCAGCGCGGTGAGAACTAATGCACAGTTGGCTTTCATGATTCCTCTCGTGAGTCAGTCAATGACCCGAACGGTCAGGGTAGTGGACACGGAGCCCTGGGTGATGGTGAGCGGCACCTGCATACCGGCCGGCGCCCATCCGGGCACCAGAGCATTGATCTGGTACACCCCTACTTCGCCGGGCGCCAGACCCGCATAGTAGAGGGGCAAAGAAAGACCGCCCAGCGAAACGTCCGGCTGCTCGATCACCACCGGAAGCGGGTTAGTCGAGGCGGCGAAGCCGGTAGCCAGCGAGGGCAGCGTGCGGCCGAGCCCGGTGGCATAAATCACGATGGCTTCCCCGCGATGGATCGGGTTGGAGGGGGTCACCAGCTGATTGTTCTTGGCGCGCACAACGGTCGCAATGCCGTTGTGCGGCCCCGCCACTCCGCTGCGGAAGACGCTGGGGGCAGCCGCCACGATTGTAACGTCGAGATCGTTGCTGGTTCCGCCGGGGGTATGCAGCACCATGGTGGCCGCACCCTCCACCTCAACCGGCAGTTGCGCGTTGATTTGGTTGGGGGAAGCAAACAGCATCGGCACGGGTACTCCGTTCACCGTTAAACAAGACTCCCCGAGAGCTGTGGGAACCGGGATTTCGCTCGTGGCAATGTTCATGGGGCTTAACTGGCTGCCCCAAACCGTTACCAGCCCGCCGGGCGCGACTGCGCTCGAGCCGTCAGCGGCGCTGACCACCGTCTGCAGGTTCGGTGGCGCTACCGACGCGTCATAGTTCCAGGCAATTGCGGTGAAGCCGGAGACCGTCAGCGAGATGAAGGCACTGCGACTATACAGTGCGTCCAGCGTTCGCGTGAACACGGCGCCGGGTTGACCCACGAGCGGTGCTTCCGCCATCGCTGTGGGATTCACGCCCGCCGCCAGGCTCATGTTGACACGCTGCATGACACCCGGTGACTGTGCGTCCGCAGCAGTCGTGCGATAGCCCGTCTGGTCTACGAAGATGAACCCTGACGACGAGCCGCCCACATTGTCCAGCACGGCGACAGGAACGAGGGAAGCATTGAGCAAATGATTGTCGACAATGAATGAATCGTAGTTCGAGGCTGCATACGCGCCTGATAAAGCAGCGAAATCCTGCCGCGCCGCGATGAATGAATCGGCGCTGGCGTCGTATAGCATCACCGTGCCGTCGGGCATGGCCGCCAAGATGAAAGCGCCGTTGGCAGACGCGGTCAGTACCGTATTCACATTGACGCTGTTTTCGTACATGCCCAGCGTCAAAGGCGTATGCGCCTGGCGCGCGAGCAAATCGATGCGGTCGATGGTGTGAACGGGTCCCGCCACGCGCGAAGCCGCCAGCGTGGCATTCCCCGAGGAGGCGATGGATCGCGGATAATGGCCGGGCGGAAAGTAGATCGGTCCGAGCGGGGTGAGGGTGCTCAAGTCGTAGGCGTAGGCCAATTGCGAATTATCATGACCCACCAGCAGCGTACTCCGATCGAACGTGAAGGCCATCTGAGTCGGTGTGTTGGCTGTTCGCAACGTTGCGATCTGCTGATAGCTCGTGCTGTCGAATACCAGCACCTGGTTCTTGTCCTGGCGCAAAATGTAGAAACGGTCGCGGCTGGGATCGGCAAGAACATCCACCAGCTTTCCGGGGACGTCGACGACGCTGCCGCGCTGTTCCGGTCCGCGATTGTTAATCAAAACCCGGATATCGGCAGCCAGGTTCACGGCCGCGCGGGAGCTGATCTGCAACCACGCCGTCACGGTGCCCCGCTGGTTTGCAAACGACCGCGGGTCGACGCTGATGTGCACGGTTGCGGGTGTGATCCCCGAAGCCGGCGAGATGCTGATGCCGGCGGTTCCCGTCGAAATGTTGAAGTCTGTCGCACCGCCGCCGGGGTCTGTGATGACCACATCCTGGGTGGCCGCGTGCCGGTCACAAAGGTTGCCCCGGAAGATGACGTCCTCCTGCGAGGCGGCGATACGGTGAGCACTTGCAAGCGAACCGACCGGCAGGATCATCACTCCGCTGTCGGAGACCGCGTACATGGTGTCGCGGGCCGAATTCAACAGCGATTTTCCGGCAAGGTTCTCCGGCAACTGCAGTTGTTCCCGCACCGTCAGGTTGTCGGCATCGACGATCATCAGGACCGGTAGCTGGACGGCGGGTGCTGACGAGGTGCCGCTGCCCTGCGGCTGCGCCTGCGGGATCTGAGCGTAGATTAAGCCCGCCACGGAATCAATCGCATGGCTGCCCACATTGAGCTTTCCGGAAGGGTTGGGGAATTCGGAGAGCAGGTGGCCGGAGGCATCAAACAGACCCCATCCCGCAGTGAAGTAGGAACCGTTGCGGCTCACGCTGACCACGCGCGGCCCTTGCGGCGGATTCGCGGTATAACCGGCGGAATAGACGGTCTGGCTCATCACGTCATAGCGGAACCGGATGGTATCGGTCAGCCCGTATACCCTGCTGCCATCAGCCGAAACTCCTAGCGATGCCGCCACGATTTGCGGCGGAAAATTCGCGGGCGGCACGGGAAGCGTCTTGGCAGTCACCCCGGCAATCGTGTCGAGGACCTGGAATGCCCCCGAAAGCGGGTCGAACCGCAGGAACTGGGTGGTGGTGACCACCAGGGCAAACCCGTCAACGCCGAAAGCCACCCCCAGCGGAGGATCGCCCAACATGAGCGTCTGCTGCCCCTGCGAAACCAGGTCAATCACAGTGAGCGCGTTGGCGGACGAACTCGGCGCTTGAAAATTACCAAAATGCGCCACCACGAGAAACCGACCATCCGGGGAGAGGGAAATCGAGCCGGGAAAGGGCGCCACGTGAATGGAAGTCGCGACCGCTCGCTTCGCCAGCGTTACCACATCGATGCGGCCAGCGCCGAAGTTCGCCACATAAAGGACACCACGGGTTTCATCGAGAGCGATGTCCGCGGCATGGCCTCCAATCGGCACGACGGAGCCGAAAGTAGCGCCACGCGCTCCAGGCGCCATCGTTACCAGCACCACTGTCACCGCCATGGCGGTCAACCTTGCAATCCGAAAGTCTGAACTTTGTCTTGTCATTTGCGTACTCCACCGAGAGCGCTGGGCACGGCAAACAATGCCAGCCGCGCCCGCGGCTCCACGTGGTCTTTCATCTATTCGGCGCTTTTGCGACGCCGCAACACAATTACGCCTAAAAAAACCAGCGCAAAGACGGCGCATAGTAGGCGAATCATCGATGTGTCCATACTGGGTTCTCCTTTCGTAGCAATTTGGAAGGCGCTCTACATGTTCACCATCATGGGGATGAGTTCCCGCACGATGCGCACCAGCACCGGTCCCACCGTCACCACGAAAAGCGACGGCAAAATGCAGAAAAAGATCGGGAATACCAGCTTCACGCCCAGCTTGGCGGCTCTCTCCTCCGCCTGTTGGCGGGTCTGAACGCGCATAAACTCGGAATGACTCCGCAGACTCTGAGCGATGCTCGTGCCAAACCGATCCGCCTGGATTAAGACAGCGACCAGCTTCTTCACTTCCTCGACACCCGTGCGGTCCGCCAGATTTCGCAGGGCGTCGGCGCGGCGGCTCCCCGCCTTCGTCTCCAAATTCATGAGGCTGAACTCCTGGCTGATTTCGGGATGCGCGAATTGCAGTTCCTTGGCCACCTGCACAATGGCCTGATCGAGGCCCAGACCACTTTCTACACAGACCACCATGAGGTCCAG
>Ga0335080_10002543_pt1 | contig 18214 bp, 12 predicted proteins | sample Lox_Sample_34_FD_206720 | JGI IMG/M metagenome (GOLD analysis project Ga0335080, IMG submission 206720) | Soil microbial communities from Loxahatchee National Wildlife Refuge, Florida, United States - Lox_Sample_3.4 | ecosystem: Environmental > Terrestrial > Soil > Wetlands | place: USA...
GGATCCCGTGCTGGTCTCCAGCTACACCGTGGGTAACCAGCTGGTGGCAATACCGCATCACGCGTATGTTGGCGTACTGTTCTATCGCAGCGATCTTCTGCGGCGGTACGGATATCCGGAGCCGCCTAAAACCTGGGATGAACTCGAGAGGATGGCCGCCCGGATTCAGGCGGGCGAACGGGCCAAAGGCGACAAGGAATTTTGGGGCTTCGTCTGGGACGGGTTTGCCGGCGAAGATCTGACCTGCGCCGGCCTGGAATGGCAGATCAGCGAAGGTGGCGGACGGATCATCGAGGATGACAAAACGATCAGCGTGAATAACCCGCAAGCCATCCGCTCGTGGCAGCGGGCTGCGCGCTGGGTGGGGTCCATTTCACCACCCGGCGTGGTGGCTTACGGAAAGTGGGACGCGGAAAATTTCTGGGGCTCGGGAAAGGCGGCGTTTTATCGCGGCTGGGTCTCGGACTATAGTCTGAGGGTTCTGCATACACCTCCCGCCGGCGCCACGGAATTTGGCGTTACCAGCGTGCCGGGAGGTCCGGCCGGGCAGGCGAGCACCTTGGGAGGAAATGGTTTGTCGGTTCCGCGAACGTCGGCGCACCCTCGGGAAGCCATGGAGCTGATTCGTTATCTTCGCCGGCAGGACATCCAATTCGGACGCGATCGCGATCGCTCCCCGCAGCCCAAAGAGCTCGTGCTATTCGCCTTGCCTTCCATCCTGCAAGCGTATCCTCAACCCGCCAAACCAGGGCTCGTGAGGGGCAATGTGGTGGCGCGGCCTTCCGTAGCCGCCGGCCCGAAATACGAAGAGGTCAGCAGGGCGTACATCCGGGCCGTGCATGCGGTGCTCACCGGCGACCAGGCCCCAGCCGCCGCTGCCGCGGCCCTGGAGAAGGAACTCGTGGGGCTGACGGGTTTCAGCCTAAGGACCTCCCGCTGAGAGGGTTTGGTGATACCGTGGAAACACGAATCACACCCGTCAGGTGGCTTCCAGAACATTTCGGCTCCGGTTCGCCTGCCGGCGTCCCGGGCCATCGCCACTCGAGGCTTGGGGTAGCAAAGCGCAGTCATGGCCGCGAAATTCGTTGGATGGATGAAACGGGCTGGTGAGAGGGCTTTTCATCTTCATCGGTTCAACATCGGTCCTCGTCTGACGCTGTGCTTTCTATTCATCAACCTGACGATGTTGGCGGGAAGCGCTGCCCTGCTCTGGCAATTCCATCTGGTTCTGGCGCAAGCCGGGCGCCTCAGGGGTGTAGACCAGGAGTTGATCGCCGTGCTGCAGGCACATACCAATCTCATGAAGTTTTGTGAGAGGTTGAACGACGTCGCGTATTCCCAGGATGCCGCGCGGCTGTTGCGGGAGGCGGAACCTCTTCGTAACTTCCTTCTCGAGGACAATCGCAGCAGCAGGCGCGCCCTGAATCGCCTGCCGCCCGAAACGCAGCCGGACCCGGCGCTCCTGCCCACCCTGGAATCCATCCAGGGTTCTCTGCGGGCGCAATTCGAAGCTATCGTGGTCCTGGCTGCGGCGGGGGAATGGCACGCCATACATCTGCGTCTGGACAACGAGGTCCGGCCGCTGGAATCCAGCATCTCGGAGCTGGCCGGGAACACCGATCGCGAAGTGAGCGAAGAGCGGGCGCAAACCGTGTCGAACATCGGGCAGGCGCAACGGCGAATTGTTCTGACCGTGGTGTTCACGGCGGCGTTGATGCTGCTGTTCGCCGTGTTCCTCGGCCTGGCGGTCACGCGAAGCATCACTCTGCCGCTGGGGTGTTTGATGGAAGCTTCGAAAGCATTAGGGCGCAGCGACTTTCAACATCGGGTGTCGATCATTGGAGACAACGAGCTCGCCCATCTTGGCCGGGTTTTTAATGACACGGCCGGGATCCTGAGAGATCTCTATGAGACCCTCCGGCGCAGAGAAGCCTATTTGGCGGAAGCCCAAAGGCTCAGTCACACGGGCAGTTTCGGCGTGCATGTTTCCAGCGGGAAAATCGACTGGTCTGCGGAGACGTTCCGGATCTTCGAGCTCGCCCCCGCAATTCAACCCACATTCGAACGCGTATTGGAACGGGTTCATCCCGAAGACAGGCAACTGGTCCAACAGGTAATGGATGCGGCGATACGCCAGAGACAGACTTTTGATTTCGAACACCGGCTTCTGATGGCGGACGGTTCCGTGAAGCACGTTCGGGCCGTGGGTTATCCTTCGACCAGGGGGGAGGCCGGGGATACCGAGTTCGTGGGAGCGGTTACGGATATCACCGGGCGTAAGCGCGCAGAGGAGGAACTCCAACAACTCGTGGACCTCGTTCCCCAGGTGATCGTGGTCCTCGGACCCGACGGCGATTGGATTCATGCCAATCGTGTCGCCCGCGAATACACGGGTCTCACACTGGATGAGTACCGGTCCGTCGACGTGATCGGCAAGGTCATTCATTCCGGCGATGTGGAGAGGATGCGAGCCGCCAGAACCCGCGCGCTCTCCGGACGCACCCCATTTGAACTCGAGGCCCGACTGCGTGGAAGAGATGGCGAGTACCGGTGGTTCCTGTTTCGTTACAACCCGCTGGTGGAACAAGGCCGGGTGCGAAGATGGTACGCGAGCGCCACGGAAATCGAATCGCTGAAACAGGAAGAAGAGCGGGTGCGAAGGGAAAACGTGCGCCTGGAAGAGCGCACTCGCATCGCACAGGAACTGCATGACACTCTGCTGCAGACCTTCCTGGGCGCTTCGATGCAGCTCAGTGTGGCACGGGATGACGTGCCCGCGGATGCATCCATCAAACCGCGGTTAGATCGGATTCTGCAGCTCATATACCAGGGCATCGAAGAGGGCCGGAAGACGATTCAGGACCTCCGTTCGTCCGATTCGCGCACATTGGACCTGGTGCTGGCTCTTTCCGGGGTTCAGCAGGAACTCGCAGTCCAGCCCGACATCGACTTTCGCGTCAGCGTCACCGGCCGGCAACAGCCCTTACCGGCGCTCATCCGGCAGGAGATCTACCGGATTGGCAAGGAGGCGCTGGTCAACGCCTTTTGCCACTCGCAAGCGAAACGCGTCGAGTTCGAGCTGGAATATGCGGACAGTGGTCTCCGATTGCGGGTTCGCGACAACGGTTGCGGAATCGACCCTCAGGTCCTCCACACAGGGCGCGCGGGCCACTGGGGTTTGACCGGTATGCGCGAGCGGGCGACCAGAATCGGGGGACGGCTCGAGATCTCGAGCAGTTCCTCCGCCGGAACGGAGGTCCAACTGTCTGTCCCCAGCGGCATTGCGTTCCAAGCCTCACCCGGCGATCCGAGCCTCTGAGCGCGCCGTCGATGTGGCCGCAGGCACACCCGCCCTTGCCAAGTCTGCCCCCGCTATCGTACGGAAAACCACATCCCTCCTGAGCCGCACGGCCCTGGCGCTGCATCCATCCAGGCGTGTGGCCGGAAAGAAGTCCCGTCTGCAGTTGCCGTCACCGTTTGAACTTCGAGCGTCCGCAGAATCTGATCCGACCTTCGCTGGAATGTTCCGTCCATTAAACGCGCCGTTTCCAATTGACCAGGCTGGCGTAACCAGCCGGAGGTGTCGTTTATGAAATCGGTAATGCAATCTCCCGTCCTGGACCGGCCGCAAGTGGAAGGGGGGCAGAACGAATCAGGCTTCTTCTCCAGCGGGTCGGTGCTCGGCATTCTGAAGTTGATCCTTGCCGGATCCGAGTTGTCCGAGGTGCTGGCCATCATCGCCCGGCTGGTCGAATCGCAAGGCGGCATGTTATGCACCATCTGGCTTCCCGATGCTGACGGTGAGTATCTCCATTGCGCTGCCGCGCCCAGCCTTCCCGGATTTGCCGCGAACGTAGGGCGGATGGCTGTCGGCCCGAAAGGTGCTTCCTGCGGCACGGCCGTTTATCGGAGGGAGCCGGTCTATGTAGCCGACATCCTCCAGGAGCCGATTTGGGACGACTATCGCGACCTCGTCCTCCCCTATGGCATTCGCGCCGTCTGGTCACGTCCCCTGTTCACATGTGAAGGTAAGGTTCTCGGCACTTTCGCGATCCTTTATCGTGAAGTGCGTAATCCGGACGCCATCGACCTTCAACTGATCGAGGATGCCGGCCACATTGCGGGTATCGCCATCGAGCGGCACATGAGCCAGGAAGCGTTGCGGCAGGAGCGCGACCGGCTGCGATTGTTGCTGGAAATCACCAACAGCACGATCTCGAAGCTCACCCTGCCGCGTCTGGTGGAGGCGCTATCCACCAATCTGCTGAGCGTAACACGATGTGATTTTTGCGCCTTGCTGCTGCCGGACGCCGATAGCGGGGAGTTGCGAATCACTACGTTGTACAACCCTGAGTCGCGAGGTTCGTTCTGGGCCGGGGCAATTGTCCCACTCCGTGGTTCGATCTGCGGCAAGGTCTTCCGGACTGGTAAGACGCAATATTTCGACTGCCTGGAAGAATTACGCGACGACCCGGAGAGTTTCGGCACCAGCGAAGGCCGGCGTTTCTATGAACTGGTTCAGGCGGAAGGCCTGGTCTCGGGATGCGATCTCCCGCTCATCGGCAGAAGCGGCGTTGTGGGCGTATTGTCGGCTCTGAAACGGACCGAGAGGGCATTCGAGAAAGATGGTGTCCTCTTTCTGGAGCAGGTGGCCCGCCAGGTAGCCATTGCCGTCGAGAACGCGCTGGAGTACGAAGAGGCGATCAAGGATCGGGATAAAGAAGCCAAACAGAGAGTCTATCTCGAAGAGGAAATTCGCGCTCAGTGCGGGGCCATCGTGGGGGACAGCCCCGCATTGAAGGCCGCGCTGCAACTCGTATCGGTGGTGGCGCCTACGGATTCGAGCGTGCTGATCCTGGGCGAAACGGGAACCGGCAAAGAACTGATCGCCCGCGCGATACACGATTTGAGTGCCCGCCGCAATCGCGCCTTCGTGAAATTGAATTGTGCCGCGATTCCCCTGGGGCTTCTGGAGAGTGAGTTGTTCGGCCATGAAAAAGGGGCGTTTACCGGAGCGATCTCTCAAAAAATGGGACGCTTTGAACTGGCGGACAAGGGCACGCTCTTTTTGGACGAAGTGGGCGACATCCCTCTCGAACTTCAGGCGAAATTACTGCGCGTATTGCAGGAGCAGGAATTTGAGAGACTCGGCAGCAACCGCACTCACAAAGTCGATGTCCGCGTAATCGCCGCTACCCATCGGGATCTGTCCGGCATGGTGAAGCGGTCCACGTTTCGCGAGGACCTGTATTACCGGCTGAAAGTATTTCCGGTCAGCGTTCCGCCGCTGCGGCAGCGTAGTGAGGACATTCCGAAACTCGTGCAGCATTTTACAGAACTCTACGCGCGGCGCATGAACAAGCGCATCAACGAAATCCCCTCCGAGACACTGGATCGTCTGGTCCGATACCCCTGGCCCGGCAACGTTCGGGAACTGCAAAACTTCATCGAGCGGGCCGTCATTCTTTCTCCGCACTCCGTCTTGCGCGCCCCCACGTCCGAGTTGGAACCCGCACCCGCACACCCGGAGGCCACCATTCCCATGACGGGCCTCGAAGAGGTCGAGCGGGACCATATTGTCCGGGTCCTGGAAGCGAGCAATTGGATCGTGGGCGGCCGGAATGGAGCCGCGGCGCGGCTGGGAATGAAGAGGACCTCGCTGGTCTACAGAATGACGAAGCTTCGCATCAGCCGTCCACCGCGTTTCCCACAAAATGGCACGGCGCACAGCGGCTCTCTCCACGATTGATCCCCTTTGGGTTAGTCATAACGCGTTCCCATACCGCTGCGACGAAAGCCGCGACGGATCCCCGACGATCCGTTGGAGGTTCGTCCCGGCTCAGTCAGTCAGCGGCGGGATGAGCTTGCTGCGGGCGCCATTAAATCCCGGCGATTCAAAAGCTTACCATCGGCCGCCGTGGTGGCGCGAAGCCTCTGCCATTTGGCTCTTCAGGTGCCGTTTCCAGGGTGTCCTTCCTCATTAACAGGAGAGTTTCATGAGTCAAACGCGTTCCACCCCAATGGCGAAGAGTACTGGATTCGGGTTGAAGACACCCCCGCGGTCCTCCGAGTTTTCTGTGCCCGTCACCACCATCCACAGGATCGAAGCGGATGGAGTGCGCGTCTTCTACCGTGCGGCGGGCGATCCAAATTCACCGGTCGTGCTGCTGCTGCACGGCTTCCCGGCGTCGTCGTTCATGTTTCGGGAACTCATTCCCCTCCTCGCCAGGGATTACCGGGTGATTGCGCCGGACCTTCCGGGCTTCGGATTCACAGAAGTCCCGGCAGAGCGAAAGTACGTCTATTCGTTCGACGGGTTGGCCGCGAGCATCGATGCGTTCACGCAAGCCCTCAAACTCAGCCGCTTTGCGGTGTATGTGTTCGACTACGGCGCGCCCACCGGATTCCGGCTGGCGCTGGCTCACCCGGAACGAGTCACCGCGATCGTTTCCCAGAACGGGAATGCCTACGAAGAAGGGCTTGGCGATGCCTGGGGGCCGATCCGGAAATACTGGGCAGAGCCAACCGCGGAGAACCGGGAGGTCATCCGCAAGAACATTCTGACGCTGGAAGGGACGCGATGGCAGTACACGGAGGGCGTTGGCGATCCCGAGAGTGTTCCACCGGAGTCGTACACGTTGGATGCGGCTCTGCTGGAGCGCGCGGGGAACCGGGAGATTCAACTGGATCTGTTCCTCGATTATGCGTCGAATCTGAAGCTCTATCCCGCGTTTCAGGATTACTTTCGGAAGGCCAGGCCGCCGTTGCTGGCGATTTGGGGTAAGAACGACCCCTTTTTCGTCCCCGCGGGGGCGGAGGCATTCCGGCGTGACCTGCCGAACGCGCGGGTCGAGTTCCTGGATACCGGGCATTTTGCCATCGAGACGCACGTTTTTGAGATTGCCGCGGCGATGAAGGAGTTCCTCCCGGCAAACGGCATATCGCGCCGCACACACGAGGCATTACGATGAGTTCCTTTGCGCCGAACGCCACGGTTGTGTTGGTCCACGGCGCGTGGGCTGACGGTTCCTGCTGGCAGAACCTCATTCTGCCGTTGCGAAAAGAGGGTCTTCAGGTAACTTGCGCGCCGCTGCCCCTCACATCGCTTACCGAGGACATCGCCGCGCTGCACCGCGTACTGGAGAGAACGAACGGGCCGGCGGTTCTGGCGGGACATGCGTACGCGGGCGCGGTGATCGCCGGCGCCGATGACGCCCGGATCAGGTCGCTGGTATACATAGCGGCCCTGGCGCCCGCCGAGGGCGAGACGGTGGCGGAGGTTTTTTATCGCGCCAGGCCGCATCCCGAGGCGCCGGATCTGAAGCCGGACGCGCATGGGCTGATCTGGATGCCAGAAGGGGGATTCGCCCACGCAGTCGCCCACAAGGCTCCAGCGGAGCTGACCACGATTCTGGAAACCGTCCAGCGGCCCATCGCCCTGCGATGTATCCAGGAGAAGGCTCCCGTGCCGGCATGGAAAACCAGGCCATCGTGGTTTCTGTTGGCGCAAGAGGACCGCATGATTGCGCCGGAAACGCAGTGTTACATGGCGCAGCGGATGGGCGCGAAGATTCGGACCTGCCAGGTGGACCACACTCCCATGCATACGGCGCCGGATGTCGTGGTCGAGGTCATTCTGGAAGCGGCTCGGGAGACGCTGGCGTGCTGAAGGCGGGATCGGAATCGGTCGCCATCGTCACCGGCGCGAGCCAGGGTATCGGTCGTGCGACGGCGATACGCCTGGCGCGCGATTTCGAAACGGTTGTTCTGGCCGCGAGGCAGGAAGATGGGCTCCGGAAAACCGCCGGGGAGGTTGAATCCGCGGGCGCCCGTTCCTGGATTTGCGCGCTCGATCTGCGCGAGCCCCGGTCGGCGGAGACCCTGGTGCAAGGGACGCTCGACCGCTTTGGCCGGATCGATGCTCTGCTGAACATCGCCGGCGCCGTGCCGCAGATCGATCTGTTCGAGATGACGGACTCGCAATGGGAAGATGGCATGGCGCTCAAGCTGCACGCCGCCCGCCGGCTGACCATGCGAGCCTGGGATGCTCTGAAGGCTTCCCGGGGCGCGGTGGTCTTGATCTCCGGAAGCGCGGCACTCGATCCCAAGCCGGGCTTCGCGGCCGTGGCGGCCATTAACGCCGCCATCATCGCGCTCGCGAAGGCCTTTGCCGAACAAGGCATTCCGGATGGAGTCCAGGTCAACAGCGTGGTGCCGGGTGCGGTGATGACGGGCCGCCGCCGCTCTTTTCTGGATCGATGGGCGCCGGCGCACGGCATAAGCGTGGAGGATGCCATGAAGCAGTTTCCGGAGAAGGCGGGCATCGCCCGCTACGGTGAGCCGGAGGAGATTGCCGGCCTGATGGCGTACCTGGTTTCCAGGGAGGCCCGTTGGCTGACGGGCGCTTCGGTTCGGATGGACGGCGGCGAAATCAAAGGGATCTAGACGCCTCTATCCAGCCGAAGGCGTATAGAGCGCCCGGGGTGTGGTCTTTCAAAAATTGATCAACAAAGATTGATCAACAAAGGCGTGAGCCAGCCTGAAGGAGATGAATCGCATGAAAGCAGCAGAAAAATACGACGTCCTGGTGCTGGGCAGCGGCACAGCCGGCAAAGTAATGGCATGGAAGATGGCCAAAGACGGATGGCGAACCGCCGTGATCGAACGGAAGTATATCGGCGGATCTTGTCCCAATGTGGCATGCCTGCCCAGCAAGAACGTCATCTATTCAGCAAAAGTCGCCTCGCTCGTGAGGCGGCACCACGAGTTCGGAATCGAGACCGGCCCGGTCGCCATCGACATGGCTCGCGTATACCAGCGCAAGCGTGAAATGGTCGACGCCATGGTGCAGATTCATCTGGACAACTATCGCGCGGCCGGAGATGAACTCATCGTCGGTGACGGCGCCTTCGTGGCGCCTCGCACGGTTTACGTCCGGTTGCGCGATGGAGGCGAACGAACGCTCACCGCCGGCCGTGTGTTCGTGAACGTCGGCTCACACGCCACGATACCCGATATGCCCGGATTGCGGGAAGCCAGGCCGATGACCCATATCGAGGCACTGGACCTGCAGCGGCGTCCCGAGCACCTGATCGTATTGGGAGGCGGGTACGTCGGCCTGGAACTCAGCCAGGCCCTCCGCAGACTGGGAAGCCGCGTAACCCTGATCGCGCGCGGGCAGCTTGCCTCCAATGAAGATGCCGACGTTGCCCAGGCCATTCTGCAGTTGTTCCGCGACGAAGGCATTGACGTCCTGTCAGGCACCGAGGTCCTGCGCATCGACGGACTTTCCGGCGGGCATGTCCGTCTTCTGCTGGAAAGCGGGAGCGGCACGCGAACGGTGGAGGGAACGGACATTCTCGTGGCACTTGGCCGGACGCCGAATACCACGGGCATCGGACTGGAAAAGGCGGGAATCGCGGTCACCGAAAAGGGACACATCCAGGTGAATGATCGCCTGGAAACCACCGCGCCGGACGTGTGGGCGATGGGAGAGTGCGCGGGCAGCCCGTACTTCACGCACGTGTCGGAGGACGACTTCAGCATTATCTATGAAAACCTGAACGGAGGCCGCCGCAGCACGGCGAACCGGCTGGTTCCCTACTGCGTCTTTATCGATCCCGAGTTGGCGCGGGTTGGCCTCAACGAGACACAGGCGCGGGAAAGAGGGGTGGCCTGCCGGATTGCATCCGTGCCGGTCGACTCCGCGTGGCGGCCCTGGACGATTTCGGAGAGGCGCGGTTTCATGAAGGCGGTCATCGACGCGCACAGCGACCGCATCCTGGGATTCACGGCGTTCGGGCCCGAGGCAGGCGAACTCATGAGTACGGTTCAACTCGCCATGCTGGCAGGCCAGCCGTACACGATTTTGCGGGATGCCATGTTTGCACACCCGACCATGACGGAAGGGCTCAAGGCTTTATTCATGGGTGTGCCCCAACCGCAGCCGAGCCATGCCGGGCAACTCCAGCACGCGCGAACGTACGCGGATTGAGGGGAAGGCTGACGCGGCCGGCAGCGGTACCTCGAGCGCAACCGTCAGCTTGCGTCTGCACTGGCCGGAGTACTTGATTGATGGAAGCGGCGGAGTCCGGCTGCTACCCGTTCTGTGCGTGCGCATTTGCTACGTTGCGCTGTGGTGGAATCTTATATGGTGTGTTGCGTGGATATCACGCCGGCCGAGATTTCTGTCGCGTTCCGGATCGAGGATGAAGCCTCGATCGGGTTTTGGGACGCGCTGATCGTCCGCGGCGGCCCGCAAGGCTGGCGCGGCCCGAATTCTGTCGGAGGATCTGAATGCGGGTCAGACAATCTCCGGCATACGGATCGAAACCGGTTTTCCGCTCGCGGATGACCGGGGTGCCTCCTCACGATCGTGATGACGGCCCCGTAAACTAAGGGCGCCGGCGCCGCGCTTACCAATGCTCCCCGGCCCTTGGCCCCGTCCCTGCCTTTACTGTCCGCCCTTTTGCGCTTGCTGCTTGTGACTGACAGCCCAGTCCAGAACCTTCCGCGCTATCGGATAATCGGGCTTCAGGCGGAGCGCTTCGGTCGCCGCCTGGATGGCGTCATCCCAGCGCTCGAGCTCGCTGTAGCCGGCGGCCATGTTGTTGTAGGCCTCCGCGTAGCCGGGCCGCAGCTCGAGCGCTTTTTTGGCGTTGGCGATGCAGCCGTCGTAATTGCCCTCGTTGCACTGCTTCGCCGACAGATTGAGGAAGGCTTCCGGCGACCCTTCGGGCGGCGCCGCGGCGGGAGCGGGCGCCGGGGGCGGCTTCTCCGCGGCGCGGTTTTCGGCCGCGGCGCGCTCCTCCAGGTAGCGGCGCGCGGTCTCGTCGTTGTAGGCCAGCTTCAGGCTGTCTTCCATGAGCGAGTCGAAGGCATGCCGGTCGTGCTGCTGGGAATAGATCTTCAGCAGCAGGTAGCGCGCGAAAAAGGCCCGCGGATTGGCCTTCACCGCCGCTTCCGCCTGCGCCCGGGCTTCGTCCAGCCGGTGGACCGATTCCAGCCAGCGGGCATAATACAGCGGCGGTTCGGGCGCTCCGGGAGCTATCGCCAATGCCAGGCGGAAATGCTGCTCGGCTTCCGCGTCGCGACCCAAACGGCTATAGGTCACTCCCAGGTTCATCTGGATCACGGGATCGCGAGGCCGCAGCCGCCCGGCATGCTCGAACACCGGCAGCGCACCGGCGAAGTCCTCGCGGTCGACCAGGGCGGCGCCGTAGCTTCCCCAGCCTCGGCCGTTCTCCGGGCTCTTGATGGTGACGTCCTGCCAGAGCGATTCCTCGGTATGCCATACACTGTTGCGCACGTGCGTGCCCGCGGCTTCCGCGCACAGCACCACGGCCATAGCCGCGACCGCCCCGCGGATCCAGGGCTGGTTGACGGTGAGGCGCGCGGTCTTCTGAAATAGCGCCAGCCGCAGGCTCCAGAAGACCGCCAGCGAAAGCCCCACGAACGGGAAGAACATGCGGTGGTCGTTGGTCACGTCGGCGAGCGGCATGAGCGAAGTCGGCAGCAGGGTCACAATGAACCAGAGAAGGCCGAAGGCGATCGGCCGCATCTCGCGCTTCCGCGAGGTATAGGCGATCGCGGCCAGCAGGACAATCCCGAAGGCATAACCCGTCAGCGCCTCGCCGCTGAACGGCGGAACGTAAGTCCAGTCCGAATCGGCGCTCAGGTCGGTGGGCAGAAAAAAGGATTTGAAGTAGTGCAGCGCCACCCACGGCTGTGTCAGACGATAGAGCAGCGGATCGCCCCCCGCCTGGAAAGTGGGAGGCGTCATTTTGGCGATCAGGATCCCGGCGGCCGCTATCACCAGCAGCGCCGGCAGGCAGGCACGCAGCGCCCCGATGGCCGCCTTTCCGTTCGCGGCTCCATCGGCGAGCGAGAACGCGCCCTCCTGCTCCATCAGGAATACGTACGCCAGCAGCAGCAGCGGAAAGATCAGCGCCGGCGGTTTCGCCAGGCAGGCAGCCACCGCCGGAAGCAGATACCATCCGTATTTCCGCTGCGCCGGAAACGCCGCGAAGCACAGCAGGCTGGCCACCGCGCCCAGGGTGTTGTACAGGTCGCCGCGCTGGATGATGTAGTTGACCGTCTCGGCATTGGCGGGATGCAGGCCGTAACACGCTGCCCCGGCGAGCGCGATCCAGAGATTCGCCGGATGCGCGTCGGCGTGGTCCATCATCCGGCGGAAGAGGAAAAACATCAGGATCACCAGGACGGCGTACCAGCAGAAGGTGGAGAGGTGGAAGAAAAACGGCTGATAGCCGTGGGCCAGCCAGTAGTCGAGGGCGAGCGAGGCGGAGGTGACCGGCCGATAGGTGGCATTCACCGCCATGGTGCTGAACAGCGACGCATCGGCGAAGAACCGCGGCACGTTGTGGAGGTCGGTGACGAAGAGGTTGTTGACGATGGTGTGGAAGTCGTCGAAGTGAAACCCGTTGCCGAAGTGGTTGGCGTAGGCCGCCAGCATCGCAAGTGCCAGGCCGAGGCACAGAAGCACGCTTCGGGTGCGTTCGCCGATGATCAGCACGGTCTTGCGCGCGGGAGCCGCCGCCGTCTCCGTAACCGCGGCACTCCTGGCCGGTTGCCTGACACTGGTTCCCTTGGTGCGATGCCCCATACCGATTTCCCCTTACTGTAGCGTATAGCGGGACGGGTCCCGGGCGCGGGTTCAACCGGGCCAGGCTGAGTCCGAAAACGCTAGTGCGTGGCCGCCGGGGTGAAGCCGAAGTATTTGTCGATATCGAGCCAGCCGGCGATGCTGTTGATGGGAAAAGGCACTGGCCCGAACCACTGAATGGACTGGCTGCTTCCGTCCGGATTCGCCTGCCCTCCATCCAGGTGAATCCACGAGCTGCTGTCGATGGCATACACGATTCCTACATGGTGGATGTTCGGGTGCTCCGGTTGAACGGAGTCGCCACCGGCATAGACATCGCCCGGGAGAGGCCGCTGGGTCTGGTCGGATCCGAAAGGAGTCCAGCCCCGCTCCATCTGTTCCAGGTGCAGCTTGCCCAGAGGAGCGTGTCGGAAGTGGCATCCGAGCTTCTGGTAAAGCAGTTCCAGCATGTTCCCCGTAAACGAGTTGCAGCCTGTCTGCCCATGCAGGTCGGCCCTCGTCGCGCTGATGTTGCTCCACCCCGGAGTGTCCCGGCCGCCGGTCACCGGAAACAAAGCCCGCGGCACGTACTGCACCAGGAGATCCAGCATCGTCCTTCGGATGGGGGAAAGGTCCCGTTCTCTGCACCACGTGAATTGCGCGCCCTTGAATACGGAGCCTTCGGCAGTCAACACGACCCCGATATACCCGCCGTCCGGATTGGAACTATCCAGGACGGACCGGAGCCTGCAGATGTCCTGATTGCTGCTTGTCTTCCAGAACGATATCGGGGGGTTGGATCCGGAGCGGGCCCTCCACGCCGCTGATAACCGTGGCCCAGTCGTCGGATGCCGCTGCCGACGGCGGCCTGTTGAAGAACTTCCCGGTCTTGGAGTAGGCATAAGCGCTTGCCAATGTCCATTTGTTCGCCCGGAAATCCAATTCCAGATTGGCGATAGGTTTGTCGACAGTGGGATACTGGTCGCCCGCGGCGATAATGGGCTTTGTCCCAATGGCGCCGATGGTGATCCTCATGAGGGGCCTCCTTTTTATAGTAAACAGATCTGTTTATCCCGGGAAAGTATACCCTTCGCAGTGATGCCGCACCAGCCAAGCGGAGTCTCTCCGTCACCGGTTTCGCGAATGGTCAATTCAGGCGCTGCCGATTAGCCAGGATCTGCTGGTATTATTATCAACTTATGTGATGGGGCAAATGTAACCGAACGCCTTCTACCGCGTCTATACCACCAAGCAGCGGCATCCCTTCGAGCCGTCCTGCCGTGTTATTTCAGAAAATTCAAGTTAGGGAGCTAAAGGAGAAATGTGGACTCGCCACCTTATGAATCTTGTCCAATCTACAATTTGGAACGCTTTGTGTATCTCGGCCTTGTGCCTGCCGGTGCTGTCCGGTCAGACATCCGCTAACGCCGGCAGCGCCCCACGCGCCGTCCGCTCCGCCGGTGTTATTTCTTCCACGATTCGCGACTCGTATGCCGACATTGTCGATCGGGTTGCGCCTGCCGTGGTAACCATCCGCTCGGCCATCCGGGTTCACGCGCCCCAGCAGTTTCCCTTCATGGACGACCCGTTCTTTCGACAATTTTTCGGCAACCCCAACGGCAACCGCCAGCGGCAGGACCGCTCCACGATGGAGCACGCGCTGGGATCGGGTGTGATTATCAGCGCCGATGGCCGTATCCTGACGAATCACCACGTGGTCGATGGAGCCGAACAGATCTCCATAGAACTGAACGACCGGCGGACTTTCCAGGCCAAGCTGATCGGCTCCGATGCGCCCAGCGACCTGGCACTGCTCAAAATTGAGGCCGCCAACCTGCCGACCTTGCCCTTGGGCGATTCCGACCGGGTGCGCGTGGGAGACATCTGCCTCGCGGTGGGCAACCCGCTGGGAATCGGAGAGACGGTCACCGCGGGAATCATCAGCGCCCGGGGACGGGCCACGGGCCTCAGCGACGGCAGCTTTGAAGATTTCCTGCAAACCGATGCCGCCATTAACCAGGGCAACTCCGGCGGCGCGCTGGTCAACACCCGCGGGGAGCTGATCGGCATCAACAGCCAGATCCTCTCGCCCTCCGGGGGCAACATCGGGATTGGCTTCGCGATCCCGTCCAACATGGCGCGGAACGTGATGGATCAGTTGGAGCACGGCGGCAAGGTCCGCCGCGGCAAGCTGGGAGTCGGAATCCAGGAAATCACTTCGGACCTGGCGAGGAGCATGAATCTTCGTGAGGTTCGCGGGGTGCTGGTGAATTCGGTTGACCCCGGCGGGCCGGCGGAACGCGCGGGGATCCGCGCCGGTGACATCATCACGGCGGTGAACGGCGTTCGCGTGGACGATGCCAACGCGCTGCGAAACCATATTGCCAGCACCGCTCCCGGTACGGAAGTGACCGTGTCGATCCTTCGCGACGGGCGGGAGGAGCAGATGCACGCGCGCCTGGCCGAACTGGCGCCCACCACGGAAGCCAACGCCTCGACCAGCCAGCCTGGTGGGAGCGGCGGCCAATTGGGGGTCACGGTCGAGCCGCTCACCGCCGATATGGCCTCGCAACTGGGTCTGCGGCGCGGGACGCAAGGCGTGGTGGTGACCCAAGTCGATCCTGCCAGCCCCGCGGCTGAAGCCGGCATTCAAACAGACGACGTGATTACCGAAGTCAATCACCAGCCGGTGAAGTCCGGCATGGAATTGCGCGCCGCGATTCAGAAATCGGGCTCGCGGCCGGCTTTGCTGCTGATCAACCGCGGCGGCCACAACGTCTTTGTAGCGGTCCAGCCTCGCTGAGGAGGAAACACTCCGGGCCGCCGGCGTTGTACGGGCGGCCCGGAGTTTATTCCGCTATTGCGCGTTCATCCACTTGTCCGACCCCGCCAGCTTGACGGACACATCCGTAAAGGTGAGTTGCAGCGGCTTGCCGTCCGCCGTCCCGCGATGCTCCGTAGCCACCAGGAGAGGGCCGGCCTTCTTGTAGCCCGCCCATGTGGCGATGACAACACTGGGCTTCTTGGGTCCGCCCCGATGATAGGCCATCTCCTCCACCCGGTTGTTAGGCCCCACGTACAGCTCCCAGGTATCTCCCGGCGTGAAGCCGCCGGCCTCGGCAGGATATTTCACCGTCATCCGCTTCGCCGAACCCGTCCCCAAAGGCAATTTTTGCAGGCCCATGTCTTGTACATCGGGGGCTGAGTCCCAGACGGCGTGGAATGGAAAGACCAGCCAATATTGATCGTTGATGAAAGCCGGTTCAATTTCGTCCTTCACGTTGGCAGGTTCGCTGTTGAGTTGAGACTGCAGATAGGTAACCTTCACCGGCTTACCTTCCTTATCTTTTCCCTCGTAGGAAACCTGGCCGGTCTTGGGCTCCCAAATCCAGGTACGGGAGATATTCACCCCGGGGAACTGCAAGTTGAAGGTATAGCGGATCGCATCGATTTGCCCAAACGAATCCAGGCCGTAGGTCTTGGCCACCTGTTCGGCTATGGGCGCACGCGTCAGTGCCCAGCAAGTTGCCAGGATCATCATCCCAAAGACCAGGCAACGGAATGTCGTGGAACGGGCCAGCTTTGTCACAAAAGTCCTCCTCTACCCGTTGGGAGACCCCGCCGCGATTATTTGTTGGGATAAGCCCATACTGATCCTGCGCAACGAGATGATGGCGGCAGCAACTGCCACGGATCCGTACTCCAGCACCGTGATCCAGTCAGGGACCAGCCACGGCCGGCCCAGTGTGCGCAGATGCCAGACGTAATAAGTCGGGATAACACTCAAGGTCCAGATGGTGACCGGCAGCCTGGAGACCGAACGCAGGAACGGCAGCACCCACAGCAGGTACCACGGATAGATCACCGGCGCACAGAAAAGCGACGCTGCCATCGGCCAGGCAAACTCGTCCGGGGAGCATTCCGCCGACCTTCGTCTCACCCGGATCGCGGTGAGAAAGCCGGCGAGCACGGCCAGCCCGGCTACCACCCGTGGAGCCGCCACCCGCTCGAGCATGGCAAACACCGGATCATTGAAGCGAAAGCTCTGCACGTAGACGCCGAGCGAGCCGAAGGGAATGCGGCCGTGGTCGAGAAATGGCACATACAGAAGTCCGAAGACGCCTGCAGCCAGCGCGGCGTCGCGCACACGGACCCGCTTCCAGTAGAGCGGCAGCAGTACGATGGGCAGCAGTTTCACCGCAACCGCCAGGGCAAATGCCACGGCCGCAACGGCCCGCCAGCGTCTCACCAGCGCCGCCGCGGACACCAGCAGCAGCAGCACGCCGAGGATGTCGATGTGGCCGCTGCCCGCCACGTCGGTGGCCAGCAGCGGATGCCAGGCAAACGCCAGAACCCAGTGCTCTCCCTGCCGGGTGCGGCGCAAAACGTCGAGCAACACCAGCACAATCGCCAAATCGCAAACCACAAAAGCTGCTTTCAGCGCAAAAGTGGACTCGTGAATCGCAGTCACGGCCCGGAAGAACAACTGTGCCCCCGGTGGATATGGGCTCGGCAGATACGGATTGTTCAGCGTGCGGGTCTCGGATGTGTGCAAGCCCGCCAGGGCAGGGTCGTTCGGAACCAGGAGATACGGGTTGTAGCCGAGCCGCTGCACGCGGCCATCCCAAACATAGCGGTGAATGTCGTCATCCAACCCCGGCGCCATCCGCAGGAAGAGAACATGCCAAAGAGCAGCCAGCGCGAGACCGTAGACGATGACGCGCTTCGGGAATTGGGGAGTGGATAGGAGTTCCCGGATGGCGAGGAGGTACGCGACAGCGGCAATGGCCAGAGGCCAGAGGAATGACGGTGCACCCGTGCGGCTGAAGTTGCGGGAGCAGACCGCCAGCGCCGCAAGCAGGATGACGCCCAGTCCGTACAGCCTGTGCGCGGGTGTGAGTTTCACCCCGGGATTTCCATTCTGGGAACATGGTACCTATAGAGAAGTCCCCAGAGAAAATACCTGTCGAGGAGGTCCCATTGAACCGACGTAGTTTTCTGCAAGCCGCGGGCTCTATGGCTGCCGGCTTGGCGTTCTCGAGGCCGGAACACCTGCTTGCCGATGCGCGCTGGCGTACTTTCGAAGTCACCACGTACGTCGAGGTGCTGAAGCCTTCCGGCACGACGCGGATCTGGGTGCCGGCGGCCCTCGTCGGCAAGACACCCTATCAGAGGACGTTCACGAACACCTTCCGATGTGAAGGCAGCGCCTCCGAAACCGTCGTCAACCAGACCGAGGCGCTGGGAATGATCGCGGCGGAAATCCCATCCGGGAAGAAGCCGGCCCTGACGGTCACGAGCCGGGTGGAGACCCGAGACTGGGCGGTTGACCTTTCCACCCGCGGCAAGGCGCCGAAAGCCGGCGCCGCGGAGTTGAAGAATTTTCTGCGCCCGACCAGACTTCTTCCCACCGATGGCATTGTCAAGGAGACTGCCCAACAGATCACCCGCACCTGCACCACCGATACCGATAAGGCTCGCGCGATTTACGATTGGATCGTGGAGAATACGTATCGCAATCCGAAGACAAGGGGATGCGGCATCGGCGACATCCGGTTTCTTCTCGAGTCCAGGGACCTGGGCGGCAAGTGCGCCGATCTGAATGCCCTT
>Ga0335080_10002545_pt1 | contig 18209 bp, 18 predicted proteins | sample Lox_Sample_34_FD_206720 | JGI IMG/M metagenome (GOLD analysis project Ga0335080, IMG submission 206720) | Soil microbial communities from Loxahatchee National Wildlife Refuge, Florida, United States - Lox_Sample_3.4 | ecosystem: Environmental > Terrestrial > Soil > Wetlands | place: USA...
CGTGCCGGCCGACTGGAAGAGCAAGCGCGCTCCCGACTTCGACTGGGGCCGTTAGAGCGCGCTCACGCGGGGACGCTCGCGGCCGGCCGCGCGGAGCGACCAGAATGCCCGACGACAAGAGGCGCCTGGGCGAGGCGGCAAACGCCGCCTCGCCCGGGCGCCTCGTCGCTACCGGGCTGTCGAGGTGCCGCTCGGCCGTCTCCTACAGCCCGAGGCCGCTGCCGGCGCTCAGGCCCGACAGGCCCTTCGTGAGCTGCTTGAGGGGCTTGGCATGGAGCGGCGGGACCACGTTGACCGGCTGGTCGAAGCCGCCCAGCGTGAGCGTGGCGTGCACGCCCAGACCGGTCGTGCTCTGACCGCTGCCGAAGTGCAACTGCGCGTCGAAGGCGCCCTTGACCACCCGGAAGGTCGAGGCGTCGATCCACTCCTCGACTGAGGCCGAGGCCAGCGCCTTCTTGAGACCGTTCAGCAGGGCCGGATTGTGCTGGAGCAGGTTGAGCTCGGCGCCCGCGTTGCCGGCGCTACCGGCCGCCTTTGAGAAGGCGGAGCTCGACAGTCCCTTCAGCAGGTCGCCGGTGATCTTGGCCGTGTCGGCCTTGACCACCACGTGGTAGACGCTCACGCCGTCCAGCTGTTCGGTGGTCACCGTGCTCGAGGCGGCCCACGTCGCGGGGTCGATCCCCAGACCGCTCGCGCCCTTGACGCCACCCGAGCTCGCGCCCGTGCTGCCGCTCCTGCTGGGCGGCACCGCATACCAGACGCCCTGGACGTTGACCCAGCTGCGGCCACCGCGGGCCTTGAAGCCCAGACCCACGGTCTGGGAGCCGGCCTTCACGGTGACGGCGACATCGGCGCGCATGGCCTTGCCGGCGGCCGCCTTGGCGGCCGCCGTCGTGCCGGTCGCGCCGGCGACGCCCGCGGCCTTGCCGGACAGGTGCACCGCGATGGGCTGCTGGCCGAGCAACAGGGCCGAGGCGCTGGTGCCGTTCGAGCTGATCTTGAAGCTGGCGTCGCCCGTGAAGCTCACGCTCGAAACCTTGTCCATGGCCCGTCGCGACTTGGCCAGGATCTGGGCGACGGTCATGCCGTTGGCCGTGCTGGGCTTCGCGACCGACGAGCCTGTGCCCGACGACCCGCAGCCGGCCACGACCAGAACGGCCACCAGCAGACCAAGGGCGATGGCGCTGAGGCGGAGCTTTCGCATGAGTGGTCTCCCTTCCCGGACCGCGGGCGGTCCCCTGTGAATGCGTCTGCGGCGGCCGCCGCCGGGCGGCCGCGTACTCACGGGACAGTATCGGCGGCGGCCGCCGCCGCCTTGACGCCCGGCGGAGGCGAGCCCCCCTAGGCGCGCTTGCGCGGCGAGACGATGACCGAGCGCTGCGGCTCGTCGCCCTCGGAGCGCGTCTCGACCTTGGGGTGGTCCTTGAGCGTCAGGTGCACGATCTTGCGCTCGGCCGCGGTCATGGGCTTGAGGACGAGCTCGTTCCGCGTGCGCTCGACCTTCTGGGCGGCGCGCTCGGCCACCGAGCGCAGCGAGACCTCGCGGCGGTTGCGGTAGCCTTCGGCGTCGACGATCACCTGGCGGCGCGCGTGCGAATGACCATTGACCACGATGGCGGCGAGATACTGCAGGGCATCGAGGGTCTGCCCGTGGCGGCCGATCAGCAGTCCGAGGTCGGTGCCGGCGATGTCGGCGACGACCGCGTCGCCCGACTGCGAGACCTCGACGTCGACCTCGAGACCCATGCCGGTCGTCACCCGGGTGACGAACTCATCGAGCTTCTCGAGAGCCTCGTCGGCGTCGACCACGTCGGCCGCCTCGCCGCCGCCGCCGGGCAGCACACGGGCCTCGACGCGCGGCTGCGAACGCCCCATGCCCAGAAAGCCGCCCTGACCGCCCTCGTCGACGACGACGAACTCGACGTCGTCCTCGCGCACGTAGGGCACGACCTTGCGGAGCTGCTCGAGGGCCTTCTGCTTGGCCGCCTCGACGGTGGCCCCGCTGGCCACGGTCGCGAAGTCGGTCTCGTCGGCCTGCTCGTCAGGTGGTGGGCTTACGCTTTGGTCCATCGCTCGCTCCACTCGGTCGAGGCGGACGTTTGCCGCCCTGCGTGCCGCCCTTGCCCGCCGGCCGCGCCCCGGGGCGCTTCTGGCCCGAGCCCGCCGCGCCGGGTTTGCCGCCCTGGCGCGCGGTTCCCTTCGCACCGGGCTTGTTCGGCCGTGCGCCGGAGCCCTGGCCTTGCTTGCCGGCCGGCCGCGCGCCGCTCTTGGCGCTCGCGCCATCGGTGCCGGCGCGGCCGCTCGTCTGACCGGCGGTGCTGCGCTCCTGCGCCTGGCTCAGGGCGCGCATGAAGCGCCCCGGCGGCTTGGGACCGAGCGGCTGCAGCTCGCGCTTCCCGATGCTCCTGCGGATGATGCTCTGCTGCATGATGGTCCAGAGGTTGGTCGTCACCCAGTAGAGCATGAGGCCGGCCGGGAACCGGAAGAGGATGAAGATGAAGACGACCGGCATCGCCCGCATGAGCCACTTCTGCTGGGGCTCGGTGTTGGGCTGCAGCATGAGCTCCGTGGAGATCATCTGCGTGATGATGTAGAAGATGAAGAGCGGCAGATAGGGCTTGCCCAGCGACGGGATGATCCAGAAGCTCGAAGTACGGATCTCGGGAGTGAAGCGGATCGCGTAGTACAGGCAGATGAAGATCGGCATCTGGATGAGGAGCGGCAGGCACGACGCGAACGGGTTGACCCGGTACTCCTGGTAGAGCTTCATCGTCTCTTCCTGGAGCTTGCGCTTGTCGCTCTTGTACTTGCGCTGCAGCTCCTTGATCTTGGGCTGGAGCTGCGTCATGGCCTGGGCCGAACGGAACTGGCGATGCGTGACCGGCCAGAGGACGAGCCGCACCATCACCGTGAGGATGATGATCGCCCAGCCCCAGCTGCCGATGACGCCGTGGATGGCGCGCAGGATGCCGCGCAGCAGGTCGACGAAGGGCCCGAAGATGGTGCCGAGCTCGTGGAAGACCGGGTTGCTCGCGAAGGCCAGGATGAGATGCGTCATGGCCTAGGCGTGCCGCGGCGGCACGTGGTCGATGCCGCCGTCGCTGAAGGGGTTGCAGCGCAGGATGCGCCAGGCGCCGAGTGCCATGCCCTTGAGCGGACCGTGCACGCGGATGGCCTCGATCGTGTACTCCGAGCAGCTCGGATAGTACTTGCAGCGCTGGCCGAGCATGGGCGAGATCGCGATCTGGTAGAGCCTGATGGGGGCGATGAAGATCGAGCGGATCATGGACGTCAGTCTCTTTCGCCTTTCTGGAGCAGCTCGGCGCGCTCGAAGACGTCGCGCACGGCCGCGGGCACGGCGCCCTTGTCGGGGCCGTCGAGCAGTTCGGTCAGTTGAGGACGGGCGATCAACACGTAATCGTAGTTCCCTGGCAGCTCCGCGGCGCACTCGCGAAACGTCTCGCGCAGGAGGCGTTTGACGCGGTTGCGCACGACCGCGCCGCCGAGCTTCTTCGACACCGACAGGCCGAGACGCGGCTCGGCCCCGACGGCACCGGCCGGCTGGGCGAAGTAGTGCAACACCAGGAACCGCGACGCTGTCGAGCTTCCCTGGCGATAGACACGCTGGAAGTCACTGGACCGGGTGAGTCTCGAGCGCTTGGCCGGCATGCGGCGCGCAGCTTAAGCGGTCAGCCGCTTGCGACCCTTCCGGCGACGCCGCTTGATCACCGATCGCCCCGCCTTGGTGCTCATCCGCTTGCGAAAGCCGTGCGTCTTCTTGCGCTTGCGGGTGTTGGGTTGATAGGTCCTCTTCACGGCGTCCTCGCTCGTTCACTTGTGTCCAAAGGGGCAAGTATAGCCAGCCTCACGGGGGAGTTCAACGCGCGCCCCTGGGCTCCGACCCCTTCGGCAACGTGAGTCCCATCCTAACATTTCTGCCATACTGTGCCGAAAACCAGCGGAAAAGGGGAGAGAGCCCGGACCCATGCTGCTGAGCGGTTCCATACGCACCTTCAAGCTGGCCAGTGTGCTGCAGTTCCTCGCCCACGAGCAGGCGACCGGCATCATCGAGGTGCGCGACTTCGACGAGTTCGGGTTCATCTACCTGATCGAGGGGCGGGTGCAGGCGATCTCGCTCCCCATGACCGACGAGAAGCTGGGCACGCGCCTGGTCAGGGCCGGCCTGCTCGACGAGGCGCAGCTCTCCGAGGTGCTCATGGCCGACACGCTGCTCTCCAAGGAAGAGAAGAAAGCCAAGCCGCTCGGCCAGCGCCTGCTCGACAAGGGCTACATCACCGCCGACCAGGTGCGCGACATCATGGTCAAGCAGACGCTCGACCAGATCTTCGCCCTGGCGCACTGGCAGAACGGCGTCTTTGAGTTCGACGAATCGGAGACCATGCCCGAGTTCACCATCCGCATCGCCGGCAACGTGCAGGAGCTGCTGCTCGACGCCTACCGGCGCATCGACGAGGGCGAGCGCCTGAAGGTGTCCAAGACGGTGATCGACAACGAGGTCTGCTACGGCTGCCCCGTGGTCGCCGAGTGCAGCAGCGAGATCAAGGAGCGCTACCTCAAACGCGACGTCTGCCTGTGGCGGCGCATGGGCGCGATCATCGACGACGACTACGAGAAGGTGCAGGACTCCCAGCGCCTCTACAAGTCGCGCGACGCCATCGAGAAGCCCACGCTCGAGACGGCCCTCGGCACCGACGGCGCCATCGACATGGGCGACGCGTGAGCGACTCCCCGAGCAGCGCGCACCCGGACCAGGGCTGGATCGGCCTCGACCGTCGCGCCTCCATGCACGGCCGGCGCACCTTCGACCGGTTCCTGCCCGACCTGATCGACGCCCTGCCCGAGGGCATCTACGTGACCAACGCCGAACGTGAGATCGTCTACTGGAGCGAGGGCGCCGAGCGCATCACCGGCTACTCGGCGGCCGATGTGCTCGGCAGCCATTGCTACGACGAGATCCTCGTCCACGAAGACGTCTACGGGCGCCGCCTCTGCATCGGTTCGTGCCCGCTCGAGCAGTGCATCGCCGACGGCAAGGCGCGCAACGTCAACGAAGTGTTCCTGCGCCGCGAAGACGGCGAGCGTCTGCCGGTCTACGTCAAGACGCGGCGTTTCACGCTCGACGACGAGCCGTACGGCGTCGAGGTCTTCGGCGAGCTCGAGACGGTGGCCGGGCGTGAGGTGACCCGTCTCGTGCAGAAGCTCTCCGACACGGCGGTCACCGACGCGCTCACCGGCCTCTTCAACCGGCGCTACATCGATATCGTCCTGGAGCAGCAGCTCGAGCTCTATCGGCGCATCGGCCAGCGCTTCGGCGTGACCCACATCGACGTCGACGAGTTCAAGTCGATCAACGACGCGTTCGGCCACGCCACCGGCGACGAGGCGCTGCGCTTCGTGGCCACCATCCTCTCCGACGGCACCCGCAAGATGGACCTGCTCGCCCGCTACGGCGGCGACGAGTTCGTGGTCGTGAGCGCGGTGGCCGGCGACGATGACCTGCGCCACGTCGGCGAGCGAGCCGTGCACACTGTGCACGGCTCGCGCTTCGTCACGCCCTCCGAGGAGAGCCTCACCATGACGGTCTCGGTCGGCGCCACGCTGGTGCGCCCCACCGACGAGAGCGGCGCCGGGGTGCTGGCGCGGGCCGACGAGGCCATGTACGAGGCCAAGCGCTCGGGCGGCGGCGCCTTCGTCCTGCACCAGTGAGCGACGACGGGTCACAGCCGGCCGGCGGCGGGCGGTGAGCGACCCGCCCGAAGCCCCGAAAGGCAGGCTGGTCCGCGACCCGCTGAACGGCGCTTGGACAGTGATCGCCTCGCGCCGGCAAGCCCGGCCTCACGATCCGGCCGACTCCGGCTTTCCGGCCGCCGACCGTGCCACGCCTGGCCCCGGCGGCGCCGCAGCGGCCACCGACTGTCCCTTCTGCGAGGGCCACGAGCATCTCACGCCGCCCGAGGTCGACGCCCTGCGGCCCGCCGGCTCGGCGCCCGACACCCCGGGCTGGTCCGTCCGTGTCGTGCCGAACAAGTTCCCGGTCTTCGAGGGCGGTCACGAGGTCGTCGTGCACTCCCCCCGCCACGACCTGCCGCTGTATGCCCAGCCGCCGGCCGAGATCGCCGACGTCGTCGCCATGTATCAGCGCCGCGTGGCGGCCCTCTGCGCCGGCGGCGCGGCCGCGGTCACCGTGATCCTGAACCACGGCCGCGCCGCCGGCGCCTCGCTGGCCCATCCGCACTCACAGATCTTCGCCACGCCGATCGTGCCGCCGGTCCTCGTGAGCGAGCTCGAGCAGTTCGCGCGCTACCGCGTGAAGTACGACCGCTGCCTGCTGTGTGACGTGATGCGCGCGGCCGCCGACGAAGGCTCGCGCCTGGTCTTCGACGGCCCCATCGTGGCCTGGGCGCCCGACGCCTCGCGCTGGCCCTACGAGGTGCGCCTGGCGCCCCGCGCCCACGAAGCCGACTTCCTGCGGGCCGAGCCGGGCGTGGTCGGCTTCGCCCTGAAGCGCGTCCTCACGGCCGTCGCCGGGGCCACCGGCGACGCCCCGCTGAACGCCTGGCTGCACACCGTGCCCTGCCCGGCCGACGCCGGCGGCGGCGCGGGCGGCGCCGGAGTCCCGATCGAAGGCGTGAGCGGCGAGGCCGCCCCGCCGTTCCACTGGCACATCGAGATCGCCCCGCGCCTGACGACCCTCGCCGGCTTCGAGCTCGGCACCGGCATCTCGATCGACACGGTCGAGCCGCGCGAGGCCGCGGCGCGGCTGCGCGCCGCGCTGCCCGAGTCCGTCTCTTAGTCGAGCGGCCCCGGGGCGCGCGTCGCGGCGAGCTGGCCGCAGGCGGCCTCGATCTCTCCCCCGGGCGAGCGTCTGACTGTGCAGGAGAGGCCGGCCGCGACGAGCCGCTCGCGGAAGGCGGCAAGCTCGCCCGCCTGTGGGCGTGCGAACTCGCCGCCCGTCTCGTTGTAGGCGATCAGGTTCAGGTGGTAGAGCGGCCGGCGCAGCCGTCCGGCCAGAGCCCTCACCTGGTCGTCGCCGTCGTTCACCCCGGCCAGCACGACGTACTCGAAGAGCAGCTTGCGCCGCCGGCGCGCGACGTAGTCGGCACAGGCGGCGAGCAGGGCGTCGAGCGGGTAGCGACGGTTGAGGGGCACGAGCCGGTCACGGAGCTCATCGGTCGCGGCGTGCAGGCTCACCGCAAGGTTGATCTGCGACTCCTCGGCGGTGAAGCGTCGCACAGCCGGTACGACGCCGGCGGTCGAGATCGACAGGCCGCGCGCGCCCAGGCCGAAGCCCTCCGGGTCGCTCAACAGCCGGCAGGCGCGCAGCGTCTCGTCGTAGGCGTGGAACGGCTCGCCCATGCCCATGAACACGACGTTGGTGACCGAGCGTCCCGCGCCGCGCAGCTCGCGGGCGAAGTGGAGCACCTGATCGGCCATCTCCTCAGCGCTCAGGCTGCGCGCGAGGCCCCGGGCGCCCGAAGCACAGAAGGCACAGCGCACCGAGCAGCCGACCTGGCTCGAGACGCACACCGTCGCCCGGCGCCGGTAGAGCATGAGGACGGCCTCGACCGCGTGCCCGTCGCGCGTCTCGAAGAGCGTCTTGCGGGCGTCGCTGGTCGCCGTGGCACGTGTCTCGACCGGCCTCAGCGCGAGCGGCTCGAGTCGCTCGGCCAGCGCGGCGCGCAGCGCCCTGGGCAGCACGCCGATCGCGGCGAAGTCGGTCGCAAGCCCGCGTGTCAGGGCCTGGTAGGCCTGAGTCGCACGATAGGGCGGCTGCCCGAGCTCGGCCATGGTGGCTCGCAGCACGGCGGGATCGATCATGGCCGGATTCTATCGCCCGCCCTCATGCGCCGCAGGGAACGGCCGACAAGAGAAGAACTTCAGCTCGACATCCTTATGACGCGAGGGGAACGAAAATGATCGCAGCGATCCAGATGCAGTGGCTTGGGGTAGCCGTCGCGGCCCTGATCGTCGCGGTGTTGCTGCTCGTCGTCCTGATCAGACACCGCGGCCGCGACGATCGGGTCATGGCCGCCACGGACAAGGCGGCCGGTCCCGTCGGCGGCACTGCCGCGTTTGCCGAGGCTACGCCGAGCTGGTCGTCCGCGGCTCCGGCCGACCTCCTGGCTTCGAGGGCACCCCAATGGGCGGCGCCGCCCACACCAGCGATGCCCACGCCCGCGGCCGAAGCGCCCGCGCCGCCCCCGCCCGTGACCGCCCCCCCGGCAACGCCCGCGCCGGCTGTCGAGCCGGCCGTAGCCTCGGCGCCGGTCGCCAAAGCTCAAGCGGCCCCGGTCGCGGAGGCGCCCGCCGCGGAGGCGCCGGCAATGCCGCCACCCGCGGCCGCCGCGCCGATCTTGACGCCGATCGTGACGCCCGAACAGACCGGATCGTTCCTCGACGAGCCGCTGACACGCGGTTTCGAAGGCCTCGGCAAACCGGCGGCAGGTGCCGCGGCGCCGCCAGTGAGCCATGGTCCCTTCCCGGTCGATCCCTTCGGCTCGCACGAGGACATCTTCCCGCCCGATGCGCAGGAGCCGGCCGCAAGCGAGGCGCCGGAGCCGGCCGCAAGCGGAGCGCCGGAACCGATCTCGAGTGAACCGCCGGAGCCGACCGCAAGCGAGGCGCACGGGCCCGCGGCCGAGGAGCCGATAGCGCAAGAGCCCGCGCCCGAAGAGCCCGAGGCCGAAGAACCCGAGGCCGAAGAACCCGAGGCCGAAGAACCCGAGGCCGCGGTGGAGCGGCCAGCGGCTGCGTCGCTCGTCGCCCAGGAGCCGGCGGCCGGCGCTCTTGCGGGGGAGACGCCCGACCAGCCGCGGGTCAAGCCCGCGGAGGAGCGGCAGGCCGGAGTGCCCGAGCTGCAGGCATTGACCGGCGAGGCTCCGCTGGCCGCCGGCCCAGCGCCCCGGAGCGAGACGCCCGCACTACTGTCCGAGATCATCGTGACTACCGGCGACGGCGAGGTGGACCTGGCGGACCCGGCGGTGCACGGCCTGCTCGTGCAGCTCGTAGACGACGAGATCGAGCTTGCCAAGGCCTGCCGCGACCAGGAGCAGACCCTCGACGCCATCCTGCAGCTCACCGAGGCCGAGAAGATCTGCGAGGCGCTCGGCCTCGACGACCAGCTCGCCCAGGTAAAGATGCTGCTTTCGGAGCTGCAGGCGTAGCAAGACCGGCCCCGTGCGGTTCGTCAATCGGGCTCCTCGTTCGCCGCTCAGGCCGGCGTGGCGTCGTCGCGTGCGCTCAGTTCGTCAGGCCCTGCAGCGGCGCGGGTATGCGTCCGCCCCGCGCCACGAAGGCGCCGTTGCCCGCCGTGCTCAGGGGCATGACCGGGCCCGCCCCGAACAGGCCGCCGAGCTCGACCCAGTCGCCCACGCTCTTGCCGTGAGCGGGGATCAGCCGGGCGCCGGTGGTCTTGCCGTTGATCATGCCGATCGCCATGACGTCGGCGATCGTGCCGGCCAGAGCGTCGCGTGAGGTGTCGCCGGGCACGACGATCATGTCGAGGCCGAGGGAGCAGACCGAGGTCATGGCCTCGAGCTTCTCGATCGAGAGCACCCCTTCGGCGGCGGCCCGCGCCATGCCGGCGTCTTCGCTCACCGGGATGAAGGCGCCCGACAGGCCGCCGGTCGACGAGGTCGCCATGGTGCCGCCTTTCTTGACGGCGTCGTTCAGCATGGCGAGAGCCGCCGTGGTGCCCGGCGCGCCGGTGCGCGCCAGGCCCATCGCCTCGAGGATCTCGGCCACCGAGTCGCCCACGGCCGGCGAGGGCGCGAGCGAGAGGTCGATGATGCCCATCTGCGCGTCGAGCATCTCGGCCGCCTCGCGCGCGACGAGCTCGCCGACGCGCGTGATCTTGAAAGTCGTGCGCTTGATCAGGTCGGCGAGGTCGGTGAACGACAGGTCGGGGTGGCGGGCCACGACGTTGCGGATGACACCCGGGCCCGAGATGGCCACGTTGATGCTCACCTCGGGCTCGCCGCTGCCGTGCAGGGCGCCGGCCATGAAGGGGTTGTCCTCGGGCACGTTGCAGAAGGTGACGATCTTGGCGCAGCCGATGGAGTCGTTTGCCGCCGTGCGCCGCGAGACGTCGAGCAGCACGTCGGCCATGCGCGTCACGGCGTCCATGTTGATGCCGGCGCGGGTGGAGGCGACGTTGACCGACGAGCACACGCGGCGGGTCTCGGCGATAGCCTGCGGGATGGCCTCGATCAGGGCGGCGTCGTGGCGGGTGGCGCCCTTCTGCACGAGGGCCGAGAAGCCGCCGACGAAGTCGATGCCGATCTCGGCGGCGGCCGCGTCGAGGGCGTGAGCGACGTCGACGTAGGCCGCCGGCTCACCGGCGGCCACGACGTCGGCGATCGGCGTGACCGACACGCGCCGATTGACGATCGGCACGCCGTACTTCTCCTGGATCTCGAGGGCCACCGGCACCAGGCGGCCGGCGCGGGCCAGGATCTTGTCGTGGACGCGCTCGCAAACGCGGCCCACGTCGCGCGAGGCGCAGTCGGAGAGCGAGATGCCCATCGTCACGGCGCGCACGTCGAGGTTCTCGTCCTGGATCATGCGGACGGTCTCGAGGATCTCTTCGGTGGTGATGAAGACCATCGTGCCCCCGGCTAGACGCGGTGCATGAAGCGGAAGATGTCCTCGTGCTGCACGGTGATCTGCAGGCCCACCCTGTCGCCGGTCGCACTGAGCGCCTCCTGCAGGTCGGCGAGGCTGGTCTCGCCGCCGGCGAACGAGACGAACATGATCATGGTGAACATGCCGCCGGTGACCGTCTGGCTGACGTCGTCGACGTTGGCGTTGCAGGCGGCGACGGTGGTCGCCACGGCGGCGAGCAGGCCGTGGTCGTCGGGGCCGAGAGCGGTGACGATGACGCTCGTGCGGGGCGGCTGTTCGGGCATGGCGACCTGTCCTCGTGGGCGGGGACGAACAAGGCCGATAGTATACTGAACGGCGGTCCCCGATGCCGATCAGCCCTACGCCACCCGACGCCCTGCTGCAGCGCCTCGAAGCGCGCGATCGTGCCGTCTCTGCGACCATCGCCACGCGCTGGCCGCACCCCCGGGCGCTCACGCTGCCGCTCGGCGCCCTCTCGCTCACCGGCAACTACGGCATCGTCTGGTTCGTCCTGGCCGCCGTCGGTGCGGCCCTCGGGACCGGCGCCGGCTTCTCGTGGTCGCGCTTCGTCTACGTCGCCGGCGCCGTGCTCGTCACCGAGTGGCTGACCTACGCCGTCAAGCGCCTCGTGAGGCGGCGGCGCCCGCCCGAGCGCGAGCCCGAGGCCCGCGCGCACATCCCCGTGCCGGCCAGCCCCTCGTTTCCCTCGTCGCACGCCAGCATGAGCGTCGTCGGCGCGCTGGCCATGAGCGTGCTCTATCCCGGCCTCTGGCCGGCCTTCGCGGCGCTGGCCGTCGTGCTCGCCGCGAGTCGCGTCTACCTGCGGGTGCACTACCTGGCCGACGTCCTGGCCGGCCTCTGCCTGGGGCTCGCCCTGGGCCTGCCCTACGTCGCGCTCGTGAGGATATAGTGGCCGCATGAAGCTGGTGACCTCATGAAGCTCGGCATCGTCGGACTGCCCAACGCCGGCAAGACCACCGTCTTCAACGCCCTCACCCACGCGGGCGCCCTGGCCACGGCCTACGCCTTCAGCTCGGCCGAGGCCAACCACGGCGTGGTCGCCGTGCCCGACGAGCGCCTCGACCGCCTGAACGAGGTGTTGCAGACCCCGCGCGAGGTCCATGCCACGATCGAGGTCGTCGACATCCCCGGCCTGGGCGGCGGCGCCGAGCATCCCCAGGGTCTCGGCAGCCGCTTTCTCGCCGACATCCGCGAGGTCGACGCCGTCGCCCACGTGGTGCGCGCCTTCGAGAACCCCGAGGTGGCCTTTCCGCGCGCCACGATCGACCCGGTGGCCGACGTCGAGGCCGTCGAGACCGAGCTCGTCCTGAGCGACCTCGAGCTCGTCGAGCGGCGTCGCGACAAGACGGCCAAGGCGGCCCGTGCCGGCGACGCCGCCGCCAGGAAGGAGATGGCCGTGCTCGAGCGCCTCGCCGCCGGCCTGGGCGAAGGCCGTCGTGCCCGCGAGATCGAGCGCGGCACCGACGAAGAGGCGCTCATGCGCGACCTCGCCCTGGTCACCGAGCGGCCGGTGCTGTTCGTGCTGAACACCGACGAGTCGCACCTCGAGGCCGGCACGGCGCTGGCTGCCTGGGCCGCCGAGCGCGGCGATCAGGTCGTCGCCCTGGCGGCCCGGCTCGAGGTCGAGCTCGCCGAGCTCGAGCCCGACGAGGCCGCCGAGTTTCGCGACGAGCTCGGCGTGCCGCCGGGCGGGGTCGACGACCTCATCGCCGCCTGCTACCGCGCCCTCGGCTACATCACCTTCTTCACCGGCGACTTCAAGTCGAGCGAGAGCCGCGCCTGGCAGCTGCCCCGCGGCTCGACGGCCTGGCAGGCCGCCGGCCGTATCCACGGCGACATCCAGAAGAAGTTCGTGCGCGCCGAGGTCGTCTCGCTCGCCGACCTGCTCTCCCTGGGCTCCTTCGCCCACGCCCGCGACAAGGGCGCGCTGCGCATCGAGGGCAGGGAGTACGTGGTCGCCGACGGCGACGTCATGAACTTCCGCCACACCGCGTAAGGATCGCCGGCGCCCCCGCATGGCGCCGGCCGGCGGGCACGGGCGACCCGCCTGCTTGACAGCCTCGCGGCCGTCCCAGAAGATGGGCCGCGTAAGATCATCGTCCGGCACGACTCGTCGGACAGCCTCCCGAAGGGCGCCGGTTGAACCTTCGCGCAGACATCGCGCGCACCACCACACGGGCCGCCGCATCCGCGGCCGGCCACGAGTTCTTCGGCGGCATCTGGTTCAAGATCTTCACAGAGCGCGGTCCCTCGCGCTGCACCCCCACGCCGTAGCGCTCAGGCGGACCGCCGGCCCCCCGGGGCCCGGCCCACCAGAAGCGCACGTGAGCGGCGACCACTCCGGACCTTCGGCCCCCGGCGGCTGCCGCCCGCCAGGCGCCCGGGCCGGCCACTCGGCCCCTCATGCGAGGAGCCTGGACGAAAGGGGGAAGGCATGTCAGCAGCCCGCATCACCGTATGGAGCGACGACGACTGCCGGCGCGTGCACGAGGCCACCCTGCGTGTCCTCTCCGAGACCGGCATCGACGTCCGTTACCCGCCCGCCCTCGAGGTCTTCGCCGCGGCCGCCGGCCGGGTCGACGGCACACGCGTCCGCTTGGACGCAGCCGTCGTCGACAAGGCCCTTGCTTCCGCCCCCCGGACCTGGACCGTCCGGTCGCGCGGCCGCGACGAAGCCCTCGAGCTGCGCAACGGCAACACGTACTTCGGCACCGGCTCCGACTGCCTCTACTACCGCGACCCCGACACCGGGGAGCGGCGCCGCGTGCGGGCCGCCGACATCGAGGAGATGGCGGCCCTGTGCGAGCAGCTCCCGCATCTCGACTTCGTCATGTCGATGGGCCTGCCCGAAGACGCGCCCCTGGCGGTCGACGACCTCTCGGCCGTAGCCGCCATGCTCGCCGGCACGCGCAAGCCGCTCATGGTCGCCACCCGCAACGGCGGCGTCGTCAAGGCCGTCAAGGACATGTGCGCCGCCGCCGGCGCGGCCGACAGCTTCATGATCTACGCCATGCCCGCTCCGCCGCTCATGCACGACCGCGACGGCCTCACCAAGCTGGCCGCCTGCGCCGAGCACGAGGTGCCCATCATCTGGGCGGCGGCGCCCAACGCCGGATCCACCGGACCGCGCTCGATCGCCGGCACCGCGGTGGTGGGCAACGCCGAGACGCTCGCCGGCCTCGTCTACCACCAGCAGATCCGCCCCGGGGCGCCCTTCGTCTTCGGCGTGGGCGTCGGAGCCATGGACATGCGCACCGCGGTCGACGCCTACACGACCCCCGAGAGCCCGCTCGGCCAGGCGGCGCAGGAAGACCTCTGCCGCTGGTACGGGCTGCCCAGCTTCAACTACGCGGCCATGTCCGACTCGAAGACGATCGACGAGCAGTTCGCCCTCGAGTACGGCCTCACCGCCATGGCCGGCGCCCTGCCCCGGGGCACGCTGGTGCACGACGTGGGCTACCTCGAGTCGGGCCTGCAGAGCTCGTGCGAGTCGATCGTCTTCGGCAACGCCGCGATCGGCTGGGCCAAGGCCTTCATGGCCGAGGTGCCGACCGACGACGAGGCGCTCGCCGTCGGCGAGATCACCGAGGTCGGTCCGGGCGGCAACTTCCTGGCCCGCAAGTACACCCGTCGTCACGCCCGCGATTTCTGGTACGACGAGCTCTTCGACCACGCCGTTTACGATCGCTGGAACGCCGGCGGTCGCACGACGATGCTCGATCGCGTCAGGGCGCGCGTCGCCGAGCTGCGCGGCGCTCGCGCCTTCACCCTCGATCCCGAGGCGCGTGCCCGTGTCGCGGCCATCATGGCGGCGGCCGGGACGGAGCGCGAGGCATGACCGAGCCCGGCACCAGCGCGCCGGACGGCGGCGTGCCGCTCGTCCGCCGCGCCGAGCTGCGCGTCTGGGACGACGCCGCCTGCCGGCGCGTGCACGAGGCCACCTGCGAGGTGCTCGCCGAGACCGGCGTCGAGGCGCGTCACCCACGCGCGCTCGAGCTGCTGCGGCAAGCGGGCGCGGATGTCGCAGCCACCCGCGCCCGCCTGCCACGCGAGCTCGTCGAGCGCACCCTGGCAGGCGCCCCGCGGCGCTTCACCCTCAAGGGCCGGGCGCCCGACGGCAGCCTCGACCGCGAGCTCGCCGACGGCGAGACCTGGTTCGGGACCGGCCCCGACTGCCTGTACGTCGACGATCCTGCCGACGGCCGCCGTCGCGCTCGCCTGGCCGACGTCGAGCGCTTCGCCCGCCTCGCCGAGCAGCTCCCCAACATCGACTTCGTCATGTCGATGGGGCTGCCCGAAGATGCCGACCCGGAGCGCGTCGACCTGGCCCAGCTCGCCGCCATGCTGGCCGGCACCCGCAAGCCGATCGTCGTCTCGAGTCCCTTCGGCGGCGATTCGTTGCGCACCATGGTCGCCATGGCGGGGGCCTGCGGGCAGGCCGCCAGCCTGGCCTGCCTGGCCATGTCGTCGCCGCCGCTGCAGCTCGACGAGATCTGCCTCGACAAGCTCCTCGTCTGCGGCGAGCTCGACCTGCCCGTGGTCCTCGCGCCGGCGCCGTCGGCCGGCTCGACGGCGCCGGCGTCGATCGCGGCCGTCGTCGTGGTCGCCAACGCCGAGGTGCTCGCCGGCCTCGTCGTGCACCAGCTCGCCACGCCGGGCGCGCCGTTCCTCTACGGCGCCGGCATCGGCGTGCTCAACATGCAGACCATGGTCGACGCCTACCGGCCGCCGGGGGTGGCCCTCGGCAACCAGGCGTCGATCGACCTGGCCCGCTGGTACGGCCTGCCGAGCTGGGCCTACGCGGGCGACTCCGACAGCAAGCTCTTCGACGAGCAGGCCGCCGCCGAAGCCGCCATGGGCGCGATCCTCGGCGAGCTCTGCAGGGCCACCCTGCTGCACGACGTGGGCTACCTCGAGTCGGGCCTGCAGAGCTCCTACGAGCACCTCGTGCTGGGTGACGAGCTCGCCGCCTACGCGCGCGCCTTCGGCCGCGAGCTGCCCGTCGACGACGAGGCGCTCGCCCTCGACGAGATCAAGCGGTCGGGGCCCGGGGGCAACCACCTCGCCCGGCCCATGACCCGGGCCCGCTACCGCGACTTTCGCCAGTCCGGGCTGCTCGATCAGTCCGTCTACGAGCGTTGGCGGGCCGATGGAGCGACCACCCTGAAGCAGCGTATCGCGACGCGCACGGCGGACTTGCTCCGCGGCGCGCCGCCCTTCACACTCGATGCAACGACACGGCGGCGCCTCGACGAGCTCGTCGAGCAGGCGCCGCCCGGCCGGTGACCTTGCGCCCCCGAGGAGGCAGCGCCACGATCGAGGTCCGCTCACCCGTCACTCGCTCCCCGCGGAGCGCGTCCAGTCCGCAGACGAAAAGGAGCCATCCATGTCGTTGAACCTCTCCCGCCTCTGGCGCGCAGGTCTGCTCGTCGTCCTCGTCGTCGCCGTGGTGGCCGTGGGGACGGCCGTCGCCCAGGCCGCCTCGAGCGCGAGCCCGACGGCCAGCGGCGCTCCCTCGAGCGGCTCGCTCGTGGTGCGTATCGGCCAGCTCCAGAACCCCGACAACCTGAACCCGTTCATCGGCGTCCAGGGTCTCGACTACCAGATCTGGCACCTGAACTACGACTTCCTCGTGGGCTTCGACGCCAAGACGCTGGCGCCGCGTCCCGAGCTCGCCACGAGCTGGACGACCTCGCCCGACGGCAAGACCTGGACCTTTCAGACACGCCAGGGCGTGAAGTGGCAGGACGGCGTGCCCTTCAGCGCGGCCGACGTCGCCTTCACCTTCAACTACATCGTCAAGAACAACCTGTCGACCCTTGCCGTCTACACCGACGGCATCACGGGAGCCAAGGCGACCGGACCAAACACGGTCGAGATCTACACGAGCGCGCCCAAGGCCAACATGCTGCGCATGGTCGTGCCGATCCTGCCCAAGCACATCTGGTCGAAGGTCTCGGGCAAGGCGGCCAGCACGAGCTTCCAGAACAAGCCGCCGATCGTGGGCACCGGCCCCTTCCAGGTCGTCAAGTGGGTCTCGCACCAGTACGTGGAGCTCAAGGCCAACCCGGACTACTGGGGCGGCGCGCCGCACATCCAGTACCTCTACATCCTCACCTACACCAACGCCGACACCATGGCGCAGGACTTGAAGCTGGGCACCATCGACGCCGCCGTCGACGTGCCGCCCGCGGAGTTTCGCCAGCTCGCATCCGACAAGGACATCACGACCAACAAGGGCGCCGCCTGGCAGTTCACCGAGCTTGCCTTCAACTGCTACGCGAGCCCCAACTCCAAGGGCAACCCCGTGCTGCGCGACCCGGTCTTCCGTCAGGCCCTCAACTACGCGATGGATCGTGACAAGGTCGTCAGCACCGCCTTCTACGGCTACGCGCAGCCCGGCTCGTCGCTGATCGTGCCCTACTCGCCGTTCCACTGGCAGCCGCCGGCCGGCCAGGCCTTCACCTACGATCCGGCCAAGGCCAACCAGATGCTCGACGCCGCCGGCTACAAGCGCGGCCCCGATGGCTACCGCACGACCAAGCAGGGCAAGCCGCTCACGCTGCGCCTCATGGTGACGACCGACTCGCCGGCGAACGAGATCGCCGGCAAGCTCGCCGTGCAATGGTTCAAGGACGTGGGCGTCAAGGTCACGCTGTCGACGGTCGACTCCGGCGTCCTCGTGAGCGCCCAGTACCAGTTCGCCGGCAACACCTACACGCCCAACTGGGACATGTTCATGTGGTACTGGACCCAGGACGTCGATCCCGCCTTCATGGTGAGCATCTACACGCCGGCGCAGTCGACCGGCAGCGGCTGGAACGACTGCCTGTGGACCGACCCCGCCTACACGAAGCTCTCCGACGAGGCGGCGACCACGATCGACCAGGCCAAGCGCATCCCGATCGTGCAGCAGGCCGAGCAGATCTTCTACAAGGCGTCGCCGTACGTGATCATGGCCTACCCCTACCAGCTCGAGGCCTGGAACAGCGCCAAGTGGACGGGCTGGACCAAGGCGCCGGCAGCCGCCGGGGCCGCCATCTACGACTACAACAACATCGACACCTACCGGAACCTGACGCTCGCCAGCAACTCGACGAGCACGGGCGGCGGCGCGCGCGGCATGACGATCGCACTGATCGTGGTGGCCGTCGTCGTGGTCGCCGGCATCGTCGTCTTCGTCCTGCGGCGGCGGCGCTCGCAGGCTCTGGAGTCGTGACCGGCGCGCCGGAAGCGCGCGGCGACGGGGGCGGGGCGGCTGCAAGCCGCCCCGCCCCCGTCCGTCGGGCATGAACGGACCCACCGAACCGGGACCGAGCGGCCTGCCAGCCGGCTACGGGCTGCGGCGGCCGCGGGGCGACGACCTCGACGAGGTCGTCGCCCTCATCGCCGCCGCCGACCTGGCCGCGACCGGCGACACCACGGCCAGCCCCGACGACCTGCGCTCCGAGTGGGCCCAGCCGCGCTTCGAGCTCACGCGGCACGCCTGGCTGGTCGTGACGCGCGATGATGCGGCGCCCGGCGCACACCACGCGGCCGGCGGG
>Ga0335080_10002547_pt1 | contig 18206 bp, 10 predicted proteins | sample Lox_Sample_34_FD_206720 | JGI IMG/M metagenome (GOLD analysis project Ga0335080, IMG submission 206720) | Soil microbial communities from Loxahatchee National Wildlife Refuge, Florida, United States - Lox_Sample_3.4 | ecosystem: Environmental > Terrestrial > Soil > Wetlands | place: USA...
GACGATGGCTAACCCCCAAGGCTCAAGCGCAAGCCTCGCGCCTTTCGCTATCGCGCGGTCCGACAGAAACTCGCTGCCGGCGCCATACGGATACACCACAGTCTGCGCCGTCGACGAGAAATTCCTGAGTCCGAGGCAGACCTAGCTTAGCTATAGCTAGAGAATTACCCGAACAGCTTCAAAGCGAGTCGTTCCTGCCGACTCCGGTATGGGCAACGCGGCCGGCAGGACAGTGTCCTCATTGGCCCGGTGCTCCCAGTTGCCTGGCAGCGTCATCCAGCACAAACACCCAGTCGCCCTGCCCCGGGGGATCGAACTGCCGCGTGCCCTGAACCGGATATGTTCCAGCAAGTGAAGCCTTGCCGGTGCGCGGGTCGAACCACCAGGCCCTAGCCTGGCTGCCGGAGAGTTTCGCCATCTCCACCGTGATGGTGCGCGCGGAAGGCATGTAGGCGATGAGCGTGCTTCCGTCCGAGGTGAGCGCAGCGCCCAGGTAGTCCCAGCCCCAGAACTCGCCCAGCCCGCCGGTTATGACTTTGTGATCCTGATCGGGCACCAGATCGAACCAGCGGCGGGAGCGAAACAGCCTGCCCCAGTGCATCATGCCGACCGATCCGGGAAGGTCCATCGCCGCCTGCCAGCCCGGGTTGAACAGCCAGACTGGATTGTTGCCCATAACGTGTCCGAATCCGCCGCAGAGGATGGCCCAGTAGGCCTGCCGGCGAATCTGCACTTCGGAGGAATTGTGCTCGCCCTCGTAGATGCTCTCGATCAGAAAGTAGGGCCGGATCGGTTTGCGATTGTACTCCTCGATCAGGCGCGTCTGAATGATCTGGTAGGCATAGGCGTTGTTGATGTCGAGCCACGGGCCTGGATACTCTTCAGGAACGGGAGAATCGGAGTGGCAGTGTGCGGTAAAGAGATGGCGGTTGTCGAACTGCCGGATGCCGAACGCGATCATGTCCACGTTCTCGCGCGCGGGGCCGGGGTCGCGGTCGCCGCCCATCACCCAGACGATGTTGTCGAAATCCTTGTAGCGTTTGCCGAGGAACTGACCGTATCGCAGCATTTGCTCGGGGCCGTTCGCCATCAGTTCCTCGACGAATCCTTCGTCGGTGCCGGTGTAGCCGAGGTAGATCGGAGCCAGAAGAACGGTGATGCCGTACTCGCCTGCTTTGCGAATCACCCAGTCTGCGTGCGAGAAATACTTCTCATTCGGCACGGTCCAATCAGACATCTTCGCAAACGGTGGCTCGCCGTATAGATCGCGCGGAGGGTTCTTCGCGAACTTGTGTTCGATCAGGTTCACCAGGATGGCGTTGAAGCCCTTGGCGCGGCGATTCTGCAGGTACTTCTCGGCGTCCTCTTTGGTCAGATTGGCGATGAGCGACCACGGCGCGTCGGCCTGAAAGAGAGCGGGATTGCCCTGAGGGTCAATCAGATAGCGGTGATTCTCGCTGATTCGAAACGGTTTATCCTGCGCGAGGGCTGTCGCCAGGCACAGCGTGAGTAAGAACAGCAGGGTGGCTCTTTGCATCGCATCTCCGGAAATCGCGTGGCTTAGCCACAATGCTACACCCGGGCGTTGGTTTTGAAAAGGGCAAAACGCATGTATGCTCAATGTTTGCAGCGATTTTGTCTCATCGCGTTCTGTGCCGTGGCGCTGTCAGCGCAGGTTCGCGACCCCGACCAGATCTATAAGGACGCGATCGACCTCGCCGGCCGCGGCGACGCGCCGGCAGCAGCCGCGAAGTACCGTGAGTTTCTCGAGCTTCGCCCGGATTCTGTGGAGGCGCGGACCAATCTTGGCGTTGCGCTGGCTTCGCTGGGACGCTATGACGAGGCCATCGCGAACTACCAAATTGCGCTGCGCCAGGCGCCGCAGAGTCCGGTTGTCCGGCTGAATCTGGCGCTGGCGTGGTACAAGCAAGCTAACTACGAGAAGGCTGCCAGCGAGCTTGCGGAGGCACGGCGTCTGGATGCGGCCAATAAGCAGGCACTGTATCTGCTGGCTGACTGCCGCCTGCGCCTCGGCAGCTACAAAGAAGCCATCGAGTTGTTGCGGCCCGCTTTCGATGTGAGCCCGGACGACAAGGCGGTCGCCTACATGCTTGGAATGGCGTTAATCCGCGACGGCCAGACCGGTGAGGGTCAGAAAGTGATCGACCGCATCTTCGCGGGCGGGTCGGCGGAGGCGAATCTGCTGCTGGGTGCCGCGGCGCTCGAAACGCACGAGGACGCCAAAGCGCTCGATAGTCTGCATAAGGCGGCAGGGCAAAACCCGAGACTGCCCGCGGTGTGGTCGCTCTGCGGGCGGGCGCAGATGGAAACGGGCGACAACCCTGGTGCCATCACATCGTTCCGCAAGGCACTTCAGGAAGATCCCAACGACTTCGACGCCAACCTGAACCTGGGCGCGCTGCTGCGGCACGACAACAATCTCGACGAAGCGGCCATGTACCTTGAGCGCGCGCTGCGCCTGCGGCCAGCTGCTCTCTCCGCGCGATTCCAGATGGGATCGGTGGAGTTGTCGCAGGGGAAACTCGAGCAGGCCCGCGCGGATTTGGAGGCTGTCGCGCGCGAATCGCCGGATTTTCAGCCGGTGCATGTCCAGCTTGTCTCGCTCTACTACCGCCTCAATCGCAAGGAGGACGCCGAGCGCGAGCGACAGATCGTTTTGAAGCTCGACGAGAAGGAGCGCCAGCAGCGGGTCAACGAGGCTCGCTGATTCGCACCACTCGATCCGCCGCCACGTCGCGCAGGGTTTGCACGGTTCCCGACGGCCACCGGATCTCGATCAGATCTACTCTTTCGGCATCGCCGAGGCCGAAGTGCACCGGACCCGCGCTTGACGATGCATATCCAGACGCCGTTGAGACGTAGTTGAACTGCTGTCCAAATTTCGTCACCAGCCGGACGCGTGCGCCGTTGCCGTCGCGGTTGCTCTTTGTACCGCGAAGCGCCAGTTCGATCCAGTGGCGGCGGTTGGGGCTGTCGTTGATCCAGATTTCGGCGGGCGCGCTCAGGGCGGTGACGACAAGATCGAGCTTGCCATCGTGATCGAAATCCCCGACGGCGGCGCCGCGATGCCGTCGCGGCGGCTGTGCGGCGAACCCGGCCTCTTCGGTGAGCGCAGTCCATTTCTTCGCGCTGCCCGGATTGCGGAACACGGTGTTGATCTGGTCGATGGCCATCACCGAACTCATCGCTTCCGATTGCACATGGCCGCGGCTCGCGAAGATGTCCTTCCAGCCATCGTTGTCGAAATCGGCGATGTTGACGCTGTAGCCCGCCATGGAGTCGGACGCGGCGGTCAGCCCCGTCTCCGAGGTGATTTCCCGAAATGTCCCGTGGCCCTGATTGCGATAGAGGGGGAAGGTCTCGTGGTTCAGCGCCGCCAGACAGATATCCGGCAGGCCGTCGTTATCGACATCGCGAAAATCCGAACCCATGCCCGAAATCAGGTTGCCGTGCTCGGGTAGTGCCACGCCGGCGTCGAACGCCACTTCGCGGAACCGCACTCCGCCGTCGTTGTGAAAGACGAAGTTGAAGAGCTTATCGTTGGTGACGAACAGGTCCGGCAGACCGTCGCCGTCGTAATCGGCCACGCTGACGCTCATTGCCTTGCCGGGATGCGCGCGGATGCCGGACTTCTCCGAAACATCCTCGAAAGTGCCGTTGCCGCGATTCAGGAACAACTGGTTCGGCGTTTCCTTGTAGAAGCGCGGATGGCAGTAGTCCGACTTACCCTTGTAGTCGCACTTCGGCTCGTGAGCGCCGTCCCAAGCCAGGTAGTTCGCGACGAACAGATCGAGCAGACCGTCGTTGTTCACATCCACCCATGCGGCGCCGGCAGCCCATAGCGGACCGTATTGCTTGTCCACGGCCGCCAGCCCCGCGCGCGCGGTGACGTCGGTGAATGTGCCATTGCCGTTGTTGTGGTAGAGCGTGTTGCGATGGACGCCGCCGACAAAAATGTCCTCATAGCCGTCGTTGTCGTAGTCGCCAATGGTCACGCTGGTGTCGTATCCGCTGCCCGCCAGCCCGGCCTGCTCCGTAACATCGGTGAATGTTCCATCGCCGTTGCCGCGGAACAGGCGATTCCGATAGCGCGGCGCATCGCCCTTCCGCAACGTGTCGATATCCGCGCCGTTGGTGAAGAAGATATCGAGGTTGCCGTCGTTGTTGTAGTCGAAGACCGCGACGCCGCCGGCCATGGTCTCGGGCGCATGACGCGCGGGCGATTCGCAACTGTCGAGGACGAAATCGATGGGCCGGTAAGTGAAATGGATCGGACTCGGACGTTCGCCCGCCATCAGCATCGTTACCAGAAACAGAACCAGCCTCACCGGCTGCCCTCGCTCTTTCTCTCGGCGGACTTCAGACGCTCCATTTCCGCTGCTTCACGATCGCCGTCCGCTTTGCGGCCCGCCGCAAAGTACGCCCTGGCCAATGCCCAGCGGACCCGTGAGTCCTTTGGCGCGGCATCACGAGCGGCCTCGAGTTCCCGAATGCCGGCCGCAAGATCGCCGCTTCCGACCAATGCCTGCCCCAGGACGAGGTGAGCATCGGAAGCGCCGGGGGCGAGCGCCACCGCCTGGCGGGCAAACGGGAGCGCATTCTCCGATTTGTCTTCACGAACATATTCGGAGGCGATCTGGATTCTGGCGTGGATGTTATCCGGAGCGACCTCAAGCTCGCGGCGCATCTGCTCAATCCCTTCTTCGGGACGCGACTTCATGAGCAGGTCGCCATAGAGCAGGTGAATGCCGGGCTCGTCAGGATACTGCTCGACAAGCTGGCGCAACAATGTCGCAGCCTTCACATCGTCACGCGCTGCAAAGGCCGAGGCAGCCTCGCCGGCGATGCTAAACATCTCGCGGCGGGCGGCCGGGATCTCCGCGGGAAGCAGCGGCATGCGCAGCGCGGCAGCGCCCAAAGCTTCCATCACGCGCGCGTCCCGCCGCTCGCGGAACCGCGGGCTGAGCAACACTTCCATGCTTTCGTCGAAGCGCTCGAAACGGGTCAGCAGCACCGCCGTGAGATACCAGGCCGAGCGCGTCATTTCCTCGCGCCCGCCGAGACCCTGTGCCAGGCCGCGCTGCAGATGCGTCAGCGCCCGCGCATACTCGCGCGTCTGAAACTCGCTCATGCCGAGGAGTACGAAGCCCGGCCCCGCGTCCGGCTCGCTGGCGACGAAGCGGCGCATGACATCCCGGGCCTCGGGAAAACGCTCGCGGTCGTACTCGAGCGAGCCCAGGAACCAGAGGCCTTCCTTCCAGCCGGGGCGCAGTTCCAGGGCACGGCGGTACAACTCGATCGCTTCGTCGGTGCGGCTGGCGTCGCGCACTTCGGCGGCCTGCCGCGCGACCGAGTCGAAATCGGGCGTCTGCATCGCCAGAAAGAACACCAGCGCCGCGATCATTTCGAGGTCCTCTCCCGCTCGCGCTCTTTCAGTTTCGTAAACAGGGCGCGTTCACGCGCGGCATCGGCGTCGCGTCCCATCTGCTGGTAGGCCCGCGCGAGTGAAAAATGTACCGCGGCGCTCTCGGGAGCCAGATTCCGGGCGATCTCCAGTTCGCGAGTCCCGTCGGCATATCGCTCCAGTTGCAGAAGCGCGTCGCCCATGGTCTTGTGCGCCGGGAAGTTCCCTGGCTCGATGTCAGCGGCCTTCCGGGCCAGCTCCAGCGCCTGGGCCGCCTCTCCATTGCCGAGGTGAAACATGGCGAGTTGCACCATGGCGGCGGCGTGACGCGGCGAGATCTGACGCTCGCGCTCGAACTGCTTCGCCGCGGCGTCGCTCTGGTGTGAGTCCAGCAGCACCGTCCCCAGAAAGTAATGGACGTTGGGATGGGCATCATAGTGCCGCAGCAACATTCGAGCCTCCTGGTCGGCCCGCTCCGGGCGCTGCAGTGCGGTTTGCATGGCTGCCCTGCCGGCGAGCCACACCGGCTCACGCTCTTCCGGTGGATACTCCTCCGGCAGACGGGCCATGCGCAGGGCCGCCAGCCCCATGGCCTCTTCCAGCTCCGGGCCGCTGTTGCCGAGCCTTGCCCGCGCGTTCAGGAGAACGGTGGCGCGCTCAAACTCGCCTTTGCGGATGAGCAGCAGCGCCCAATGGAAGTAGGCAACGGTCAGCAGTTCGTTCGAGGCTGGCGGCTTTTTCGCGGCCCATTCGGTGAAGTGACCGACGGCGAGATCATATTCGCGCGTCTCGTACTCGCACAAGGCGAGCAAACCCAGGGCTGGCGCGGGGTTTTCGGCGAGCTGTACAAACCGCGCCAGGGCCCGGCGCGCCTCTTCGAAGCGATCCTCATCGTAGTAGAGAGTCCCGAGGCTCCACCATCCTTCGTCCCACGCGGGGCGCAGCCGGACGCCATCGGAGTAGAGACGAATAGCATCGGCCAGGCGACCGGCCTCGCGCGCCTGGGCGGCCTGCTTTGCGATCTGGAGGAAGGAGCCGGCGGATTGGCGGGTCTGGGACGGCTCCTTCGCGCCCAGGAGAACAGAAAGAGCCGCAAAAACAACGGCTGCGCCATGCATGATTCGCTTCAAGCTTAAATGAAAAACGGGGCGGCCGCGACAAACCGCCCCAACCAACATCGTGTAACCGAGTTCAACAACCGGGGTGACCGGTCTCCGGCCACCCCGGTCCTCTTGTGGGGGTCAGAACAAGTACTTCACGGACAGCTCGATCACGCGATGACCGGTCTTGTACTGGGCCACACCGAAGTTCTGCGTCTGCAGATGGCCAGTGGCATCGTAGGTCAGATACAGGTTGCCGTCACCGGAATGGAACGTGGTTAACGGATGGTTAAGGAAATTGAACGCGGAGAAGCGGAACTGGAGAATCTGCCTTTCCGTGATGCTGAACTTCCTGGTCAGCGCCAGATCGCTGTTCCAGAATGCCGGACCTGGCAGGTACGGGAAGACGCCGGCTCCCAGCGTCCCGGAAGGCGCCGGGCCGAAGCATGCCGGATTGAGATATTGATTCTTCCCGAGGCCGGATGTCGGATTGCAGAGCAGGATCGGCTGCAACTGGATTCCGGCAATCTGGTTCGCGCTTAGGTTGGTTTCCGAGAAGTTGAAGTTGGTGGATTGCGCGATGAGGTCGGGGCCGCTCTCGAATTGCGTGATGCCCGAGATTTGCCAGTTGTTGGCAATCCCGTTGGCCACGCGGTTGCCTAGTTCCATCTTTGGCGTGGTCAGGGTGTAGGCCAGACTGAGAACCTGCGGCCGGTTGCCAGGGTTGACACCCCAGTAGTAGTCAAGCCCGTAGTTCGGCAGCGACGCGTTTACGTTCTGGTGGGCCATTGACTTCGAGAAGGTATAGTTCGCCTGCAGGTTCAGGAAACCTACACTCCGCCGAAGACTGGCCTGCAACGAATCGTATTCGGACTTCATAATGTTCTTGTTCTGGTTGATGCTCTGGTAGTTCACCATCGGCCGATACGGATCGACGCTGGAAGCGTCGCCTGGGATCACGGTCCCGAAGGGCACAGCGTTGATGTCCACTGTGGTGGGGCCGTAGTTGCCCTGATTACCTACATAGGAAGTCTCCAGCAGGAAGTTGCCGGGCAGTTGCTGGTCGATAGAGAAGCTGTAGCTGGTCACCAGTTGCTCCTCGTCGTCGTGCGGATCGGTGACGTTGATAGTTGTGTAGCCGCTGGACGGCCCCTGCTGGATGGGAGCCACGGTGAGCTGATCCACCGACGCCCATGTCAGACAGCCGTCCTGATTGAAGCCGCAGGAGTAAGAGGACTCGCCCGCTGCCGTCGATTGCGGAGAGGTCGTGTTGTGTTGCTGCGTACCCAGGGGCGTGCGGTACTTGCCCCAGCCGCCGCGCAATACCGTCTTGCCGTTGCCGAAGACGTCGTAGGCGAGTCCGAAGCGCGGCGAGTAGAAAAACAGCCGCGTGTCGAAGATGCCGCTGTTAGGAACGCTCTTGTTCATGCCATGCCATTCCAGCCCCGTGTGCGCGTTCACCTGCGAAGGATCGTTGCTGTACTTGGTGGGGTCGAAGACGGCGAGCCCGATGCCGGCGCGATCGTAGGGCGTGGGCATGTGCGAAAAGCGGATGCCGTAGTCGATGGTGAGCCGCGAGGTGATCTTCCAGTGATCCTGCGCGTAGAACTCGATCCACTGGTTGGCGAAGTTGCCGGGAGGCGTGTAGGAGTTCTCCAGATAGCTGGAAAAGCCCTGGCCCATCAGCAAGTCGGCGTAGTTGTTGCCGGTGTTCGAAGCCCAGCTGCTGTACTCGAAATAGCCGTTGGATTGTGTCCAGTTTGTCTCATCGTGTCCGACCAGCTCGTAGTAAGCGCCGAACTTCATGGAGTGGGTCCCGATCACCTTGGACAGGTTTTCGGATACGTTCCAATCGCCGCTCCTGGCGTACATCTGGCCGTTCGGTGTGAAATCGTAGCCGTTGCGGCCCAGCACCGGGATGCCGGCGTCCCAGCTCACGCCCAGCACCGGATTGGTGTCGGAGTCGTGATAGATGCCCTTGTAGGGATAGCCGGATTCCTTGCGTTGCAACTTCGTTGGATCCTCGGGGTAGTCCGGGAAGTTCACGCGCGTGTAAGCGAACGTGGTCTCGCTGGTCATAGTAGGCGAGAACACGTGGGTCAGGCTGCTGCTGATGGCATCGGACCCGTTCGCGCCGATGATGTTACTGGGGTTGGGAACGCAGTTATCGCATCCAGGTCCGCCCCACATGCCCGTGGGCTGGTTCTGCTGTTCACGCTGGGCGTTGTAGCGGACGAAGAGCTTGGTGTTGTCGCTGACGCTGTAATCGACGCGGCTGAGGGACTGCCAGGAATTCTCGTGCGCGATCAGCGCGGTCACGTAGTTGTAGCCGTTGTTGCCGATGGGATCGACGTTCGGCTTCGGATAGAGATTCATGAGGATCTTCGCGCCGGGGTCGATCAGTTGCTGCGGGATGACACCGCCCACTACGCCGTAGCCCGTGGGCACCACTCCCAGGTTGCCCTGCAGGGGACCCATTGAGGCCGCCTGGCTGAAATCGCCGTTGCGTTCATCCAGAGTCGGCACGAAAGCGCGGTCCACGCCGCCGTCGATGGTCTGCCTGTAATACTCGTAGCCTTCGAAGAAGAACAGCTTGTCCCGCTGCCGGTTGAATTTCGTGAAGGGGAGCAGGACCGGGCCGCCGATGTTGCCGCCAGGGAAGTAGTAGTTGCTGTCCGGCTTGGGTGCGCCGAGGGCGTTGTTGGCCCAGTCGGCGGAATTCAGCACGGCGTTGCGCGCCGTCAGGTACCCGGCGCCGTGAAAATCCCTGCCACCCGACTTTGAGACCGTATTCATGACCACGCCGCTCTGGGTATTCTCGGCGGCGAAGTTGGAGGTCAGGATTTTGATCTCCTGAATCATTTCGACGTTGGGATTCACCGGAGTGGCGCCGCCCGGAGCACCGGGATCGTAGGTGTGAGCTCCGTCCATGGTAATGTCGACGATCTGGCCGTTGATGTTAGTGCCGCCGTTGCCGCCCTGATTACCGCCCAGACCGGCCCCGTTGATGCCGTAGTTCTCGCCGGTATAGGCCTGGCCGTTGACGCCTCCGTTTGCCACCATGGCCGCGCCCGGCAGAATCTTGATCAGCTCCGCCGCGTTCCGGCCAAGCAGAGTCAGATTCTGCAACTCGTGGGATGTAATCAGTGCCGATTTTTCGCCCGAGTCCACGGTGACAAGCTGATCGGTGGCCGCGACCACCTGGACGTGTTCCACACTGGAAGCGAGTGTCAGCTCGATCTTCATTGTTTTGTTTTCGGCGCTGTTCAGCGTCACGCCTGTGACCTGATACTTGCCGAAACCGCTGGTTTCAGCGGTCACCGAGTAGCTGCCAGCTGGGAGCGCCGCGACGTCGAAGAACCCGCTTCCATTGGTTACCGTTTTCCTGACATCGCCGGACTTCTCGTTTGTCACCGTGATGTTGACTCCCGGGACCACCGCGCCACTGCTGTCCCACACGGTCCCGGTGAGTGTGCCGTATATGGACTGCCCATATACGACTCCCATAAGAAGCGCGAGACCCGCTACCAGGCGTATGCACATTCTCGTCATTGCTTCTCCTTTCTCCCGTCTTCAACCTTCAATCCCTGCACCGGCAGCCAACATGGGCTTCAACCTTCCGGGTTACTTCGCCAGTGACGGCAGAGGAAATCCTGCCGTGATCGAATTGCTTCACAGAGGATGCACTGGAATACTGCTGCCCCTTGTATGCTCTGGCGGTAGTATATGCATACTAGTGCGGCACCACCTGCCGGAAACCGCTACGACATGGTTTACGGGAAAGCGCTACCTGGCCACGAGTAACGGCGTAACGTGGCTTAGCCTGTGATACAGCGGGGCTCTGAAAGACCTCTGGACCGGCAAATAGAAGCGGCCAGTCCCAGGTAAGTCCTTCCTGGCATATCCTCCCAAGTGACGGGATAGCAATGGTTTGCTGCCCGTCATGCACCGCTTTGGAATTGGTGTCGCTTAACATTGTACGGTGGCATAGCCACGCTAGCAGATTTGGGCTATTGCGTCAAGATGAAATCAGTGCAATGGAGATGTTACGGAACCGGTCGTCATCGTGAGTAACTTGATGCCAAAGCAACGCGTTACGGTAGCGATGCTTTCTCGTAGCGTCGGCTCCGTGAGTGTGTTATACATGTATTTTGGCTAAGCCATGGGTCTTGTTAGAGAGCCGATTTATCAACAACTAAACCAGGCGCTTGTGGAGCTGATCCGGTCCGGCGAGTTCCCAGTTGGCTCGAGGTTCCTGACCGAGCGTCAGATATCGGAACGGTTCGGGGTGAGCCGGGCCACCGCCAATAAAGCGCTCTCCAATCTGGTATCCGAAGGCGTGGTGACTTTCCGCAAAGGCGTCGGCACCTACGTCCGCGGCCGTCCGATGGACTACAATCTGCGAGCTCTCGTCAGCTTCACCGAGGAGGCCATCGCGGCCGGTAAAGTCCCGGAGACGCGCGTGCTGCATTTCGAGACCACGCCCGCTTGCGAAGCGGGTGAGGACGTTGTCGAGTTGATGCGGGTGACCGCCGAAACACCCCTGATCTATGTGGAGAGGCTTCGCCTGGCCGACGGCCTTCCGGTGATTCTGGAAAGACGCCATGTCGTTGCCGAGTACTGTCCGGGATTCAGTGCGGGCGACGCCGCCGGGTCGATCTACGAGGTATTCACTCGCAAGTACCGCCTGACCGTGGAGGGTGCCGACCAGAGCGTCCGCGGCGTCAACATTCACGGTACCGACGCCAGAATTCTCAAAGTGCGCCACGACGCGGCCGGTCTGCTGATCACCTCGGTCGGCAATCTCGCCGGCGGACGGCCGCTGTGGTTTGAGCGCACACTGTACCGCGGCGACGCCTATGAGTTCCACAACCTGCTGGGCGGCATTCAGCCGGCCGGCGTGGCGCTGGGACGGTTTCTGTAGACGGCGCGGCAAAAGGAGGTCCGATGCAGTACACCTACGAAGACATCGCGGGGATGATCGATCATTCGCTTCTGAATCCCACGCTGAAGGCGAGCGACCTGGAGGAGGGATGCTGGCTGGCCCGCGACTACCAGGTTGCCAGTGTCTGCATCCTGCCGTGGTACGCCAGACGATGCGCCGAGATCCTCAATGGGTGTGGCGTCAGAACCAGCACGACGATTGGATTTCCGCACGGCGGGCACACCACTTCCACCAAGGTCGCGGAAGCGCGCCAGGCGATGGCCGATGGCGCGTGCGAGCTGGACGTAGTGTCCAACATCAGCGCGGTGCTGAGCGGCGACTGGAAATACGTCCGGAACGACCTCCAGGCGGTGATCGACGCCGCTCACGCCGGCGGAAGCAAGGTGAAGGTGATTTTCGAGAACTGCTACCTCGAAGACACGCACAAGATCCGCCTTTGTGAGATCTGCAGTGAGCTGGGCGCCGACTGGGTCAAGACGTCCACCGGGTATGGCACGGGTGGAGCCACGGACGCGGATCTCGCTCTGATGCGCAAGTACGCCGCCCCGCAGGTGCAGGTAAAAGCGGCCGGCGGCGTACGCGATCTGGACGCTCTGCTGCGCGTTCGTGCGCTGGGTGTGACCCGTTGCGGCGCCACGCGTACCGCTTCCATGCTGGACGAATGCCGGCGACGGCTGGGCCTGGCAGCGATCGTCCGCGCCGCACAGCCGGCGGCCGTCTAGCGGGCCGGCTTTCCGATCTGGTTTTGACCCCCATGCAGGGGCTGCATCGTTCCTTTCCAAAGGAAGATGCCGTTCAGTCCCTCAGGCAGGCGAATCGTGCCTGTCAGGTCGTCGCCGCGGTGCTCGTAGTGGACCGAGATGACACCTTTGGGGTGGGGGAACGTCGCCGTCACGTTCTGCAATGAGCCCGGGTGCGGCGCGATTCGCACCGAGGCGAAGCCCGGCGAAGCGGGTTCGATGCCCGCGACCAGGGTGAGCAGATCGTAAGCGGGATGCGCGCTCCAGGCATGCGAGTCAGACCGTGACTCACCCGGTGTCTCCGGCCATGTGCTGAAGTGCAGGGGTAGCAGTTCGCGCCAGGGACGCAAGGACGCCAGGTATTCGTCGCCGAGTCCGGCGTGTGCCAGCGCTCGCGCCAGATAGAACCGAAAGTAGTAGGACGCGCTCAGAACACCGTCCGGAGTAGAGCCTGGCTCGATGACGAGCATGCGACGCATCAGCCCGGGCTGCTCGTTTCGCGGGACTACATCGTACAGGACCCCGAGCACGTTCGTCTGCTGGCTGAAGTGCGTTCGGCCGGGTTCGTCGGCCAGCATCGCCCGGCCTGCATCCCAGCACCTCCCAACGATGCCCTGGCGAACTCGAGCCGCACGCGCGGCGTACTGATCGGCGAAATACGCATCGCCGAGCGCGCGTTCCATCGCGGATGCGTCTTCCAGAGCGCCGAGGTAGTGAAGTGTGGTGGTGCAGGATTCGCCGCTGGCGTCGTACGTCGGAATCTCGCCTTTCGATACCCAGTCCACAAAGCTCCACCACGGCAGTTTGCGCAGCAGACCGTCGGGCTGTTCGTAGTGTGCGAACCACTGGAGCACGGTGCGCGTGCCCGGCAGCATCTCCTTCACCGGCGCCGGATCGGGGCGGTACATCCAGTAGTCGTGCAGCATGCCGATCCAGAGCAGCGAGAAGGTCGGGATGATCTGCGGCTGGGAGGTTGGATAGCGGCTCTGGGTGATCCCTTCGGGGAGGCGCGATTCATCGAATGCCTTCAGCGCCTGGAGCGCGAGCCGGTCGTCTCCGGCCACTGTGTACGAGATCAGCGCCTGCAGACGCGTGTCGCCGATGTACTGGAGCTGCTCGTAGTAGGGCGTGTCCATGTAGGTCTCGTGCGCGTCCAGACGAGCGGTGCGCCAGCTAATGTCCCAGGTGCGTTTCAGGTCCGGATCGTCGCTCTGAAACGTGGCGCGTTCCTGGAACGGATACGCTGTGAAGTTCGCCGTCATCGATTCCAGCGTCATCGGCGCGCCAGCAGTCTCGATATCCAGGTCGAGATAACGCCACGTGCGCCACCACAGCGGCTCGAAGTTGCGATGCTCGCCGCCGTCCGGCAGAAAAGTGTCGTGAAGGCCGAGCGCCTTGCGGGTACCTACTTCATCGCGATCGCCCTTTTGCTGTTTGGCGTCGTAGAGCGCCTCGGCGTAGGTGAGCCGTATCCCGCTGCCCTTGCCGCCGGTCACGGTCAGCTTCGGATAGGCGGTGGTTAGCGTACCTCGGTCGAGCATGATGTGGACATGGCTGTGCGCGGGCACCGTCGCGGCGTCTTTCGGGAAGTTCTGGACTGCCGCATCCGAGCGGACGTTGTGCCCTGCATCCGTTGCGGCGAACTCCATGTGCGGCAACTCGTCGGGCACCAGTTGCCAGTAGTTGTCCTGCTGCCGGCCCGCCAGCGCAGCTTTGGCCGCATCCGGATAGATGTTCTCGCGCATTGGCGATGCCGCCTTCACCCACTCGCTATGCGGGCCGGAGCTGGTCGTGTTCCAATCCCAGTCATACTTCGCGGCATCGAACAATTCGCCGGAACCGCAGGCCATGTACTGCCAGAACCCTTCGGGTTTCCGCGGGACCGGGCTTTGCCCGTGTTCGATCTCAACCAGCCACTCACTGGGCGTGCTCACCGAGCCGGCTTCGCCCTCACCCTGCAGAAGGAAGGCCGTGCGATCGCTGACTTGAGCGATCGGCGCGTAGACGCCGAAGTTCCAAACGGTAGCGGTGATGAAGTTGTCACCGGCGTGGAGCGAATCGGCGAGGTCGAAGGTCTCATATCGCCAATGCGCGAGATCGCCGCGAGCAGGTCCGTCGCCAATCCGGCGGCCGTTGACATAGAGGGCGAAGCGACTATCTGCGCTGACGTGCACGACGAAGCGACCCGGCTGGCTGGCAAGATGGAACGAGCGCCGGAAGTGCAGCACCGCGGGCTCCCGCAGCGGGACAGCCGGATGCGTGATCCACGACGCATGCCATTCGCCTTCGCCCGCCACTGCCCCAGCCAGAGTGCACAACAAAAGCGCTGCAACGCGGCCCTGTAGTCTCATGGCCCTTATGCTATCTCTCCACCTCGAGGGACGCTGGGGAACACGGTCACACGCAGGTGCGTTGAGCCATAGGGCACCAGCGTGATCTGCTCGGCGTCGGGAACGGGCGTCACCTCTGCGGGCCTGGCATCAGGCGGAATGAACTCTCTCGGTGCGACCAGGGGCGTCGCGTATTCCACGCCTCTGAGCCTCGGCAGTGGCGGTGTGAACGTGTGCGTCGGATCTTTCGGGTCGGTGGTGAGGTTCCAGCCCGGGAGTCTGCGCGCGGTCACGGAGAGCACAACCGGGGGATCGACCCAAGGGTCGATGGTCATGGGCTTCCGTCGCACCTTCACGTCTGCGCCTTCCATCACGCCGTAGTTCCACGGCGATGCCGCCGCCGCGCTCCACGAAGGGAACTCCGCGTTGGAACACCACGCCGCCACGCTGGTCGTCCAGTTCTCGCGAATCGGCAGCGAGTAGACCAGCGGGCCGTGCTCGATGGCGATGCCGCCGTCAGGCCAGTGTGTCGTCTTCGTTGTCATCGGCAGGACGAGTGTGATCCGGTCGCCCCGGCGGAAAGTCCGAGTGAGAGTGGCGAAGCCGTTGGCGACAGGCGGCATAGCGGATGCGCGGCCATTCACGCGCAGACCTAGTGCACCACACCATCCGGGGATGCGAAGTGAGAGCGCGAATCGGACCGGCGCTTTGGCGTGAATCGTGAAATCGATGCGATCGTCGAACGGGTAATCAGTGGTCTGGACGATCTCAACGTCACTTCCGCCCACGCTCGCCTTCATTGTCGAAGCGCCGTAGAGCACGGCGGCAAGACCATTAGCGGTTTTCATCCACATGTGGATCGCATAGTTCGGGAAGATGCGGTGGACGTTGCCGCCGCAGCAGGCTGTGTGGCCGCCCGGGTTTGGCTGATAAGCCATCATGTTGGGATTGCTGTAGACGATGGGGCTGGAGGTCAGCGAAGCCACCATCTGGTTGGGACCGGAGAAATACTGAACGCCGCGCCAGTCCTTCCGAATCGCCCCGAAGCCTGCGTTGAAACATGCGCGCTCAATGCGGTCGGCCCAGATGCCGTCGCCGGTCGCCTTGAGCAGATAGCTCCAGCTCCAGCAGTGGTCGGCAATGTCGCAGGTCTCGTGCACGTCGCGCGCGGTGATGCTCTGGTAGTATTCCGAGGTCGAAGGAACGCCGGACACCAGCATGTAGCGGTTGAAAATGCGCTCCTGCTGCGTGAGGGCGAATTTCAGGTATTCCGGCCTGCCCGTGGCTAAGTAGAGGATCGCGGGCAGCTTGGCAATTTCGATGTAAGTGACTCCATGTGAGTGGATCGGCGCATTGGAGAACACGCGCGCGGAGTCGACGTCGCCCTGGTCCTCCTCGGCGGCGTGCTGGAGATGGCCGGCCCAGGTCCTCTCCGCCATGTCGAGCAGCCGTGCGTCGCCAGCGCGCTCATACGCCCAGACCATGCCCTCGACATTGGTGACGTTGCGATGCAGGCCTGCGTAATCGGTTGTGTCTGAAAGGAAGTGCTTGCGGACCGCCTCCACAACACTCGCGTCGTTGTTCGCATCGGCGTATGCGGCAAGCGCGCGGAAAAAGACGTTGTGCGGCCAGCGCGAGAAATCCGCCTTCGGATCGGCCAGCGCCGTCGGACCGAGATATCCATCGGGCGCCGCGTGCCTGAGCGTGTATTCCACCGGCGCGCACGCGGCAGCCAGCAGCTTCTCGTCCCCGGTCACCAGCGCGCAGCGAAGAGCGCCATCGGTCCAGTAGGCTCGCTGTTCCCACGGCCACCAGCCTCCGCCTTCGGGATCGGGCTTCTCGTCGCCCGCCCAGTAGGCGGTGAGGAACGGCTCGCAGATCGAGGGCAAAGCGATGGCCAGTTCGGTGGCCTGCCTGTTAAGCCAGGCGCCCAGCCAGCCCTCGGGCCGGATCGCACCCGGTCGAAGCGAAGTCAGCCGTGCGTACGACCGCGCCGGCGTCTCGGCGGCTTTCAGTGACAGAACCAGAGCCGCACTGGCTTGCAGAAACTTACGACGATCCATCGTCTACCTCTTTTCTGGAATCGAGACCGGGACGCCCCGGGCGAGCTGTTCGGCCGCGAACGCGCCGATCTCCACGCCGTTGACAACGACGCGATACTCGCCCGCCGGCACGCTTCGAAAGACAACCACCGGCTTGCGCGCCCACGAGAACGGGCTGGTCATACTCAGCCGAATGCGGCCGCGGCTGACGTCGCACGCGCTTACGTCGATGCCGTTAACACCGACCGCTCGCCCCGACGGCACGTCCACGATGGCGTCGTGCAGGAAGTCTTCCTCCAGCTCGACGCCGGCCATTCCGCTGCCCGTGCCCCAGTGAAAGCTGCTCACGCCCGCCTTATTGCCGTATCCGATGTGCGCCCAGTTTTCCGAAGGCGAGATGGGGAACTGCGCGCGCAGCGCGGATACGCCGCGCTCCAGGTACTCGGGCTTGCCGGTAGCCCGATAGTAATCCAGAAGCACATTGCCGGCCTGGCTCTGGCGCGCGTCCGACCACTCCGCATCCGAGTTCTGCGTCGTAAACCCGCCCAGCAGCATCGAGCGGCACGAGAGATTCTCAAACGCCGGATTCGTCCACGACTGCTGGTAGAGCAGCAGGTAGTCCAGCAGCGCCTCTCCTCGATCCAGGAACTCGCGCCTGCCCGTCGCGCGCCAGGCTGCCAGATACGCTTCCACCGTCGGGATCAGTGCCAGATCGTTGGCCGGCCACTGCGCGGTTCTTTCGTCGAACGCGACAGTGCGCGGGCTGCAACTGAAGAAGGTCTCGAAGTCATACCATTTGCGCTGCGGGATGACGTTCGCGTTCAAAAACTGCATCGCGCGCAGGGCGGCGTCGAGATACTTCGGGCTGCGGTCCGCCGCGTACAGCTCGAGCAGGAAAAGCGCCGCGGGCCCGGTCTCGGCCATGAGCATCCGGGAAAGCTCGGGCGGGGTACGGCCGGATTCGTCGAAGCGCGTGGGGATCATGCCGTCGTCGAACTGCCGCGCGATGAGGAAACTCGCCAGCCTTCGGCAGCGCTCCAGGATGGCGTCACTCTCAGGCAGGCCGGCGGCGCGCCACTTGAGGAGCCAGTACGCGGTCCAACTCATGTCGAAGCCGAGATAGCCGCTTTCGACGCTGTCACCGGCGCCATCGCCGGCAGCCCACACGACCTTCCGGTCTTTCGGCAGGGCCACGCATTTGAATGCTCCTTCGGGCCCGGGCGCTGCCAGTGCGAGCCGGATGGTCTGTGTGGCGAGGCTCAGGAGCTCTGGCGAATGCGTCCGCCGGGCGTAGAGCGCCATGCCCACCGCAGTGCGGACGCTGTTGAACCAGGCGGACATATAAACCGCCGGGTTCGGACCGCCCCATCGTACCGTGCCAACCGCGCCGCCACTCGATCCGTCGCCGAGCGGGACCTGCAGCCACTTCTCGCGCGATTCCTTCTCCCAGACCTGATCGCGCCACGTGTCCCAGAGGCCATCGCCGCGGTAAGCCGGGTCGGTTCCCTGCTGTTCCAGCGCGGCCGTGGCCAGTTCGACGGGTCCGAATTTCTCCCAGTGCAGCCGGATCGCTTCGCGGAACGCCTCGCCCGGCGGCGCGGAGGCGTTAACCAGGAGGTAGTAG
>Ga0335080_10002549_pt1 | contig 18197 bp, 19 predicted proteins | sample Lox_Sample_34_FD_206720 | JGI IMG/M metagenome (GOLD analysis project Ga0335080, IMG submission 206720) | Soil microbial communities from Loxahatchee National Wildlife Refuge, Florida, United States - Lox_Sample_3.4 | ecosystem: Environmental > Terrestrial > Soil > Wetlands | place: USA...
TAGGAAGACGGCTCAAATCGTATCGCACGGGCAGCGAAGCCTTGTTCTTTCTTCCGAGTATATCGATGAAAGCCGCGGCACCGGCCATGATTCTTCGCCAAGTGTTAGTAGCCATGGCCCGTCTGAGCGATCACCGTGACGTCAGGTGGGCTTGATTATATACCACGCTTAGAAAAGAAAACAACGGCATTTCTAACCAGGCACGCCGGCCGCTAAATGCGCTTAACAGCACTTGGCGCGGGAGTACTTCGCGCGAAGACGCTCGTCGCTGAAGCGGCGCCACTCTTCCGGCGATGGCTCAAGACCGTGCGCCGCCAGGTGCCGGCGGTAGGCGTTTTCGTCGGCCAACTCGCGCAGGAGGGCTAATAGCAGGCGAATCATATTTCCTCCGGCCTCAGTTGCGAAGGCACGAAAGGCGCCTCGTGAACCGCGGCCTCACGGCTTCCCGACAAAATGCTTATCCAGACGCGGATGGAGTCAGCCAGGATGATGGCGACCATGACGAGAAACGCGCCGCACACCACCGCATCCAGGCGGGCGTTAAAGGCGATCACCGGGTTTTTGGCCGCATCGGCCTGGGCAAGAAAGCCGATGGCCGGCAACGGAGAAAAGATCTTCTGCCAGGCGGCGGTAAAGGTCGCGCTCACCAGCCATATCAGGGGAACGCAGGTGATCCACATGAATCTCGCGCCGTGCATCTTCAGAAGAATCGTGGTCGCGACGCAAAGGGCGATGGCAGCCAGCAACTGGTTGGAGATCCCGAACAGCGGCCACAGCGAGTTGATGCCGCCGAGCGGGTCGCGGACGCCCTGCACCAGGAAGTAGCCCCACCCGCCGACGATCGCGGCGCTGGTGATCCACACGCCCGGCATCCAACTGGTGCGGCCGAGGAGAGGGTGGATATGCCCCAGCAGATCTTGCAGCATGAAGCGCCCGACGCGCGTCCCGGCGTCGATGATGGTAAGGATGAACAGGGCCTCGAACATGATGGCGAAGTGGTACCAAAAGCCGATCACGGTCTCTCCGCCGCCGGAGCTGGCGAAGATATGGGCCATCCCAAGAGCCAGGCTCGGCGCGCCTCCTGTGCGCGAAAAGAGCGAGGTTTCACCGACGCTGTGCGCGAGCGCGGCCATGTCGGCGGCGGTCACGGGGAAGCCCCAGTTGGAGATGGTGGCCGCCGCGGCAGCCGGCGTGGCCCCGACGATCCCAGCGGGCGAGTTCACGGCGAAATAAACACCGGGTTGCAGGACGCAGGCGGCGATCATCGCCATGATGGCGACGAAGCTCTCGAGCAGCATCGAGCCGTACCCGACCGGCCAGGCGTGGGTCTCCCTGGCGATCATCTTGGGCGTGGTCCCGGAGGAGATGAGCGAATGGAAGCCGGAAATCGCGCCGCAAGCGATGGTGATGAAGCAGAACGGGAAGATTTTGCCTGCGAAGATGGGGCCGGTGCCGTCGGTGAACCGGGTGAAGGCCGGCAACTGAAGCTCCGGCCGCACGAAGAGGATGCCAACCCCGAGCATCAGCACCACCCCGAGTTTCACGAAGGTGCTGAGGTAATCGCGAGGGGCGAGCAGAAGCCAGACCGGCAGCGCGCTGGCGAGGAACCCATATAAGATGATGCCGACCGCGAGCGCCATCGCGCTCAGCGTAAACACGGGAGCGAGGCCCGCCGACTCCGCCACGGAGCGCCCGCTGAAGATACTGCCCATTACCAGCGCGAATCCGATCGCCGAACACTCCAGCACCTTGCCCGGCCGCCAGTAGCGAAGATACAGGCCCATAAACAGCGCGATAGGCATGGTCGCGGCGATGGTGAACGTGCCCCACGGGCTGCCCTTGAGCGCGTTGACCACCACCAGCCCGACCACGGCCAGCAGGATGATCATGATGCCGAGCACGGTGACCAGCGCGACCAGTCCGCCGATCTTGCCGATCTCCTCGCGCGCCATCTGGCCGAGCGATTTGCCGTCGCGCCGCATGCTGGCGAAAAGGATGACGAAATCCTGCACCGCGCCGCCGAGGCACGCGCCGATGATGATCCACAGCGTTCCGGGCAGATAGCCGAATTGGGCTGCGAGCACGGGTCCGACGAGCGGGCCGGGCCCGGCAATCGCCGCGAAATGGTGGCCGAACAGGATCCATTTGTTGGTGGGCTCGAAATCGTGGCCGTTGCGCAGGCGCTCTGCGGGGGTGGCGCGCTGATCGTTCAGGACCATGACGCGCGCGGAGATGAATTTCGCATAGAACCGGTAGGCGGTCGCGTAGCTGCACGCCGCGGCCAGCACCAGCCAGATGCTGTTGATGTGCTCTCCGCGATTCAGCGCAATTCCGCCAAGGCAGATGGCCGCAGCGCAAGCGATAGCGGCCCAGAACAGGAAACCCAAAACCCTCACAGGGAGAGTCTACTAAAACCGCCGGAGGCCGCGCAGCAGGCTCTCGGAATTGCCGCCGGAGCGGTTCTCGATCCAATGGACCGGTTCCCACCGCTCGTTCAGTGCCCCGATGTAGCGGACGTCATTGCGGTCCGCGCCCATGAGGATCACGGTCAGCTTACGGTCGGGGTACCCGAGGGCTTCGAACTGCATGGCGCCGGCCTCGTTTTGCCAGTGATCGGTGGCCGGCTCGCCGAGCCTCAGGACCACGGAAGTGCGATCGTCGCGGCCGGTCAGCCCCAGGTAGGTCTGATCGCGGGTGGTATAGACGACACGCTGGCGGGAAAGGCTGACGGCCAGCACGCAGATGACCACTGCGATGGCCACCGCGACGCCGATCAGCTTGAATATGCGACGGTCCGTAGCGGAGGCCAGACGAATCCCTACGATAGGGGCGGGTTCGGGACGGGCCGCGGGCGCCGGAGGGGCTCCCCCACCCACCGCGACCGGCATTTCGATGACCCGGCGCTGGTACGGGACCACCATGCCGCCCTTATATTCCAGCTCACGGTTGAGGCCGACGATCAGGACGGGGTCATCCACTCGCGACACTTCACCGACGAAGCGCCGGGAAATCCAGATTTCCGAACCGCTCTTGCAGTTGACCACCTGAATCTCGCTCCAGTTGGCCTTACGGTAGAGCCATTCGTTGTGCTCGATTCCGACGATCGGCGGATAGAAGGAGAAGGGCCGCGTGACCAGGTGATCGAGCTGCGGCGGGATGGGGGGCGAGGCCATCGGTTTTCTTCATGGTAGCGCGGTGAGGCCGGGCAGGTCGGAAATCTGCCCCATATGGGTGAGGGAAACCGCGCGTCCGCCTAAACCTGTGTTGAAAATACGGCGGTTGACAGACGGCCCTAAGCGTGCAAAGCACCGTAATCGGATAAACAGACTCCTATTTCTACTATATGCAACTGACGAGAGCCGCAGACTACGCCGTCCGGGTGATGATTCACCTGGCCGGCCTGCCGCCGGACGCGCGGGTGAGCCGTTCGGAGCTGTCGGCTGCGGCGGAATGTCCTGAGCAATTTCTGTCGAAGGTATTGCAAAACCTTACACGTGCGGGACTAATCGTGTCTCGCCGCGGGAACACCGGGGGGTTCGAGTTGGACGCGCGCCATCGCGACGCCTCCCTGCTCGAGGTGGTGGAGGCGATCGAAGGGCCGATCCGGTTGAACCTGTGCCTGAATTCCGACCACTCTTGCAGCCGGCAGGGGTGGTGCCCGGCGCACCTGGTATGGGCCAAGGCGCAGAAGGCCATGGTGGAGGTGCTCGGCGCCACCACGATCGGCGAACTGGCGCGGAGCGCGGACGATACCCGGCAGAAGGGCCCGGTCACGATCGAAGAGCTGCCATGGAATTGACGTGGGTCGCGATCCTGGCCAGCCTGGCGATGGCCCTGGCCGCGGCCTGCATCTTCGTGTTCGCGGTCAAAAAGGACTATTTCCGCGACATCGAGGAAACCAAGTACCAGGTGTTTTGGGGCGATGAGGAGGAGCGTAATGGAAAGCCGTAGGACGGCGCTGACGTGGTTGAGCAGCGTCGGGTTGTTCGGTTCGGCGGTGCTGAGCGCGGTATCGAACCTGGTGTTCATCAAGCCGCGCGCCACGTACGGGCAGCCCTCGCGGTTTGCGATCGGCAAACCGGACGATTTTCCGCCGGGCACACGAATCTCGCTGGACGTGAAGCGGGTCTGCATCGTACGCGAAGGCAACAAGATGGCCGCCATCTCGACCACGTGCACGCACCTCGGCTGCATCGTGGGGACCAGCGATACCGGGTTTGCGTGCCCGTGCCACGGCTCGCGGTTCGACCAGGACGGAAACGTGACCGGCGGCCCGGCGCCCAAGCCGCTGCCGTGGTTCAAGCTCAGCCTGGCGCCGAACGGGGAACTGGAAGTAGATAAGGGGCAAGCAGTGGACGCGGGGAGTTACCTGAACGTATGAGCATCCAGATTGAGGAGAAGGGGCGCAAAACGGGGCGGGTCGGGGACCTGCCCCACGAGGTCTGGACGTCGGTGTTCCGGAATCCGTGGCCCTCGAACGACCTGGAACGGTCGTCCACCAGCTTCACCAATTTCTTCCTGCACATTCATCCGGTCAAGGTCCATAAGCACACCTTAAAGCCCAGCTACACGTTGGGGCTGGGGCTGATTTCGTTCTTCCTCTTTCTCATTCTGGTGGTCACCGGGGTCCTGTTGATGTTCTACTACGTGCCCTCGACCACGCAGGCCTACGATCGCATGCTGGACCTCCGCGGCACAGTGGCATTCGGAATTTTCCTCCGCAACATGCACCGCTGGAGCGCGCACGGCATGGTGGCCATGGTCTTCCTGCACATGTGCCGGGTGTTCCTGACCGGATCGTATAAAAAGCCGCGGCAATTCAACTGGGTGTTGGGAGTGCTGCTGCTGCTGGTGACCTTATTTATGAGCTTCACCGGATACCTGTTGCCCTGGGATCAGCTTGCCTTCTGGGCAATCACGGTGGGGACATCGATCGCAGCCTACGCGCCGGTGATCGGCAAAGACATCCAATTCCTGCTGCTGGGCGATTCGACCGTCGGCCAGGAGGCGCTGCTGCGTTTCTATGTGCTGCACGTGGCCGTGCTGCCGGCGGTGCTGGGCTTGTTGGCGGCGATTCACTTCTGGCGCATCCGCAAAGACGGCGGTCTCTCGCGCCCGGAAACAGTAGCCGGGGGCCGGGAGCCAGGGCACGGGGAGCGGGGCGTGGTGGCACGGCGGGTTTACGGACTCCAGGGTTTTGTACGCGGAGCATTTAACGGCGGCGCGCCGGAGGATTCGGTGTTCAGTTGGCCGAACCTGCTGCTGGCGGAATTGTTCGTGTTCGTGCTGACCGTCTCCGTGATCCTGGTCGTCTCGCTGCTCTTCCATGCTCCGCTCGAGGAGCCGGTGAACGTGATGCATCCGCCGAATCCGGCGAAGGCGCCCTGGTACTTCCTGGGCCTCCAGGAGATGGTGAGCTACTCCGCGTTCTGGGGCGGCGTCGGCGTGCCTGGCCTGATGGTAATGCTGCTCATCGGCGTGCCGTACTTCGATCGCAATCCGAAGGGCGTGGGGCGGTGGTTCGCGAAGGAGCGGCTGCTGGCGAACACGGTCTTTCTCTCGCTGGTAGTCCTCAACATCATCTTCATCATCGTCGGCACGTTCTTCCGCGGGCCGAACTGGACGTTTGTGTCGCCGTTCTGACGGGGAGCTGAGGCATGCGACTGGCACTGGCAATAGCAAGCTTTGTGGTTCTGATCGTTCACGGCGTCGTCTTTTACGATCAGTTTTTTCACAAGTGGGAGAAGCATCAGACCGCGTACTTTGAACAGGCGCGGTCGCTTACGAAGAACGAAGGCGAGCGCGCGGCGCTGGAAGCGCGCTCGCCGAAAATCGAGCAGTACATCGTCACCAGCTTCGGCGATACCCACGTGGATCGCTGCGGGACCTGCCATATCGCGGTGGACGATCCGCGCTTCGCGGGATATTCGGAGCCGCTGAAATCGCACCCGTACTCGGCGGCGCTGGGCGACGTGCAGCGCAACGGCCGGTGGGAGCGGCGGCACAAGTTCGCCGATTTCGGCTGCACCGTCTGCCACGGCGGTCAGGGTCGCGGCCTCGAAACCGAATACAGCCACGGGCAGGACGAGTACTGGCCCGAGCCCATGCTCGGCTATGTGGTGCAGGCCACCTGGCGCAAAGATTTCGCGCCCAAGCTCAAGGGCAAGGAGTACATGGAGGCCAATTGCGCCCAGTGCCACACCAGCGAGAACTTCGCCGGCACGCCGAACGTCAATCTTGGCCGCAAGCTCTTCTACGCCATGAACTGCTACGGGTGCCACAAAATCGACGGCATGAGCGAGGGCACGCTGGGCCCGGACCTCACCGAGGCCGGCAAGAAGTACAAGGTGGACTACCTCTGGGAATCGATCGTTGAGCCGCGCGCCAACCTGGCGACTTCGTTCATGCCCAAATTCAACCTGGGCGAGAACGACGTGCGAGCGCTGGTCATCTTCCTCAAGAGCCGGCGCGGCGTGAATTTCGCGGAGACGGAGATGGACCGCTACAAGGCGCACGTAGCCAACGTGGCAGTGGTGATTCCGCCGGGCACGGCGGGCGAGAAGGCCGGAGAGCAGCTCCTTCACGATCGCGCCTGCACGGCGTGCCACAAGCTGCGCGATTCCGACGGCGGAATCGCTCCCGACCTGAGTTATGAAGGATTGATCCGGGATCCGCAATGGCTGATGGACCACTTCAAGAATCCGCGCTCGCGGATTCCGGATTCGATCATGCCGACCTTCCGGTTCCCGGACGACGATTTCCAGCGGATCACCGCGTACCTGACCAGCCTGAAAACTCCGCCGCCGCAGATGTCGCCGGCCGAGACCTACAAGGCGCTGTGCGAGCGCTGCCACGGTGAAAAGGGTGACGGGAACGGCAAGACGGCGTGGTATTTGGACCCCGCCCCGCGAGACTTCACGCGGGCCGCGTTCATGAACTCGAAGCCTAGGGAGCGGCTGGTCGCCTCGATTCAGAATGGCGTGCCGGGAACGTCTATGCCGGCATGGAAAAACGCGCTGAAGGAGGAGCAGGTAAACGCGGCGCTTACCTTCGTACTCCAGACATTCACCAAGGAGCCGGCCAGACCGCTGAAGCCGCGCGACGTGCCGGAGACGAACCCGGTGGCGTCCGCGCCCGATTCGATCAAGCGCGGTGAGCAGGTTTTCCTGGAGCGCTGCACCGGCTGCCACGGGCGCAAGGAGGACGGCAAAGGGCCGAACTCCCTCGACATCACGCCCCGGCCGCGGAATCTGCGGAATACGGCTTTTCTCGAGAGCGTGAAGGACAAGCGGCTGTTCGAGTCGATTCTCTACGGCGTGCAAGGGACGGCCATGCCGCCTTGGATCGATTACGGGCTGACGAAGAACGACGTGGGGGACATTGTGAACTTCATCAGAAGCATCAACCAGAAGAAGGGGGTCACGGAAAATGCCGCAAGATAGGGCTGCGGTACAGCATACCGATGTCACCGCCAGGTGGTTCCTGGTAAGTGCCATCAGCTATTTCTTTATCGTCGGAATTATTGCGATCACCATTGCGGCTAAGTTCGTCTGGCCCGAGCTACTGGGAACAGTGCCGTACCTTTCCTATGGTCGCCTGCGGCCGCTGCACGTGAATGGGATGCTGTTCGGCTGGCTGCTGGCGGCGGACATGGGGCTGACGTTCTACATCGTGCCAAGGCTCTGCGGCGTGAAGCTGTGGAGCGAGAAGCTGGGCATCGCCACCGCCCTGCTATGGAACGTGATTATCCTGGGCGCGGTGGTGGCGCTGATGGGCGGCTACAACCAGGGCCTGGAGTATGCCGAGCTGCCCCTGCCGCTCGACATCCTCGTGGTGGTCGCCTGGATCATGTTCGGCGTGAACATCTTCGCCACCATCGCTTTGCGGCGGTATGTGCAGATGTACGTCTCGCTCTGGTACGTCATGGGGACCATCCTGTGGACCGCATTCGTATATCTCACGGGTAACTTCGCGGTTCTCTTTACGACCGGCGTGAACCAGGCGAATCTCAACTGGATGTACGTGCACAACGCCGTCGGGCTGATCTTCACTCCGGTGGGACTGGCGATCGCGTACTACTTCATTCCCAAGGCCAGCGAGACGCCGCTGTACAGTCATAAGCTCTCGATGATCGGGTTCTGGGCGCTCTCGTTCGTCTACGTGTGGACGGGCGCGCATCACATGCTCCACGGGCCGATCTCGCAATGGCTGCAGACGATCGCCATCGCGTTCTCGGTGATGCTGCTGATCCCCGTGTGGGCGGTGGTCTACAACTTCTTCGCCACTATGAAAGGCCAATGGCACCAGTTGCGCGAGAACGTGCCACTGAAGTTCCTGATGTCGGGCGTCGTGTTTTATCTGCTCACCTGCTTCCAGGGTCCGATGCACTCCCTGCGCAGCGTGAACGCCATCGTCTCCAAGACCGACTGGATTCCCGGGCACGCGCACATGGCCGTGCTCGGGGCCTTCAGCTTCTTCGCGGTCGCCGGCACCTACTACGTGGTGCCCCGAGCGTGGAAGACGAAGCTGCACAGCGAGCAGCTCGCGAACTGGAGCTTCTGGCTGATGATCCTGGGCGGTCTGGGCTTCTTCACTACGCTGTGGCTGGGCGGGTTCTGGCAAGGCTGGCAATGGAACAACCCGGCGATCCCGTTCATCGACACCGTGAAGGCGCTGAAGCCGGTTTGGCTGGTGCGGTTCTTCAGCGGCGTGATGATCTTCTGCGGGATCGTGGCCTTCGCGTACAACATCATGGCGACAGTGGTCGGCAGCGGGACGCCGGAGAAGGTCCCGGAGGGCCTGGCAGGGAGGAGCGCGTATGTTTCGTAAAGCGGATAACAGCGCTGCATGGGCCGTCGTTGGCGCGCTGGTGCTGTTCTTCATCGGCGGAATTCTGACCACGGTAGTTCCGCCGTTGATCGATAAGAGCTGGTCGCGGCCGGCCCCGGGATTACGGCCCTACACCGAGATCGAGCTCAAGGGACGCGCCATCTATGTCAAGGAAGGCTGCTGGTATTGCCACACGCAGCAGACGCGCACGCTGGTCGCCGACACCATCCGTAGCGGTTGGCGCGGGGTGCGGTCGCCGATCTCCACTCCCGACGAGTTCGTCTACGACAATCCGCACATGTTCGGCACCAAGCGCACCGGTCCGGACCTTTCGCGGGTGGGCGGCAAGTACGATACGCAGTGGCACCGGACGCATTTCCGCAATCCGCGCGACCTGGTGCCTGGATCGGTGATGCCGCCGTTTCCCTGGATCGCCAACAACGAGGACGATTTCAAAGCGATGGTGGCCTACCTCCAGACGCTGGGCCGGGCCAAGGACTGGCGGCCGGATAAGGACTACGAAAAATGACCGACTACACCTATCCCAGCGTGTATTTCGCCTACTTCTTTTTCGCCATCTCCGCGGGAGTCTGCCTGTTCTTCCTGGTCCGGTCGTGGAAAGACGGGTACTGGGGAGACAAAGGCGAAGAGGTCAAGTATCAAGTGTTCGATGAGGAGGTTGGGGAGGGTCGCGATGGAAGAAAATAAGTCCAAAATCAAAGAATACGCGGACGGTTGGATCACCGAGCGCGCCGGGACGGATGTTCCCGGATTTCTGAAGTTGGCGTTCATCGTGATCGCCGCAGGGTGCCTGGGCTACCTGATCATTTTCATGAATGGCGAGGTGGATCATCCCGACCGCGGCCAGCTCGTGCGCGCGTTCAATGCGGCCACCGAGACCTCGGGGACCTTGATGTACGCGGTGGCGGCGATGATCGTGGTGTTCGGAATCGTCGTAGTAGCGTTTTCGTTCGGCAAGCCTCATGACTGACCTGTGCGGAGTGCGCGTTCCCGACGCGACCGACTACTGGATGGAGATGGTGAAGTGCCGGCACGCGTGCCCGGTGCACACCGACGCCTGCGGGTACGTAAACGCCATCGCCGACGGCGAGTACGAACGCGCCTACCGCATCGCGCGGGCGCACAATCCGTTCGCTTCCATCTGCGGCCGGGTGTGCGGCGCGCCATGCGAGACCAACTGCCGCCGCGGGTCTCTGGACGCGCCGGTCTCCATCCGGGCTCTGAAGCGCTTCGTCACCGGCGCGTTCGGTCCCGAAACCGGCGACTACATCTCGTACCGTGCCGCGAACAACTCCGCCATGCTGCCGCCGAATCGCGGCGACTACGAGCGTGTGGCGGTGGTGGGGGCCGGCGTTTCCGGGCTGACCGTCGCGCATGACCTCGTGCAGATCGGCTATAAGGTCACCGTCTTCGAGGCAGAGAACGAGCCGGGCGGGATGCTGACCGCGGGCGTGCCGGTCTTCCGGCTGCCGCGCGAGCTCGTGCACCATGAAATTCAGGCGATTCTCTCCCTGGGCGTCGAGCTGAAGTGCAACATGCGGCTGGGCCGCGACTTCACGATCGCCAGCCTGCGCCGCGACGGCTACCGGGCAATCTTCCTCGGCATCGGCCTGCCCAAGGGGCGGAAGCTCCCGCTGCCGGGCGCGGATCACCCGGCGGTCATCGACGGCATGGATTTTCTGCGCGCGTTCAACGCCGGGAATCCGCTGGCGCTCGGCAAACGCATCGTGGTGATCGGCGGCGGCAACGTGGCCTACGACGTGGCGCGGTCCGCGGTGCGTCCCGGCGAAGACAAGCGGTCCGAGCACGAGGCCTACGACGTCGCCCGTTCCGCCCTGCGGCTCAGCGCGGACAAAGAAGTCCACGTGGTGTGCCTCGAGGGCCGCGACGAAATGCCCGCCGACGAGATCGAAGTCCACGAAGGCGCGGAAGAAGGGATCCGGCTGCACAACCAGCGCGGGCCGCGCGAGATCCTGTCGCAGGGCGGCAAAGTCCTTGCTCTGCGCACGGTAAAGTGTACCGCCGTGTTCGATGCCGGCGGCCGCTTCAATCCTTCCTTCGACGAGAGCGTGGTGGAAGACATTCCGGCTGACAACGTCATCTTCGCCATCGGGCAGAGCTCGGATCTCTCGTTCCTCGCGCCGGAAGACGGGGTCGAAAGCGATCGCGGGCTGATCAAGGTCAACCGGCAGACATACCAGACCACGGCGCCGGACGTGTTCGCCTGCGGCGATATCGCCCACGGAGCGCGGCTGTTCATCGACGCCATCGCTTCTGCGCAGATCGCGGCGCGGACTATGCACGATTACCTGCGGGGCACCAGGACCGAGGTGGTGGTGCGCAAGCGCTGGCTGCCCGCCTCGTACTGGATGGCGGACGAGTGGAACGTGATTCCGCGGCAGAATCCGCCTTCCCTCGAAAGCGAGCGGCGCGCGCAATCGCTGGAGATCGTCGAAGTCGATTACAGCGAGAGTGAGGCGCGGCGCCAGGCATCGCGATGCCTGCGGTGCAACGTCAACACCGTGTTCGACACCGTCAAATGCGTGGCCTGCAACGGGTGCGTGGACGTGTGCCCCGAAAGGCTCATCCGGCTGGTACCGCTCCAGGTGGCGGCGCAGCAATTCGCGGAGTTCGAGAAGTACCTGCCCGGGGATCTCGACGGCGAGGGCGGCGTCATGATGAAGGACGAGAGCACCTGCATCCGCTGCGCGATGTGCGCCTCCCGCTGTCCGACGCACGCGATCCTCATGAAGGAATTCGAATTCAGCCGCGAGTGCGTCACCGTAAAGGCGTGCGCATGACGCCGGTCGAATTCAGTCTCGTGTTCCTGATCGGGCTGGTGGGCAGCCTGCATTGTCTGCAAATGTGTGGGCCGATCGTGCTGGCGTACAGCTTGCCGCTGGATCCCGCACGGGCCGGGCGGGCACATTTGCAGTACAACGCCGGCCGAACTCTCACCTACACGGTGCTTGGGGCGGTGGCCGGCGCCGCGGGCCGGGGAATCGGCATGCTGGGCCAGATGGCGGGCCTGGCATCGGGCGCCCGTATCGTGGCGGGCGCGGCGATGATCGTGGCCGGGGCGACCATGATCGGCTTCGTGCCCGCCAAGGGACTGGTCACCATTCGGAAAAGCGTCGGCCGGAAACTGACCGCGCCCGGCGGGAAGTTCCGGCTGGGGCTGACACTCGGCTTCCTGCCCTGCGGGTTGATTTACGCTGCGCTGCTGAAAGCTGTCGAAACGGGGAGCGCGGTGAGTGGCGCCGCGACGATGCTGGCCTTCGGGCTCGGCACGTCGGCGGCGCTGCTGGCATTGGGCTTTGCTACTTCGATGGCGGGCTTGCGGCTGGGAAGATGGAGCACGCGGGTGGCGGCGGTCTGCGTGATGGCGGCGGGAGTGGTGCTCGTCTGGCGCGGGCTGACGGTGCCGGTGTGCCATGGTTGAGAAGGCTTCAGGCGTCAGGCTCCAGGCTTCAGCTTCGCCGCTTCGCGGCGGCGTGAACTGGCACCGGGTCCGTCGGCGCGTGCAGGTGGCGTGCTTTCTCGTCTTCATGATCCTGCCGTTTTTGAATGTCATCCGCTTCGACATTCCGAGACAGCGATTCTACTTCGCGGGATACGAGCTCTGGATCAGCGAATTCGCCATCGTCTTCTTCGCGCTCATGTTTTTGATGTTCCTGATCGTCCTGATGAGCGTGTTCTTCGGCCGGATCTACTGCGGCTATCTCTGCCCGCAGATGATCTTCAGCGAGGCCAGCGCGTTTTTCGAACAGTGGCTGAAGCGCAAACGCGTTCCGCGGCCGAAGCTGGCCTTCCTCGCGGTGGTGGCGGCAGGAAGCGTGGTTCTGGCGTTCCTGTTCATCTCGTACTTCGCGCCGCCGAGCCTCTCGTTGTTCGGCACTTCGACGGCGGCCGGGGTTTGCGGCGCGGTGGTCACCCTGCTCACATTTCTCGATTTCGCCTTCCTGCGCCAGAAGTTCTGCACCACCGCCTGTCCCTATGGCTATCTGCAAGGTTTGCTGGCCGACGACAAAACGCTGCTGGTGCAGTACCAGGACTCGGCGCACGATTGCATCGAATGCCAGAAGTGCGTGCGCGTGTGCCCGATGGGCATAGACATCCGCAAATCGCCGTTCCAGATCGAGTGCGTGCATTGCGGCGAGTGCATCGACGCCTGCGAGTCGATCATGACCCGCCTGCACCAGCGCAACCTGATCGGGTACACGTTCGGCGGCTTTCGCGACGCCAAGCGGGTCGTAGTGCTCGGTGTACTGCTCGCCTACGCGGGAGGGCTCTTCGCGGCGCTCTCCATGCGCCACGAGATGCTGGTGCGCATCGACCCGATGCGCGAGACCCTGTACCGCGTCGGCACCGATGGGCGGATCTACAACCGGTTCCGGTTCCAGATCGATAATCGCGGCCACAAAGCCGGCTCGGTTGTGTTCTCGATCCACCAGTTGCCGGGAGCCGCCCTGGCGATGGAAACCAATCCGGTGCGTCTCGACGGCGGCGCGTCCACGCGCGGAGAGTTCCAGATCTCACGGCCGGGCGGCAAGGGTGGCGAGCTGGTGACACACTTTACGATTTTGACGGCGACCGTGCCGGGGCGGGAAGTCTCTGAATTCCCGATGACGTTCCTGGCGCCGGGGGAGGGTAAATGAAGGACACGCGAGGGGTGCCGGTGCTGATTCCGTTTCTGGTGCTGGTGTCGGCGATCTTTATCGGAATCCTGATCTTCGCGTACGTGGAGACCAAGAAAGCAAATCCGCAGATGATCGAGGTGGGCCAGAGTGCCGGCCAACTGCACACTTTGCGGGCTTGAGACACGCAACGCCTCGGGTTTTTGCTGCCCCGGATGCGAGAACGTCTACGCCATCCTCGTGGAAAGCGGCGTCGTGGCTTCGGGACAGGATTTCCGCGATACCGAGCTGTTCCGCCAGAGCCGCGAGCTGGGACTGATCTCCAATCCGTCGGGCGATGAGCTGCCGGTGCCGCCGGATGCCGAAACGTGCGAGGCTGTCTTCCACGTCGCCGGAATGTGGTGTGCTTCGTGCGGCTGGCTGATCGAACACGCGCTGGCGCGGGTGCGCGGCGTGGCCTCGGCCGAGGTGGTGTTCGCCTCGGACCTGCTAAAAGTGCGGTACTGCCCGCAGTACCTGCCCAAGCAGCGGATCGCCGAACGCCTGGCGCCGCTGGGTTACCGTGCCACCGAGTACACCGGCCACGCCGAAGCTGCCGACACCGAGCGCAAAGCCCTGTTGCTGCGCACCGGCATCGCCGCCTTTTTATGGCTGAACGTGATGACCTTCAGCCTGGTGGTGTATGCCAGCTACTTCGAGCGCATCACGGGCAGTTTCGCGCGCTACATTCCGTTCCTGTTGATGGCGCTGGCAACGCCGAGCGTGTTCTGGTGCGCGGCGCCCGTGCTGCGCATTGCGTGGGGCAGCGCTCGTGCCGGAGTCCTGCGCATGGAGACGCTTCTCGCTGCGGGCATCCTGATGGCGTACGGCTATAGCGCCGTGCAGGCGTTCCGGGGCAATCCGCACGTCTACTTCGACACCGCGTGCGCGATTGTCGCGCTCGTGCTGGCCGGCAAGGCGATCGAGCGCGAGGCCAAGGAGCGCACCGCGCGCGCCATCACGCTGCTCTACCGGCTCATGCCGAGCAAGGCGCGGCTGGTGCAGGACGGCAGAGAGCGCTTTGTCTCCATGGAGGCGCTGGAGCCGGGGACCGTATTCCGCGTCAAGCCGGGCGAGCGCATTCCCGCGGACGGCATGGTGATCGAAGGACGCTCGCATGCCGACGAATCCATCTTGACCGGCGAAGCGGCACCCGTCGCCAAGGCGCCCGGCGATTTCGTCGCCTGCGGCAGCGTCAACACGGGCGGCGTGCTGGAAGTGCGGGCCACTCGCGTGGGCGCCGACAGCACGCTGGCCCGCATCGTACGCACCGTCGAGCAAGCCTCGGCCAGGCGCACGCGCATCGAGCGCTCGGTGGACCGTGTCTCTCGCGTGTTCATCCCGGTGGTGATGGCGCTGGCCCTGCTTACGTTCTGCGGCTGGCAGTGGCGGACCGGCAAGCCGGCGGAAGCCCTGATGCACGCGATCGCGGTGATCGTGATCGCGTGTCCGTGCGCACTCGGGATCGCCACGCCGCTCGCCCTGACCTCGGCGGTGGCGGCAGCGTCGCGCCGGGGCATCCTGGTGGCAGACGCGCGCGTGCTCGAGACCATCCGCGGAGTGGACGTCGTGGTGCTCGACAAAACCGGCACCGCCACCGAGGGCCGATTCACTCTTCTGGAAGTCACGGGCGATGCCAGCCGCATCGCCGAACTGGCGGCAATCGAAGCCTACTCCGAGCACCCCATCGCCAGGGTGATCGTGGGCCAGGTTTCCGACCTGCCCCGCGCTCGCGAGATCCAAATCCACCAGGGACGCGGAATTTCGGGCCTGGTGGCAGAGACCAAATACTTCATCGGCAGCCGGCCTCTCGCCGAAGAATTCACGGGGCGCCCCGCAGGAAGCGAGGGACGCGCGATCTACTTCGGCTGGGATCGCGAAGTGCGCGGCACCATGCTCCTCGGCGATCGCGTGCGGCCGCAAGCCGCTCAACTCTGCGCCAGCCTTCGACAACGAGGAATCCGCACCGTCCTGCTCTCCGGCGATTCGGCCGAGGCCACCCGCTCGGTCGCCGAAGAAATTGGCGCGGACGAGTGGATTGCCGAGGCGCTGCCCGAGCGCAAGGTGGAGGTCATCCGCGAACTACAGCGCAACGGTTCGGTGGTGGCGATGATCGGTGACGGCATCAACGACGCCCCTAGCCTGGCGCAAGCCGATCTTGGAATCGCCCTGGGTTCCGGCGCCGATATTGCCATGCAGGCGGCCCCGCTGGTGCTGATGAACCGCTCTCTGGCGGCCGTCTCGGAGACTCTCGATCTGGCGGGCCGCACCTTCTCCGTAGTGCGCCAGAATCTCTTCTGGGCCTTCGCCTACAACGTGGTGGGAATCTCGCTCGCCATGGCCGGAATGCTCAACCCGATTCTCGCAGCCGGCGCCATGGTCCTGTCCAGCGTATCTGTGGTGGGTAACTCGCGGCGTCTCGCCCGCTACATCCGAAGATAGCTGCCAAGCCGGAACACTCCATTACAAAAGATGGCACGCGTGTGTAAACCAATTTCGGAGGAGAATTCTGGTCTTAGTACTTTCAAAATCAAGTACGGAAGCACCCACAGTTCCGGCCCCACTCGCCCTTTTCCCAAGCTCCGCTTCCACAACAGTTCCGACGTGGAAACGAAGAGCAGAAGACCATGGTATCTTTGCGCTCCCGGGCACAGACCCGGCTGGTGGTACTTGCTCCCTCCCGCGTGCAGGCTCCGGGCATCTTCCGGAACGTGGAGATCGATCCCTCACGTCACAGCTACCTGATGGCGGAGATGCAGCGCCTGCGCGGGTCCGTATACTCTCGCGATGGCGCGATAGGCCGCTCCGATTTGACCGCCGACGGCCGCCACGTGGCGCCGGTAGATGAGCGAAGCTGGCACGTGTTGGCCCTCGACAGCAACGACCGCGTGTGCGCGTGTCTCCGATACCTGGATGAGACCCGGGCCGCGGGATTCGACGACCTCTGGGTCCGGCATGCGGCCCTTTCGCGCGTTCCGGTGTTGCGCTGGAGATTTCGCCGCGCCGTCGAGGTTGGGATGCGCACCGCGCGGCGCATGGGAATGTGCTTCGGCGAAGTGGGAGGCTGGGCCGTCGCCGAGGAGCACCGTTGCACCTTCGAGCCGCTGCGCATCATCCTCGCTACTTACGGGCTGCTGCGCCTGCTGGGCGGTGTGATTGGCGTGGCCACCGCGACGTTCCGCCACGATTCGGCGCCCATTCTGCGGCGCATCGGGCTGACATCGCTGGTCGAAGACGGCGAGGAACTACCGCCCTATTTCGATCCGAATTACGGCTGCAAGATGGAGGTGCTGCAGTTCGATTCCCGCCATCCGGCGCCGAAGTACGAAGACTGGGTCAGCCAACTGGCAGCCTCCCTGCGCATCGCGCCGGCGATTTGCCGCGAGCGTCCGCGGCCCAAAGTCCAGGAAGTGCTCGCGGGCCTCGAACTGCCCGCGGCCGAGCCGGAGCCGGTACTGACCTGGTAACCGAAGAAAACTACGCCGCCGCCTTGACCCGCCGCGGCCCGGGACGGCGCCCCTTCCACCAAAGCCACACCACCGAGAGAACAACCATCATGGCGATCACTGTCCCCGTTGCGAGCACCGCCTGCGGAATCGAAAGCTGCCGCTTGATGGGCCGTACTACCGCGCCGTAGACAATCATCACGTGCACCCAGTAGACCATCAGCGAGTTCTTGCCCAGGGTCTGCATCCAGCTCCACCCCCCGCCCGCGCAATACTCCGTCCACAGATATGCCGCGGCCATCAACAGCAGCGCGATGCCGGTGCGGATCAGGATCAGCGCAGGGCTGTCGCTCCAGAAGCTGGATTTGGCGTAGATCGAATACGGAATGTTCGCGAAGTATTGGCCGGCGAAGATGAGAGTGAAGCCGACCAGGACGCTCCACTGCATCAGGCGGTCGATCCGGTCGAGCGCCGCGCGTTTGGCGATGGTGCCGGTGGCGATGCCGAACGCCAGGTAACTCGCGCACGGAAAGAACGGAAATCGCCCTGCTCGCGGGCTGGGCGCGATGTAATCCGCTAAAACCGGGGGCGCCCAGCTCCAATCCAGGTTGGCGATCACGGGCGAAGCCACGGCGATCAGCAGGCCCGCTGCGGCGGCGAAGCGCACCCGGTCGGCCGCCGAGGAATACACCGCGGTCACCGCGAGCACGCCCAGACCGACTCCCATACAGTTCAGGATGTCGACCTTGGTGATCTCGCTTACCGTGGCCCGCGGCACGCTGAACAGCCAGTTCGTGAAGCGGAAGAGAAACGCGATGCCGAGGATGTAGCCGCCTCGCCTGAGCGCCGTCAGCCAGCGGCGCCGCGTGTCCGGCTCGCGCTGCGCCAGGCTGTCCATCTGGAAAGCGGTGGTCATACCCGCCATGAAGAGAAAAAGCGGAGCGGCCATGCCGCCGACGAACTGTGAGAGGACATAAGCCCCGCCCTCACGAAGATCCACGCGGGTAAAGGAATTGAAGGCGTGGCACTGGATCATGATGAGGATTGCCAGGCCGCGGAGCCAGTCGAGATACGGATATCTCTTCACGGGTTGATACATTGTAACTGTGTGAGCGCGGAATGATGCGACGAATCGGCTGGTGGAGCGTAACGGCCGGCCTGCCGCTGCTCTATCTCGCGGCGGTCTACGTGGCCACGTGGCATCCTAAGCCGGTGTACGCATTCG
>Ga0335080_10002550_pt1 | contig 18196 bp, 18 predicted proteins | sample Lox_Sample_34_FD_206720 | JGI IMG/M metagenome (GOLD analysis project Ga0335080, IMG submission 206720) | Soil microbial communities from Loxahatchee National Wildlife Refuge, Florida, United States - Lox_Sample_3.4 | ecosystem: Environmental > Terrestrial > Soil > Wetlands | place: USA...
AAGTAGCGGTGCAGCGGGTAGTCCAGGTCGATGCCCACGCCGCCGTGCACGTGCACCGCGGTGTGCGCCACCCGGTGGCCGGCGTCGGCGGCCCAGAACTTGGCGGTGGCGGCCTCGGTGTCACACGGCAGGCCCGCTGACAGCCGCCAGGCGGCCTGCCACAAGGCCGCGATCGCGGCCGTCCCCACCCGCATGGTCGAGGACGTCGCGCTGATCGGCCCGTGGGCGAAGATCGCTGACGAGATCCAGCTGTGGCGGCGGACCATCCTCACCACGTTCTCGGTCAGCACCGACCTGCGCTGCCTGGACCGGGTCGTCGGGCTACTGCGCGGCTGACCGCTTGTCAGCGGAGGCTGAAGACCGCGGCCAGATAGCAGAACATGGCGGCCGCGGTGGCCAGCGCCATGGCGAGTGAGGCGCCGTTGCTTCCGTCGCCCACGAATGACGACCCAGCGAGACCGGCGGCCAGGATCGCGGTCAGCCCGGCCGAGGTGAGCACGATCGCCCTGCGGCACCGGATGGCCCGGACAAGCGCGCCGATCGCCGCCCCGAGGAGCACGATCGCGACGATGACGTGCGCGGCGAGCACGGCTGAACCGAAGACGGCCGGAAAGAAGGACTTGTGCGCTGGCACCGTGACGTAAAGGTTGACGCCGGTACCGATCCCGAACTGGATGATGAGCAGGACCGCCGCCCCCATGCAGTTGCCCCGCAGCGCAGCCAGCCGCGAGCCGGACCTGGCCGCGAGGGTGTCTTGCTGTGCCGTAGACATGTCATGCCTCCCGTGCGTCTAGGTGGCCGGCGCTGGCAGCCTCAGCCGTACCGGCCTCTGCGGGTATCCCGTAAACTATAGATATCTAAGAGTTAGATATCAAATCCAGAAACGCCACGTCAACGTCCTGGCCGGTGATGGCGGCTCCGCGGGCTTGACCGCGGTGGCCAGGGCGGCCGCCGGCCGCTAAGGCCACGCATACAGGCGACCCCGTGGACGGCTTCGAGTCCGGGAGAATCGCCTGGATGCGCCTTGCTGACGTGCGTTCCCTCATCGGCGGAAAGGAAATCGTGAGCGGTACCGCACTCGCGATCCTGCTCTACGTGCTCACCGTGGCATGACGCCGTCGGCGGGCCCGGTCCGTTCCTGGCCAGATCCGGTGGCACCACGCATGCGGGCCCTACCGTGACGGCCGTACATCCCTAACGCTCAGGTAATACTTCATTTACTATTATTGACCGGGCGCTTATGACGGAGTACCGAGAAGTGAGTGCCTCTTTGCCTGTGGAGCGGGCGATTATCTTATCTGGTAAGAGGCATTATAAGGTCTGCGGGGGGATCGAATGGCTTTTACTGATAATTGCGACCTCTATGTAGCGGTGAGCGAAGACGGCGTCAACGCGGTCGCCCGGCACGTTATGCGGCAGCGGCCGTCGCTCTTCAATTACGCGACTGCCTATATCGCCGCGCATCCCACCCTGGCCTGCGCGAAGGTCGCGCACACGCAAGACATCGACACCTACAACAACCCGCTCTTCAGCACCGAGGGGCCGCTACCCCTGCTCGGGGTCGACGCACCGCCGGTAGGCCTCAACTACTGCGTCCAGCTGACAGACGCCGAGATCGACTTCCACCCGGGCAGCGTCTTCACGCTGCCGGCCGGGCTGAACCCGCCGCTGCCCGCCCAGCACCTGGCGATCAAGATGCGGATCTGCGCCGGGCTCGACTGCCCCCCGGCCGAACTGCTCGACAACATCGAGCCGTGGCCGCCGTCGCAGCAGCCGGTCCAGCCGGGTCCCAAGGGCGGCGACGGGCAGCGCCAGCCCACCGGGCCGGACGCGAAGGGGTCGCAGCCGATCGTGCCACCGACCCGCAAGCTCGTGTGCTTCTGCCTCGACGCCTTCGCCATCGGCCACGTCGAGATCACCGAGCTGTTCGGCGAGCCGACGCTGGTGGGGCACGTGGACCAGGTCGACGTCGTGGGCATCGAGCCGGAGGGCCTCCACGAGGCCATCGACTGTTACCTGCGGACCACCGCCGAGCTGCTGCTCAGGGAAAAGCTCACCTTCCCGGTGGTGAAGACCTTCCTGTTCCACCTGAGCTTCCTGACCCTGCCCGCGATCACGGTCACGCTCGCGCCCAACCCGCCCGTGCCGGACAACCCGGCGGTCGCCGACAACCAGTGTGAGGTCTTCATCGACATCGAGGTGGGGCCATGAGCCAGGTCACCCTTGCCGCCTCAGCGAAGGCCTTCGGCCTGATGTTCCAGGTCGTGCGCGACGGCCTGCACCCCAGTACAACGGACCACGCCAGCTACGGGCCGTTCACCGCCCAATGGTCCGTGGCCGCGCACCTGGAGGACGGCAGCATCCAGCTGAACAACGACGACACAGCCGAGGTCACCAACCTGCAGGTGGTCTGGGACACGCTCGACCTGAAGCTCTGCTTCGACCTGCCCGGCTTCTGCGTCGGCGGCTGGTGCATCATCCCGGATCCGTTTGACGGCTGCTGGGTGTCGCTGCCGAGCATCTGCGTCGGCGGCCCCATCTGCCTGGACATCAACCTGAGCGGGCTGGTGTCGGAGATCACCGACCTGAAGGCCAACCTGATGCCCAAGTACTACGTGGATCCGGCGAGGCCGCCCGGCGTCTCTGACCTGACCGCTGAGTTCGCAGGCCATTCGAATCAGTGGCAGGTGTTCCTCAACCCGGTGTGGGTGCACGTCGACCCGATCGACGTCCCGGCGACGATCGAGAACGTGATCGTGAACCTGCTCGAGCAGGCGATCGAGGACGCGTTCCCCGGGGTGCCATCGTGGGCGTGGTCGCTGATCTGGGACGTGCTGGGCCCGCTGATCGATGTGTTCACATCGATTCTCGGGATCGTCGGCGACGTCGCCCAGTGGCTGGAGAACCTGCTGAACAACACCATCGACCTGCTGGGGTGGCTGGAGACCGTGGTGGCCCAGTACCTGGCCAGCCAGTGGCCGATCCTCCACTTCGAAGACCCGTATCCCATCCTCGATGGGAATCCGGCGCACAACCCGATCCCGGTGAAGATCCCCATTCGCAACCTGGCGGCTCACATCAACTCCGCGGAGATGGTCGTGACAGCGGACGTAGGAGCGTAGCCATGTCAGCGCCAGTTCAGCCTTACCTGTTCAGCCAGATCGGCCTCGACAGCGGTGCGCTGACGATGCTGGGCGGGATCGTGCACAAGTTCGGCGACCTCGGCCAGTACCGGGGCGTGGTCACCGATCCCGGCGGCGGCACCACCGTCTTCCAGCTGACCGTGGACGAGCACCAGGCCGCCGTGCCGCTGAACATCGACCTGGCCGCGGTCGCCGGGGGCTCCATCGCCCCGCAGTGCCAGTGCCCCGCGGGCCACGGCGGTCAGCCGCACTTCGTCATCGGCCGCAGCGCCCTCCTGGTCCTGCACGTCTCCGGCGGGCCCGGCGGGTACTCGGTCCACGTCGCGCCCGCCGCGGAAGAGCCCCAGCGGCCGGTGTTCGACACCCGCCGGCTGGACGGGGGAGATCTGTTCGCGGCCACCGTGCTGCGGCCGGGCCGGTACACGGTCCTCAACACGCTCGCCAAGAGCCGCAAGCGATCGTCGTTGGACGTTGCCATCCCGCAGGCCGGCCGGTCCGCACGTCGGCCGGATGCCCCCGTGCAGGTCGTCTGCGCCCGCCGCGGCTTCGAGCCGCCGGAGATCCGCCTGACGGCCATGCAGGGCTGCCTGTTCACGTGCGAGACTCCGGCCCGGATCAAGATCGAGCTGGACCGGCCATACGACCCGCCCGAACGCCCGGCCCCAGTGCCGAGCGCCCGCAGCGGGGGGTGACCCGCGCGGCGACAGCCTGCGCGGGCGTGTCAGCCGGCGCTGGCCAGGTCAGCGCCGATCCGGCGCAGCTGGGCGGTGGCGCCGCCGAGCGCGAACTCGCACTGCTTGGCGGCGGTGAAGTAGCGGTGCAGCGGGTAGTCCAGGTCGATGCCCACGCCGCCGTGCACGTGCACCGCGGTGTGCGCCACCCGGTGGCCGGCGTCGGCGGCCCAGAACTTGGCGGTGGCGACCTCGGTGTCACACGGCAGGCCCGCTGACAGCCGCCAGGCGGCCTGCCACATCGTCAGCCGGACCGCCTCCACGTCGACGTAGGCGTCGGCGAGGCGCTGCGTCACCGCCTGGAAGCTGCCGATCGGCTTGCCGAACTGCACCCGCTGCCGCGCGTACTCCGAGGTCAGCTCCAGCGCGCGCGCCAGCACCCCGAGCTGCAGCGCGCACAGCCCGACGGTGGCGCGCGCGACCAGCCAGCCCGTGATCTCCCGGCCGGCCCCGGGGCTGCCGAGCACCCGGTCCGCTGCCAGGCGGACGCCCGCCAGCGTCACCCGCCCGGCGCCGCTGGCGCCGGTGACCTGCTGCCGCTCCACGGTGACCCCGGCGTCGCCGGGGGCCACCAGGAACACCGTGACCCCGTCCGGCGTCGCGGCCGGCACGAGCATCAGCGCGGCCAGCGGGGCGGCGGGCACCGTGGTCTTCACCCCTGACAGCAGCCAGCCCCCGCCCGCCTCCCCGTGCCCGCGCACCGGCCCGGCGGTGGCCGACGGCGCGGCGGGGTCGTCCCCGTCCTCCTCGGCCAGCGCGGCGGTGGCGATGAGCTCGCCGCGCCCGGCAGGCGCCGCCCACCGGCGCCGCTGGTCCACGGTGCCGAACCGGGCGAGCGCGCCGGCGCCGAGCACGATCGAGGCGAGGTAGGGGACCGGCGCCACCGTGCGCCCGATCTCGGTGAGGACCGCGCACTGCGCCAGCAGGCCGAGCCCGGCCCCGCCCACCGGCTCGGGCAGCGCGGCCGCCAGCACGCCGGCCCCGGCCAGGTCGGCCCACAGCGCCGGGTCGAACCCGTCGGCGCCGGCCGTGCGCAGCCGCTCCGGCGTCAGCCGGCCGGTGAGCACGTCCCGGCAGAGGACGGCGAGTTCGCGGTCGTTCTCGTTCTGCATGAAATCCATGGGTTCGGAGTCCTCAGCGGCGGCCCACGGGCAGGCCGAGCGCGGTGGCGGCGATGATGTCGCGCTGCACCTCGTTCGTGCCGCCGCCGAAGGTGAGGATCAGCGCGGAGCGGTGCATCCGCTCGATCCGGCCGGCCAGGATGGCGCCCGGCCCGTCGCTGACCTGCGCGTTCGCGCCGAGCACCTCCATCAGCAGCCGGTAGGCCTCGATGGCGAACTCGGTGCCGTACACCTTCGTGGCCGAGGCCGCCGCCGGGCCGGGCGGGCCCTCCTGCGCCGCGATCCGCCAGTTGAGCAGCTTGAGGAACTCGGCTTTGGCGTGCACCCGGGCCAGGTTGAGCTGGACCCATTCGGCGTCGATGACGCGCTGGCCGCTGGCCAGCTTGGTGGCGCGGGCCCAGTCGCACACCGCGCGCAGCGCGGAGCGGACCGGCGCCGCCGAGGTGAGCGCGACCCGCTCGTGGTTGAGCTGGCTGGTGATCAGCGGCCAGCCCTGGTTCTCCGCACCCACCAGGGCGGAGACCGGCACCCGGACGTCGGAGTAGTAGGTGGCGCTGGTGACGGGCCCGGCCACGGTGCGCACCGGCGTCCAGGAGAAGCCGGGCGCGCCGGTGGGGACGATGAGGATGGACAGCCCCTGGTGGCGGGGCGCCTCCGGGTCGGTCCGGCAGGCCAGCCACACGTAGTCCGCGTACTGGATCAGGCTGGTCCACATCTTCTGCCCGTTGATGACGTAGCAGTCCCCGCCCGCCTCCCCCTCCCCCTTCACCCGGATGGCCCGGGTGCGCAGCGCGGCCAGGTCGGTGCCCGCCTCGGGCTCGGAGTAGCCGATCGAGAAGTGGATCTCACCAGCGGCGATCCGGGGCAGGTAGTGCGCCTTCTGCTCATCGGTGCCGAAACGCATGATCGTCGGGCCCACCGTGTTGATGGTCAGGAACGGGACAGGCACCCCGGCGACGGCCGCCTCGTCGGTGAAGATGAGCTGGTCGAGCACCGGGGCGTCCTGGCCGCCGTACTCCAGCGGCCAGGACAGCGCCAGCCAGCCGTCCCGGCCGAGCTGCCGGACGAGGAGACGGTAGGCCTCGCCGTTCCCGTAGTCGCCCTCGGCGGTGGCGAGCGCCTCCCGCACGTCCGGGGTCATCAGGCCGGCGAAGTAGGCGCGCAGTTCGCCGCGGAGACGTTCCTGCTCGGGCGTGTAGGTGAGATCCATCCGCGCTCCGCTGCCGGGCTAAAATAGAACGTGTTCTACCAAGTGTAGCCGGGTGAGCCTGGCCGAAGGGAGTCGCGGTGGCCGAGGCGTTCCTGGTCGATGCCGTCCGGACCCCGGCCGGGCGCCGCGGCGGCGGGCTGGCGGGCGTGCACCCGGCCGATCTGGGCGCGCACGTCATCGCCGCGCTGCTGGCCCGCGCGGGCGTGGACCCGCTGGCCGTCGACGACGTCGTGTTCGGCTGCGTGGACACCATCGGCCCGCAGGCGGGCGACATCGCCCGCACCGCGTGGCTCGCGGCCGGCCTGCCGGAGGCGGTGCCCGGCGTCACCGTGGACCGGCAGTGCGGCTCGTCCCAGCAGGCGGCCCACTTCGCGGCCCAGGCGGTGCTCAGCGGCACCGCCGACCTGGTGGTCGCCGGCGGGGTGCAGAACATGAGCCAGATCCCCATCGCGGCCGCGATGGCCGCCGGGCAGGCCTATGGCTTTCCCGATCCGTTCAGCACGTCGGACGGCTGGCGGGCCAGGTATGGCCAGCAGGAGATCTCCCAGTTCCGCGCCGCCGACATGATCGCGGAGAAGTGGGGGATCGGCCGCGCCGAGATGGAGGAGCTCGCGCTGGCCAGCCACGAGCGGGCGGTGGCGGCCGCCGCGGCCGGGGCGTTCGCCGCCGAGATCGTGCCCTGCGGCGGGGTGGCGGCCGACGAGTGCCCGCGCCCGGGCACCTCGCTGGCGGCGATGGCCGCGCTGCCGCCGCTGCGCGAGGGCGGCCTGATCACCGCCGCGCTGTCCAGCCAGATCGCCGACGCCGCGGCCGCGCTGCTGATCGCCTCCGACCGGGCGGTGCGCGTGCACGGGCTGCGCCCGCTGGCCCGGATCCACCACCTGTCCGCCCGCGGCGACGACCCGGTGCTGATGCTCACCGCGCCGATCACGGCGACCGCGCACGCGCTGCGCCGCGCGGGCATGACCCTGGACCAGCTCGACCTCATCGAGATCAACGAGGCGTTCGCCTCGGTGGTGCTGGCCTGGCAGCGGGAGACCGGGGCGGACCTGGCGCGGGTCAACACCTGCGGCGGGGCGATCGCGCTCGGCCACCCGCTGGGCGCGACCGGCGCCCGGCTGCTGACCACCCTGGCCCACGCGCTGGTGCGCACCGGCGGCCGCTACGGGATGGTGACCATGTGCGAGGGCGGCGGCCAGGCCAACGTCACCATCATCGAGCGTCTCTGACCTGACGCGGGTTCCTGGCTCAAAACGGCCGGTACTCACGTCGCGGCTGGCCGCCCAGGCAGGGCCAGGCCGCCGAGCATGGCCAGCCGCTGCTCGGCCTCGGCCATGATCGCTTCGATCAGCTCCGCGCAGGACGGCAGGTCCTCGATCAGCCCGGCCACCTGGCCGGATGGCATGAGGCCGGCGCCGGGCCGGCCGTCCACCATCGCCGCCCGCAGCAGCACCGGGGTGTTGGCCGCCATCAGCACCTGGCCCCAGGCCAGCCCGGTGCCGCGGCGCATGGCCCGGCCCTCGCGGATCAGCTCCGGCCACGTCATCCCGGACGCGCTGCGGAAGGCGGCCGCGCTGCGGGCCGAACGCACCAGGCCGCCCAGCCGTCCCGCCGCACCCGCCCGGTCCAGCCGCTCCACCAGCGGCGTGCGCAGCAGCCGGTGCGGCACCCCGTCGGCCCGGCTGGTGACCAGCGTGCCGGTGAGGTCGCTGGCGAGGTAGGCCTGCTTGACCGCGCCGGGCACCGGGCTGTCGCTGGTCAGCAGGAACCGGGTACCCATCGCGATCCCGGCGGCGCCGTAGGCGAGCGCGGCGGCCAGGCCCCGGCCGTCGAAGAACCCGCCGGCCGCGATGACCGGCACGTCCACCGCCGCGGCGACCTGCGGGACCAGCAGGCTGGTCGGCACCGCGCCGGTGTGCCCGCCGCCCTCGGCGCCGGTCGCGATCACCGCGTCGATGCCCCAGGCAGCCACCTTCTCCGCGTGCCTGCGGGCGCCGGCCGAGGCGATGGTGACCACCCCGGCGTCCCGCAGCCTGGCGATCAGCTCCGGCCGCGGCGCGAGCGCGAACGAGGCGGCCGGCACCTGCTCGGCGATGATCATCTCGACCCGCTCGCGGGCGTCGGCGGCGTCGGCCCGCAGGTTCACCGCGAACGGGGCGCCGGTGCGGCCCTTCACCTCCTTGATCGCAGAACGAAGCTCCGCAGGGCTCATCGTCGCCGAGGCGATGATGCCCAGACCACCCGCCTGGGAGACCGCGGCCGCCAGCCGGGCCCCGGACACATAGCCCATCGCGGCCTGGACGACCGGGCAGGAGATGCCGAGCAGCTCGGTCAGCCTCGTCCGGATCACGGCAGCTCGTTCTCCCGTAGCCCGGCCGGGTCGAGCCTGCCGCGGATCAGGGCCAGCTCGCCGGGGGTGGGGAGCCGGGTCGTGGGCACCTTGTCCGGCAGGGCCAGCGGGAAGCCGGTGGCGGCGGCGACGCCGCCGGCCGTGACGCCCGGGTGGACCGAGCGGAGCCGCATGCTGTGGTCCGCGGTCTGGAAGTCCAGCACCGCCAGGTTGGTGACCACCACGCGCAGCTCGTGGAAGCGGGCGGCCCGCGGGCCGAGGCCGGCCGCCCGGTCGTAGCCGATGCCGCAGACCATGTCCACCCGCTCGGTGAAGACCCGGCGCGAGTGCCGGGGCACCCAGTAGCTGACCGGGTGGTTGATGGTGTTGCCGGGCGCGCCGCGCACCCCGAGCAGCTGTGCCCTGGGCCGGGCCCAGTCGCCGATGCAGGAGATGTTCTGGTTGCCGGACCGGTCGATCTGCGCCGCCCCCATCATCACGTGACGCCGGCCCGCGGCGACCATCGTGAACACGGCGCGGTAGGGCAGCCAGCCCTCGGTGACCGGGCCCGCGCCGTCTGCTCCCGGGGGTGCGCCGGGCGTCCCGGGCCTGAGGAGGCAGGCCTCGCCGTCGGTGAGCAGCAGGCCGGGGGAGAAGGTGAGCTGCGCCAGCCGGGCGCCCAGGGTGGGGATCAGCCCCATCGGGCTGGCCAGGATGGCACCGTCGCCCCGCCACGCCTCGGCGCACGCCACCACGCAGATCTCGGCCAGGCTCGGCCCGCCCGCACCCGGTGGTGTGCGCCCGCCCGGCTGTGGAGCGGTCGGCCGCTCATGGTTGTGGGATTGCTGCTCTTCTATGGACACCATTTCCACATCCATGGCCGGGGACGTGCCCGGGCCGGGGTTCTGGCCCGGGGCGGGGCGATCATGAGGGCGCCGCCGGCTCGCTGACGTCCGCCTGGCTCCCGGTGAAACGCCGGACCGCCCGCTGGTAGCTGGCCTCGTCACCGGCCAGGTACTCCTCCCGGAACGGCTGCCAGCCGCCGGCGCCGGCGGCCGCCGCGGCGTAGTGGGCCTGGAACGCCTCGTCGCGGCCGTAGTCAGGGACGCAGCTGGTGAAGTGCGCGCCGCCGGGCGTCTCCGCCACGCCGTCCACCATGGCGCGGTTGACCAGCAGGCTCTGCGGGGGCCCGGCCTCCAGCAGGCTCGCGGTCGGCACGATCCGCTCGCAGGACAGGTACGCGCGCCCGGCCGCCAGGCAGAACAGGTCGTCGAAGTACGGGTCCGGCCCGAGGTACTGCCCGTTTCCGGCGGCGTCCGCGCGGTTGAGGTGGACCAGCGCGGCGTCCAGGCGCAGGGCGGGCATGGCGACCAGCTCCTCGCCGTCGGGGTAGGGGGAGCGGACCGTGCGCAGCTGCGGGTTCACCCGCAGCACGTCGGAGCCCAGACCCGCCCGGATCGGCAGGAACGGCAGCCGGTGGGCGGCCGCCAGCAGGCCCCAGTGCAGCATCCCCTCGTCGAGCTCGGTGAGCTCGACCGCCCCCTGCTGGCGGGCCAGCCGGAAGTGCGGCTCCAGCGCGATCGTGTCGAGAGACACGAAGCCGCAGACCACCCGGCGGACGTGCCCGCCGGCGATCAGCAGCCCCACGTCGGGCCCGCCGTAGGAGACGATCTCCAGGTCTTTCAGGCCGGACCGCAGGATGGCGCGGACCAGCGCCATCGGCTTGCGCCGCGATCCCCAGCCGCCGATCCCGATCGTCATGCCGGAGCGCAGTTCGCCGGCGACGTCGTCCGGGCTCATGACGGTCACCCGGGTCACCGCTCCCCGTCCACGAATGCCTGCCGCGCGGCGCCGGGCACGCCGGTGAGGTTGAGCTCGAAGGTGAACCCCTGCTCGTACCGGTAGGACCGCTTGACGTCGACGGGGTCGATGCCGTTCAGGGACTGCTTGGCCAGCCGGATGGTGGCGGGGTCCTTGGCGGCGACCTCGCCGGCCAGCGCGCGGGCGGCCGCCCGCAGGTCCGCTGGCGGCACGACGTCGAGCACGGTGCCGAAGCGGTGCAGCTGCTGCGCCGTGACGGTGCGGCAGGTGTACACCATGGCGCGCATCAGCGGCTGGGGCACCAGCCGCGACAGGTGGGTCGCCGCGCCGAGCGCACCCCGGTCGACCTCGGGCAGGCCGAAGGTGGCGTCGTCCGCCGCGATGACGACGTCGGCGTTGCCGGCCAGGCCGACGCCGCCGCCGAGGCAGAACCCCTGCACCGCGGCGATCACCGGGACCGCGCAGTCGTAGACGGCGGCGAACGCGGCGGCGCATCCCCGGCTGGCGCCGAGCAGGGCCGCGTGGCCGGGGGTCCGGTGCATCTGCTTGATGTCCACCCCGGCGCAGAAGCCGCGGCCCTCGGCAGCGAGGATCACGGCGCGCACGCCGGCGTCGGCGCCCGCCGCGGCGAGGACCTCGGCGAGGTCGAGCCAGCCCTGCACCGGCAGCGCGTTGACCGGCGGGAAGTCGATGATCACCTCGGCGATGCCGCCGCTGGTGCGCAGCTCGATCCCCATGGTCGCGCCCTCACCGTGCCTGCCGGTGGCCGGCCATCGCCGGTGGCTGGCCTGACGCCCGTGCCTGGTCAAGCGTGCCCTGGTCAAGCGTGCCCTGGTCATGCGTTACTCGACCTAGCGTTTGCTTGGTGGCCAGCCTAACATGTGCCCCATGCGCGTCGCCGATTACGCGGGCCGGGCGGTGATCGTCACGGGGGGCACCCGCGGCATCGGGGCGGGCATCGCCCGCGCGTTCCTGGAGGCCGGCTCGCGGGTGCTCGTGTGTGGCCGGACCGAGCCGTCCGGGGGCGCCGAGCTGCCGGCTGCGGACGGGCGGATGACCGTGTTCACCCGCGCGGACGTCAGGGATCCGGCGCAGGCCCAGCGGCTGATCGGCGAGGCGCTCGAGCGTTTCGGGCGGGTGGACGTCGTGGTCAGCAACGCGGGCGGGTCCCCGGCCGCGCTGGCCGCCGCCGCGTCGCCCCGGCTGCACGCCAAGGTCATCGAGCTGAACCTGATCGCGCCGCTGCACGTCGCCCAGGCCGCCAACGCCGTGATGCAGGGCCAGCCCGAGGGCGGCTCGATCATCATGATCGGCAGCGTGAGCGGCACCCGGCCCTCGCCGGGCACCGCCGCGTACGGGGCGGCCAAGGCGGGCCTGCATCACCTGGCCACCACCCTCGCGGTCGAGTGGGCGCCGAAGGTGCGGGTGAACAGCGTCGTCCCGGGGCCGGTGGCGACCGAGGCCGCCGCGGCGGCGCATTACGGGGGTCCCGGCGGGATGGCGGCGGCCGCCGCCGCGGTGCCGCTAGGCCGGCTGGCCACCCCGGACGACGTGGCGAACGCCTGCCTCTTCCTGGCCTCGCCGCTCGCGGCGTGCGTCAGCGGCGCGGCCCTGCTGCTCCACGGCGGTGGCGAGCGCCCCACATAAGCGCCCCACATAACGGCGCGCCGCCCCGCACAACGGCGCGCCGCCCCGCATAACGGCGCGCGGCCCCGCACAACGGCGCGCGGCCCCGCACAACGGCGCGCCGCCCGCGTGGTTCGTGTGCGCTTCTGGCTGTGCTGGCAGGCGTTTGCGCACACTTTCTCGTCCCCGGCGGGCGCCGGCGGCCCGGGCAGGCGCTGGAGGGCCCGGCGGGCGCCGCGAGCCCTCGCTCGCCTCCTGCCTGCCATCTGGCGGGGGTGCGGGGGGCGGTGTACGCTCGCAGCGACTAGAACGTGTTCTACCAAGGGGCCTGGCCATGGTTGCGTCCATCAAGCCGCATCGCGACGAGCTCGGCCTCTCCGACGGGCTCATGCTGATCGACGGAACGTGGTCGGCCGCCCAGGACGGCCGGACCTGGGACCACAGTCATCCCGCGACCGGGGAGCAGGTCGCCTCGTTCCCGGTCGCCGGGCCCGGCGATGTGGACCTGGCGGTGCGCGCGGCGCGCCGGGCCTTCGACGAGGGGCCGTGGCCGCGCGCCCGGGCCGGCGAGCGGATCCGGGTGCTGCGCCGGATCGCCGACGCGGTCCGTGAGCGCGGCGACGAGCTGCTGAAGCTGCAGGCGCTGGATAACGGCGTGCCGCTGAGCTTCGGCTCCATCTACGCGACCTCACCGGCCTGTGTGGCCGACATCTTCGACCACCACGCCGGCTGGGTGGACAAGCTGGCCGGCGAGACGCTCCCGCCCTACCAGGGCGGCGACCACCTGGTCCTCACCCTGCGGGAGCCGGTGGGGGTGGTCGGCGCGGTGATCCCGTGGAACGCGCCGCTGCTGCTGTTCGCGCAGAAAGCCGCGCCAGCGCTCGCGGCCGGCTGCACCATCGTGGTCAAGCCGTCGGAGTACGCGACCTTCGCGGTGCTCCGGCTGGCCGCCCTGATGGCCGGGGCCGGGCTCCCACCCGGGGTGCTGAACGTCGTGACCGGGCCCGGCGAGCCGACCGGCCAGGCGCTGATCAGCCATCCGATGGTGAACAAGCTTTCCTTCACCGGCAGCCGGGCAACCGGCCGCAAGATCGTTGAGGCGTCGGCCGACGGGTTCAAGCGGGTCACTCTGGAGCTGGGCGGCAAGAGCCCGGCGCTGGTGTTCGCCGACGCGGACGTGTCCACCGCCGCGGCGGTCACCATGGGCACGGTCACGCTCGGTCTGTCCGGGCAGGTCTGCCTCGCGCAGACCCGGGCGCTGGTGCACCGGGACGTGGCCGACGAGTTCCTGGCGATGGCCGAGATGATCGGCCAGATGGTCAGCTACGGCAACCCGTTCGACCCGGCGGTCACCTCCTCGCCGCTGATCAACACCCGCCAGCTGGAACGTGTTCTCGCGCTGATCGAGGCGGGCAAGGCGGACGGCGCCCGGCTGGTCTGCGGCGGCACCCGCAGCGAGGGCGACCTGGCCGCGGGCAACTTCATCGCGCCGACGCTGTTCACCGACGTGTCGAACGACATGGCCATCGCCCGGGAGGAGATCTTCGGCCCGGTGCTGTCGGTGATCCCGTTCGCCGACGAGGAGGAGGCCGTGCGGATCGCCAACGACACCGAGTACGGCCTCGCCGCCACCGTCTGGACCAGCGACATCAAGCGGGCCATGCGGATGACCAAGGCGATCAGGGCCGGCACCGTCGGCATCAACGGCTACCAGCTGGAGCCGCACGCGGCGTTCGGCGGCTACCGGCAGTCCGGGCTCGGCCGCGAGGGCGGCCGGGCCGCCATCGAAGCCTACACCGAGCTCAAGACCGTCCTGCTCCCGTTCACCGACGAAATGATGTGACAACTCCGGCGCAGCGAGCCGATCTCCAGCGCAACGAGCGGCACCATGAACCGGAAGACTTCTTCGCAGCAGGTGCGGAAAGTTTTCACGATCATGGAAGTAGGCCAGCCAGAGCGGTAGTTGAGTCGTGATCATGGGTTTGGGCGAGGTGGCGGCGTCATGACCGAGGTTCCGCCGGTCAGCAGTGCCAGCGGCGCTGGCCTGGCGGGCAGCGCCAGCGGCGCCGACTCCCTCGCGGCTGAGCCGGTCCGGCGGGTCGGGAAGCGCTGGATCGCGTTCATCGCGCTCGCCAACCTCGGGCTCTACCTGGGGTATTTCGGCCCCATCACGGTGCTGCTGCCCAACCAGGTGCAGGCGATCGCCGGGCCAGCCCACAAGGTCGCCGTGCTCGGCTGGGTGACCGGGATCGGCGCGGCGGTGGCGATGATCTCCAACCCGGTCGCCGGGGCGCTGTCGGACCGCACCACCAGCCGGTTCGGGCGGCGGCACCCGTGGACGGTGTGCGGCGCGCTGGCCGGCGCCGCCGCGCTGGTGCTGCTGGCCGGCCAGCACGCCATCGCCGGGGTCATCATCGGCTGGTGCCTGGCGCAGGCGGGCCTGAACGCGATGCAGGCCAGCCTCAGCGCGGGCGTGCCCGACCACGTCCCGGTGGCGCAGCGCGGCCTGGTGTCCGGCTGGATCGGCCTGCCGCAGACGGTCGGCGTGGTGGTGGCGGTGGCACTGGTGACCGTGGTCGTCACCGGCAACGCCGGCTATGCGCTGATCGCGGCGGCCGTGCTGGCCTGCGCGCTGCCGTTCCCGCTCACCACGCCCGACCCGCCGCTGCCACGTGCCGCCCGGCCGCCGTTCGCGTGGCGGGCCTTCGCCCGGTCGTTCTGGCTGAGCCCGCGGCAGTACCCGGACTTCGCATGGGCCTGGCTGACCAGGTTCGCGGTCAACCTCGGCAATGCGATGGCCCTGCTGTACCTGCTGTACTTCCTGCGCGACAAGATCCACTACAGCCGGCTGTTCCCCGGCCAGCAGGCGCAGGACGGCCTGCTGATCCTGATCCTGATCTACACGGTGGCCGTGGTGCTGACCGCCGTGACCGGCGGGGTGATCTCCGACCGCACCGGCCGCCGCAAGCTGCCGGTCACGGTGTCCGGCCTGGTGATGGCGGTGCCCGCGGTCATGCTCGCGCTGTGGCCGTCCTGGCCGGTGGCCATCGCCTCGGCCGCGATCATGGGCCTGGGGTTCGGGGTGTACCTGTCGGTCGACCAGGCGCTGGTCACCCAGGTGCTGCCGTCGGCGGCGGGCCGGGCCAAGGACCTCGGCATCATCAACATCGCCAACTCCGGGCCACAGGTGCTGGCCCCGGCGATCGCCGCGCCACTGGTCAGCCAGCTCGGCGGCTACCCGACCCTGTTCCTGTCGGTGGCGGTCATCACGGTGCTCGGCTCGGCGTTCGTGTGGAGGATCCGCTCCGTCCCCTGACGGCACGCTGGCCTGGCAGGCCAGGCCTGAAACTCGCGACATGTCTTGATGGCCCGGCAAACGCGATGTATCTTGATGTGCACGGTGAGGCGGCCGGCCGGCGATGAGTTCCGCGCGGCCTTGTCGTCACACCAGGCGGATGCTTCCTGGCCGCGGCCGCGGACCGGAAGGCGAGCATGGCGGCGCTGGCCAGGGCGCTCATGGCGGCGCTGGCCAGGGCACTCATGGCGCTGCTGGCCAGGGCGGTTATTGACTCGCCGCTGTCGGTGGCCGCCGGTAGGTTCGGTGAACGGACGTCGATCGGGGAGGAACGGGTGTCACAGACCAGCTCAGGACCGGCAATTCTGGTGGAAGGCCTGGTCAAGTCGTTCGGTGAGGTACGCGCGCTGCGCGGTATCGACCTGTCGGTGCCGCACGGGACGGTGCTGGGCGTGCTCGGCCCGAACGGGGCGGGCAAGACGACCGCGGTGCGGATCCTGACCACCCTGCTGCAGCCGGACGGGGGCCGGGCCTGGGTGGAGGGCCGCGACGTGGTGCGGGAGGCCGCCGCGGTGCGCCGCTGCATCGGACTGTCCGGGCAGTCGGCGGCCATCCAGGAGGAGCTCACCGGCCGGGAGAACCTGGAGATCGTCGGCCGCCTCTATCACCTGGGCAAGCCGCGGGCCCGCAGCCGCGCGAACGAGCTGCTGGAGCAGTTCGGCCTGGCCGACGCGGCCGACCGGGCGGCCAAGAGCTACTCCGGCGGGATGCAGCGCCGGCTGGACCTGGCCGCCAGCCTGGTCGGCCAGCCCCGGGTGCTGTTCCTCGACGAGCCGACCACCGGCCTGGACCCGCGGTCCCGGATGGGAATGTGGGACATCATCAGGTCGCTGGCCGCGAGCGGCACCACGCTGCTGCTCACCACCCAGTACCTGGACGAGGCGGACGAGCTGGCGGACGAGATCGTGGTCATCGACCAGGGCCTGGTCATCGCCGCCGGCACCGCCGAGGAGCTGAAGAGCCGGGTCGGCGGCGACGTGCTCGAGTTCACGGTGCCGGACCGGACCCGGATCGGCGACGCCGTCACCGCGGTCACGAAGATCGGCGAGGCGGAGCCGCACATGGACGCCGAGACCGGCGTGGTCAGCGTGGGCGTCGGCGGCCGGGGCTCGGAGGCGCTCGTCGAGGCGGTGCGCAGCCTGGACGGCGCCGCGGTGGAGACCCGCGGCCTCGCGCTGCGGCGGCCCTCGCTCGACGACGTGTTCATGGCGCTGACCGGCCACGCCGCCGAGGAGACCGGCCAGCGGCGCCGCGGGCGCCGCCGGGGTGCTGGCAGGGACAAGGCCCCGGGCGCTGGCCGGGCCGGTGACAGGGAACTAGCCGCCGAGAAGGACACAGCGAGGGCAGCATCATGACCGCGATCGCCGTACCGCTGGGAGAGCCAGGACTGCTCACCCGGGCCCGCTGGGCGGTGAGCGACACGCTCGCCATCACCCGGCGCAACCTGCTGGTCTGGATGCGGGTGCCCGCCTACATCGTGTTCACCGTGATCCAGCCGGTGATCTTCGTGCTGATGTTCCGCTACGTCTTCGGCGGCGCGATCAAGGTCCCGGGCACCGACTACGTCGACTTCATGATCCCGGGGATCATCGCGCAGACCGCGGCGTTCGCGACGTTCGGCACCGCCATCGCCCTGGCCCAGGAACTGCAGAAGGGCGTCATCGACCGGCTGCGGTCGATGCCGATGGCGCGCTCGGCGGTGCTGACCGGCCGCCTGGTCGCCGACACCTTCCGGATGACCGTGACGATCCTGATCGTCCTCGGGATCGGGTACGCGGTCGGGTTCCGGTTCCAGCAGGGCTTCCTCCCGTCCGCGGCCATGATCCTGCTCGCCATCGTGTTCGGGGTGGCGATCTGCTGCATCGCCGCCTTCACCGGGCTGGCCATCGGGGACGAGGAGTCGGTGCAGGCGTTCGGGCTGATCTGGCTCTTCCCGCTCACGTTCCTCAGCTCGGCCTTTGTGCCGATCGACACCATGCCCGGCTGGCTGCAGGCCTTCGCCAACAACCAGCCGGTCACCTACGTCGTCGACACGATGCGCGGGCTGGCGCTCGGCTACCCGGTCTGGGACAGCTTCTGGAAGAGCGCCGTGTGGCTGATCGGGATCTTCGTGGTCTTCGTGCCGCTCGCCGTCCGCGCCTACAAGCGGGCCAGCTGACGCACATCCCACCCCGCCCGGAAGCTCCGGCCGTGAGACGGCCGCGCCGGTGGCTGCGGCGACTGGCTCAGCCGCCCGGCCGGGCCAGCTTGCGGTGGTCCCAGGTGATGATCCGCTGCGGTTCCACCACGAAACCCACCCGCTTGCGCGCGGTCCTGGTGGTGTACTCCTCCAGCGCGTCGGCGGGCATGCCCGTGGTCACGGCGGTCAGGCGGCGGCCGATGTCCAGCACCCCCGCCGGGTCCTCGATCCGCCGCACGGTTCCCACCACCTGCACCCCGCGCAGCTCGAAGTACTCATCCCCGGCCTCCACCAGGCAGGTCACCCGGGGGTCGCGGGCCAGGTTGGCCGCCTTCTGCGAGGAGCGGTAGGTCCAGAACGCGATCTGCCCGTCGATCATCACGTAGAACATCGTCACCAGGTGCGGCGTCCCGTCCCGGTTGATGGTCGCCAGCTGGAGCTTGTGCGACCCCGCCAGCAGCGCGGCCTGGTCGGCCGCGCTCATCCCGACCCGGTCGCGGTGCCTGGCCGGCGCGTGTCCCGCCGCCGGGCGCCCTGCGTCGTCCCCGCTCATCGGCCTCCTCCACCCCCGGGTGCGGTGAACCCGATCGTCCCGGTGGCCAGTGCGAGCGTGTCCTCGCAGGCGAACCCGGGCGCGCCCGGGGGAGCGGCGGACATCGGGCCCAGCGCCCGCCGCACCGA
>Ga0335080_10002552_pt1 | contig 18191 bp, 14 predicted proteins | sample Lox_Sample_34_FD_206720 | JGI IMG/M metagenome (GOLD analysis project Ga0335080, IMG submission 206720) | Soil microbial communities from Loxahatchee National Wildlife Refuge, Florida, United States - Lox_Sample_3.4 | ecosystem: Environmental > Terrestrial > Soil > Wetlands | place: USA...
TCCCTCCGCCGGCGACCAGGAGGCGGTCCGGCGGGCCGTCGGGGAGGCCCTGACCCGGCTTCCCTCCTTTCCCCGTGAGGTCCGGGTGGTGGGGGTCGCCGGGACGGTCACCAGCCTCTTCGCGCTGGCGCACGGCATCGAGCCGTACGACGCTGCGCGCGTGCACGGGGGCTGGATCTCGCTCGAGGAGGTGGAACGGGTCCGCGCCCGGCTCTGCGCCGTCCCGCTCGCCGTCCGCCGCACGTTTCCCGGCCTCCAGCCGAAGCGGGCCGACGTCCTGCCCGCCGGGGCGCTGCTGTTCGAGACCGCGCTCCGCCACCTCGGCGCCGCCGGGGCCCGGGTCTCGGACCGGGGCGTCCGCTGGGGAGTCCTCCTCGATCGATGGGAGACGCTCGCATGACCGCGTCCGAACGCGCAGTGCCCCTGGCCCCCCCGGTCCAGTCCGCGCTCCCGGGCGCAGGCTACGCGCTGGGTGTCCTCACCTTCATCAACGTCATCAACTACCTCGACCGGTACCTGGTGGCCGGGATCCTCCCGCGCATCGAGGACTCGCTGCACATCGACCACGCCCAGGGCGGCCTCCTCCAGTCGGTCTTCATCTTCGTCTACATGCTGGTGGCGCCCCTGGGCGGGTACTTCGGCGACCGGTACTCGCGCCGGTGGGTGCTCTCGCTGAGCATCCTCGTCTGGAGCTTCGCCACCGTCGGGTCGGGCCTGGCCGCCACCTTCGCCGTGCTCCTCGCGGCCCGGGCCATCGTCGGCGTGGGCGAGGCCGGCTACGGCACCGTCTCCCCCGGGCTCATCGCGGACTTCTTCCCCATCACCCAGCGCACCCGCGCGCTCTCGGTCTTCTACGTCGCCATCCCGGTGGGCTCGGCGCTTGGCTACGCGGTGGGCGGGTGGATCGGGAATACCTGGAGCTGGCACTGGGCGTTCTTCGTCGGGGGAATCCCGGGCCTCGTCGCCGCCGTCCTCGCCCTGCGGATGCACGAGCCCGCGCGCGGGGCGACCGAGGAGGGCGGAGGCTCGGCCGAGGCGAAGATGCCCTTCCTCGACGGGCTGAAGGGCCTCCGCTCGAACACCTTCTACTGGGTGAGCGTGGCCGGGCTCACCCTGATGACCTTCTCCATCGGCGGCCTCGCGGTGTTCATGCCCACCTTCCTCGAGCGCGAGCGCGGCGTTCCCGCGAAGGAGGCGGCGATCGTCTTCGGCGCGGTGCTCTGCGTCTCGGGGCTGGTGGGGACCCTGGTCGGCGGCGTCCTCGGAGATCGGGCGGAGCGGAGGTCGTCCACCGGAGGGCTCTGGCTCTCCGGGTGGGGGATGCTCCTGGCCGCGCCCTTCATGGTCTGGACCGCCTACGCCCGGTCGGTGCCGATCATCTTCGCCGCGGCGTTCGCCGCGATGTTCCTGGTGTTCCTGAACAACGGCCCCCTGAACAACGCCATCGTCAGCGCGGTGCCTCCGCTCTTCCGGAGCTTCGCCGTGGGGCTGAGCGTGCTCTGCTACCACGCGCTGGGCGATGCCATCTCCCCGCCGATCATCGGCTGGCTCGGAGATCGGCTGAGCCTGGCCACCGCCATCACCCTCAACGCCATCCCGGTCTTCGTCGGGGGGCTGCTCCTGGTGGTGGGTGCCCGGCTGCTCCACGGCCCGCCGGCGGCGAGGGTCACCGCGTGAACGCGCCACACCCTCGGTGTTGCGCTGCCGCCCCGGGGTCGATTAGCGCTGGGGGCGCATGACGTCACCACCTGGACCGTGGGTGCGCAGCGTGGGCACGTCGCTGCCTCCGAACTGGGTGGACCAGGAGACGCTGATCTCGCTCTTCCGCGAGCACTGGGCGCGGGAGCACTTCAACGTGGAGCGGATCGAGGAGCTGCACCGGTCGGTCCAGGTGGGCGGACGGTACCTGGCATTGCCCATCGAGGAGTACCTGCCCCTCCGCCGGTTCTCCGAGCGCAACGACGCCTTCAACCGGGTGTCGCTCGAGGTGGGCGAGCAGGCCGTCCGGCGCGCCCTCGACGCCGCGGGGTTGCAACCACGCGACGTCGACCACCTCTTCTTCGTCACCGTGACCGGAATCGGCACTCCCTCGCTGGACGCACGACTCGTCAACCGGCTCGGGCTCCGGCCGGACGTGAAGCGCACGCCCATCTTCGGGCTGGGCTGCGTCGCCGGGGCGGCCGGGACCGCGCGCGCCGCCGACGTGCTGCGGGCCTTCCCCGGGCAGGTGGCGGTGCTGCTCTCGGTGGAGCTGTGCTCGCTCACCCTACAGCGCGAGGACGTGAGCATCGCCAACATCATCGCCAGCGGTCTGTTCGGCGACGGGGCCGCGGCGGCGGTGCTCTCCGGCACCGACCGCCCACCACCGGCCGCGGCTCCTCGGGTGCTCGCCACCCGGAGCGTCTTCTATCCGGACACCGAGCGCGTCATGGGCTGGGACGTGGTGGACGGTGGCTTCAAGGTGGTCCTCAGCGCCAAGGTGCCGGCCATCGTCACCGAGCACGTCCGCACCGACGTCGACACCTTCCTCGCCTCGGAGGGGCTCTCTCGCGGAGACATCCGCCACTGGATCGCCCACACCGGCGGGCCCCGGGTACTGCAGGCCTTCGAGTCCGCGCTGGAGCTCCCGCCGGAGGCGCTCCGCCGCTCCTGGAACTCGCTGCGAAGGACCGGCAACCTCTCCTCGGCCTCGGTGCTCTTCGTCCTCTCCGACCTCCTCGCCTCCCAGGAGCCCCGCCCGGGCGAGCTCGGCCTCCTCATCGCCATGGGGCCTGGGTTCTGCGCGGAGCTGGTGCTGCTCCGATGGTGAGCTCGGTCCAGCTGTACCTCGGGCTCCTCGCCCTGGTGGCGCTCGAGCGCGCGGTCGAGCTCGTGCTCTCCGCACGCAACGCCCGGCTGGCCAGGGCCCGGGGCGCGGTCGAGCGGGGGCAGGGCCACTACCCCGCGATGGCCGCCTTCCACGGGCTCTTCCTGGTGGCCTGCGGCGCCGAGGTGCTGCTCCTCCACCGGCCCTTCCCCGGAGCTGCCGGCTGGACGGCGCTCGTGGTGGTGCTCGGCGCCCAGGCGCTCCGGTACTGGGCGATCGCCACGCTGGGCTGGCGGTGGAACACGCGCATCGTCGTCGTGCCCGGGGCCACGCCGGTGACCTCGGGCCCATACCGCTGGGTGCGGCACCCCAACTACGTGGCTGTCATCGCCGAGATGGCGGCGCTCCCGCTGGTGCACGGCGCGTGGCTGACCACGCTGGTGTTCTCCCTGGGGAACGGGGTGCTCCTGCGCGTCCGCATCCGTGCCGAGGAAGAGGCGCTCGGCGAGCCCTGGCGCCAGGCGTTCGAGGGACGCCCACGCTTCGTCCCCGGAGGGCACGGTGGCCACTGAGCTCGAGGTGCTGGAGACCATCCGCTCCATCGCCCGCACCGAGCTGGAGATGGAGCGGACCATCTCGCCCGGCGATGACCTCCTCCGCGACCTGGCGCTGGACAGCCTCGGGTTGACGGTGCTCGCGGTGGGCCTGGAGAACCGCTTCCGGGTGAAGCTCAGCGAGGACGACGCGGCGGGGGTGCAGACGGTGGGCGACCTCGCGCGGCACGTGGCCGCGCGGACCGAGGAGGCCCGGTGAGGCCCGCCCGGCTCCACGGTGGACCGCAGCCACCGCCACGCCACGCGAGCCTGAACCAGGCCCTGGAACAGGCGGCAGCCTCGGGCCGGCGGGGGCTCACCTTCGTCGCCGCGGACGAGAGCGAGACGACGCTCGGCTGGGACGCCCTCCGTGCCCGGGCGGCGCGCGTGGCCGGCGCCCTCGCCTCGCTGGGAGTGCGCCCTGGCGAGCGGGTCGCCCTGGTGCTCCCCACCGGCCCGGAGTTCATGGACGCCTTCTTCGGGACGCTGCTCGCCGGCGCGGTCCCGGTGCCGCTCTATCCGCCGGTGCGGCTGGGTCGACTGCCCGAGTACCACGCCTCGACCGCCCGGATGCTCCGGCTCTCCGGCGCGGTGGTCCTGCTCTCCGACGGCCGTGTGGGACGGCTGCTCGGCGAGGCGGTGCGCCTGGCCGGTCCCCGGCTCGGGCTCCGGAGCGTCGCCTCGGTCCGGGAGTCCGGCGCCGCGCCCCTGGCCCACCCGGCCGAGCCCGGTGCGCTGGCGCTGGTGCAGTTCTCGTCCGGAAGCACGGTGGACCCCAAGCCGGTCGCGCTCTCCCACCGCGGGGTGCTGGCCCAGACCGATGCGCTGCGGATGCTGATGCCCGCCGACACGCCCGAGGACCCGCAGCTCGGGGTGAGCTGGCTTCCGCTGTACCACGACATGGGGCTCATCGGCTGTCTGCTCAGCGCGGTGACCTACCCCGGTCCACTGGTCCTCATCGGACCGGAGGCGTTCCTCGGCCGCCCGGCGCTGTGGCTCCGTGCCCTCTCGCGCCACGGCGGGACGATGTCGGTCGCGCCGAGCTTCGGCTTCGCGGTCTGCGCCCGCCGCATCCGCGACGAGGAGATGGAGGGCGTGGACCTGTCGCGCTGGCGCCTGGCGCTCAACGGGGCCGAGCAGGTCTCGGTGCCGGCGGCGTCCCGGTTCTCGGAGCGCTTCGCACGCTGGGGCTTCCGTCCCGCGGCGCTGATGCCGGTCTACGGCCTGGCGGAGGCCGCGCTCGCGGTCACCTTCTCGCCGCCGCGGAGCCCGCTCCGGACGGTGCCGGTGGATCCGGTGGAGCTCGCCCGCGAGGGCCGCGTCCGGCCGGGGGGGCGCATCCTGGCGAGCGTGGGCAGTCCCTTGCCCGGGACGGCGGTGGAGGTCCGCGACGAACGTGGCGCGGTGGTCCCCGAGGGCGTGGTGGGGCGCATTCATGCCCGCGGCCCCTCGATGATGGAGGGCTACCTCGGACAGCCGGAGGCCACGCGGGCGGTCCTCGACGACGGCTGGCTGGACACCGGCGACCTGGGCTTCGTCCACGCCGGCGAGCTGGTGGTGTGCGGCCGGGTCAAGGACGTGGTGGTGCTCCGGGGGGCGAACCACTCTCCCCAGGAGTTCGAGGACGCGCTCGACGGCGTGCGGGGCGTCCGGACCGGATGCGCGGTGGCGCTGGGCTTCGTCCCCGCCGCCGGGGATGGAGAGGAGCTGCTGCTCCTGGTGGAGACCACGCCGGAGGCCACGGCCGATCTCGTGGACCGCATCCGTGCTGCCGTCGCCGAGCGCACCGGCGTCCGCCCCCACACCGTGGAGCTGCTCCTCCCGGGGACCCTCCCCCGGACGTCGAGCGGGAAGCTCCGCCGCTCCGAGGCCCTTCGGCGCTGGACCACCGGGACGCTCCATCCGCCGGCACCGGTGAACGCGGTGCGCCTGATGGGGGCGATGCTCCGCTCGGCGCTCGCGCTCGCCCGTGCCCGCGCCCAGCCGGAGGTCGAGACGTGAGCGAGGGGCCGGTCGACGTCGCGGTGGTGGGCGGCGGTCCGGCCGGCCTCGCGGTCGCGGCGCTCGCCGCCCGGCGGGGCCTCGGCGTCGTTCTGCTCGAGCGGGCGAGCCTCCCCCACGACAAGGCGTGCGGCGAGGGGCTGATGCCCGCCGGCGTCGCGGTGCTCGAGCGGCTGGGCGCGCTCGGCCGGATTCCCCCGGGCGACTCCGGGCCCATCCGCGGGATCCGCTACGTGCAGGAGGACGGCTGTGTGCTCGAGGGCGCGCTGCCCGGCGCGGGCGGCCTCGCCGTCCGGCGGACCGCGCTCTCCTCGGCGCTGCTCGACGTGGCGCGCGCCTCGGGTGTCGAGGTGCGGGACCGGACCGCGGTGCGCTCTCACGGGCGGACGCCGGGGGCGATGACGCTGCAGACCGACGCGGGCGAGCTCTCCGCGCGCGTGCTGGTCGCAGCCGACGGGCTTCACTCGCCCCTGCGGCGCGCCGAGGGGCTGGAGGCGGCGGTGCGCGGGCCTCGCCGCTTCGGCCTCCGGCAGCACTTCGTCCGGACGCCGTGGACCGACCGGGTGGAGGTGTACCTCTCGCCGGAGGCGGAGGCCTACGTCACGCCCTGCGGCCCGGCGCGCGTGGGGGTTGCCTTCCTCTGGTCGGACGGGCGGCTCGAGGCCTCCCCGACCGTCGACCGGCTCCTCGGGCGCTTCCCCCTTCTCGGCGCCCGGCTCGCGGGCGCCGAGGTCGACTCGGAGCCGAGGGGCGCCGGGCCCTTCCTCCAGCGCGCGCGGCACCGGGTGGCGGAGCGCTTCGCCCTCCTCGGGGATGCCGGCGGGTACGTGGACGCCATCACCGGCGAGGGGATGTCGGTGGCGCTGGTGTGCGCCGAGGCGCTGGCGGGGTGCCTGCCCGAGGTCGTCCGCCGGCAGGGCGACGTCAACGCCTTCGGTCCCTACGTCGCGACCGCACGCCGGGAGTTCCGCAAGTACGCCTGGACGGCCCGGGCGGTGCTGGAGCTCGCACGCAGGCCAGCGCTCCGCCGTGGCGTCGTGCGAGGGCTCTCCCGCAAGGCGCGCGCGTTCGAGTGGCTCCTGGCGCATACGGTGGGCTGAAGCCTCAGCGGGACGGCTGGAGCGGTGTCACGGAGCTGATCACCCGCTCCAGCTCCTGGAGGTCCGCCGGCTTGACCAGGTGCGCATCGAAGCCGGCCTGCTCGGCACGCGCCCGGTCCTGGTTCTGGGCGTATCCGCTCAGGGCGATGAGGCGGGTGTGCGCGAGCGCGGGCTCACTCCTGATCGCCTGCGCGAGCGCGTAGCCGTCCATGTCCGGCAGGCCGATGTCGCAGAGCACCACGTCCGGGGCCAGGTGGCGCGCCAGGGCCAGACCGGTCCTCGCATCCGGGGCGACGTGCACCCGGTGACCCTCGGACCCCAGGACGTCGCCGAGCATCTGCGCCGCGTCCCGGTTGTCATCGACGATGAGCAGACGGAGCGACCCACGAACCTTCGCCGGCGAGGCGCCCGGCTCGACCGCCGCCGGCGGCTCGGCGGCCGGCAAGTTCAGGACGAACTCCGCCCCGCGTCCGAGGCCGTCGCTCCGCGCCTGGACGCTTCCGCCGTGAAGCTCGACCAGCCCCTTCACGAGGGACAGTCCGAGCCCGAGCCCACCGTGGGCACGGGACAGGCCATCCTCCGCTTGCACGAAGGGAGTGAAGAGGCGGGGGAGGAGCTCAGCGGCGATGCCTCTTCCGTCGTCGCGAACCCGGAGCTCGGCGCCGCATGGGCCGGGACCGGTCTCGACCACCACCGTCCCACCGCGCTGCCCGTACCGGGCGGCGTTCTGGAGCAGGTTCCCGATCACCTGTGCCATGCGGGTCGGGTCTGCTTCGATCCACAGCCCACCCGGCGTCCGGCGCCGGAGCGAGATTCCTCGGTCGGCGAAAAGCTGCTCGTGGTCGTCGCAGGTCTGCCGCGTGATCTCGGAGAGGTCGAGGCGGCGGGTGTGCAGGGCCACCTTCCCCCGCTCGATCCGGGTGAGGTCGAGCAGATCGTCGACCAACCGGGCCAGCTGACCCGTCTGGCGCTCGATCACCTCGCGGGCGCGCTGCATTTGCTGTTGGGTCGACTGCGGGAGCGCGAGGAGGTGGGCCGCATTGATGATCGCAGCCAGCGGATTCCGGAGCTCGTGCGAAAGGACTGCCAGGAACTCGGTCTTTCGACGGTCGGAGTCGCGCAGCGCCTCCGTGGCCCGATGCTGCTCGGTGATGTCCACGAAGGCGGCGACTGCACCGGTCACCTGTCCCAGCTGGTCGTGCAGGGGGGCTGCGCTGCCCACGAGATGTCGGGTCTGTGAACCGTTCACCAGGTCCAGCTCGGCATTGCGGACCTCTCGACCGGTGGCGATCGCTTGCTCGATGGGGATCTGCTCCAGGGGAAGCTCCTCCCCGTTCCGGAAGAGCCGGTACTTCGCCCGGCCTTCCCGGCCTAGTGAGCCCGCGGACAGGTCCGCCCCCGCCGGAATGGAGAAGAGCTCCGAGGCGTAGCGGTTGCCCGAGATCCGGCCGCCTCCCTCCCGCGCGGTGAACACCGCCGCAGGGACCGTGTCCAGCACCGTCGCCAGCTCGAGCAGGGTGGCCCGAGCACCATACTGTCTCCGCCGCGCCCTCACTGCTGCCCGGACCGCGCTGACCAGGGTGACGATCTCCAGCGGGCGCTCGAGCAGCGTCACGTTTCCGAGCACGGAGAGCGCATCGCCGGGCGGCGCGACACTTCCGGCGCGGCCGGTGACGAGCACGATCGGGAGATCCGACCATGACTCCTGCGCCTCCAGAACGGAGCCGAGGCTCTCCAGCGCCGCGCGATCCAGCACCTCCACCGTGACGAGCAGGGCAGCGGCGCCGCACTGCGTCTCCTCGCAGAGCCGGACGACGTCCGGTACCACCTGGGTGACGATGCCGGCCTCCTCGAGCACCTCTGCCGCCATCACCCCGTCCTCTCCCCAGGGGGCGAGGACCAGAACGCGCCCGTCCAGCTGGGCCGTCGCGCTCATCGCGTCACCTCCGCACGCCCTCCTCTCCGGACCCCTCGCCGAGCAGCCGTGGGTTACCCGAGAGGATGCCCTGGAAGCGGGTCAATGCCGGGCCGACGTGGACGCCGCCAGCGCCGAGGACGAGCTCGCAGATGCTCTGCTCGTGCGGGCCGGAGCGCTTCTTCACCACGGAGACGGCCTTCCGCACTCGCCCCGCGGCCTCGAAGTAGCGAAAGAGCAGGACCGCGTCGGCGATGTAGCTCAGGTCCACCGGCGCCTCGGAATCGGGTCCCACCAGACCATGCTGGGCCACGGCGAGCAGGGTGAGCACCCCGCGCTGTCCGAGGTACGCCAGCAGCTCGTGGATCTGCAGCGCAAGAGCCTGCTCCTCCGGCATGGCATTGAGGTAGCCATTGAGGCTGTCGATGACCACCAGGCGCGCGCCCTCGTCTTCGACGGCCGATCGCACCGCGTGCGCGAACTCTCCGGGCGACAGCTCGGCCGGATCGACCTGCTGCACGGTCAGGCGGCGCGACTTCATGTACTCCTCGAGATGCATCCCCAGCGACCGGGCTCGTGCCAGGTACATCGCCGAGCTCTCGTCGAAGGCGAACGCCGCCACCCGCTCTCCGCGTCGGGCCGCGGCCAGGGAGTACTGGGAGGCGATGGCCGACTTGCCGCATCCCGCCGGTCCGATGAGTAACAGGCTCGACCCCCGGTCCGGACCACCCCCCAGGAGCGCGTCCAGCTCGGTCACGTCGCTCGGCACCGGGGTGCGCTCGTAGGCGACGTGATGCTCGGCGGCGACGAGCCTCGGGAAGACCTCGAGCCCGCCCGTCTTGATGACCAGGTCGTGGTACCCCCCGCGATACTGCCTGCCCCGGATCTTGGAGATCCGGAGACGGCGCCGCTCGGCCCCATAGAGCGGGGAGAGCTGCTCGAGGGTCAGCACTCCGTGGACGACGCTCTGGAGCAGCATCTCCGGAGCCCCGCTGGCGAGGGTGTCGATCAGGAGGATGGTGCTCCCCAGCGAACCGGCGCGGGCCTTGAGGGCGAGGATCTGCCGCCGGTAGCGGAGCGGCCCCTGCGAGAGGAGCCGGAGCTCCGAGCAGGAGTCGAGCACGATGCGCGACGGACGCAGCCGATCGATCTCCTCGAGCAGCGCGCGCATCCGCGCCCCGAGCTCCACCTCGGATGGCTGGAAGAGCGTCGTCTCCCGCTCCTCCATCCCTCCTGCGGTCGAGTGGTCGACGACGGTGACGCCGTCGAGCGACCACCGGTGGGAGGTGGCCACCTGCTCCAGCTCCTCGCGACTCTCGGAGAGGGCCACATAGAGGACGCGCTCGCCCCGTGAGGCGCCCTCCAGCAGGAAGCGCAGCGAGAGAGTCGTCTTTCCGGTCCCCGGATCACCCTGGATGAGGTGCAGCCGGCGCGCCGGGAATCCTCCCCCGAGCACGTCGTCCAGTCCCGCGGTGCCGGTCCGGACGAGCTCGACATCCTCGAGGCTGTCCGCCGTCTCGCTCATGAGCCTCCCCGCCTAGCACCGACCGGATGACCTTCGGACCGGCGTGCGCCCACGCCGTCCGGTTTCGGCCGTTCAAAGGTGGGGTCGGCGTGGCCGCCCGTCAGCCCCGGAGCGCCGGAGACGTCGAGAGCTTCGGACATCTACACGGACAGTGAATCCGGAAGCCCCAGCCCCGCCCGGAGCCTCAGGCCATCCCTTGCCGGCGACAGAGACGGGCCCGTGCCTGGAGCAGCTCGCGCTCGCGCGCGTTCTGGGCCATCGACGCCGCGCGCTCGAGCTCCACCCGCGCTTCGTCGAAGCGGCCGAGCTTCATCAGGAGATCGCCGCGGACGCTCGGGAGCAGGTGGTAGGCACGGAGGGCAGGCTCCTCGACGAGGGCGTCGACGAGCTCGAGGCCCTCGGAAGGTCCGTAGGCCATTCCCACCGCCACCGCACGGTTCAGCTCGACCACGGGCGAGCGGGTGAGCTCCACCAGCGCGTCGTACAGCGCGACGATCCGGGGCCAGTCGGTCGCCTCGCCCGTGCGGGCGCGGGCATGACAGGCGGCGATGGCGGCCTGGAGCACGTAGGGGCCCAGCGGCCGCGCCAGCGCCTCTGCCCGGGCGAGCGCGGCCAGTCCCCGGTGGATGAGGAGACGGTCCCAGCGGGAGCGGTCCTGGTCGAGGAGGAGGATCGGCTCCCCGGAGGGCCCGACCCGCGCCCGGGCCCGGGAGGCCTGGAGCTCCATCAGCGCCACCAGGCCGTGGACCTCCGCTTCGCCGGGAACCAGCTCGGCGAGGATCCGTCCCAGGCGGAGCGCGTCGTCGCAGAGCTCGGTGCGCATCCAGTCGTCGCCGCGCGTCGCCGAGTAGCCCTCGTTGAACACCAGGTAGACCACCTCGAGGGCCGAGGGCAGACGGACGGCGAGCTCCTCGCCCCGGGGGACCTCGAACGGAACGTGCGCCTCGGCCAGCGTCCGCTTCGCGCGCACGATGCGCTGGGCGATCGTCGGTTCGGCGACCAGGAAGGCCCGCGCGATCTCCTCGGTGGTGAGGCCTCCCAGGAGCCGGAGCGTCAGCGCGACCCGCGCCTCGGTGGAGAGCACCGGATGGCAGGCGACGAGGACGAGGCGGAGCAGGTCGTCGCCCACGTTCTCCTCGATCAGCGTCTCCATCTCGGGCGCGGGCGACGCTCCCACGGAGGCGTCGGCCTCGAGCGCTCCCTGCTTCCGCTCCAGCATCCGGTGGCGGCGAAGGTGGTCGATGGCGCGGTTCCTCGCGGTGGCCATGAGCCAGGCTCCGGGGTTGTCGGGGATGCCCGTCTCCGGCCAGCGCTCCAGCGCGGTGACCAGCGTCTCCTGGGCCAGGTCCTCGGCCAGACCCACGTCGCGAACCAGGCGCACCAGCCCGCCGATCAGCCGCGCGGACTCGATCCTCCAGACGGCCTCGATGGCCTCGCGGGTGGTCGCCTCCGTCATCGCCTCCTCAGGCCCGGTACGCCCTCTCCAGCACTGCGATGTCGAGCTTGACCATCTTCAGGAGGGCATCGGTCACTCTGCGGGAGCGCGCCGGATCCCGGTCCCGCATCCACGCGTCGAGGGCCGCGGGGACGATCTGCCACCGCAGCCCGAACCGGTCGATGAGCCAGCCGCACGCCTGCGGCTTGCCGCCTCCCTCGAGGAGCGCGTTCCAGTAGCGGTCGAGCTCCACCTGGTCGTCGCAGAGCACGACCAGGGAGATGGCGTCGTTGAACGGGTGGTGCGGTCCGGCGCTCATGGCCTGGAACCGCTCGCCGAAGAGGGTGAAGTCGACGATCTTCACCGTGCCCGGAGGCCCGCTCGGCGACTCGCTCGGCAGTGCCGTCACCGAGTCGACGCGCGAGTCTGGGAAGATGGAGGCGTAGAGCCGCGCCGCCTCCTCCGCCTCCTTCGCGTACCAGAGGTGAGGGAAGATCCTTCCGTGGGCCTTGGGTGCCATGACGTTCCTCCCCTGAGCAGCTCAGGACTGCTTGTTGCGCGCGACCTCGGCGCGGCGTCGCTCCGCCCGTGCCTGGAGCTCCGGCGTGAACCCCTTGCCGAAGTCCTCCCACTCGAGGATCGGGCGGATCTCGATCTCCGACTCCTCTCCCGGCATCGGATCCGGGCAGCGCCGGCCCCATTCGAGTGCCTCCTCTAGCGACTTCACCTGCCAGATCCAGAAGCCCGCGACGAGCTCCTTGGTCTCGGCGAAGGGGCCGTCGATGACCGTCTTCTTCCCGCCGGAGAAGCGCACCCGCTTGCCCCGGCTGCTGGGGTGTAGCCCATCGGCAGCGAGGAGGATTCCAGCCTTGACCAGCTCCTCGTTGAATTCGCCCATCGCGGCGAAGTCCTTCTCGACGGGCGGTGTGCCCGCCTCGGAGTTCTTCGTCGCCTTGACCAGCACCATGACGCGCATCGTTCTACTCCTTCGGGATTGGGTTCAGGGACCTTCGCCAGGCTCGAGCATCGGACGCACCTCGGACTCGCCCTCGAACTCGGGCCAGTACGTCCGGTGCAGCTCCATGAACTCGGTGGCGATCCTTAGGGCCTCGCCCCGGGTCCGGGTGTTCAGGATGGCCCAGCCACCGATGACCTCCTTGGTCTCCGAGAACGGCCCGTCGGTCACCGTGAGCTTTCCCTTCGAGAGCCTCACGCGGAAGCCGTCCTTGCTGGGTCGCAGGCCGCCGGTGTCGACGAGGGTGCCTTCCTCGAGCGACTTCTCGACGAACCTGCCCATCGCCTCCATCAGCGCGGGCGGGGGAATGGCGTCACGGTAGGACTCGGGATGGCGAATGAACGTCAGGTACTTCATGGCTCCTCCGGTGAGGGTTTCGATCCTGGTGACGAACGAGCCCGGGCAGGATCGACACGTCCGGCGACGTTTCCCCGCCCGACGAGCTGCTCACACGAAAGCGCCGTCGATTCAAGCGCTTGGGCTCAGGCCGGCGGTCGTCCGATCCGGTAGAGGACATGCGGCCCGAGGGGGTGCCCCGCCGGGACCCGCGGATGGTCGAAGTCGTCCCGGGCCTCGTGCCGCATCCCGAGCTTCTCCATCACCCGGCGCGAGCGGACGTTGGCCGGGACGGTGAAGGCGACGATCTCCTCGAGCCTGGGTGACGCCATCTCCCATCCGAACCGGAGCGCTTCCCGGGCGCCCTCGGTGGCGTAGCCCAGGTTCCAGAACGCCGCCGCGAGCCGCCAGCCGATCTCCACGCAGGGGGTGAAGTGGGCCTCGAAGCGCGGCCGGGCCAGCCCCACCCAGCCGATGAACGGCGCGACGCCCGGCACCTCCACCGCCCACCACCCGAAGCCGTGCTCGGTCCAGTGCTGCCGGAACCGGGCGAGCTGTGCCGCCGAGTCCTCGAGGGTCATCGGCGCCGGGAAGTGCTCCATCACCCGCGGGTCGGCGTTCATCGCTGCCAGCGGGCCGAGGTCCTCGCCACGGAAGCCCCGGAGCAGGAGGCGCGCCGTCCGTCGCTCGGGGACGTTCACCGAAAACCCGGCGGATGCTCGTCGGCCATGCCCAGCGCGCGCTCCAGCGCGAGGCCCACCGTGCACAGCGTCCCCTCGTCCCAGAGGTGCCCGATGAGCGATACGCTGGTGGGCATCTTGCGCGGCGGGGAGACCGGGGGGTGCTGGCCGCCGGGTGGAGGCAGCCAGTCGCTCCGGATGCGGTCGATGGTGACGAATCCGGCAGGCACGACCAGGCAGGGGTGTCCGGTGGAGTTGGTGCACGCCGGCTCGTCGAGGAGCGCGCTCGCCGGGGCGCCGTCGACGAGCGAGGGCGCGAGGAGGACGTCCACGCCGGAGAGCTGCTCGGACCAGACCCGGGCCGCCGCGCGCCGGAGCCGATCGGCCTGGACGTAGTCCACCGCGGAGATGAAGCGCGCCTGGCGAAGGACGTTCGGCCAGGCATCGCGCACCTGCATCCGCAGCTGGGCATCCTCGCCCGAGAGCGTGAGCCGCTCGAAGGAGGCCGCCGCCTCGGCGACGAACAGCGTCGCCAGCGCGGGCCAGGGCAGCGCCGGGAAGGTGAGATCCACCCGGCGCGCCCCGGCCTTCTCCAGGGCCTGCATCGCTCCGGACACGGCCGCCCTGCCCTCCCCCTTCTCCAGCCACGCCGGGACGAAGCCGATCCTCATCCCCTTCACGCCGCGGGTGGCGTCGAAGTCGAGGCGACTCGGCAGGGTGGAGAGGTCCTTGCCGTCCGGTCCGGAGATGGCGGCCAGCACCAGGGCCGTGTCCTCGACCGAGCGGGTCATCGCGCTCAGCTTGTCGTGGCTCCAGGAGAGCGTCATCGCCCCGGTCCTCGGCACCCGTCCGAAGGTCGGGCGGAGCCCGGTGAGCCCGCACCGGGTGCAGGGGCCGACGGTGCTCCCGAACGTCTCGCTCCCGATGGCGAACGGGACCAGGCCGGCGGACACCGACGCGGCCGAGCCCGCGCTCGAGCCTCCCGAGCCCTCCTCGAGGAACCAGGGGTTGTTGGTCCGGCCGCCGAACCAGACGTCGTTCAGCGCCAGCGCCCCGAGCGACAGCTTCGCCACCAGCACGGCCCCAGCCGCCCGCAGCCGGGCGATGACGGTCGCGTCCTCCTTCGGGACCCGGTTCCGGAAGGGCTCGGCGCCCCAGGTGGTCCGAACTCCGGCGCTGTCGAGCAGGTCCTTGGCCCCGAAGGGGATGCCGTGGAGCGGCCCCCGGTACTTGCCGTGGGCGATCTCCCGGTCCGCCGCCTCGGCCTCGGCCAGCGCCTGCTCGCGCACGAGGGTGATGGTGCAGTTGAGCTGGGGCTGGTACCGCTCCAGGCGCGCCAGGGCCAGCTCGGTCAGCCGCACGCTGGACACCTGCCGGGCCTGCACCCAGCGGGAGAGCACGTGCACCGGGGCGAAGGCCAGCTCGTCGTCCCCGGGGGCCTTCCGAGCGGTCCAGGTCGAACGGACCAGCCGGTTCCGTCGCGGCATGCGCCCCGTGCCGTGCAGCACCGGGTTCCAGACCATCCCCGGAGCTTCCTCCCCGAGGGGGAAGTCGCGGCGGGCGAAGAAGGGCCCGACGTTGAGGTCCCACGAGTCGGCGGCCAGGGCCCGCTGGTCCTGGCTCATGCTGACCCGCATCAGCTTCTCGGCCTGGGCGAAGGTGTCGGGGGTGACGTGGGGCCCCGCCGCGTCCGCGGGCGCGCCGGAGGTGGTGCTGCCGGCCGCCGGTCCGGGCGCCGTGCCGGCATCGGGCGCTGCCCCGGCGCTCGAGGCCGCCGCCGCGCCGGCGAGCGCGAGCGCCCCCTCGGCCAGGAACCGTCTCCTCGACTTCCGCTCGGTCATGGGTGCGCGCCTTCCTCGAAACGGGTGGAGCGACAGCTCAGAACACGCCGACGCTGAATTGAATCGCGAAGATGGGCTCGTTCAGCCGGTCGTCGGGCGAGAGGTTGAAGCCCACGTCCAGCGCCAGCGGGCCGACCGGGGTGACGTACCGCACGCCAGCGCCGGCGACCGGCCGGAGCTGCAGCGGCTTCCAGGTGGCCGCCGAGTACCAGAGGTTTCCCGCCTCGAGGAAGGTGCCGAGCTCGAAGTCGCCGATGAGCGCGACCCGGAGCTCGAGCTTGGCGAGCTCGAAGAGCGTTCCGCCCTCGGAGGGAAGCGTGCCTCCGTTCCGCAGCGCCAGCGCACGGTCGGTGCAGCCGCCGGTCCAGATCAGCGCATCGCAGGCGGCCCGCTCCTGGGCGTAGACGCCCCGGACGTCCTGGGGAATGACCGCGTCGTCCCGGAAGCCGCGCAGCGTGGTCGCTCCCCCGAGGAAGAAGCGCTTGGGGGTGATGATCAGGCTGTTGGGCTCGAGGGCGAAGATCTTCCCGCCCCGGAGCGAGAGGGCCAGCACCGCTCGCGGCGCGACCGGGACGTATCCGCTGATTCCCATCGCGGTCTTGAAGGTGAAGATGCTCGCCGGGACGGCGTTGTTGCCGTTCACGTCGGTCGTCTCGGCGCTGATGCTCTTGGTCACCTCGCCGGTCGCCGCGATCAGCACCCCCGAGTGGGGGTTGGCCGGCTCGTCGCGGAAGTCGAAGGCCAGGCTGGCCCCCAGGGTCTGCATGAAGAAGTTGCCGGTGGGGAACTGCAGACGCGCGGCGTCGGTGCTGTTGGGCTGGAGGAGATCTCCGACCCCCGGCTGGGCACGGACCTCCACGTTCTCCAGGAGGTAGTTCCCGGTGAGCTGGAGCCAGCGGGTGATGGCCCAGTCGACGCCGAACAGACCGGCCACCCGGCCGTAGAAGTAGGTCGGCCGGTGCACCCGCTCGGCGGTCACGTTGAGCCGCGCACCCACCCGCGCCGGGAGGAACTGGTAGATGCGCGGCTCGGACAGCCCGGCGTTGATGTTGAAGTCCAGCCCGTTCAGACCCTGGAGGTTCGACCCGTCCACGTAGGACTGGAGCGGGAGCGCGCTCGCGCCGACGTAGTTGAGCTTCCCCCGGAGAGTGAAGTTGATGCCCTCTCCGAAGACGTTGGGGTAGACGAGATCGCCGATCACCCGCGGCCCGTCCTCGAGCGAGTAGCCGACCCCGATGCTCCCCGAGAGGCGAGGCCGCTCCCGCAGCTCGACCACCACGTCCTTCACCGGCTCGGGCGTGTCCGGCGAGATGAGGCGCACCGAGGCGGTCCGGAACAGCCCGAGGAGGAGGAGCTCCCGCTGGCTCTCGAAGAGGGCCTCGGGGTCGAGCGGCTTGCCCGGGGCGATCTTGAGGTTCGCCCGGACCAGGGCCTCGTCGGTCCGCTGCAGGCCCCGCACCACCACCTGGCCCACGCGCACCGCGGGCCCCGCGTCCACCACCAGCACCGGATCGGCCGAGGTCCTGTCGGCCGAGATGCCCGGTCGGCCGCTCACCTGTGCGAAGAGGTAGCTGGCCCGCCCGAGGCCACGCAGCGTGGTGCTCACCGCCTCGTCGAGCCTCGCCTGGCTGAAGGGCTGGCCGGCCCGGAGCATGGGAAGGTCGGGCGGAGAGACGCCCGCCGGAAGACCCTCGAAGCGAACGGCACGGACGAAGGTCCGTGCGCCCTCGTCGATGTGGAAGCGCACGTCCATGGTGCCGGAGCGCACGTCCTCCGTGGCACCCACCAGCGTCACCCGGGCGTCGATCCAGCCCAGCTCGCGGTAGCTCCGCTGCATCCCCTCGGCCGCGTCGCGCCAGGCCTCCTCGACGAACACCTCGCTGGGAGCGGGATCCGGCGTGTCCGGCCGCCCGTCCACGGTCATCCGGCCGGCGAGGTGCAGCGGGTCGTACTCCAGGCGCTGCTCGCTCGGCTCCGGCCTCCGGTCACGCACCGCCCGATCGAGCACGCTCCGCAGCTCCCTCTCGGAGAGGCCTGCGCGCCCGTCGAAGTGGATCGTCTGGACCCGGACCTGCCGGCCCTCGGCCACGTGGAAGACCACCACCGCGCGGGTGCCGTCCGGGCTCAGCACTTCCCGCGGCTCCACCCGGACGTCGCGGAAGCCGCGGTAGCGGTAGAAGGCCTCGACCCGCCGCGCCTCGCGCTCCAGCACCGAGCGGTCGAGCGTCTCGGAGGGATCGATGGCCAGCGCCCCGCGGAGCCACGAGGACGGGTAACGGCGGTTCCCCTCGAACCGCAGGGTGAAGGCCGGGCCGGCGTCGACGGGCACGGTGACCACCGCACCGGTCCCCTCCAGCGCCACGCGCGGTGCCCCCACCCTGGCCCGGGCATGACCGGTCTCGCGGTAGAGCGTCCGGACCGCCTCGGCCCCCGGCTCGAGCCGGCTGCGGTCGAGGATGTCGCCCACGTGCAGCCCGAAGGCGGAGACCAGGCGACCGGCGGCCAGCCCGGGCTGGCCCTCGAAGTGCAGCGCGCTGACCCGGGTGGGCTGTCCTTCCTTGATCTGGAGCCGCACCACGACGTCGTCCGCCGCGGGCTTCGCCGTGGCCGTGACCTGGGCCTCGTTCCACCCCCGGCGCGCGTAGGCGGCCACGAGTCCGGCCCTCGCCTCGTCGAGCCGCTCCGGCCAGTACTCGGTCCCCGCGGCCAGCTTCGCCGCGGCCAGCACCTCGTCGGTGCCCAGCGCCCGGTTCCCGGTCACGTCGATCCGGGCGATGCGTACCACCGGGACGAGCTCGAAGGTGACCACCAGGCCGTCGGGGCTCTCGTCGCCGCGGGCGATCACGTCCGAGAAGCGTCCGGTGGAGAAGAGGCGCTCGATGCTGCGGCGCACCGCCCGGGCCGAGAGCGGCTCGCCGGGTTGCACCGCCACCAGCGCCGTGAG
>Ga0335080_10002554_pt1 | contig 18183 bp, 16 predicted proteins | sample Lox_Sample_34_FD_206720 | JGI IMG/M metagenome (GOLD analysis project Ga0335080, IMG submission 206720) | Soil microbial communities from Loxahatchee National Wildlife Refuge, Florida, United States - Lox_Sample_3.4 | ecosystem: Environmental > Terrestrial > Soil > Wetlands | place: USA...
CCGCGACGGGACCGAGCTCGTCGCCTCCGCGTCGTGGACCAATACGCTGCACCTCATCGGCAACGTGAGCCTGCTCCTCGAGTTCGAGGCATCGGCACGCAAGTAGGGGATGGCGGCTGACGCTGCACCGGCCGCGACGCTCGGTCACGTCTTCGGGCGGCCTGAGCTCCTGCGCCAGGCGCTCACGCATCGCAGCTTCGCGGCGGAGCACAACGAGCGCCTCGAGTTCATCGGCGACGGCGTGCTCAACTGCGCGATCGCGCTCATGCTCTACCAGCGCTTCCCGCGGATGTCGGAGGGCGAGCTCTCGCGGATGCGCTCGGCGCTCGTCAACCGCGAGACCCTGCACCGGCACGCCGCCGCGCTGGATCTCGGCGCGGCGATCCGGCTCGGCGAGGGCGAGCTTCGCAGCGGAGGCACCGCCCGTCCCTCGATCCTTGCCGATGCGCTGGAAGCGCTGCTCGGCGCGATCTTCCTCGACGGCGGATTCGACCACGCCTACGCGGCGATCGAGCGGCTCTACGGCGACGAGATCGCCGCGGCCGACACCGCGGCGATCGCCAAGGACCCGAAGACGCAGTTGCAGGAATGGCTGCAGGCGCGCCATCTGGCGGTGCCCGAGTACGCGATCCTCGCCGTCCAGGGAGAGGCCCATCAGCAGACCTTCGAAGTGGTCTGCCGCATCCCCTCGCTCGCGGTCGCCGAGACCGGCACCGGAGCGAGCCGGCGCGCTGCCGAGCAGGCCGCCGCCGCGCGAGCATATGACCGGGCGACGCAAGACAGCGGGATCTGAGTCGTCCGCGCGCGGGCCCTTCCGCGCCGGCCAGGTCGCGATCGTCGGGCTCCCCAGCGTGGGCAAGTCGACGCTCGTCAATGCGCTGGTCGGCGCGCGGGTCGCGATCACGTCGCGTCGGCCGCAGACGACGCGCGGACGTCTCCGCGGGATCCTCACCACCGATCGGGCGCAGTTCGTCTTCGTCGACACGCCCGGCTTCCAGACGCTGCATCGCTCGCTCCTGAACGCGCGCATGAGCCGCGCGATGCGCGAGAGCCTTGCCGACGTCGACGCGATCATCGTCGTGCTGGAGGCCCGCGGCCTCGGGAACGCCGAGCGCGAGCTCCTTGCCCTGCTGCCGCAGGGCGTTCCGGCGGTCGTCGCCGTGAACAAGATCGATCGCCTCGCCGACAAGTCCCGGCTCCTCCCGCTGCTCGCGGAGATCGCCGCGGCGCGTGACGTGGCCGCCATCGTGCCCATCAGCGCCGCGAAGGCCATCGGTCTCGGGCAGCTTACCCGCGAGGTCGAGCGCCACCTGCCGCCCGGCGAGGCGCTCTTCCCGGCGGACGATCTCACCGACCGCGACGAGCGTTTTCTCGCCGCAGAGTTCCTGCGCGAGAAGATCTTCCGGCAGCTCGGCGACGAGGTGCCCTACGCCGCGGCGGTCGCGATCGAGCGCTTCGAGCAGGACGGTGGGCTGCGCCGCATCCACGCCACGGTGTACGTCGACAAGCCGGGCCAGAGGGCTATCCTGCTCGGCGAAGGCGGCGCGCGCATGAAGGCGATCGCCTCCGCGGCGCGCGGCGACATGGAGCGGCTCTTCGGCGGCAAGGTATTCCTCGAGGTCTGGGTGCGCGTCAAGCGCGACTGGGCCAACGACGAGCGCATGCTGACGCGACTCGGATACTGATCCCGCCGCGATGAAGCCGTCCCGCGACCGGCGCGACGACCAGCCGGCCTTCGTCCTCCACAGCTATCCGTACCGGGAGACGAGCGCGATCGTCGAGACGCTCTCCGCGGCCCACGGGCGCGTCGCGCTGATCGCGCGCGGCGCCAAGCGCACGCGCTCCGAGCTCCGCGGCGTGCTGCAGGCCTTCCAGCCTCTGTCGCTTTCATGGGCGGGCGCGGGCGAGCTGAAGACGCTGATACGCGCGGAGTGGCGCGGCGGCCTGCCGCTCGTGACCGGATCGGCGCTGCTCTGCGGGTTCTACCTGAACGAGCTCGTCATCAAGCTTCTGCCGCGCGAGGACCCGCATCCACGGCTGTTCGAAGAGTACCAGATGGCGCTCGCGCGGCTCGCGAGCGGCGAGGACCAGGCGCCGGTGCTGCGCCGTTTCGAGCTTCGGCTGCTCGCCGAGATGGGTTACGCGCTGCCGCTGACGCACGAAGCCGACACCGGGCGACCGGTCGATCCGGCGGGACGGTACTATTACGCCTTCGATCGCGGACCGCGGAGCGTCGCAGCCGAGCCGGGGCGCCGCTACCCCGTCGTGCGCGGCGCGACGCTTCTCGCGCTCGCGAGCGCCGACTACGCCGCTCCGGAGTCGGCGGCGGAGGCCAAGCAGCTCATGCGCGAGGTGCTCGACTACTACCTGGAGCGGCGCACGCTCGTCAGTCGCCGGGTCGTGCGCGACCTCCGCGCGATCGAAGACGAGACCGAGGGGGAAAGCGGTCATGATTGAGCTCGGCGTCAACATCGACCACGTCGCCACGCTGCGGCAGGCGCGGCGCACCTACGAGCCTGATCCGGTCTGGGCGGCGGTCGAGGCGCATCTGGGCGGCGCCGACGGCATCACGGTGCACCTGCGCGAGGACCGGCGCCATATCCAGGACCGCGACGTGAGGCGCCTACGCGAGCTCGTGCACATCAAGCTCAACCTGGAGATGGCGGCGACCGCGGAGATGGTGGCGATCGCCTGCGAGCTCAAGCCGGAGATGGCGATGCTCGTGCCGGAAGGGCGCGAGGAGATCACGACCGAAGGCGGCCTCGACGTCGCCGGTCAGGAGGCGCGCTTGCGCGGAATCGTCGGCGAGCTCTCGGCCGCGGGCATCGTCACCAGCGTTTTCATCGACGCGGAGCAGCGCCATGTCGACGCCGCCGCGCGCATCGGAGCGCGGGTCTGCGAAATCCACACGGGGCCTTACGCCCACGCCTTTCACGCCCGGGGCCGCGATCCGCAGAGCCCCGCGGTTGTCGCCGAGCTCGCCAGGATCCGGGAGGCCGGCGCCGCCGTGCTCGGCCACGGCCTGCGCTTCAACGCGGGTCACGCGCTCAACTACTTCAACGTCCAGCCGATCGCCGCGCTGGCGGGCGTGCGCGAGCTGCACATCGGCCACGCGATCGTCAGCCGCGCCGTGTTCGTAGGCCTGCGCGAGGCGGTGCGCGAGATGAAGGCGTTGATTCGCGAGGCAGCGGCTTGAGGTATCGCGAATCGCCTCGGCGCCGGCGGCCCGGGCCCGTCGTCGGGTGGGTTCCGGCTCGTCAGCGCCCGCCGGAAGACATGCACGGCCGCACAGTAAGCATCCTCCCGCGACGACTGCGCCGCCCGATGCGCCCGCCGGACTCGCAGCCCATCGAAGCATGAGCGCGCCACGCGGCCCCGTGATGCTCGACGTCGCGGCCCTGGAGCTCTCCGCCGAGGAGCGCGAGCGCATCGCGCACCCGCTCGTGGGCGGCGTGATCCTGTTCGCGCGCAACTACGCCGAGCCCGCACAGCTGAGCGCGCTGACCGCCGCGATCCGCACCGCCCGCGACCCGGCTCCGCTGATTGCCGTCGATCAGGAAGGGGGGCGGGTGCAGCGCTTCCGCGACGGCTTCACGGCGATTCCGCCGATGCGCAGCCTGGGCGAGCTGTGGGACAGGGACGTGGTCGGCGCGGCGGGCGAGGCGCGACGCCTCGGCGCGACGATCGCTTCGGAGCTCGCCGCGTGCGGCGTCGACTTCAGCTTCGCGCCGGTCGTCGATCTGGATCACGGGCGCAGCGGCGTGATCGGCGATCGCGCGTTTCACCGCAATCCGAATGCCGTGGCGCACCTCGCGACCGGCTTCTGCGCGGGCTTGCGCTCGCGCGGCATGGCGGCGGTGATCAAGCATTTTCCGGGTCACGGCTTCGTCGCGGCCGATTCGCACCACGAGATGCCCGTCGACCCGCGACCGCTCGCCGCGCTCGAGAAGGACGATCTCGTCCCCTTCGGTGCGCTCGTCCGGGGCGGCGTCGAAGGGGTCATGCCCGCGCATGTCGCGTACCCGGAGGTCGACGCGCAGCCCGCCGGCTACTCGCGCGTCTGGTTGCTCGACATCCTGCGCGGGCGCCTGGGTTTCGACGGCGTCATCTTCAGCGACGACCTGTCGATGGCGGGCGCGCTCGGCGCCGGCGATGTCGTCGCCCGGGCCGACGCCGCGCACGAGGCGGGCTGTGACGTCGTGCTCGTGTGCAACGACCCGGAAGCTGCGGCGACGCTGCTCTCGCATTGGCGGCCGCAGCCGAGGACCGCTTCGGAGGCCCGGTGCGCCCGGCTCGCGCTGCGAACGCCGGCCCCGGCCTGACCTCGGCGCAGTTCCTTTGCAAGCCGTCGGCGGGTCGAAAAATCTTATATCACGCTGACGACCGACCCCGGTTTCGGCGCCTGTGTCGATGTGTCACGTCCCGGGCCCGTGGCAAACGCAGGCCCGTCACGGGGCTCACGGCCCTCGGCTTCGTCAGCGATGCGTTCTCCTACGATCCCTCGGCGGAAGGGACCATCGACTCCACCGACGCGTCGGTCAGCAAGGACATCAGCACGAACCTCACGGCGTTCCCGGGCTTTCCGTTCGGCAATGGGTTTCGTCCGTTGATCGAGCAGGGCGGTGACTTCTTTCTGACCTTGCTGACCTTCCCACGTATACGGGGGCGACACCGGCTTCCAGTCGATCTCCGGCTCTCTGCTTGCGTCGGACTTTGAGCAGTTCGATTTCAGCACAGGCCCGTTCCTGCCTACCCATCCGGATTTCGCGGGCGGTCCGATGCTGTTCGGCCTCGGCCAGATCTTCACCGAAGGCGGTTACCCGGCCGGAGGCCAGTTCATCGCCCCCTACGACAATCTGAGTATCCGGCTCTCGGTGCCGGAACCTTCGAGCCTGGGGCTGGTGAAGGCCGGTGCGCTCGCCATGCTGCTCGCCTGGTCGCTGCGCCGACCGGAAGCGCGCGCCGCATCGATGCGTCGCCGGCCTCGGGACGTCTCGCCGGACCGCGACTAGTACGGATGCGGCCACTTGCCGCCGAGGTGCCGCGTGAGCTCCTCGGCGATGTGGCCGACGACCGGTCCGAGGTGGCGGATGCGCTCGTCGGGCATCCGCGACGACGGTCCGGCGATCGAGATCGCGCCGAGAGGCTCGGCGTGCTCGTCGTAGATCGCCGCACCGACGCAACGCGTCGAGCGGGCGTGCTCCTCGTCGTCGAACGAGTAGCCGCGCTGGCGGATCACCCGCAGTGCCGCCCACATCGTCTCGATCGCGACGATCGTGTTGTCGGTGATCCGCGGCAGGCCTCTGACCTTGAGGATCGCGTCGACCTGCGGGTCGGGCAGCGCCGCGAACAGCGCCTTGCCAACGCCGGAGGCGTGGAGCGGCACGCGGCTGCCGAGCTTCACGAGCGTGCGCATCATCTCGTGGCACTGGACCTGAGCCACGAACACGGCCTCCGTCCCGTCGAGGATGGCGAGATTCGCGGTCTCGCCGGCCTGCTCCATCAGGCGGTGCATGTAGGCGTGGCTCTCGGCGATGAAATCGCGGTTGGCGAGGAAGGTCGTGCCCACGGCGAACGCCTGCAGGCCGATGTACCACAGGCCCAGATCTCCGGCCTGGTGGACGTAGCCCATCCTCTCGAGCGTGGAGAGCAGCCGATGGGTCGTCGACGCGGGGAGCTGTACGCGCTGCGCGACGTCGGTGAGCGTCAGCCCGGCAGCGGCCTTCGCGAGCGCGTCGAGGATCGAGAGCCCCCGGGTCAGGCTCTGGACCTGCCCCGTCGGCGCGCCCGGCTTGCTCGGCGCGCGCCCGCGGCGCGGCGGGATGGGATAGCGGTGCGACATGGCGGGGTAGCGTAAGGGCAGGGAGGCGACCTTGTCGAGCGCCGGCGGGACTCGAGCGCGCGCGGCTCAGGCCGGCGGCTTCAGATGCGGGGTGACCGCGTGCAGCTCCCCGGCGATGTCCACGGCGAACGTCGCCGCGAGGAGAGCGTTATCGGAACCCGCGGCGTCGCCGCGCGCGTAGCCCATCGCCACCGCGCGGCCGAGCTTGCGGCTGTACCCGGCGGAGGTCAGCTCGCCGGCGGGCGCCCCGTTCGCGAGGATGGGTTCGCCGCCCCAGGCATACGCTGCCGGATCGTCGAAGGTGAAGAGCACGAGGCGCTTCGCGAGACCCTGCTCGCGCTGGCGCAGGAGGGCCTCGCGGCCGATGAAGGGCGCCGCCTTGTCGAGCTTCACCGCGAAGCCGAGCCCCGCTTCCCATGGCGTATCGTCCGGGCCGAGCTCGGCACCCCAGGCGCGTCGGCCGGCCTCGATGCGCAGCGCGTCGATGGCGTAGTAGCCGGCGTCGGCGAGCCCGTGCTCGGCGCCGGCGGACCACAGCGCCTCGTAGAGCGCGACGCACTGGTCGGTCGGGACGGTCAGCTCGTAGCCGGGCCCGCCGACGTAGCTCATTCGCGCCGCCCGAGGGCGCGCATAGCCCACGTCGATCTCGCGGGTCGTCGAGAACGGCAGCGCCGCCTTCGAGAGCTCCTCGCTCGAGAGCCGCGTCAGCAGCGCTTCCGCGCCCGGGCCCATCACGGAGATGATCGAGAACGCCGAGGTCACGTCGACGAGCGCGGCGGACTCGCGCTCGCCGATGTGCCGCTCGATCCAGTCGGCGTCGCGGGTCGCCTGCGCGGTGCCGGTGAGGATGAAGTACGTATCGGGCGCCAGCCGCGTGACCGTGACGTCGCTTTCGAAGCCGCCGCGCTCGTTGAGCATCGCGGTGTAGACCATGCGTCCGGGAGCCACGTCGATCTCGTTGGCGCACAGGCGCTGGAGCACCGCCCGCGCGTCGCGGCCCTTGAGCACGAACTTGGCGAACGAGCTCTGATCGAAGACGACGGCCCGCTCGCGGCACGCGCACTGCTCGTCGAGCACCCAGGGAAGCCAGCCGGGCGTGTCGAGCGTCGGCGCGGGCTCCGCCCGGCCCGGGGGCAGGAAGTAATTGGCGCGCTCCCAGTTGAGCTTGCTGCCGAACACGGCGCCCCGGGCCCTGAGACGGTCGTAGAGCGGCGAGCGGCGCAGCGGGCGCACCGTCGCGAGCTCCTCGCGCGGCCAGCGCATGGCATAGTGCAGGCCCAGCGTCTCGACGGTGCGGTCGGCGAGGTGCCGGCGGTTGGCGTGCAGCGGCGCGAAGCGCCGGATGTCGACGTCCCAGAGATCGATAGGCGCTTCGCCGCGGACGATCCACTCTGCCAGGAGCTTGCCCGCGCCTCCGGCATTGGCGATGCCGGCGGAATTGAATCCTGCGCCGACGAAGTAGCCGCGCAGCTCCGGCGCTTCGCCCAGGATGAAGTTGCCGTCGATCGTGAAGCTTTCCGGGCCGTTGAGGAGCGTGCGGATCTCCGCGCTCTCGAGGCACGGCGTTCGATGGATGGCATTCTCCATCAGGATCGCGAACTGGTCCCAGTCCTCGGGCAGGAGCTGGAACTCGAAGCGCTCCGGAATCCGCGGGACGTTCCAGGGCTTGGCGACCGGCTCGAAGCCGCCCATCACCAGCCCGCCGACTTCCTCCTTGTAGTAAATGAAGCCGTCGGGATCGCGCATGACCGGCAGGTCGGGATGCACGCCCGGTATGGGCCGCGTCACCACGTAGAAGTGCTCCGCGGAGAAAAGCGGCACGTTCACGCCGGAGAGCCTGCCGAGCTCGCGCGCCCACTGGCCGCCGCAGTTGACGACTGTCTCGCACTCGAGCTCGCCGTCGCCGTCGCCGACGCGATAGCGCAGGCCGCGAACGCGGCCGTGGCCGGTCGCGACGCGGGTGACGCGCGCGCCTTCGAAGATGCGCACGCCGCGCAGGCGCGCGCCCCTGGCGAGCGCCTGGGTCAGGTCGGTCGGGTTGGCCTTGCCGTCGCCGGGGATCCACACCGCACCGCAGAGATCGTCGGTTCGCAGCAGCGGGTAGAGGGCTCCGGCTTCGCTCGGTGTGATGAATTCGAACTCGATGCCGAAGCCCTTTGCTCGCGCCATCTGGCGCTTGTAGAGCTTCAGGCGCTCCGGCGTCTTCGCGACATTGAGACTGCCGCAGCGCTTCCAGCCGGTCGCGAGCCCGGTCTCGGTCTCCAGGCTCGAATACAGCTCGATGCCGTAGCGGCTCATGTGCGTGGCGTTGCGCGTGGCGCGCAGCTGGCCGACGAGCCCGGCGGCGTGCCAGGTCGTCCCGCAGGTGAGCTTGCCCTGCTCCAGCAGCACGACGTCGGCTACGCCGAGCTTCGCGAGGTGGTAGGCGGTCGACACGCCGGCGATGCCGCCGCCGACGATCGCGACGCGAGCTCGGCCCGGGATGCCGCTCACAGCTTGAGCGCCGCGATGCCGAGCACGACCGCGACCGCGCCGACGAGCCGCGGCAAGCCGAAGCCTTCCTTGAGCCAGAGCGAGCCGATGAGCGCGGCGAAGAGCACCGAGGTCTCGCGCAGCGCCGCGACCGCCGCGACCGGCGCGCGCGTCATCGCCCAGAGCACGATCCCGTAGGCGGCGAGGCTGCACGCGCCGGCGACGAGGCCGCGGCCGGCGCTGTTCGCGACATAGCGGGCCGCCGCGGACCCGCGCCGGGCGAGGATCCAGGCGAGGAAGGGCAGGCCCTCGAGGAAGATGAGCCAGGTCACGTAGCCCGCGGCCGTGCCCGAGGCGCGCGCTCCGGTGGCGTCGACCAGCGTGTACGCGGCGATCAGCGCGGCGTTGGCGAAGGCCCACCAGGCGGCGGCCGGCGGATGCTTGCGCCGCCCCTCGTGTCGGACGAAGGCGATGCTCACGATGCCGAGCGAGATGAGCGCGATGCCGAGCGCGGTCGCCGCCGTCGGCAGCTCCCCCAGGAAGACGATGCCGAGGATGGCCACGATGAGCGGCGCTGTGCCGCGCATCAGCGGGTACGCGAAGGAAAGATCGCCCACGTTGTAGGCCCGGGCGAGGGTGAGGTAGTAGCCGAAGTGGATCGTCGCCGAGGCCGCCATGTACGGCCAGGCCGCCGGGGCCGGCGCCGCCACGAACGGCAGCAGCACCAGCGCGCAGGCCTCGGAGCCGGCCACGACGGTCGCCGTGTCGAGCAGCGCATCGCCGCCCGGCGCGCTCTTCACCAGGGCGTTCCAGCCGGCGTGGAGCAGCCCCGCGCCCAGGACCGCGAGCGTGATCCCGAGCGTGAGCTCCATCACGCGGTGCGGGTCTTGTGCTTCTTCCAGCCGTCCTCGCGCTCGGCGCCGAGCGCTTCCGGGGCCGGCTCCGGCGCTTCCTTGAGCCGGGTCCTGGCGAGCACGCCGGCCTCCTCTAGGATCGGGTAGGCGATCGAGCAGATGTGCGAGTTGATGCGCTTCAGATCGCTGATCATGTCCAGGTGCAGCGAGGAGGTCTCGATGCTCTGCGCGGTGTTGTCCATCAGCCGCGAGATGTGCGAATTCGCGTAGCTGCGCTCGAGGTCGCGGAAGAGCACCTTCTCGGCCAGGAGCTGCTGCGCGCTCTTCAGATCGCCATGGAGGAACACGCTCATGCCCAGCCTCAGGTTGGCGACCAGCCGTCCGTGCAGGTCGCAGATCTCCTGCATGCCGGCGTCGGAGAAGCTGCGCCCCTTGTCGATCTTCTTCTCCTCGAGGTCCACCAGGATGCGCTCGACGATGTCGCCGACCTGCTCCATGTTGATCGCGAACGACACGATGTCGGCCCAGCGCCGCCCTTCCTTCTCGTCGAGCGCCTCGCGGCTGATCTGCGTGAGGTAGAGCTTCACCGCGGTATAGAGCTTGTCGAGGATGTCGTCCATCTTGCGCAGCCGCTCCGCGAGCTCCCGGTCGTTGGTCTTGAGCACGGCGAGCATCCCGGTGAGCATCTGCTCGACGACGTCGCCGATGCGCATCGCCTCGCGCACCGCGTTGCCGATAGCGAGCGCCGGCGTGGTGAGCGCGGAGGGGTCGAGGTAGCGCGGCTTCGCCGGGTTCTCCTCGTCGGTGCGCGTCGGCATGAGCCGCTCGGCGACGCGGGCCACGGGCTCGGTCAGGAACAGGAAGATCGCGGCGAGCGCGACGTTGAACAGCAGGTGGAAGCCGACGACTGCGCTGCCGCCGGGGATGCCGAACGAGACGAAGAAGTCCTCGATGTACGAGAGCAGCGGCATCGCGATCACGCAGCCGACCAGCCGGAACAGCAGGTTGCCCAGGTTGACGCGCTGCGCCTCGGGCGGCGCGGACATCGTGTTGACCATCGCGAGCAGGCCGCTCCCGAGGTTCGCTCCGAGCACGAGGCCAAGCGCGACGTGCAGGGAGATCACGCTCGACGTGACCAGCGCCGCCGTGAGAAGCACCACCGCGAGGCTCGAATAGGACATCATGGTGAAGAGCGCCGCCACCAGCATGTCGAGCATCACGTCGCCGGTGAGCGAAGCGAAGATCACCTTCACCCCTGCTCCCTGGGTGAGCGGGCGCGCGGCCAGGACGATGAGCTGCAACGCCAGGATGATGAGACCGAGTCCGATCAGCGCCTGTCCCATCCGGCCGATCCGGCGGTTCTCCCGGCGCATGAACAGGGTCACGCCGGCGACGATGAGCAGCGGCGAGAGCCACGACAGGTCGAAGGAGAACACCAGGGTCATCAGCGCGGTGCCGACGTCGGCGCCGAGCATGACGGCGAGCGCCGGCGCCGTGGCGATCAGCCCCTGGCCGGCGAAGGCAGCGAGCATGAGCGCGGTCGCGTTGCTGCTCTGGATCAGCGCCGTCACGCCGAGCCCCGAGGCGAACGCGGCGAAGCGGTTCGAGATGCTCTGGCGGAGCACGCGCCGCAGCGCTCCACCGTAGAGGCGCAGCACGCTGGTGCGCACGATGTGCGTGCCCCAGACGAGGAGCGCGACACCCGCGAGCAGGTTGAGCAGGACCTTCATCGTGCCGCGTTCCGCGCCACCGAGGCGAGCAGGGCGAGGAAGTGCCCGAAGGGCGGCGTGGCACCGCCGGCGACCTTGGCCGCGTCGTCCCAGAGCCGCAGCGCCACGGCGCGATCCGCGCCCGGGCGGGAGGCGAAGCGCGCCGCCTCGGCGGGCGAATAGACGCCGCCCTGCAGCGCGAGGCTGCGCCTGGAGTCCTCGGAGAGCGACTCGTAGTAAGCGGGCCGCGTCGCGCACAGGTAGCGCTTGGCGTCGACGTGCAGCCGGATCGGGTCGAGCACCTCGTCGCCAAAGAGCGGGCGCAGGAACGGGATCGCGATGTACTGGTGCACGTCGTCGATCCCGCGCGCCGTGGGCGTCTCGCCCTGGTCGTTCAACAGGTGGCCGAGGTCGTGCAGAAGCGAGGCGGCGACCAACGACGCGTCCGCGCCCGCGCCCTCCGCGAGCGCCGCGGTCTGCAGCGCGTGCTCGAGCTGCGTGACCGGCTCGCCGGAGTACATCCTGTCGCCCTTGGCATCGAACAGCTCGCGGATGCCTGGAATCGTCATCGACATCGCGTTACCAGGGCAGGGAATAGGTCTTCACGTTAGTGAAGCTCTTCATCGCTTCCTGCACGCCCTCCTTGTAGCCGAGCCCGGAGTCCTTGATGCCGCCGAACGGCGTGAGCTCGAGCCGGTAGCCGGGGACTTCGCGCACGTTGACCGTGCCGACGTGCAGCCCGGAGACGAGCCGCGTGATGTAGTCGAGGCGGTTGGTGCACACCGCGGAGGAAAGGCCGTAGTCGGTCGAGTTGGCCATCGCGATCGCCTCGTCGAGCGTGCCGAAGCGGATCACCGGCGAGACCGGGCCGAAGGTCTCGTACTTCACGACCGGCATCTCGGGCGTCACCCGGTCCAGGACCGTGGGCGAGTAGAGGGCCCCCTTGCGCAGATTACCCACGAGCAGCTTCGCGCCGCGCGCCACGGCGTCGTCGACGCGCTCCTGGATCCCGCGCGCCGCCGGCTCGTCGATCACCGTGCCCATGTCGGTCGCCGGGTCCATCGGGTCGCCGTACCTGATCGCCTTCGTCTTGGCGACCAGCGACTCGACGAAGCGGTCCGCGACCGCCTCGTGCACCAGCATGCGCTTGATCGCCGTGCAGCGCTGGCCCGAGTTCCTGTAGGAGCCGGCGGCCGCCAGCTGCGCCGCTTCCTCGATGTCGGCATCCTCCATCACGATCAGCGGATCGTTGCCGCCGAGCTCGAGCACCTGGCGCTTGTAGACCGCCTTGGCGGCGATGTACTTGCCGATCGCAACGCCGCCGGTGAACGTGACGAGGTCGACGTCCGCGCTAGTGAGAAGCTCGTCGGCGATCTCCTTCGGGTCGCCCGTCACCACCGAGAACATCTCCGGCGGCAGCCCGGCCTCGTACAGGATGTCGGCCAGGGCGAGCGCGCTGAGCGGCGTCTTCTCGGTCGGCTTGAGCACCATCCGGTTGTTGGTGACGATCGACGGCGCAACCTTGTGCGCGACCTGGTTGAGCGGATGATTGAACGGCGTGATCGCCGCGATCGCCCCCTGCAGCGGCTCGCGCAGCGTGTAGACCTTGCGCGACTTGCCATGCGGCGTGAGGTCGCAGGAGAAGATCTGCCCGTCGTCGGCGAGCGCCGCGTTGCCGGCGAAGACGAAGACGTCGCAGGCGCGGCCGACCTCGTACACGGAGTCCTTCTTGCAGATGCCGCACTCCGCGGTGATGAGGTTGGAAAGCTCCTCGGTGCGCGCCCGGATGAGCTCGGCGGCCCGGTAGCAGATGCGATAGCGGTCGTGGCGCGAGAGCTTCGAGCGGAAGCCTCTCGCGATCGCGAGCGCGCGCCGCACGTCGTCGACGCTCGCCTTCGGAACGGTGCCGACGACGGCGCCCGTGTAGGGGTTGTGGACGTCGAGCGTGCGCTCGCCTCCGACGGCGACGCCGGCGATGCGCATCTTCTCGCGCAGCACGCGTCCGCTGCGCACTTGCTCGAGGTCGGTCATCATGTTCATGACAGGTGATTCAAAGCGAAATCGAATGCGTCGAAATTACGCCAACGACGCCCCGGTGGCAACGCGCCCGCCCGCCGGTTGGCTATCAGCGGCACGCGCTGCTCGGAGAGCCCGCCGTGGGAGCGCAGCGGTGCGTCGAGGCCGGACAGATCGTGCCGCTCCTTCGCGCTGCCGAGCACCGTGAGGCGCTCCGAGACGATCACCAGGTCGCCGATGCGGTCCGGCGGCAGCTCGAAGCGCGCGCTGGCGGCGTCGCGCGAGAGCACGAGCTCCACGCCGGGCAGCGCCCCGAGGCGCGACGCCGCGTCGGCGAGGCGCTCCGCGGGGAGATAGGCGGTCGCGAACGAGCCGAGCGCACCGTGATGCGCGACGTAGGGATCGGTGATGGGCAGTATCACGCGCGCCACGGCGGGGCCGTACCATTCGTCGAGGAGATCCTGCAGGTAGATGATGTTCGCGCGGCCGAAGGCGTCGGTCTTGGCGTTCATGCCGTGGTCGGCCGTGACGACGATGGTCGCGCCGAGGCGGTCCAGCGCGCCGAGGTAGCGATCCATCATCGCGCAGAAGGCATTCGCGAGCGGCGTGCCCGGCGCCGCCTTGTGCTGGACGTAGTCGGTGGTCGACAGATACATCAGGTCGGGGCGCTCGGACTGCAGCAGCTTCACGCCCGCGGCGAAGACGAACTCGGAGAGCTCCGCGCTGTAGACGGGCGGGACCGGCATGGCCACGAGCGAGGGCACATTGTCGATGCCGTTGGCGGCGCGGCTGGCCTCGCCGGCCTTCTCCGCCGAGAAGCAGATCCCGCGCAGGCGATGGCCCAGCAGGGCGCGCAGCTTGTCCTTGGCGGTGATCGCCGCGACCTTCGCACCGCGGTCGGCGAAGGCCGCGAGGATCGTTCCGGTACGCAGGAACCGCGCGTCGTTCATCATGACTTCCGCGCCGCTCTCCCGGTCCCAGAAATAATTGCCGCAGATGCCGTGCACCGAGGGCGGCACGCCGGTCACGATCGACAGGTTGTTGGGATTGGTGAACGAAGGCACGACGCAGTCCGCCGTGAGGCACGTCCCGTTGCCGTCGAGCCCAGCGAAAAACGGCGCGGCGCCGGCGGTGATCGCCTGGTTCAGGTAATCCGGCTCGCAGCCGTCGACGCAGACCACGACGACCGGCCTCGAAGGCCAGCGGTATTCGCGGCCGTTCACGGCCACCGGCGTCGGGGCCATCACCGGCTCCTGCGGGCGCGCGAGGCGGCGGCCGGCCGGCGCGCAGCCGAACCCGCGCCATGGGGGTGGCTCTCGTGCATGCGCTCGCGGCTCGCCTGCACGTGCTCCAGCATGGCCCTTCCCGCGGCCGCGACGTTGCGCGCAGCGATCCGCTCGACGATCTCGCGGTGCTCGCGCGTGGAGACGCTCATCGTACCCGCGCGGGCGAGGGTCTGGCGCCGGAACAGCGACAGCTCTTTCACCAGCCTCCGGTACGCGGCGCTCAGCTTGGCGTTGCCGCAGGCCGCCACCAGCCGGTCGTGAAACTCGAGGTTCAGGTGATAGTAGCCGTCGATGTCGTTGCGCGAGGCGGCCTTCTCCAGGCGCTCGACGTCGATGCGCCACGCCGCGATCTGCTCCGCCGTCGCAACCTGCGCGAGCCGCCGGCCGATCCACTCGTCGAGGATCGCGCGCACCTCGTAGATCTCGTCGGCTTCCTCCACGCTGATGCTGCGCACGAACACGCCGCGATTCTTCTCCACGCGAACCAGGCCGATCTCCTCCAGGGCGCGGAAGGCTTCCCGCACCGGTCCCCGGGACACGCCGAGGCGGGCGGCGAGCGCAGCTTCGGTGAGCTTCGCGCCTGCCGCGAGCTCTCCGGCAAGGATCATGCGCTCGAGCTCCTGGCGAACGAGCCCCGGAAGGGAGTTGGACCGTACCAGGGCGAGCGCGTGCGTCGCGGCGGGCCGTGTCGCGGTCGAGGGAAGGGTGGTGACCATGCTTGCAATGATCCGCCTCAGAGGTGTAAATTGTCAACAATCTGCAATAGTCCGACAGCGTCGCCGGACCGTTCCGGTCCTGCCGGGACATCGGTGTCCCGCGTGTGCTTGCAGCTGGGCCGGTGTACGATCTGGCAGGATTTCCGCGGCGGGCTTCGTGGCCGCTTGTCATCGCATTGACGTGATCTTTTGCTAGGGGAGGGCAATCAGTGATGAAACGCTATTCCGCAATTTTCGCCGTCGCGCTCGGGGCCGCCCTGGCCACGGCCGGACTGGCTCAGGCTGAGGAAGTGGTGACAATCTACGCCGCGGACGGGCTCAAGGACGGCAAGCCCAACTGGGGCGACACGCAGTTCGACGCGTTCACGAAGGCTACCGGAATCAAGGTCCAGTACATCGAAAGCGGCTCCGGCGAGGTGATCAACCGGGTCGAGCGCGAGAAGACGAACCCCCAGGCGGACGTGATCGTGACGCTTCCGCCGTTCATGCAGAAGGCCGCCGCCGACGGGATGGTCGAGCCGTACACGCCGGCCGAGGTCAACGCGATTCCGGCCAACGAGCGCGATCCCAAGGGCTACTGGTATCCGCTGATCAACAACTATTTCTGCCTGATCTACAACGGCTCGGCGCTGCAGGGCCCGCCCAAGACCTGGGACGAGCTGCTCGACCCGAAGTACAAGGGCAAGATCCAGTACTCCACGCCCGGGCAGGCCGGCGACGGCACGGCGATGATGGTGCTCGTGTTCCATGCCATGGGCAGCAAGGACGCGGGCTTCGACTACCTCAAGAAGCTGCAGGCGAACAACGTCGGCCCGTCGTCGTCGACAGGCAAGCTCGCGGCCAAGGTCAACAAGGGCGAGCTCTATGTCGCGAACGGCGACATGCAGATGAACTTCTCGCAAATGTCGGACAACCCGAACCTGCGCATCTTCTGGCCCGCGGACGCCAAGGGCCAGCGCTCGACGTTCTCGCTGCCGTACTACATAGGGCTGGTCAAGGGCGCTCCGCACGCCGCCAACGGCAAGAAGCTCATCGATTTCCTGCTCTCGAAGAACGCGCAGGAGACCGTGAGCTCGATCGCGCGCGGCATACCGGTGCGCTCCGACGTCAAGCCCACCGACGAGAATTTCAGGAAGCTGCACGGCTTCATGGAAGGCGTGACGATCTGGATGCCGAACTGGGACGAGGTGCTGCGCGACCTGTCGAAGGATGTCGCGCGGTGGCACGAGGTGACCGGGAGCTGATGGGTCCGCGTTCCGTAGCGCGCGGGATGCTGGCCCAGGGGCCGCCTGCGGAAGCCCCCCGCGGCGCGACGGCGGGGCGCTCGCCAGGGATCCGCTTCGAGAGCGTCACGGTGGCGTATGGGCCCACCGTGGCGCTCGCCGATTTCAGCCTTGACGTCGAGCCCGGCGAGGTCATGGCCCTGCTCGGGCCCTCGGGCTCGGGCAAAACCACCGCGCTGCGCGCCGTGGCCGGTTTCGTCATACCCACTCGCGGCCGCATTTTCCTCGGGGACCTCGACGTGACCGAGATGCCGCCCTATCGGCGCGGCATCGGCATGGTCGTCCAGCAATACGCTCTGTTCCCGCACATGCGGGTCGAGCACAACGTCGCTTTCGGCCTGCGCGCAGGCGGCGCGCCGCGCGAGGAGATCGCGGGGCGCGTGCGAGAGTGCCTGGAGATGGTCGGCATGGGCGCGTACGCTGGACGGTATCCGCAGGAGCTCTCCGGCGGGCAGCAGCAGCGCGTGGCCATCGCCCGCGCACTCGCCATTCGTCCCAAGGTTCTGCTGCTCGACGAACCACTCTCGGCGCTCGACGCGCAGCTGCGCACGGGAATGCTGAAGGAGATCGCCCGACTGCACCGCGAGCTGCCCGACGTGACGATCCTCTACGTCACGCATGACCAGATCGAGGCGCTCACTCTGGCCGATCGGATCACCGTCATGAACGACAGCCGGTTGGTGGACGTCGGCAGCGCCCAATCGCTCTATCAGCGGCCCCCGTCGCGCTTCACGGCTGCCTTCGTCGGCAACGCCAACCTGCTGCCGGTCACGGTCGAGCGCTGCGACCAGGCGCAGCAGCAGGCCTGGGTCCGCCTCGGTCCGCGGGTGCTCGAGGTCACGGCGTTCAACGCGCAGCGGCCCGGCGAGACGAGCATGCTGTGCATCCGCCCGCACGCGCTCAGCCTCGAACCGCACGCGGCGGCAGGCAATTGCATCGAGGGAACGGTCACCGAGGTGCAATGGCGAGGCTCCGCGCACCGGGTCTACCTGGACGTGGACGGCATGGAGATGTGCGCCGACACCAGACCGCTGCGCGTCCCGCCGCAGCGCGGCGAGCGTGTGTCGCTGCATTTCTCGGTGCACGAAGCGACGCTGCTCGGCGTGTCCCCTGGCGCGGCCGCGGCCGATGCTTCCATGAGAGGCCCCTGAGCGGCGCGATGTCCACGGCGACCGCGGGCGTCTCGGCTGGAGCGGCGGCGCAGCGTCGGCGCGCACCGGCCGCTCTCTGGGTACTCGTGCCGCTGCTGGCCCTGGCGTGGATCTTCTACTATCCGCTGTTCTTCATCGTTAAGCAGTCGCTCACCGGCGATGCGGGCGTGCTCAGCACCGCGCCCTACACCACGTTGCTCACTTCGACGCTGTTCCGGGAGGCGCTGCTGCGCACGATTCAGATCGCGGTGTTGTCGACCATCGGCTGCCTGGTGCTCGGCTTCGTGCTGGCGCTCATCGTGTCGTTTGCGCCGTTCCCCGGCGCCCGCGTGGTGAGCGGCTTCATCGACACGATCCTCGCTTTTCCGTCGTTCCTGATCGCGCTGTCGTTCACGTTCCTGTACGGCTCCGCTGGCGCCTTCAACTTCATCCTGATGGACCTGTTGCACACGACCGAGCCGCCGATCGACTTCGTCTACACCAAGTGGGGCGTGATCCTCGCCGAGATCACCTTCTACACGCCGTTCGTGATGCGGCCGCTGCTCGCGGCGTTCTCGCATCTCGATACAGCGCTGATCGAGGTCGCGAGCAGCCTCGGCGGAAGGCCGTTCCGGATCATCCGCGAGATCATCTTCCCGGAGGCGGTCCCCGCGCTGCTCGCGGGCGGCAGCCTGTGCCTGCTGCTCACCTTGAACGAGTTCGGCATCGTGCTGTTCATCGGCGCCAAGGGTGTCATCACGCTGCCGATGGTGATCTACGGCAAGGCGATCCAGGAGTTCGACTACACGGCCGGCTGCGTCGCAGCGGTGGTGAACGTCGTCCTCTCGGTGGGGCTTTATTCGCTGTACCGCTAC
>Ga0335080_10002556_pt1 | contig 18179 bp, 16 predicted proteins | sample Lox_Sample_34_FD_206720 | JGI IMG/M metagenome (GOLD analysis project Ga0335080, IMG submission 206720) | Soil microbial communities from Loxahatchee National Wildlife Refuge, Florida, United States - Lox_Sample_3.4 | ecosystem: Environmental > Terrestrial > Soil > Wetlands | place: USA...
CGTGGTCGTTCATGCCTGCTTCGAGGCAGCGCTGCCGTTCCTCCACGAGCGCGTGCGCGGTCATGGCGATGATCGGCAGGTCCTTGAATCGGGGATCCGCACGCAGGAGGCGGGTGGCCGTGAAGCCGTCCATCTCGGGCATTTGCAGGTCCATCAGCACGACGTCGAAGGCCGGCGGATCCGGACCTTCCCGAAGCGTCTTCACCGCCTCGCCGCCGTGGTTGGCGACGGTGACTTTCGCGCCCGCGCTCTCCAGCAGCTCGGTGGCGACCTGTTGGTTCATCTCGTTGTCTTCCACCAGCAGGATGCGCACGCCGGTGGCATCGTAGGTCTGGGCCTCCTCTCTGGAGACGTGCGTGCCGCCCGTATCCGCGTCCACCGTTCCAAACAGGTTGATCAGCGAGTCATAGAGGACGGAGGCGCCCACCGGCTTCAACAGGTACCCATCGATGCCCATGTGCTCCGCCTCCGCACGCACATCTTCGCGGCCGAAGGCTGTCACCATCACCACACGCGGGATATTCTTCAGGCGACTTCCCTGTTTGACTATGCGGGTCGCCTCCAGCCCGTCCATTCCCGGCATGTGCCAGTCCATCAGGACCAGCCCGTACGGATCCTTCGCGTCCGCCGCCGCCAGTAAGCGAATGGCTTCTTCGCCCGACGACGCCGACTCCGCCTGCAAGCCAAATCCCCGCAGTGCATCGCTCAGAATCTCGCGGGCCTGGGGGTTGTCGTCCACCACCAGCACGCGGATGCCGGCCAGGTCGGGGACGAAGCGTTTGCGCTCAGGAGCCGCGGCGCCGATGCCGAACCAGGCAGTGAACTGGAAGACGCTGCCCACGCCCGGCTGGCTCTCCACCCAGATCTCGCCGCCCATCATTTCCACGAGCCGCTTGCTGATGGAGAGTCCCAGGCCGGTGCCGCCGAACTTTCGAGTGGTCGATGTGTCGGCCTGGCTGAACGCCTGGAACAGGCGCGCGGTCTGCTCCGCGGTCATACCGATTCCCGTGTCGCGCACCGAAAACTTCAGCCTGACGCGCTCGGCAGCGGTTTCCTGCACGGCCGCCGAGACCACGACCTCGCCGTGTTCGGTGAACTTGACGGCGTTGTTCACCAGATTGATCAGAATCTGTCCGAGGCGGAGCGGATCGCCGACCAGTTGCGGCGGAATGTCGGACTGCGCGGCGATCAGGAACTCCAGGTTTTTGTCCGTGGCTTTCTGGCCGACTACCGTGGAGAGGTTATCCAGCACGTCCTGGAACTGGAAATCAGCGTTTTCGATGTCCAGCTTGCCGGCCTCGATTTTGGAGAAGTCGAGAATGTCGTTGATGATGCCGAGCAGGGCGCCGGCGGCGATCCTGACTTTGGAAAGATAGTCGCGCTGTTTGGCGGTCAGGTCGGTTTTCAGGGCCAGGTGGGTCATGCCGATAATGGCGTTCATCGGGGTGCGGATCTCGTGGCTCATGTTGGCCAGGAACATCGACTTGGCGGCGGTGGCCTCTTCGGCCTTGACCTTCGCAGCTTGCAGCTCTTCTTCGGTTTGCCAGCGCTGGATTCCGAGGCTGATTCGGGCCGCCGCCTGCCGCAGCGCATGGAAGTCCTCCGAGGATAGCGGCAGTTGCCCGAAGGTCACGATCACGCCGACGAGCCGGTCCTGCACGATCAACGGGTGGCCGCCGAAGGACACGACCCCCTGCGCGCGTGCCCACTCGACGTCCACGCCGGGCTCGGCCTGGATTGCATTGGTTTCCAGGGGCTGGCGCGAGGCGGCAATCCGGCCCACTTTTCGCTCTCCAACCTTGATGCGCGACCGTGTCCCGTCCAGGCTGGTGTAGAGTCCGGCGCTGGCGCACAGCACCAGCGTGTCGGTCTCCTGCTCCAGCATCCAGATTCGCGAAAAGACCGTGCTTGTGCCTCGCAGCAGGGCCTGCGCGCAGGACTGCATCATCTTCCCGAAATCCTGCGCCTCGACCAGGGCCGTTCCGATCTCGGAGTACATGGCGTCGTAGCGCGCCCGGCGGACTGCCGCTTCGTTCTGCACTTCGAGCTGGTGCGCCTGCTCCTGCGTCTGTAACAGGAGCTCCTGCGTGGCGAGATTGTGGGAGAGGACTTGGAGGCTCATCGCCGCCGCCGGCAGCAGTTCTTTCATCAGCTCTTCTTCGTCTTGCCGCAATTTGCGGAACGACGCGAATTCGAGCACGCCCAGGACGTCGTACCCCGTGATGACCGGCCAGGCGGTAATGATTGCGGGTGGGGCCCCGCCCATTCCGGAAGTGATTCGCAAATAGCCGGCCGGCAGATCGGTGAGCACGATCGCGTTGCGGTCGCGCGCGCATTGGCCGGCCAAGCCTTCGCCGATCTCCAGGACATCGGCGGCGCCGGCGTCTGGCGGCAGGCCGTAGCTTCCGGCGCGACGCAGGTGCGGCGGGTCTCCCTCTACCATGTAGAAAGCCGCAACGCCGCCGCCCAAAGCCGGCACCAACCTCGAAAGCAGTCTCCCGGCGAACTCGTCGCGCGAGGCCGCTCCCTGAAGTTCGCTAGTGAGCCTGGCGATGTTGGCTTTGACCCATCGCTGCTCGGCCATTGCCGCGGCGCCGTCCTTCAAGACGTCGATGGAGCGCGCCAGGCCACCCACCTCGTCGGTTGCCTTGGTGAACGGCACCTTCTGGATGTAGTCGCCGCCCGCGATCACCTCGACGGAAGTCTGCAGCGCCTGGATAGGAATCACGGTTCGCCGGAAGGTCACGACACCGAGCAGCGCGGAGAGTCCCATGACCAGGCCGACGGCAATCAGGGCGTTGCGCCGGGAGTCTCTGATGGTAGAGATCGTGTCATTCTCGGCGTTCAATGCCAAGCGCTCGTTGTGCTGGAGCCACTGCTGGAAAACGGTGTTGGCGCGCAGACCCAGGTCCGCGAAGGCGCCCGCCAGCACTTCCCTGACGGCTTCCTCCCGCTTTCCCGCATTCGCGAGTGAGATGACTTTCTCGCTCTCGGCGGACCAGCGTCGCATCAGGTCCTGGTACTGGTTGAAAGCCCGGCGGTCTTCATCGTCGGAGATGAGGCTCTTGCCGTAGTGCGCGAGCAGGCCCCCCATTTCCGCCTGGCTGGCACGAAGCGCCGACTCGGCCTGGGCCATCTCCTTGTTGTCGCGAGCGAGAAGTTGGTTGCGAACGCCAAGCCGCGATTCCGAGAAGGAGCGCTGGATGGTTCCGAGCGCGGTCAGGCTCTCCACCTGCGTGTCCATGAATTGGCTCAGGGCCTGGATCCTGCCGAACTGCTCGATGCCCAAAGCCGCGATGCCAAGCAGAGTGATGAGCGGGGCCGCAAGCATCAATATCAGGCGTCGTTTGATAGTCATAATCTCGCCGCGGTCCGGTGGAATCCGGTATTGCGCCTCTAGCGGGGCCGGAAATGGATTGCGAGCAGAGTCACGTCGTCGTCCGCCTCCTGCCCTTCCTGCCGGCCGCTCCAGAGCCACAGGTGTTTCAACAGGCCATCCACAAACTCGGCGGCCGGCACATCGCCATGCTCGTCCAGGTAAATACGCAACCGGTCTTCCTCGAACTGGTCGCCGGACGCGTTGCGCATCTCCGAGACGCCGTCCGTGTAGAGCGCCAGCACGTCACCTTCGCGGAACGGGGCCTTGATTGCCGAGTACCTGGCGTCCGGAAAATAGCCAAGGAAGAGACCATTCTCGAGAATCGGACCAGTCTTCTTCGACCCGCCATCTCTCAGCATCAGCGGGGGGTGGCCGGCGCCCGCGTAGGTGATGGTCCGCTGCTCCGTGTCGAGCAGTGCGTAGGCCGCGGTCACATAGTGGCCCTGGAACTTGCCGCAGAGGATCTGGTTCAGGCCGGTCAGCATCTGCACCGGGTCGCACGCATTGGCGGCCTGAGCCGCAAAGGCCACCTTGAGCATGGACGCGATGAGCGCCGCCGGCATGCCGTGCCCGGACACATCCGCTATCAGGACACCGATCCGCTTTTCATCGAGCACGATGAAATCGTAGAAATCGCCCGCCACGGAGGTCATCGGAATGTAGCGCGCAGCGATATCGAGTTGCGGGAGAGCCGGAACTTCGCGCGGCAGGATCGACATCTGGATCTGCCGCGCCGTCTCCAACTCGTTGCGGATGGCGAGCAATTGCCGCTCCAGTTGTTCGCGGACATTTCGCAGCGCCAGGTGGGTCTGCACCCGCGCTTCCATGATGGCCGGCGAGAACGGTTTGTGGATGTAGTCGACTGCACCGGCTTTGAAGCCCTTGGTTTCGTCGGTGATCTCGGTCTGCCCGGTAAGAAAGATGACCGGGATACCTTTCGTCTCCTGGTTAACCTTGAGGCGCGTGCACACCTCGTACCCGTCCATGCCCGGCATAACGATGTCCAGCAGGATCAGGTCCGGCCCCGGCGTTGCCTTCGCCAACTCCAGGGCCTTGCTGCCGTTGGTCGCAACCCGGACGCGGTACTTGTCGCGGAGAATCTCGTTCACGACGCGGATATTCTCCGGAGCGTCGTCCACCACCAGCACGGTTTGCTTGTCTTGTTCGGTCGTCACGGTAGTTACCCCTTCTTGGGAGGGTTCGCCGCGAAATACTGCCCCAACCCGGCAACCACTTCTTTCAAGCCGCGATCCAGGTCACGCTCGATCGACCCGACCACGCTGGTAATTTCCTTGCCTTCCGACGGCTCGGACTGGGAATAATAATGGGTCCACAAAACCTTTCCGGCCCTCCGGTTGTATAGCTCGAACTCCATGGTTACAAGTCCGCTGATCTTCATCTCCTTACCGACCTTGGGACCCTCGATTTCCGTGAAGTCGTAGAGCCGGCCGCGCACGACGAACTCCACGTCGGGCGCTCCGCCGGTACCGACGACCGAGCGATATTGCCCGCTGTTGCGAAGCATCCGGATCAACTTCGCGGGCACCATTACCACGGGCGCATCTTCCCAACGATGGTAGAGAAATACACCCATCGCATTGTTGGGCGTGCGGTACACGATCGGCGTGGCCTCCAGCAGGGACGAACCCGTCATCCGGCCAACCATCAGATCGATGGGGAATGTGCCGGCGGCCGGCGCGGGAGCCGCCGGGACCTGCAACGAATAGTAATTGATCGGACGCGGAGCGCCGCACCCGGCGAGGCCCAATACCAGCAGGGCTGTCAGAACGAGATAAGTGAATCGATGCATAGTTGCCTCCGCTAGTTAGTCGTGCCTGGTTTCCGGTCCTTCCCGGTTTCGCCGCGGATCAAGAGAGAAGGATTTCGCTTGAGCGCGTCCGTCATTTGTTGCATGTTATCGGTCGTCTCGCGGATGTTGACCAGAATCTCATCCAGATTGTCGGTATTCCGGTCGAGCGTTTTCTTGAGGATCTCCGTCATCTCGTTTGCCGTGCCCAACACTTTGCGGAGATCGGCAAGGGTGGCCTTGATCTCCGGCTGATTCTCGGTCATGATCGAGTCCACCTTCGCCAGCGTGTCATTGGCCTGTTTGATTGTGCCTTTCAGGTCGTCGAGCATCGGCGAGATCTTGTCGCTGGCGGTTTGCACGTTCTTCAATATGGGGGAGAGCTTCTGCGTCGCGTCGTGGACGTTGTCGAGCGTTGCTTTCAGTTGCGGACGGTTCTCCGCCAGCATGCCGTTCACGTTGGTCAGCGACGCGGCAATATTCTTTCGGTTCGGTTCGCCCAGCAGATCGTTCACGTTGGCGAGGGTGGTTTTCATCTCCGTCAGGCGGTTGTTCAAGTTCTGCAAGACTTCCTGGGCGGTCGGGACGACCCCGGCGACCATATCGCCGATGTCGGTTACCGCCAACAATTCTTTGGATTGTATGGTGCTTCCGGGCGGGGCCAGAGCGGCACCCCTCGATCCCGTGGTGACTTCGAGGTAACTCTCTCCCAGCGCGCCCAAAGCGCTGATCTTGGCCAGGCTGTCGGTCTTCACCGGCGTATCCGGTGAGACACTGAAGAGGATTTCGATTCGCGTGGAGTCCTGGGGGTCGACGCGGAGGTGTTCGAGCCTCCCGACCAGGAGTCCGCCATAGCGCACCGGAACCCCCGGCATCATTCCTGCCGCGTATTTGAAATAGGCCCGGTGTTCGACGCCTTTATTGGCGAACGCGCCCGATACGGACACCACGACTACGATCAGGATCGCGACCGCAACCAGCACGAACAACCCGACCCAAACCTGCTCTCGCCTGCTATTCATAAGTTCCTCTCAATCGGCTGCTCATTCCGGCCTCTCCCTGTCGCCCGTCAGCATCTGGAGGTAATCCAATTCTTCGGTTACTTCGGGCTCCGGCACCCGGTCGAGGAACTGGCGCACGCGGGGATGCGTGCTGGCGCGGATCTTTTCCCTGTCTCCCAGCGCCACGATGTTTCCGCGGTCTACGATCAGGATCCGATCCGCGATCAACCACGCGCTGGGCAGCTCGTGGGTCACCACCACGATGGTGATCGAATAGGCTTTTTTCAGGTCCAGAATCAGTTGATCCAGCCCGGCTGCGACAATCGGGTCCAGCCCGGCCGAAGGCTCGTCGAAGAACAGAATCTCGGGATCCATGGCCAGCGCCCGCGCGACCGCCGCGCGCTTGCGCATTCCGCCGCTGAGCTCCGCCGGCATGTAGTCCTGAAATTTGCTCAGACCGACCTGTCCGAGCTTGATCCGCACCATGATCTCGATGGTCGATTCCTCGAGACTGGTGTGCTCGCGGAGCGGCAGGGCCACGTTTTCGCCCACCGTCATGGAACCGAAGAGCGCGCCCTGCTGAAAGGACATGCCCATCTTCAGCCGGATTTTGTCCATCTCGCGCTCGCCGATGGTGGCCGTATTGACGCCGCCGATCCACACTTCGCCCGACGTCGGTCTTTGAAGACCAACCAGGGTGCGCAGCAGCGTGCTCTTGCCGCAACCCGATCCGCCCAGGATGACCAGCGTCTCGCCTTTGCGGATGTCGAAGCTGATCCCGTGCAGGATTTCGCGCTCGCCGTAACTCACGCGGAGGTCGACCACCGAAATCGCAGGCGTCTGATCGTCAGGTTCAGCCATAGATCATCCCGTAATGTAGAAGAGCGTGGTGAAAATCAAATCCACCGTGACTACCAGAAAGATGGAGGTCACCACCGCCGAAGTGGTCGAGCGCCCCACTGCTTCCGCTCCCGCTCCCGTTCCGAAGCCTTCATGGCACCCGACAGCAGTGATCACAATGCCGAACAGGACGGCCTTGATGAGACCTGTGTACAGGTCGTGCAGCACGATGGCATCCCGGGTTGCCTGGAAGTAGGTCTGGAGGGTGAAGCCCGCTGCCAGCGTGCCAAAGACGTATCCTCCGAAAACGCCCAGCAGGTCTGCCCAGATGGCCAGTGCCGGCACCATGACGAGCATGGCCAGGAACTTCGGCGCCACCAGGAAAGCTACCGGATCGAACGCCATGGTGCGGAGCGCGTCCACTTCCTCGGTGACCTTCTTGGTGCCGATCTCCGCCGCGAAGGCCGAGCCGGACCGCCCGATGACCACGATGGCGGTAATCAGCGGGCCGAGCTCCCGCGTGACCGCCACCACCACGGCCTCGGCGATCATCTGCATCATGCCGAACCTTTTCAGCTCGTGCCCCAACTGAAGCGCCATGATCAGGCCAAAGAGGAAGGAGATGAGGGAGAGGATCGGGATGGCTTCCACACCGACTGCCATGGCCTGCTGGATGGCCCTCTGCGGACGAAGACGCCGGCCTTTGAACGGCCCGACGAAGGTCACGTAAGCCGACTGTCCAGCCAGTTGCGCCAGGCTTCCGAGGTAGGCCAAGCTTTCCAGGGTCTTTGAGCCGACGCGTGACGGAAGGCTTTCTGCAGCCGCGGTCTTCATCGAACAGGCTCTCCTTCTTCAGGCATGCAGAACCTCCTGTTCGGTTTCGCGGATCTCGAACACCGTGGTGAGCCGCGTGAGTTGCAGGACCTGCCGGACCGCCGAGGTCAGCCCGAACAGGACGAACCGCTTCTGCCCCTGGCGCGCCGCTTTCAGCACCTCCAGCAGCGAGGCGATCCCGGAACTGTCGATGTACTTCACCGCGACCAGGTTGACCGCCAGCCGGTCGGTTTCCTTGAGAGACTCCAGCAGGGTCTTGCGCAGGTCCGGGGAACTGCCCAGATCGATGTGCCCGGTCACGTCTACAATGGTGGTCCCTTCGTTATTCCGCGTCGCGGTATTCATGCATCGCTTCTTTCTTTTTCGGTACAGCCGACGGCGGGCAGATTCTTGATGAGGCGCAGCCGATTGCCTCCGGGCACCCGCTCATAGCAAACCTCGTCCATGATCATGCGGATCAGGTGCGTGCCCCGGCCGCCGTGGGCGTGGTCGTCGAGCGGCTGGGAGCAGATTCGGCCCGGATCGGGAGGGTCTCCCTGGTCGAGCAGGGTGAACTCCAGCCGGTCCGCGGCACCCAGGCAAGTCACCTCGATCGCCCCCTCGCTATTCCCGTGGTACGCGTGCTTGATGATGTTCGCGACCGCCTCGTCCACGGCCAGGATCACTCCCTGGCACTCCGCTTCCGGCCAGCCATAGACCGAACCCAATTCTCCGACCGCTGCCCTTACCACCGCCAGAAAGCGGGCCTGGCTGGGCATCCGCAATTTCACTTGAACGTCCATGGTTCGGCAGAGTTTTGATGCCCGCTTGGCCGGAAAGAGTGCAGAAAATCTCGAAATGAAAAGGGCGTGTGGGTGCGGCCGAAAACGGCCCCCTCTTCAGGCTGGCGGGAAACCGACTATCGGAGGCCGATCACTCTTGTGGGATTTTGCCGTGGGCTACCAGGTCATCCCAGATCCGTAGAAACCGCATGTACTCGGCGCGAGCTTTCAATACCGCTTCTTCGGCCTGGGCGCGGGATTGCGCTTTGGGATTGCGTTCGAGGTTCTCCGCCTCCGCGAGCGCGAGATCATATCGCACCTTAGCCTCCTGGACGCGCTGCCGCCACAGAACCTCCAGTTCCTGTATGGTTGCCGGATTGTCCACTGACAATGATCATCATAGCGCACTTGCGGTTGATCATGTTTCTGGCGGGTGCTTAACCGAATTGGGGAACGCGGCCGGTCTCGACGGGGGCAAACCGGGCTCAGACCGCTCTGTCCACGCGGCGATTCGCGATAGCTTGCTGAACGAGAGTACATGCGCTTTGGGACAGAGCGGTCAGACCCCGGTTTGCGAAGCATGCTCCCGTGCGTGCAGCGGCGCGGGTTATTCCTGGGGTACAATGCCTCGGACCACGAGATCCGCGTAGGTCGTCAATACGCGCACGTACTGTTCTCGCGCGGCGGCCTCCCGGAACAGAGCCAGGCGGCGGGCCAGCGTGACTTCGGCCGCAGGTTTCGCAGGATCGCCCTCTTTCAGCGCAGCTTCCGTCTGCGCCACCGCCTGCTCGTAAGCCAATCTGGCTTCGTTGAGGCGGCCCTGCCAAAGAATTCGAGCCTCTTCGAACGGCCGGCCTGGTGGCTGGGTGGTCATTTCAGAAATGAACTCACACTTTCCTGCGGCTGCGTGATGATGTGTGAACGCCGCCGGACTTCATTTTTTTAACCGGTCCTTCCGGCGCCGGCGAAAAAAAATCTAAAGCCGTCCGCCGCGCCCGAACATCATGCGTAAGACAAAGCAAAGCATAGGTTTGGACGGATCGCCGATTGAGAGTCGCACGCACGCTGGAGCGCCTGTTGTTGGTTATCGGGGTGGTTCTCTGCCTTTTCTATCTGGCGGCAATGGCTCATCGCGAGTTGGGAGCCCGTCTGGCCCTGCGTTCCTTCGAGCTGGCGAAAGAAGCTACGGGGGATCACCGAGAGAGTGTCCATGCCGCCGGCCCGGCGGGCGATCCCGATTATTCGCTCTGGTCGCCCAAGCGGGTCGCGGCATACAAAGATGCCCTGGTCCGGCAGTTCGCCCCGCCTCTAGCCGTTCTGCGCATCAAGAAATTCGGCCTGGAGGTGCCGGTTTTTGACGGTACCGATGACCTCATTCTCAACCGGGGCGTCGGCCGCATCGCGGGTACCGCCCGGCCTGGCCAGCCGGGAAATGTCGGGATCGCCGGCCACAGGGACGGATTCTTCCGTTGTTTGAAGGACATTGCCGTGGGCGACTCGCTGACGTTGGAGGCCAGCGGCACCGTAGCCCAATACGTCGTCGATCGGATCACGATAGTGGCCCCCGATGACGTGAGCGTGCTCGAGCCTGCGACAGCGCCGTCTCTTACTCTAGTGACCTGTTACCCGTTCTATTTTGCGGGTGACGCACCGCGGCGGTACATCATTGGCTGCTCCCGAGTGGAGCCGCTGCGCAACTTTGTCGCTGCCGGCGACCGGCCGGCCAGCCTAACTGCTTTACCCCAAAACCAGGAGAAGATGAAATGAATCGCGAAAAGATCGGGCGAGCCCTGCTATCGTGTCTCGTCCTGTTGGCCTTGGCCTGCTGCTATTCGGTGGTGGTCGTCGCTCAGGAACAGACGACCACGGTCGAAAGAGGCGAGGTCGTCTATGTAGCCGGGAATGATGTCGTCTTTCGTATGTCCACTGGCGAAATCCGCCATGTTACCGTCAAGCCGGGTGCAACGGCCGTGGTGGACGGCAAGACCATCACCATCGCCGACCTGAAGCCCGGGATGGTGCTGCAGAAGACCGTAACTACCACCAGCACACCCCGTACTGTCAGGCAGACTGCCCGGATCGAGGGCAAGGTGTGGATGATCAATCCCCCGACGACCATCATCCTTACTCTTCCGGACGGGAAGAACAAACAGTACCGGATTCCGGAAGGCACCAAGTTCAACGTCGAGGGCAGGGAAGCCACCGCATTCGATCTCAAGAAGGGCATGAACGTGAGCGCCACCGTGGTTCGCGATATGCCTGAGGTAGTGGTAAGCTCCAGCTCCGCCGTCACTGGCAGCGCGCCCAAGCCCGCGCCCAAGCCGGTGATCGCCCCGGCGCCGCAGCCGCTGGTTGGCGTGCTGCTGATCGAGGAGCCTGCTCCGCCGCCGGCCCCCAAGGCTGCGGCAGCGCCCGCACCGGAACCGGCCGCGGCTCCAGAACCGGCCCCGGCGAAGCTGCCCAAGACCGGCAGCGAGCTTCCGCTCATCGGCCTTGCAGGCCTGGCCAGCAGCATGGCGGGAATGGCCTTGCGGGCGTTCCGCCGCCCGTAGCGGGGTCGTATCGCCAACGGGCGGACGGCGATCCGCCCGGCAGTCTCGCGGCGGTGTGCATCGGTCGCTCCTCGCCCGGTTTGCATCGCCGCGTCAACCGCTCCCACTCGGCCGCGGTCGCCCCGGCGCCTCCTGAGCGGCCGCGGTCCGGGCCGGAGCGGAGAAGAACGGCTTCCGGCAAGCCGAACGACGCCGCATGTACATTGAATTAACATAGAACTTCGACGCGGAGGATCTCGCACCGGTGATATCAGCTTCGCCAAAGCCCTGCCGGCCGGCTCGGGTTCACGCTCATTCTCCAGGCCCTCCGTGGGCGGGAGGAGATGGCCGAGGATAGCCTATGACTGCCGGCCAAGCTACCATCCTGGTAGTCGAAGACACCGCGGAATCGCTGATGATGCTGACGGATCTTCTGTCCGCCCAGGGTTACATGGTCCGCCCCGCCGATAGCGGCGAGCTCGCGCTGGCCTCCGTCGCTGCAAAGATTCCGGACCTGATCCTGCTGGATATCCGAATGCCGGGCATGGATGGCTTCGAGGTGAGCCGCCGGCTCAAGGCTCTGGAAGACACCCGCGACATTCCCATCATATTCATCAGCGCCCTCTCCGCCACCAAGGAGCGCGTCGAAGGATTGCGGCTCGGCGCGGTGGACTTCATTTCCAAGCCGTTTCAGAAAGAGGAGCTTCTGGCGCGCGTCGCGACCCACGTCGAGCTCCGGCGCTTGCGAATGAGGCTGGAACAGCAGGTGGCCGAACGAACCGCGGAGCTGAAGGTGGCCAACGATCGCCTCAAGTTCGAGCTCAGCGAGCGCGTTCGCGCCGAGCAAGCCCTGCGCGAAAGCGAAGAGCTGTTCCGCAACATGGCGGATGCGGCCCCGGTGGTGATCTGGTTGAGAGACACCGAGGGCCGGCTTTTGTTCTTCAACAAGTACGCCAGCATTCTCACCGGCCATGCCAGGGAGGAACTCCTGGCCGGCCGCTGGCGGGAAAGCATTCACCCCGGAGATCAGCCGCACAGAGCGGAAATCCTGGCTAACCACCTCAAGTCCCGCACCAGCTATCAGGACGAATACCGCCTGCTCCGTACCGGCGGACCCGATCGCTGGATGCTGGAGACGGCGAAGCCGCGCTTTCTTGCAGACGGAGCCTTCGCGGGCTATGTCGGCGTAGCGCTGGATATCACCGAGCTCAAGCGCAACCTGGAGCAACTGATTGCCGAGCAGAAGCTGGAAAGCGTCGGCGTCCTTGCAGCCGGAGTTTCTCACCGTTTCAATAACCTGCTGGGATCGATCCTGGGAGAGGCCGATCTGGCTTTGGCCGACTTGAGTCCCGATGCGCCCGCGAGAGGCAGCGTGGAGCGAATCTACGAGATTGCAACGCGGGCTTCGGAGATCGTCTTCCTGCTCATGGCATACGCCGGTACCGGCGATACCGGCACCCTCGTGCAAGTTCACCTCGGCCGGATTGTCGAAGAGACCCTGCAACTCGGCAAGGTCAACCTCTCCAAAAAGATTGTCTTCAATGTCGACATACCGGCAGAGGTGCCCACCATCCGCGGCAACCCTTCGCAACTGCGTCAAGTCGTAATGAGCCTGATCACCAACGCCGCCGAGTCGCTGCCCGCACAGCAGGGCGAGATTGCGCTGATTGCTTATGGCCACGAAAAGAAGGCCGGAAACCCGCCCGAGCTTCCGCTGGATTTGCCGCCCGGCAGCTACGTAGTTCTCGAAGTCTCCGATACGGGCTGCGGCATGACCGACGAAGAGCGGAGCCGCGTGTTCGATCCGTTCTTCAGCACCAAGTTCCTGGGGCGAGGACTGGGTCTGGCGGCGGTCCACGGCATTGTCCGCAGGCATGGAGGCGCTATTTCCATGCAGAGTTCGCCCGGAAAGGGCTCGACGTTTCGGGTCTTTCTGCCGAGCGACGGCGCTCCGGCCGACGAGCTGTCGCCGCCCCGCGATCACGCCTCACGAATCGGATTATGATCGACAGCGCAACGATCCTGGTTATCGACGATCAACAGGAATCCCTGGCGTTGCTGACGGAGATCCTGTCTTCAGCGGGGTATCAGGTGCATCCGGCCGATAGCGGAGAGCTGGCGCTGGCCGCGATCGACGCCGTGTCGCCAGATCTGATCCTTCTGGATATGCGTATGCCCGGCATGGACGGCATCGAAGTTTGCCGCCGCCTGAGTGACGCCCAATGGATCAGCAGAATACCGGTCATCTTCATGAGCTCGGCGGCCGAACCCGACGAGCGCGTAGAGGCATTGAATCTCGGCGCCGTAGACTTCATATCGAAACCACTGCGGCGGGAAGAACTGCTGGCACGTGTCCGCACCCACCTCCAACTGAGCCGACTGCGCCATCGCCTCGAAGAACTGGCTGCGCGCCGCACGCAAGCCCTAACCGCGGCTGTCGAACGGCTGCAGACCGAGGTGACGGAGCGCAGGCGCGCCGAGCTGGCACTCATGGAGAGCGAGCAGCGTTTCCGTAACATCGCCGAAAGCGCTCCGATCATGATCTGTGCATCGGGTCCGGACGGGCTGGCTACGTACTTCAACCGCGCATGGCTGAGCTTCACCGGACGGACTCAAAAGCAGGAGGTGGGCAATGGCTGGACGGACGGTATTCATCCCGAGGATCGAGACCGCTGCCTTTCCGGCATCGCAGCTAGCTTCGAGGCCCGGCAACCCTGTCAGATCGAGTACCGGATACGCCGCGCAGACGGGGAGTACCGCCTGCTGGCGTGCAGGGGCGCGCCTCACTTCAACCCGGACGGCACGCTCGCCGGCTACATCGCCTCGATGGTGGACATTACCGACATCCGCCGCGCGCAGGAGGAGATCTTCGACCGCCAGAAGCTCGAGAGCACGCGCGTTCTGACTGCCGGCATCGCACACGACTTCAATAATCTGCTGGGCACGATCCTGATGCAGGCCGAGCTTGCGGAGTCCGAGATGCATGCCGGCGTCCGGCCCGCCGAACAGCTCGATGCGATCAAGTCCGTCGCCACCCGGGCTTCCGAAATCGTGCGCGAGCTGATGATCTACGCCGGACAGGAGCACACCACGCGCGAACTGGTGGACTTTTCGAACCTTGTCGAGGAGAGCGTTCCCGTGCTTCGCTCGTCCGTCTCCCGGCAGGCGGTGCTGGAAGTCGAAATCGAGCCGGGCCTGCCGCCGCTTTGGGGCAACCCGACACACCTCCGCAGGCTGGTGATGAACCTGGTGATCAATGGCTCTCAGGCCCTCGGCCGGGATGGAGGCACGATCCGCGTGACTTTGTCGCGGCTGGCCGGTCCGGCCGACGGCGGCCGGTTGAAGCTGGCGGTATCCGACACCGGGTGCGGAATGACCGAAGCCGAACGGACGAGGATTTTCGACCCCTTCTTCACGACGAAGTCGGAGGGGCACGGACTGGGCCTGGCCGTGGTTCAGGGAATCGTGCAATCGCACGGCGGCACGATTCAGGTGATCAGTGCGCCGGGCAAGGGATCCACGCTCGAAGTTGTGCTGCCCTGTGCCAGCGAAGACCTGGCCGGCCGGTCCTCCACGGCCGGTGGTGCAATCAAGTAAGTATGGCTGTGCCTCAGCGCGGCGGTTTCTTCGGCTTGCCGGCTACCTGCAGCTCGTTTTCCACGCTGAACACTCCGGAGACTGAATTGGCCCGCATCTCGGCCATAGCAAGATCGCCGTCGTTGTCCACCACGCCCGTCAAAGTGACGTTGCCGTTCTTCACGATGATGTGAATCGCGTGGAACCCCATCGGGGGATCGTTGGTGATTCCGCCCGCGGCGCGAGCCACGGACATCCCCGTCCTGCCGCCGCCGCGATTGGACGTGTAGCGTTGCAGTGGGGCATAGCCGTAGATGCTGACGTAGACCGAGGCGCGGATCCGGTCGTCGTTGGGCGACAGCGGCAGGACTTCGATCTGGTTGTCCACGTTTTCCACGCCTTCGATCTTCTTCACCACGTTTTCGGCCGACGACTTGAGGATGGGCCGGGAAGCCAGACCCCGGAGAATGACCGTGTTTTCCTTGATCCCGAAGGTGAGATTATCGAAAACTCCGAATTCCGGCAGCGACACAATCCGCTTCCGGACCTCCTGCGCGATGCGGAGCACCTCCTTTTGCCGTGCGTCGGCGCCGGGTAGGGCGGCCTTTTGAGCGATCCCCGACTCCGAGCACAGCGCGAGCCAGACGGCGACTGCGGAAATGGACGTCCGTTCCAGACGCTTCATACGGCGAGGCGGGAACCGGCGTAAGTGCCTTCGGCGGGACGGAGAGCGCAGTGCCGCGCCACGCGATTGAGCGGCGCGGCGGATCTCGAAAGCGGCGAAGTGTTGCCCATGCCGGTGGTGTAGCGCTTCAGCCGGCTGCGCAGCTCGGTGCGCGCCCGCAGCAGGCGCGACTTCGCCGCCGGAACGGAGATTCCGAGCTGGGCCGCTACGTCGGGCATCGGCAGCTCCTGGATGTCGCGCAGCAGCATGACTTTGCGCAGCACCGAAGGTATGCGGTGAATCTCCTTCTTTAACGCATCCGTCATCTGTTGGCACGCCAACTCGCCCTCGGGGTCGCCGCCGTTGGCCGGCACTTCCACGTGTTGCGGGCGCAGTGCGTGGGTGGCCGGTTCGTCGAGATAGACGTACCTGGCGTTTCGCCTTACGCGCATCAGCATGAGGCACTGGTTGGCGACGATCCGCCCCAGCCATGTCGAGAACTCCGCGTCGCCCTTGTATTGATCGAGATGCAGGTAAGCTTTCGAGAATGCGTTCTGGGCTTCATCCTCGGCATCGCCGCGGTTCCGCAGGAAGAAAGTAGCCAGGTCGATGCACTTTTGTTGATGGCGCCGGATGAGCTCTCCGAATGCCTCTCTGTCGCCCCTTCGGGCAAACTCCACCAGCGCGGAATCGGTCAAAGGCAATGTTTGTTTCTCCGACACTTGCATAGTTCCAGACCCTTTCGAAGTGAGTTGATGATTTTTATTTCGGGTCTGCTAGAGGCAGATCGCGTACCAAATCGTTACTGGCGGTATGTGCTGTGTGTTTTCAGTGTGTTACGCGAGGCCTGGGGACAAAATTGGGCCCAGCATGCCCGATATGGGCCAGCCGCATCCGATGCGTTGCGCCCATTTGGGGCACAGGAGATATTCGGGGGGCAATTTACGGCCACCCGGTTTTTTTTCAGTAACTTCCGCGCCCTGATTCTGAAAAAAACTAGATCTCCCGAAAGCAGATCGCATCCTTATCGACGAATGGGGTCGTAGTGGTAATTCTCTGCGGCCGGCACCAGAACGCACCGTGCAGGTCGTATCTGGGATAACCAGATCATCAAATCTTTGGATCGAGGAGAAGGAAAAGAAATGAAGAAGACTATCAGTGTGCTCGTCCTGGTACTGCTTTGCAGTCTGGGAGCCTTTGCGCAAGACGTACCGAAAGCCGAGTTGTTCGTGGGCTACAACTATGTTCGGGTCAATTCGACGACCGATGTTCCCGCCTTCAGCTCGAACGGCGGCAGCGGCCAGCTGGCCATTAACTTCAACAAGTACCTGTCGGGTGTCGCCGATTTTGGCGTATATCACAATGGAGTGATCGCCGGCTATTCGGTCAACAACAACATCATCAACTACCTTTTTGGGCCGCGGCTCAGCCTCCGGAAGGGGCGCGTGACGCCGTACTTCAACATCCTGTTCGGCGGCGTCTATGCGGCAGCTCAGGCCACAACACAAGGCCAGGTCTGTACGGGGACGTCGTGCATTCCGAGCGCCGTGCACCTCACGAACTCACAGAATGCGTTTGCCATGGCGGTCGGTGGGGGGCTCGACATCAAGGTTGCCAAGCACGTAGCTTTCCGGCCGATCGGGCTGGATTACTTCCTGACTCGGCTATACAACCCCGTCAATGCGAACGATCACAACCAGAACAACCTGCGTTACTCGGCGGGCGTGAATTTCCTGTTTGGCGGCCAGTAGAATGGATGCCCGCGGTTTGCGGCCGGGCGCCGGTCACCGATGGCCGGCGGCATCGCTGCGGTCTTCCCCGGGTAAATCGTCAGTTTCTTCCTCTTCGGCCTCGGGCTCGCGCCCGGGGCCTTCTTTTTCTATTCCGTACTTGCTCATCCGGTACAAGAGGGTCTTCCGGCTGATCTCCAGAAGGCGCGCTGCCTGGCTCTGATTCCAGTTCGCCTTACGGAGGGCATTCAGGATCATCTCGCGCTCAGCCGCTTGCAGCCCCAGCGCTTCAGGCGGCGCCGCGCTCCTGGGAGCTTCGGCGGATTCCGCCGGCGGCGGAGCCTCCGCCGCTTCGGCACGGATCACCGCCGGGAGATCGTTCAACGTCACCTCGTCGGCGCGGCTCAACAGAACGATGCGTTCGATGAGATTCTCCAATTCGCGGACATTGCCCGGCCAGCGATAATTCTCCAGGTACGGCAGAAGGGAAGAAGGCAGCCTGAGTCCCACTCTCCCGTACTTGGCCTTTGCCCGTTCCAAGAACGTGTGAACAAACTCCACGATGTCTTCGCGTCTCTCGCGAAGCGGCGGGAGTTGGATCGGGATCACGGCCAAGCGGTAATAAAGATCTTCTCGAAAGGCCCCGGCGGCGATCCGCTCCTCGAGATTCCGGTGGGTGGCGGCGATGATCCGCACGTTTACGGTGATACTTTTGGTTGCCCCTACCTTGTCGATCTCGCGCTGCTGGAGCAGCCGCAGGACGCGCACCTGGAGGTCGAGAGGCATTTCGCCGATTTCGTCCAGGAAGAGCGTGCCGCCATCGGCCATCTCCACTTTGCCTTTTTTGTGGGAGAGCGCGCCGGTGAACGAGCCTTTGACATACCCGAACAACTCCGATTCCAGCAGCTCGCCGGGAATGGCTCCGCAGTTGATGGTGACGAACGGGCGTTCCTTCCTCGGGCTGTTGACGTGAATCGCCTTGGCGAGCAGTTCTTTTCCGGTTCCGGTTTCGCCGAGGATGAGAACCGTGGCGTCGGTGTGGGCCACGCGCGAAGC
>Ga0335080_10002558_pt1 | contig 18176 bp, 12 predicted proteins | sample Lox_Sample_34_FD_206720 | JGI IMG/M metagenome (GOLD analysis project Ga0335080, IMG submission 206720) | Soil microbial communities from Loxahatchee National Wildlife Refuge, Florida, United States - Lox_Sample_3.4 | ecosystem: Environmental > Terrestrial > Soil > Wetlands | place: USA...
TGTGGCAACGACGTCGGCCGCCCAGCCCTTAGCCGAGCCGCCGAGGTCCAGCTCAACTCCCGGCGGCCGACGGATGACACCTGTGGCGTGGTCGACCTGGATTGTGCGCCACCGCGCGGAAGGATCGGGGCTGGCCGGACGCCGTGGTGGCGCCGCGTCCAGCCGCGGTAGCAGCGCGGCGGGCGTGAGGTGCGCGCGCGACTCGGCATAACCGCTCCTGCGCACCGCGTCCAGCACGGTTGGGTCCACCAGGCCGCCGCTCAAGCGGGCCGCGCGCAGCGCGGCGCCGACCGCGGCGCGGAGCATCGGCGGCACGGGCACGCATGCCCGGGGATCCGCGTTCAGGCGCGAAAGGTCGCTGGTCGGGTCGAAGCGAGTCAGCCGGCGCTCGATCTCGGCGAACGCCGCCGCGACGTCGACGCCGCCGTCGGCCTCGCGCACCACCCGGGCCATGGTGCCCATCGTCGGGAAGCGGTTGTCGAGCATGGTTCCTCGGTCAACTCGGACCCGGTTCCTCGTGATCCGGCCGCGGGGACATGTCGGCGCCGTATGCCTGCTGGAGGTCCGCGATCTGCCCCGGGCTGGACTGAGTCGTCAACGGCGGTGGCGGCGCTGCGGGCCGTGCCGAGCGCCGGCGGTGAAGCAACGTACCGATGCCGCCGAGCGCCGAGGCCGCGGCGATGGCCCAGCGTTCGCGAGTCTCCATACCGAAACTTATGTCACGCGCGCGTGGTCCCACACAGGGGGAAAACTACGTACGGGCCTCGGCATCTGGCACGGTTATCAACGGTCCCCTCAGCACGAAGACTATTGCCATTCGGCGGTCCCACTCTGAGACCGTACGCGATACGTCGAGCATTCTGGGAGACCTGTGATGACCACGCAAGCAGCGACCGCATCCTCAAAGAAGAGGGCGAAGGCTTCGATCCGCAAGTGGGTGTACGACTTCGCTGAGGGCTCGCGCGAGATGCGTGACCTCCTGGGTGGCAAGGGCGCCGGCATTGCCGAGATGACGCGCATCCTCGGACCGGACATGGTCCCGGCCGGGTTCACCATCACCACCGAGGCGTGCGTGGCTTTCATGCGCTCGGGCCGGAGGTGGCCAGAGGACTTGGACGAGCAGGTGGACGCGGCGGTCGCGGCGCTCGAGCAGCGGGCCGGCAAGCGCCTCGGCGACGCGCACGATCCGCTGCTGGTGTCGGTTCGGTCCGGGGCGCGCGTGTCGATGCCGGGGATGATGGACACGGTCCTCAACCTTGGCCTGAACGACGAGTCGACCGCCGGGTTGGCCGCGCGCACCGGCGATGAGCGCTTCGCCTGGGACTGCTACCGCCGCCTGGTCCAGATGTTCGGCAACGTCGTGCGCGGGATCCCGGGCGAGCGCTTCGAGGATGAGATCGCGCGCGTGAAGCGAGAGCGCGGCATCACGCTCGACACAGAACTTGACGCCGATGCGCTGCGCGAACTGACCGAGTGCTTCAAGTCCTACTACGACTTTCCCACCGACCCGAAGGAGCAGCTGACCCAGTCGATCCGCGCGGTGTTCGACTCATGGATGGGCGAGCGCGCGGTTCAGTATCGCCGCATCAACCGCCTACCGGACGACTGGGGCACCGCGGTCAACGTGCAGCAGATGGTGTACGGCAACAAGGGCCAGTCGTCGTGCTCGGGGGTGGCGTTCAGCCGCGACGAGGTGACGGGTGCCCAGACACCGTCAGGCGACTTTCTGCCGAATGCCCAGGGCGAGGACGTGGTCTCCGGTGTGCGCACACCGCGTGACCTCGCGGAGCTGCGCGACTGGATGCCTGACGTGGCCGACCAGTTGACCGACATCCTGCGCAGGCTCGAGGCCCATTACAAGGACATGCAGGACACCGAGTTCACAGTCGAAGAGGGTCGGCTGTTCATGCTCCAGACGAGGAACGCGAAGCGGCCCGCGCAGGCCGCGGTGCGCTTTGCCGTGGATGCGTTCGAGGAGCGGCTGTTGACGAAGGCCGAGGCGGTCGCCACGATCGACGCCGGCGCGCTCGACGCGCTTCTGCACCCCTCGTTCGACACCGCCGCCCGTTACACGGCGCTGGCTCGGGGGGTCGCGGCGTCGCCGGGCGCGGCGAAGGGTTCGATCGTGTTCACCGCGCCCGAGGCGGTCGAGCAGGCGACCGACGGTCACCCGGTCATCCTCGTGCGCCCCTTCACCGAGGCCGACGATGTCGCGGGATTCCATGCCGCCGCGGGAATCCTGACCTCGGAGGGCGGCAAGGCGTCGCACGCGGCACTGGTGGCGCGTGGCATGGGCCGTCCAGCGGTGACCGGCGCAGCCGCGCTGGACATCGATCTCAAGGCGGGCGAGGTGAGAATCGGAGACCTGGTCCTGCACGCCGGCGATTTCATCGCGATCGACGGCACCAACGGCGTGATCACCACCGATGACGTACCGCTGGTCGAGGCGCACATCGATGCACGGTTCGAGACCGTCCTGCGCTGGGCCGACGAGTTGCGTCAGCTCGGCGTACGGGCGAACGCCGACACGCCGGAGGATGCGGCCCGCGCTCACCGCTTCGGGGCGGAGGGAATCGGGCTGTGCCGGACCGAGCACATGTTCATGGCCGCCGATCGCCAGCCGAAGATGCGCGCGATGATCATGGCCGAGGACGAGGCCGGTCGCCGGGCCGCATTGGACGAGCTCCTGCCCCTCCAGCAGAGCGACTTCGAGGGACTGTTCGAGGCGATGGCGGGCTGGCCGGTGACGATTCGCCTGCTCGACCCGCCGTTGCACGAGTTCCTGCCCGATCGTTTCGAGCTCAACGAGGAGATCGTGCGGGCACGCATCGATCGCAGCGCGCGACTCGACGGACTCGAGCGCGAGTTCGACCGAGCACGGTCGCTTGAAGAGACCAACCCGATGCTGGGAACTCGCGGCGTGCGGCTCGGCGTGATGGAGCCCGAGGTCTACGAGATGCAGGTCCGCGCGATCGCCCGTGCCGCGGTGGCGGTGCGTGACCGGACCGGCCGCGTGCCACAGGTCGAGATCATGATTCCGCTCGTCGCCTACGAGCGTGAGCTCGAGCTCGTCAGAGCCCGCGTCGTCTCGGTGGCCGAAACGGAAGGTCTCACCTACGGCGCCGACTTCGGCGTCGGGACGATGATCGAGCTCCCGCGCGCGTGCTTCGTTGCCGGCCAGATCGCTCGTCACGCGGACTTCTTCTCGTTCGGAACGAACGATCTGACTCAGTGCGGGATCGGCTTCTCGCGGGACGACATCGAGGGTCGGATCATCCCCCGCTACGTCCAGGAGAAGATCGTCGACGGCTCGCCGTTCGCGACGATCGACGAATCGGGCGTGGGCGAGCTGGTGCGAATCGCCGTCGACAGGGGCCGCCTCGAGCGGCCGGATCTCGAGCTCGGGGTCTGTGGTGAGCATGGCGGAGATCCGCAGTCGATCCTCTTCTTCCATGGCGCGGGGCTCGACTACGTCAGCTGTTCGCCGTTCCGTCTCCCGATCGCCCGCGTCGCCGCCGCGCAGGCGGCCATCGCAGCTCCGCGATGACGCGCCCGGCCTGGGATATCACGCCGCTGGCGGACCTGGCCCACGGGCGCTCGCGGACCGGTCCGGTCCGCGATCAACGGCCCGTGTACGTCGATCTGCTCCCACCGTGCAACGCGGGCTGCCCCGCGGGCGAGAACATCCAGGGATGGATGGCGCACGTCAAGGACGGCGAGCACGAGCAGGCGTGGCGCCTGCTGACCGCCGAAAATCCGTTCCCGGCGATCCACGGTCGGGTCTGTTACCACCCCTGTGAGAGCGTGTGCAATCGCGCCGAGCTCGACAGCGCGATATCGATTCACGCAGTCGAGCGATTCCTCGGTGATCTGGCGCTGGAGCGAGGCTGGCGGTTCGATCCCCCACCGGCGCCCAGCGGCAAGCGGGTGCTGGTGATCGGCGGTGGTCCCAGCGGGCTTTCGGCCGCATGCCATCTCGCGCGACTCGGTCACGAGGTCGAGATTCGCGATGCGGGGCCGGAGCCGGGCGGGATGATGCGTTACGGGATCCCCGCCTACCGACTGCCGCGTGATGTGATGGGCGCCGAGATCGACCGAGTCGCCGCGCTCGGGGTCAGGATCACCAGCAACTACTGGGTCGACGACCTCGAAGACGAGCGCCGCGAGGGTGCGTTCGATGCCGTGTTCGTCGCGGTCGGAGCGCATCTCTCGAAGCGGGTTGACATCCCCGCCGCCGATGCCGGGCACATCCTCGACGCCGTGTCGTTCCTGCGCGGCGTCGCCGCGGGCGGGCAGCCCGTCATCGGGCGCCGCGTGGCGGTCTACGGCGGCGGCAACACGGCGATGGACGCGGCCCGGGTCGCCCGGCGCATGGGCGCAGAAGAGGCATTGATCGTCTACCGGCGTACCCGCGCGCAGATGCCGGCCCACGAGGATGAGGCGGCGGACGCCGAGCGAGAGGGCGTGCATATCAACTGGCTGCGCACCATCAAGGCGATGGAGGGTTCCGAGCTGCGCGTCGAGGTGATGGAGCTCGACGACACCGGCTATCCGCAGCCGACCGGCCGGTTCGAGACCTTGGCCGCCGACACCGTGATCCTCGCGTTGGGTCAGGAGAGCGATACCGACTTCCTGCGCGTCGTGCCGGGGGTGGAATTCGAGCGCGACGGGACGGTGCGTGTCTCGAGCTCGCTGATGACGGGTTGTCCCGGCGTGTTCGCCGGTGGTGACATGGTGCCTTCGGAGCGCACCGTCACCGTCGGCGTCGGGCACGGCAAGCGGGCGGCGCGGGAGATCGACGCGTGGCTGCGCGGCTCGCGCTACCAGCGTTCGCCCAAGCACCCGAAGGCGGACTTAGAGCTGCTGAACCTGTGGTACTTCGGCGATCACGCGCGCCGCCGGCAGCCGGAGCTCGCCCCCGACGAACGACTCGGCGGATTCGACGAAGTGGTCGGCGGTCTCTCAGCACCGGAGGCGGTGTTCGAGGCCCGCCGGTGCCTGTCATGCGGTAACTGCATCGAGTGCGACGGCTGCCTTGGCGCGTGCCCCGAGGACGCGGTGATCAAGCTGGGCGAGGGCCTGCGATACAGGTTCGACTACGACAGGTGCACCGGGTGCAGGGCGTGCTTCGAGCAGTGTCCTGTGCACTCGATCGAGATGGTGGCCGAGCAAGCGCCGAATCCCGCTCACGCGTTCGTCGCGCCCGAGGACCCGGCGCAGGGGACGCGCTGATGCGGGTCACCGTCGACGGCAACGAGGCGGCGGTGTCGGTGGCGCACCGCTGCAGCGAGGTCTGCTGCATCTTCCCGATCACTCCCTCCTCGCCGATGGCCGAGCTGGCCGACGATTGGTCGAGCAAGGGCCGGACGAACCTGTGGGGAACGGTGCCGGCGGTCGTCGAGATGCAGAGCGAGGCCGGCGCCGCGGGAGCTCTGCACGGCGCGCTTCAGGGCGGCGCGCTCGGCACGACGTTCACCGCGTCGCAGGGCCTGCTGCTGATGATCCCGAACATGTACAAGATCGCCGGGGAGCTGACCTCGGCGGTCATGCACGTGGCCGCGCGCTCGCTGGCCGCCCAGGGGCTCTCGATCTTCGGTGACCACTCCGATGTGATGGCGGTGCGCCAGACGGGGTTTGCGCTTCTGTCCGCGGCTTCGGTGCAGGAGGCGCACGACTTCGCGCTCGTCGCTCACGCCGCGACGCTCGAGACGCGGGTCCCGTTCGTCCACTTCTTCGACGGCTTCCGCACCTCGCACGAGCTGCAGACGATCGAGATGCTCGACGACGCGGACGTTCGTGCGCTGATCTCGGACGAGCTGGTCCGCGCCCACCGCCTACGGTCCCTCTCGCCGGAGCGCCCGTTCATCCGGGGAACCGCGCAGAACCCGGACATCTACTTCCAGGCGCGGGAGACCGTCAACCCGTTCTACGCGCGCGTGTCACAGGTGGTCCAGGACGTCATGGATCGTCTTGCCGAACGGACCGGTCGGCGTTACGGGCTCGTGGAGTACAGCGGGCATCCCGAAGCCGAGCGGGTGCTCGTGATCATGGGCTCCGGTGGCGAGACGGCGCGGGAGACGGTCGCGTTCCTCGAGGCGCGCGGGGAGCGCGTGGGCGTCGCGCAGATCCGGCTGTACCGCCCCTTCCCTGCGCGTGAGCTGGCCGCGGCTCTGCCCCAGACCGTTCGTCGTGTAGCCGTGCTCGATCGGACCAAGGAGCCCGGCTCGCTTGGCGAGCCGCTGTTCCTCGATGTGGTCGCGGGGTTGAACGAGGCCCACGACAGCGGGGAGCGCGACGCCATGCCGGCCGTGATCGGCGGGCGCTATGGGCTGTCGTCCAAGGAGTTCACGCCGGGCATGGTCGCCGGGGTGCTCGAGGAGCTGACGCGCGAGAAGCCCAAGCGGAGATTCACGATCGGGATCAACGACGACGTCTCGCGCACGAGCCTCGCCTACGACGCATCGCTCGACATCGAGCCAGAGGAGACCGTTCGGGCGGTGTTCTTCGGGCTGGGCTCGGATGGCACGGTCGGCGCGAACAAGAACACGATCAAGATCCTCGGCGACGCGGCGAACCTCCACGCGCAGGGGTACTTCGTCTATGACTCCAAGAAATCCGGGTCGCAGACCGTCTCGCACCTGCGCTTCGGGCCGCGGTCGATCCGCGCGCCGTACCTCGTGTCGGCGGCCAGCTTCGTGGGATGTCATCAGTTTGGGCTGATCGAGCGCGACGAGGTGCTCGATCGCGCCGCGCGGGGCGCGACGCTGCTGCTCAACTGCCGCCACGCCCCCGATCAGGTGTGGGACGCGCTGTCGCGCCCCGTGCAGGAGAAGATCATCGCCAAGCAGATCGAGCTGTACGCGATCGATGCCGGGAAGATCGCGCGCGAGGCGGGTTTGGCGGGGCGCACCAACACCGTGCTCCAGACCTGCTTCTTCGCGATCTCCGGCGTGATGGAGCGCGAACAGGCGATCGCGGCGATCAAGGACTCGATCCGCAAGACGTACGGGAAGCGGGGCGAGGAGGTGGTCAGGCGCAACATCGAGGCGGTCGACCGCTCGCTCGCGGCGCTGCATCGGGTTCCTGTCCCCGACCGGGTGTCCTCGATTCGCGTGGAGCCCGAACTCGTGCCGGCGGACGCGCCCGAGTTCGTCCGGACGGTAACCGCGGCGATGATGGCCGGCCGCGGCGACGAGTTGCCGGTCAGCGTGCTGCCGGTCGACGGCACCTATCCGAGCGGCACGACCAAGTATGAGAAGCGCAACATCTCGGACTTCGTCGCGGTCTGGGACTCCGAGCTCTGCATCCAGTGCGGCAACTGCAGCTTCGTCTGCCCGCATAGCGTGATCAGATCCCGCTATTACGAGCCGGGGTGCCTGGAAGGCGCTCCCGACAGCTTCTCCTCGGCGCCGCTGGAAGGGGCCGGGCTGCCCGACGCCCGGTTCACTCTGCAGGTGTACGTCGAGGACTGCACCGGATGCGGGCTGTGCGTCGAGGCGTGCCCGGTGTCCGCGCCCAATGAGCCGGGCCACAAGGCGATCAACCTCGACGCCCGCGAGCCCCGGCTCGAGAGCGAGCGCCGGAACATCGCCTTCTTCCAGCAGCTGCCGACCAACGATCGCACGCGAGTGGACTTCGGCACCGTGCGCGGCGCGCAGTTCCTCGAGCCGTTGTTCGAGTTCTCGGGCGCGTGCGCCGGTTGCGGCGAGACTCCGTACCTGAAACTCCTTTCGCAGTTGTTCGGTGACCGGCTGACGGTTGCCAACGCGACGGGCTGCTCGTCGATCTACGGCGGGAACCAGCCGACCACGCCGTGGACGGTCAACGCCGACGGGCACGGCCCCGCCTGGTCGAACTCGCTGTTCGAGGACAACGCCGAGTTCGGGCTCGGGCTGCGGCTCGCCGCGGACCGCCACACTGAGCTCGCCCGCCGCCGTCTCACCGAGTTGCGAGACGCCGTCGGACCTGAGCTGGTGGACGAGATCCTGTCGGCGCCCCAGGTCAGAGAGTCAGACTTGCGCGCCCAGCGCGAACGGATTGCCGAGCTGGGGCGGCGGTTGGACTCGCTCGACGGTCAAGGCGACGGAGGAGTCGTGGACCTGCGCAGTGTGCTCGACCACCTGGTTCGGCGCAGCGTGTGGATCGTGGGCGGCGACGGCTGGGCCTACGACATCGGCGCGGGCGGGCTCGATCACGTGCTGGCCAGCGGCAAGGACGTGAATGTCCTGGTCATGGACACCGAGGTGTACTCCAACACCGGCGGGCAGATGTCGAAGGCCACCCCGCTCGGCGCCGTCGCCAAGTTCTCCGCAGCGGGCAAGACCGTCCCGACCAAGGACCTCGCGCTCCAGGCGATCGCGTACGCCGACGTCTACGTGGCGCGGGTGGCCATGGGTGCCGATCCGCAGCAGACCCTGCGCGCTTTTCGCGAGGCGGAGGCCTATGACGGTCCCTCGCTGGTAATCGCCTACAGCCACTGCGTTGCGCACGGGTACGACATGCGCGACGGACTCACGCAGCAATACCGCGCCGTGGCCAGCGGTCACTGGCCCCTGATCCGGTACGACCCGGTCGTGCGCGCGTCCGGCGAGAATCCCTTCCTGTTGGACTCGCCGCGTCCTCGCATGTCGCTGGGCGACTACCGTCGCGGCGAGCTGCGCTTCCGGGCACTGGCCGCTGCCCAGCCGACCGAGTCCGAGCGCCTGCTGGGTCTTGCCCAGCAGGTGGCTGACCAGCGCTGGCGGCTGTATGAAGAGATGGCGACGCGCGGCGCCGCCGACTTCCCATCCGACTCGCGCAGGGGTGGTAGATGATGGATCTCACGACGACATATATGGGCCTGTCGCTACGTAATCCACTCGTGGCGTCCCCGTCGCCGCTGTCCGGGACGCTCGACGGCGTGCGCCGGCTGGCCGACGGTGGCGTCGGCGCGATCGTCCTGTTTTCGCTGTTCGAGGAGCAGCTACGCGAGCAGGCCGTGCGCGCCATTCGGCTCGTCGAGGACAGCGCCGAGAGCTTCCCCGAGGCGCTGGGCTTCTTCCCCTCGGTGGTCGAGGAGGACGGGGGCCCGCGCGCCTACCTGGACCTGCTCGAGCGCGCCGTCGCCGCGGTCGACGTGCCCGTGATCGCCAGCCTGAACGGCGTCACCCTCGAGGGGTGGACCGACTATGCGCGCGCGATGCAAAGCGCCGGCGCCGCCGCGATTGAGCTGAACATCTACTACCTGCCCGGCGATCCGGAGGTCTCGGGCCGCGAGGTCGAGCAACGCCACGTCGAGGTGCTGGAGCGCGTTCGGTCGGCCATCGACGTCCCACTCGCGGTCAAGCTCGGTCCGTTCTTCAGCTCTCCTGGCGAGATGGCGCTCCGCCTCGACAAGGCCGGTGCCGACGCGCTGGTGCTGTTCAACCGCTTCTTGCAGCCCGACATCGACCCGGAACAGCTAGCCGTCCTGCCGAGGGTGAACCTGTCGAGCCCGGCCGACGCCCGCCTGGCGCGGACCTGGATCGCGCTGCTGCGCGGACGGGTCCAGGCCTCGCTCGCGGCCACGTCCGGGGTGGAAGTCCCCGCCGATGTGGCGCGATACCTCCTCGCCGGCGCCGACGTGGTGATGACCACCTCGGCCCTCCTGCGTCACGGCCCGTCGTATGCCTCCGAACTGCTCGACGGCCTGCGCAGCTGGATGACCCGCAAGGGCTTCGGGAGGGTCGACCAGGTCCGCGGTCTGCTCTCCGTGCCGGCCGACACCGACGCGGGCGGCTACGAGCGCTCGGCTTACGTCCATGCAATGCGCGCCGCCAACGCGGGCGCCTACAACCCCTGGTGAACGAACATGTCAGAACACGACCACCCCACCTCCCCTCGTGTCGTCATCGTCGGCGGCGGCGTCGCCGGGTTGGAGGCGCTGCTCGCGTTGCGCGCCCTGGCAGGCGACCGCATCGCGATCACCCTTGTCTCCTCGGACGAGTGGTTCGTCGACCGGCCGATGACGGTCGCCGAACCATTTGGCTTTGGACCCGCGCTGAGCATCTCGCTGCCGGAGATCACCGCCGAATGGGGCTTGGAGTTCGTCCAAGCGAGCGCGACCGGAGTCGACGCAGAAGCCCACCGGCTCCGTCTCGCGGATGGTTCCGAGATCGCCTACGACACGCTGATCCTTGCATCGGGCGCGTGTATGCGGGCGCCGTTCGCGGACGCGATCACCTTTGGCCTCGAAGGTTCGGGACGGGCCATCCGCGAGATGGTGGACCGTCTGCGGCACGGCGAGGGCCATAGCGTCGCGTTCGTCGCCCCGACCATGACGGGATGGCTCCTGCCGCTCTACGAGCTGGCGCTGATGACCGCGCGCGAGCTAGACCGCGGCGACGTGTTCGACGTCGACCTGCGCATCCTCACCCCCGAGGACCGCCCGCTGGCTTTGTTCGGCGGACCGGTGAGCCAGGCCATCGGCCGGATGTTGAGCGCGGCCGGTGTGGAGTTCATCCGCGCGTCGTTCGCCAAGGTCGATGGCGGCGGGCTGACCTACGCCGCCATCGGGCAGCCCGCCTCGGACTACGTCGTCACGCTCCCGCTCCTGAGCGGCCCCGGGCTGGCGGGGGTGCCGGCGAGCGAGCCGCACGGGCTGATCCCGGTCGACGAGTATGGGCGCGTGCCGGGCCTCGACGACGTCTACGCCGCCGGCGACGCGGTCGACTTCCCGGTCAAGCAGGGAGGGATCGCCGCGCAGCAGGCTGACAGCGTGGCCGAGCACGTGGCCGCCCGCTACGGCGCCGACGTCGAGCCGGTCCCGTTTCGTCCGATGCTGCGAGGCATGCTGTTCACCGGCGACGATCCGCTGTACATGCGCTCGGGCGTGCCCGCCGCCGACCCGGAGATTCCCGGCGCCTGGTATCCCCTGTGGTGGCCGCCGACCAAGGTCGCGGGTCGTTATCTCGGTCCGTACCTGTCCGAACGCGGCAGCGAAGAGGGCTTCGGCGCGCCACCGGTCGGGTTCATCGACGTCGATGTACCGCTTGCCGCGCTCACCATGCCCGGCTAACCGTCATGTCCGCCCTGCAACACGAAACCGTCGCCGCGACGGCACCCGAGCGATTCGCGTCGGTGCTCTCGCGCGGCGAGTATGAGGCGTTGCTCGGCCTCGTCGACCAGGCCGCGCGGGAGTTACGCGGTCGCGTGATCTGGAACGTGAACTCGACCGCTAAGGGCGGTGGCGTGGTCGAGATGCTGCGCCCGCTGCTGGGTTACTGCCGCGGAGCCGGGGTCGACGCGCGCTGGGCGGTGATCTCGGGACAGTCGGAGTTCTTCGCCATCACGAAGCGAATCCACAACCGGCTCCACGGGTTCGCCGGGGACGGCGGACCCTTGGGCGACGTCGAGCGCGAGGTCTACGAGCAGACGTTGGCCGCAAGCGCGGATGAGCTTTCTGAGCTGGTGCACCCGCGGGACATCGTGATCCTGCATGATCCTCAGACGGCCGGGTTGGCGGCCGCGGTGCGCAAGACGGGAGCGACCGTGATGTGGCGTTGCCACGTTGGTATCGACGTCGCCAACGATCACGCCAGGCACGCATGGGACTTCCTCCGCGGGTATGTCTCCGATGCGCACCTGTTCATCTTTTCTCGGGCGGGATTCGCATGGGAGGGCTTGCCGCGTGACCGGATCTCGGTGATCCGCCCCTCGATCGACGCGTTCGCGCCGAAGAATGCCGAACAGGATCGTGCGCAGTCGTTGGCGATCCTGGCGACCGCTGGGGTGATCGCCGCTGAGGTGAACGCCTACCCGGCGTTCACGCGCTCCGATGGCTCGCCGGCGCGCGTCGAGCGACAGGCGGAGATGCTGGAGGAGGAGTCCCTCGTCGCGGACATGCCGGTCGTGATGCAGGTGTCACGGTGGGATCAGCTCAAAGATCCGCTCGGCGTGCTGGGGGCATTCGCCCGACACGTGGCGAGCCGCGCTGACGCTCACCTGCTGCTCGTCGGGCCATCGACCGCGGCCGTGGCCGACGACCCGGAGGGCGCCCAGGTTCTCGCCGAGGTCCGGACGGCGTGGCATGAGCTTCCGATGCGCGCGCGCCGGCGGGTGCACCTCTGTTCGCTGCCGATGGAGGACATCGAGGAGAACGCGGCGATCGTCAACGCTCTGCAGCGGCACGCAGGGGTGGTCGTGCAGAAGAGCCTCGCCGAGGGTTTCGGACTGACGGTCGCCGAGGCGATGTGGAAGCGGCGCCCGGTCGTCGCAAGTCGGATCGGCGGCATACGCGATCAGATCGAGGATGGCCGATCGGGTCTGCTGTTACCCGACCCCAGGGACCTCGAGCAGGTTGGGGCGGCGATCGCTGGACTGCTCGCGGACGGCGAGCGCGCTCAGCGACTCGGGATCGCGGCCCAGCTTCGCGTGCAGCAGCAATTCCTCGGTCCGCACCACCTCGGACGCTACTTCGAGGTGATGCACCGGGTCGCATCACAGCGCCAGCACCAGGGCGCGGAATGAGTCAGGACGACCCGTGCTCCGAACGCGAGCGCCCGCCGGTGGCCATCGCTTTGGCGACGCCCCCGGATCCTGAGGTGCCGGACCCGGACGCGGTGCTGGGCGCCGCGCTCGAAGCGCTACGGTTCGAGCACGCTCACGCCGAGGCGGCACGCTCGCGCGCGGCCGGTTTGCTCACGGCATGCGGCGTCTTGCTCGCGCTCACCGCCGGGTTGGGGTCGGCGGCGGCTCAAGCGGCACAGAAGCTCTCGCATCTCGGCGCCACGGTGACGGTCTGCGCGGCGGGGTTGACCGCGATGCTCCTGCTCGGCGCCGCAGCCGTTTCTGGTCAGGTGTTCGCGCCCTCTTACAAGAGTCGGATGGCGCTCGAGGAGCTGCGCGAGTTCGCCGAACTGCGCTTCCGAGCCGCTGACAAGGAAGTGTTGTCGAGAGCGGCACGGGAGCGTCTCGCCGCCGCCCGCGCCGCCAATCTGACGTCCCGCTCGCGCAGCATCCTCGCGATGGCCCTCTACGTCGGTGCCCTCGGCGTGCTAGGAGCGCAAGTGCTGCTCATCGCCATCGTTCACCTGTTCGGCATTTAGGAGTCGATCATGTCTGACACCCTCACCGCCCTCGACGCAACGTTCCTCGAGCTCGAGCAGCGCGACGAAGGCGCGCTGATGGGCATCGGCGGCGTAAGCGTGTTCGACCCGGTGCCCGGGGGCGCGGCGCCGACGGTCGAGGAGATGTGCGCGAACCTTGGGGCGCGCCTGAATCAGTTGCCCCGCTACTCGAAGCGGCTGTCCTCGACCCGCACCGGCGGCTTCGCATGGCCCCGCTGGACCGACGACGACCGTTTCCGGATTGAAGACCACGTGACCCACGTGGCCCTGCCGTCGCCCGGCGGTCATCGAGAGCTATGCGACTGGGCCGCCGACTTCTATTCGCACCGGCTCGACCGGACGCGCCCGCTGTGGGAGATGGCGCTTATCGAGGGGCTCCCCGACGGTCGCTGGGCGATCGCCAACAAGACCCATCACTGCCTCGTCGACGGCGTCGGCTCCGTCGACGTCGGATACCTGCTGCTCGACACCGAGCCGAACCCACCCGAGCGTTCCTTCGCGCCGCTCCCACCGCCTGACGGCGACTCGCTCCTGCGCTCGCTCGTCCCGAGTCCCCCGCAGCCGGTCGCGGACGCCGCGCATGCCGGCGCCCGGGTCGCCGGTGCCGGCGTCCACGCCGCACTGCATCCCCGCGAGGCGCTGGCGCGGTCGCGATCACTGGCCGAGCTCATCGTTCGCGACGAGGTGGTCGGCGCACCCCATACATCGTTGAACCTGCCGATCGGCTCGACCAGGCGATTCGCCGTCGTCAACCGTTCGTTGGAGGAGTTCACGGCGATTCGTGGCCGACTCGGCGGGTCGATCAACGACGTCGTACTGGCGGCATGCACCACTGGACTGCGACTCCTGCTCCTCGAGCGTGGCGAGAAGCCACCGCGGCGAGGCCTGCGGGCGATGGTCCCGATGAACATTCGCCAGAACAGCGAGCGCCTCGCCCTCGGCAACCGGATCAGCTCGCTGTTCGTCGACCTACCCGTGGCCGAGGGGGTCGCGCACCTTCGCCACCGGCAGATAGTGGCCGCGACCGAGCGCCTGAAGTCGTCGGGTGCCGCGACGGGAGCGGAGACGATGATCGACCTCGCCGCGCTTGCGCCGCCCCTCGTGCACGCAACCCTGGCCCATTCGCTGTACGCGACGCGGCTGTTCAACGTGACGATCACGAACGTGCCCGGGCCCCAGATCCCGCTGTACGCCTTCGGCGCGCAGCTGCGCGAGGTGCACCCGGTCGTGCCGCTCGCCGCGGAGCACTCGGTCGGGATCGCGATCTTCTCCTACAACGGGCTGGTGACGTTCGGAGTGATCGCCGACAGCGAGTCGACACCTGATATCGACGTCCTCGCACACGGGATCGAGGAGGGCATCGACGAGCTCCTGGCGCTTGTCCGAAACCCATAGAGTGAGCGACCGGCGATGGCTCTTGATCACGTCATCGAGCGAAGCGACTTCGACGAGCTGTTCGGTGCGCTCACGCGCCACGGGTACACCATCGTCGGCCCGACCGTTCGCGATCGGGCGATCGTGTACGACGAGATTCGCGGCACGGCGGACCTGCCGGTCGGCTGGACCGACGAGCAGGATGGCGGCCACTACCGGCTCCGGCGTCGAGACGACGAGGCGCTGTTCGGCTATGCCGTCGGGCCGCACTCGTGGAAGCAGTACCAGCTGCCACCCCAGGTGAGCCTGTGGCGGGCCCGCGTCGACGAGCGGGGCGGGCTCGTCGAGGTCACCGAGCCACCGAGGATTCCGCCCCGGTACGCGTTCTTCGGGGCTCGGTCGTGCGAGCTGCACGCGATGGGGATCCTCGACCGGGTGCTGCTCGGGGGCTCGCATCCAGACCCCGTCGAGCGCGCCCGCGCAGAGGACGTGTTCGTGGTCGCAGTCCAGTGCGGGGAGGCCGGCGGGACGTGCTTTTGCGTGTCGATGAATACCGGGCCGGTGGCGGAGCGGGGTTTCGATCTGGCGCTCACCGAAGTCATCGACGACCACCGTCACTACTTCACCGTGCAAGTCGGGTCGGAGCGCGGGGCGGCGGTGCTCGGCGACGTGCCCCACCAGCCGGCGGCTGCGCACGAGCGCGTCGCCGCAGGCGCCGTTCATGCCCGCACCGCCTCACAGATGGGCCGCGAGCTCGACACCGCGGGGATCAAGGAGCTCCTGTATCGCAACTACGAGAACCCACGCTGGGACGAGGTCGCCGAGCGCTGCCTGACGTGCGGCAACTGCACGATGGTTTGCCCCACTTGCTTCTGCACGACGGTCGAGGATGTGACCGACCTCGGCGGCGAGCACGTCGAGCGCACCCAGCATTGGGATTCGTGCTTCACGGTCGACTACTCGAACATCCACGGCGGCGCCGTTCGGGCATCGCCGCGCTCGCGTTACCGGCAATGGATGACGCACAAGCTCGCGAGCTGGTGGGATCAGTTCGACAGCTCGGGGTGCGTGGGATGCGGACGGTGCATCACGTGGTGTCCCGTTGGGATCGACCTAACCGAGGAGGCCCGCGCGATCCGAGAAAGCGAAGAGCGATCCGATGCAGACGATTGACGAGCTGATCGCCCAGGCATCGGTGTTCACCGGCCTCGATCCGAGGCACCTCGAGCTGATCGCGGGCTGCGCCGCCAACGAGCATGTCGAGGAGGGCGCCGAGCTGCTGCGCGAAGGCAAGCCGGCCGAGCGCTTCTACCTGATCCGTCACGGGACGGTCGCGGTCGAGGTGCACGCTCCCGGTCGCGGCGCGCTCACCATCGAGACGCTCCATGCCGGCGATGCCGTCGGTTTGTCGTGGCTGTTCGAGCCGTACCGCTGGCAGCTCGACGCGCGCGCGCTCGAGCCGTGCGCGCTGATCGGCTTCGATGCGGTCTGTCTGCGCGGCAAGCTCGAGACCAATCACGAGCTCGGCTATGAGCTGATGCGGAGGTTTACCGCCAACCTGGTGGAGAGGCTGCAAGCCACTCGGCTCCAGCTAATCGACGTCTACGGTCGTGCTTGAGGCGGGCGTGGCGCACTCCGCGTCGCGAGCCGGGCCGATGGTGCCCGAGCCCTTCGAGGTGCTCTCGAAGCGCCAGGACACGCCCGACACGTGGACGCTCGAGCTACAGCGGAGCCCGGGCGGCCTGTTCGAGTTTGCACCTGGTCAGTTCACGATGATCTCGGCGGGCGGCGCCGGCGAGGTTCCGATCTCGATCAGCGGAGATCCCGACCGGCCCGATCGCCTTGTGCACACGGTACGCGCGGTGGGGCTCGCCACCGAGGCGATCTGCACGGCGGAGCCCGGCCAGGTGCTGGGCGTGCGGGGCCCGTTCGGCGCACCGTGGCCAGTCGAGCAGGCCGAGGGAGCGGAGATCGTGATCGCCGCCGGGGGAATCGGGCTGGCGCCGCTGCGACCCGCGATCCTCTGGCTGCTCGCGCGTCGCGAGCGATTCGGCCGGCTTGTGCTGCTCTATGGCGGCCGCGCGCCCGATCAGCTGCTCTACGTCGACGAGCTCCGCGAGTGGGCGGAACAGGGTATGGACGTCCTCGTCACCGTCGATAGCGCGGGTCCGGAATGGCTGGGCCGGGTCGGGGTGGTCACCCGTCTCGTGCGCCGCGCCGGGCTCGCCCGCCACGACGCCGTTGCGATGGCATGCGGTCCGGAGGTGATGATGCGCTTCACGGTCGCGGCCCTGCGCGCGGCCGGACTCGACGCCGATCGCGTGTTCGTCTCGATGGAGCGCAACATGCAGTGCGGGATCGGCCACTGTGGGCATTGCCAGCTCGGCCCGACGCTCGTCTGCCGGGACGGGCCTGTGTATCGCTTCTCAGAGCTCGAGCCATGGCTCGCGATCCGGGAACTGTGATGGATACTCCGGCCAGGAAGACGCTCGCGGTCTGGAAGTTCGCTTCCTGCGACGGGTGCCAGCTGAGCGTGCTCGATCTCGAGGACGAGTTGCTCGCGCTCGCCGACCACCTCGAGATCGCGTACTTCATCGAAGCCTCGAGCGCGACCGTCGAGGGGCCCTACGACGTGTCGCTGGTCGAGGGCTCGATCACGACGCTGCACGACGCTGAGCGCATCCGCGCCGTTCGCGAGAACTCACGCGCGTTGATCACGATCGGTGCGTGCGCGACGGCGGGCGGAATCCAGGCGCTGCGGAACTTCGCCGACGTCGACCAGTTCACGCGGGTCGTGTACGCCTCGCCCGACTACATCTCGACGCTGGCCACGTCCACGCCGATCCGCGCGCATGTGAACGTCGACTTCGAGCTCAACGGATGCCCGATCAACAAGCGACAGCTGCTTGAGGTCATCAGCGCCCACCTGAACCGGCGGCGTCCGCGGGTGCGCGCCCACAGCGTGTGCGTCGAGTGCAAGCGCCGCGGCACCGTGTGCGTGATGGTCGCTCACGGCACCGCCTGCCTCGGGCCGGTCACCCACGCCGGATGCGGCGCGATCTGCCCGGCGTATGACCGCGGCTGCTACGGCTGCTATGGGCCGAAGGAGACGCCGAACACCGCTTCGCTGGACACCTGGTCCGGGCTCGAGGAGCCGGATCTGGTCCGTGTCTATCGCACCTTCAACGCCGGAGCCGAGCCGTTCAAACGGGCCAGCGAGGCGCATGACCGAAGCTAGGCGGACACGGACGATCCGGACCGACTACCTGGCGCGGGTCGAGGGCGAGGGCGCGATGTATGTCAAGCTCGAGGGCCGCGAGGTCAGTGAGGTCAAGCTGCGGCTGTACGAGCCGCCGCGGTTCTTCGAGGCGTTCCTGCGCGGGCGCTCGTTCACGGAGGTGCCCGACATCACCGCGCGGATCTGCGGCATCTGCCCGGTCGCCTATCAGATGAGCTCGGCGCGGGCGATGGAGGACGCGTGTGGCGTATCGATTGACGAGGGGCCGATCCGCGACCTGCGGCGGCTGATCTACTGCGGCGAGTGGATCGAGAGCCACAGCCTGCACGTCTACATGCTGCACGCTCCCGACTTCCTTGGCTATCCGGGCGCAATCGAGATGGCGCGGGACCACCGCGAGATCGTCGAGCAGGGCCTCCGGATGAAGAAGGCGGGCAACGCGTTGATGACGGTGGTCGGCGGCCGAGAGGTACACCCGA